>ERZ651108.1224-NODE-1224-length-11533-cov-4.473515_pt1 | contig 11533 bp, 15 predicted proteins | sample MGYA00512173_ERZ651108 | MGnify/ENA metagenome assembly ERZ651108 | reverse complement strand
CTTTCACAAGGTCAAGTACCCCACCTTTAGTTAAATTAAGTACCCCATTTGGTTGAGGTTGAGGCGTTCCGCCTAGACTACCAAAATCCATTTTTTAGACTCCTTTGTGGTATTTTCTTTTAGATTTATCCTGTTTTACAGAAGTATCTTTTTCTTTATTGATCTTCTGCATAACTTTTTGACGTTTGATGCCATCAGCAACTTCTCCAACAGCTGGTTTAATGCGTTCATCAAATACTTTCTGTCCTTCTTTAAACATAGATTTTCCTAGCTCTTTTCCAGCTCCAAGAAAGTTTTTAGCATTTTCTTTTAATTCAGACATAACTTCTTTCCTTTCTAGTTAGTTGGATTAGGAGCTTGAAGAACATTCAAAGAACCTGATTGAATATCTGATTTCAAGCGCTCAAGATCTTTAGCATTTTCTTTGTTTTGTTCTTCCTGCTCTCGCATGACACGTTGTGTATTTTCAGTACCATTTTTAATGGTAGAATATACCTTACGCAAGGTTTCCATATCAAATGTACCTTTAGTCACGTTTTGAGCAACAACTGTACCTTGAGCGGCTGCATAAGCTGCATTTTGCTCAAGTTGTTTGTTAATAGTACCTTTGAACTGTTCCATTGAATTAGCAGTGATTGCTTGACGTTTCAACATAATCGCTTGAGCCAAATTTTGTTTGAAAATTGGAAGACCAATAATAAACGCAGTGTTAATTTCACGGATTAAGTTGACGTTAGTCAGTTGCATGTTTTGTAACATAGGAACTGTCATACGAGCGACAATTTCTGCCTGCAGCAAGTCGTATTGCCGTTGCCGAAGCATTTGTGACATCATATCAAGCTGTTGCAACTGGACATTTTTATTGTCTTCAGAAATATCTGTGCGATTCGCCACTTGTTCACGATAATTAGCAATTTCTTCAAGGCCAATTTCAGCAGCAACTACGTAACGCTCAAGTTGTTCAAAATAATTATGGTTAGCTTGGCACATTTCAGTTAAAGTTACATTATCTTGTTTAGTTTGATTTTCATATGTACGTAACAACTGAGCAATCTTATCAACTTCCTTACTCATATTATCGTACTTAGCAACAAGGGCTTCGAACTCATCAGCGATCTTCTGCTTCAGTTTTTGAAGGAAGCTTCGTTTAGCAGGTTCATCTTGGATTTTTTCAATTTCACGAATATCAAATTTATCCATGATTTTTGAAAGTTGTGTGATCATTTGAGCTGCATCTTTATTTGTTGGTACTTTTGCAATGTTCAAGATCTTGTCGGAAATTTTTGAAATTTCTTCAGCAGATTTTTGACCAAAAGTTGCAATCGTGTTTACGTCTTGGATGTTAATCTCATTTGTAAGAGCTTTAACTTCAGGGAGAAGTTTTAGTTTTTCTTTGTACTCTTTAGGGTTAACAATAATTTCATTAGCCTTCTCAATTTCCTGAGAGTCAATTACTTGAGGTTGAATTTCAGTTTGGACCAATATATAGTCCTCCTTTCTTTATTTACGAACCAAATAATCTAGATAAGAAGCCTCCTTTACGTGAGGCAAAGTTGTGAACTGAACTATAAGTTCTATCATACTTGATTGTTTCAAGTCTCTGACAGTTAAATCTCCCCCTTTCAATATGGCTAGATAAATCAGACATTCCCGCTGGCGAAAATACTGTGATATCGAACCCGATTTTATGAAGAAGACCTAAAATATAAGGCACTTGAGGATCAAGTGAATCTTCATTATCTAAAAAAATAACTACCTTTGGAATAGCAAAAGGAAAATCAAACGAGTCGATTAATCGAATCAATTCTTTATTCAATTGCAGACAAGCTCCGACAAATTGTAACACATCAACCTTCGTCGTTAAGCGTTGTGAAAACAACGTTTGATCCAAAAGAGTTTCATTGATTTTCTTTAAAATAAAATCTTCTGTATCGTCATTAAAAGGGGCGTACTTGTAAAAAGGAAGTTCTTTTAACTTTTCTGTGTTAAAAGTTCCATCATTTAACTCACAAAAAGTGATTTGAAGAACTTCATCATGAGAAATACTAATATCCAAAAAATCACTGATTTTCCCAGAAGAGAAAAATACATTTTTAGCACCAGTCAATTTATTAACAAGTTCTTTGTATTTCTGCGTGTCTGCATATTCTCCTTCTAATTCATAGAAGAAGTTTGGGATACTGACAACTTTTCCTTCCGTGGAGAATCCTTGACGCACACGCGCTTCTTCATCCCAATTATTCTCTAGGTCAATAAGCGTTGAATTAAAGAATAAGTTCTTCGTTGTTCCTTTTTTGAACTGCCATGGTCTAAATAAACCAGAGTCTGTAAACAACTCCTGCTCCATCTCTTGCTCGAAACCTAAAGTTATAGAATCAAATTGTTGATAAGCAGTACCAGCATTAGCACGCGCTTTTAAGCTTTCAACTTGGAGGAGCTGACTGTTTGAATGTTTCTCTATTCCTGTAAAGGCTAGATAGTCAGGCTCTTTTAAAGGATTAATATAAACTACATCCCAACCCATTTTAGCTAACAAAAGCAATAAATACATATCATGTTTTTCAATCTGACCATAATAGATGCATTTGTTTGTAGAAGAATAGCTATCAGCAATTTCTAAAGGGCGAATGTGTTTATAAACATGAAGAAGTAACTTTGTAATAAAGTTATCTCTGACAGAATTATTAACAAACCCTTCTCTTTGAATCGCCAAAAGAATAACGTCTTGCAATGCTCTTATAAAAATTTGATTATAATCACCAGGAAACATTAACAGATCTTCATTTTTAAGATGATAGATATCCATCTTTCCTAACTCAGATTTAATCATGTTCATAAAGTCAAAATCAACTTCAAATGGAATAGAGTTATCAAAAACAATTGTATGTTTTTCGTCTTGTTTAGCTTTATCAACTAAAGTAGCAAGGATATTATTATAATCGTTTTGGTCTTCTACTCCGATGTAAGCAATAAAAAACGGCCTAAATTCCTCACTGATTCCCTGTCTTTCAAAATTTGGCTTCCAAAGTTGATTCACAAGAATTTTTAATGGTGGGCTATTAGACATCTTGAAATACCTCTTTATTTGTAATGTAATATTATCGTATCACAAAAGATTTAAAAAGTCAATCAATAACTACGTAAAAAAAGAACCGTTTAGGCTCTTTTATTTTATCTAACTTATTTTACGGTTTTTACTTTATCTTCCACGCCAATAACTTCTTTGAGAGTTCGTATGACATTTTCAATAGTAAGTGATTTTTCGTTATATTCAACGACAGTAACTGTTGCAACCTTAACCCCACTATCGATAAAGATTCGAACTTCTAAATCTACCTCAGTAACTTTTGGTGCAATTGTAAACTGATAACTATCATATCCTGAAAATTGTGATGTCTCAGTTGGTTCTAAAGTGACAATCGGCCCACTATCACTCTTAATCTCCGCCACAAACTCATTTTGTAGCCCTGCCCTCAACAAATTCATAACATGTGGTTTTTCTACAAGCTCTTTAATTTTATCTGCAAGAACCACTTCTTGCGCTTCTTTTTCTTTCAATTGATTGAATTGCTCTAATAATGTTGTCATTATAAATTCTCTTTCTATTTTGTGTATTTTTCAATTTCTGCAATTTCATTCTTAACGAATTGAATGAATTTATTTAGTTTGGTTTTATCGACAGAAATTTTATGGAAAATGTGTTGCTGCTCTGTCAAGAGTGGATCGTCTATTGTGTCGATCACATCATTACGATAACGCAAGCTGGAAATACCTTCTAGAACGTGCGCTTCATGTGGTGTGAGGTTTAAGAGTTGAGATAGACTATAAATTTGACGTTGCGCAAATATCAAAAACCAAGGATTTGATTGTTCGCCATCACGCACTTGTTCAAGCACTGTTAGTAATTTTTCATAACGATTTTTGGTTTGGCGATTTTCAAGGATAATGTCATACAAATCTGTCAAACCATTATAGATGCGCAACAACTCTTGGTCGATCATGCGTTTTGCATGGTTAAGCTTCTTGATAATGTTATTGTGGTTTGTATCTTTTGCAATAGTCAAAAGAGCTGTTTGACGGGGATTTTCACGCCACGTGATGCATTGAGCATGCTTCGCCAATTTGATTTTGAATTGCTCTTTTTCGTTTTTGATATAGACGTAAGGCGCAAGGCCTTGGGTGCGAATCAACTCTTCGAGTTCGTCTTTTGTAATCATAAGACTCCTTTCTATTTCACAGTAATATTAATTTCTTTAGATTCTGTTTGATTTGCCTCAAACCACTCTTCACGCTCAAGAACGTTATCAACAACCTCAAAAACAGTACGGTCATCTACCTGTTCGTACAAACTTTTGACAAGTTGACCAATAATAATAATTTGTTCAAACGTAATGCTTGATAATGTAAAATCTTGAGGTAATTCATCAAGATTTTCTCTAATGCTATCTTCTCGAACGCCATGGTCATAAGCTGTGAATTTGGCATCAATTAGGTATTCAGGCCAAGGTTGACTTGAAACTTCCTTAATATCCTTTTTTACATCTTGATATAACAGTTCTGCCAAAAAGCTAACATTTTCAAGCACAAGAAGGTCATCACTACTAAGTGTCTTCTTGGTGAAGCCAGCAAATTGCGTTGCTGTAAAAATATAAGTCATTTTAATTCTATCCTTTTCTAGTCTTGATTATTATTTTTTTGTATATTTATCTCGTCCAAAAGGCTAAGAAAATAGTCTATTTTTTCTTCACTATAGCACTCATAATTTAGACAGATGCAACGATGATTTGCAAGTGTTTCAAGAGTTGTTTTTTGTTTTTCGGTTAGTTCCGAGAATCCCATTTGACCGTATTCCCAACAAGACACTGCTCCTGTATAGTAGAAAGCTTCTTCAATAAACCACGTTACAGAAAAAGTAAATTTTCCACCATTCAAGTAATTCACCAAACTTTCTAGCACTATAGTGTGGCTAGGCCTTGCTTCGAGAATCCTGCCGTCTGGAAGGACGATAAACTCTGAATAATAAGGGCCTTTTATAGACAGATATTCTTCGACAGATAAAACAGGGATTTTGTAGTCACAATCTTCGTAACCGCCCCCTGTTATATCTAATTCTGTCATTGTTGATAATTGGTTTTTATCCAACATTTTCTTTTTATCCTTTTTCACTTCACTTTTATCCAACCTTATTTTTCTTAGTAGAATAAGTGATCTTAGTTATAATTCCATCTTTTGAAAAAACAATAAGTTTATGTGAGAAGACTGCATTTTCGTCGTGTTCATAAAATGCAACTGAAAATTCCACGGATTGTTTTACACTTTCTTTAGGTATTGCAAAAACAAACGGAAAATCTTCAATCTTTTTGTTAACAGAAATTTTGGTCCAACCGTTGTTGATGAAATCAAATAGGACATCAACCATCTGAGGTCCAGTAATATGTTCGCACATTGCCGATAACATATAAGATGCACCTTTATCTTCAGCTTCAAGCTTTTGCAACTTTGCTCCGAGCTTATCCATTTCTTCAATATAAGAATTGGAGGTTTCAATTGCATCTGCAAAAAGTTCTTCTAGTTCATTTAGTTCTTCATATTTTTCGTTCATTCTCTGCCTCCTATTTCATAAAAGATTCATATCCAACTGCCGTTTCTTCAGCATCTGTTACATTTGCATTTCCAATTTCTTTACTTACTGCAAATAATAAACCATCTTTGATATGTAAATACAAAGGATAAAAATCACCTTTAAAATTATAACTCAAGTCAACGAGCCAACCATTAGACAATGATTCCAACGTTTTTGGCAATTCCTTACCAAGTTTAAGTTTGTCTAATTCTGGAAAAATTAGCACTTGCAACCTTTTTAGATTTGCCACATCAGCGAATTGTTGTCTACCAAGAAGGGTGTGCCCGACTTGATGCTTGATTACAGCCTTATATGTATCTAGTAATTTCATTTTATATCCACCTTTAACTATTTTTAGAGTAACAAGCGAGTTATTTCCTCAAATTTTGAAAGGTCTCGCTCAAAACTATCCAAATACTGCTCACGCCCTGATAATTCCCCAGATCCTAAAAAGCAAAAAGAATTTTTAACAGCATGTTCAAACTTGATAGTTTTATTTCGATAATTTATTTGAACATTCACCCCAGTTTCAATATTCGAATAAACACAACCTGTCATTTTCCCTGGTATTGAACTACCAAAACAGTAACTCCTAGAGTAACCAAAGTTCTCTAATTTCTTTTCAAGTTCTTGCATATCTCCAAAATTTTGCTTTAGTTCTTCCGAGTATTCCATTACTTTAATTCCTTTTCTTTTTATGATACAAGTATATCACAAATAAGAACTTTTGTCAATCTATTTTTACTTTTTTTCGCAAAAAAACTAGTCAAAAGACTAGTCTTTACTCAATTTCAACTTTTCCACTCATTAGAGTTGATTGAAATAGCACTCCAAAAAATGGGTAAACAGGCTCATGCGCAGTTTCATAATCTAAAAGGTAAGTAACCTTCAAAGCTTCAAACACAAGCTCCCCAATTAGGGTGCTAGGGAGAATAACTACAGGTTCTTCCAAGCTGTGATAAAGTTCAATAAATTCTTGCGCATAAAGTTGCTGCTCAGCTAGCTCTGAAGGAAATGAATTGCGATGCACCTCCACTCCTGCTAATTTAGTCAAAGTAAACTTCACTTCCAAATTGACGCACTCAAGGTCAGAATGTGCCAATAAGGAAACTTTCCCAATACTTAGGTTTTCTTCTTGTTCAAATACTGGTCGCATATTTTTTCCTTTCTAAAAATAACAATTCATCTATTTTGCAGATAGATTTCTATCATGCTTCGAATAACTAGTCTATAATATTTTCCGTTGTCCTATTTACTTATCCAATGGGAGTTTTTATACCCCAGTTTTTTCGCCAAATTCACTTAATCTAAGTCCTCCTTTTGTCAGACATAATTATTTATAACTTATTATAGACTTTTTTGTTCATTTCGTTACTCAAAGATTGGATTTCAATGATTTTTCTAAGTGTCATGGTTAAGACACTCTTCTTTCCACGTTTAATCAACGAACGCTCCATAGATGAAAGTCCAGCAAATTCTTTCAGTAACTTAGTTTTAATTGCTGGATTAATAATAACTTCCTCGACTTCAACCAAATTAATCTTTTTACAAAAATCACAAGCTCCTAAATCCAAATCTTCTATAGCTTTTAGATTATAGTCGTTTGCTGGCGAAGACAGGTAAGCTTTCCCTTTATCGGAATTTAACCACTCTTGAATCTTAACCAAAGTGTTGATGGATAAAGAAAGAAACTTCTCTTTGTCAGCACGAACTTTCAATAAAGTAGTTCGTGAAATTCCAACTTCTTTTTCAAGTTCATAACCGCTTATTGATTCATCCAGCAATAAAACATAAATATTGAATAAATTGATTTCAACATCCTTTGTCATTGATCTCCTCCTTTCGAAGTTGCTCTCTGATTTTCATCAGCATCTTTCCTAATCGATTACCATTAGAAAGCCAATTGTCCTCAGAAAACATCTGTGACTTACCATAATCGCACATAATCGAGAGATCTGCTGGCTCAAAGTCTTTTGATTTTACATAGACTAATTCTAAATCTTCCGTATCCAACAACATTTTTGTGAAATAACCATCTTTAGATTGTAAGGTGTCGTTGGAGCTTTCTTTCCTTTTTCCAAAGTAAAAATTTTTTAACAAAATTTCTAAATTACTATAAAAAGTGGCTTCGTCCCATTTTTCAAGCTTTTCAGACTCGCTTAACTCATTGATCTTATTGTTGATTTCGTAAAGATTCTTTTCCTTATCAACGACATCCAAAGCTAATATTGAGGATGCAAGCTCATTTGCTAAGCAAACTGCCTTTACATAAAGTATTTTTTGCATAAATGTAAGACCATCTATTTCCCAATTGAGCCCAAAAGGCCCCCCATGAAAATAAAATTTGTCCCCAACCACCATTCCATAATTCTGCCAGACCATATTTATCACCTTTTCTAGTTTTTATCAAAACGCATCCATTTTAATGCAAAATAAAGAACAACAAAGTAAAAGACAGCCATAAAAGCCAAAACATAATGAACAAGACTATGAGACAACAGAGTTAAAACTGCACCTATAACATTCATATCAATCAAAAATGCAAAAATTGCCACAATCACTACTTCTTTTTTAGTAGATATTTCCATATTTTATTATTCCTTTCTGTTTTTTATGATATAATTATATCACAAAAAGAACTTAGCGTCAAGTAAAATATGCAAAATTACTTTTTATAGAATAACATTGACAAGACAGCTTATATTTAGTATAATAGTAGCATAAAACAAAATAAAATATTTTAGAAAGCGTAGCTAATATGGAACAAAACTTATTTGAAAATGAAATAAGAGAAAAATGCAAAGAGTTGCTGCTAAAAGGGGATTTACGACGGGTGATTGCCGCAAAGGAATTCTTAGGAAAGACAGATTATGAATTTGGTTTATTTTTAACCCCGCTATTCGTAAAAGAAGAAAAAGAAGATTTAGTCTTGCCTGAAAAAACTCCTTCTAAGTTATATCACACCATCGAAGATACATATAACGAGCTAAAACAGAAAAAAGAAAAATTCCGTCGGCAAAAAGGAACAGTTCTTCTAAAAAGTGGTTATTATGAGGTCGTTAATAACGGAAAGCAAATACACGAAGGTTCAGTAGGAGAATATAGAACTTTAAACTTTGAACATGGAAATATTGTCTCTTTTATTAAACCTGCAAACTTTCTAGAAGATATAAACATTGAAGGAATGGATACTACTGCTCCAAAACTCAATCTAATGAAACATGCGATTGTTGAAAGAGACAGCAATACAGGAGCACTTTGTATCCGAAAAGATTTTAACGGTGTTACTTTAATAGAGCATGGAGGAGCTTATCCAACCCTATACCTTCGCGGGCTCGCTCATAAAAAACAAATTAGTGAAGGTGATATTGTTGACTTACTTATACAAGAAGATGGATACCCTTACATCAATTGGGTATATAGGGATATTGATGAAGAAAAAACATTGGAAAAACCAAGTTTCTCGCCATCTAAGAAACAATGGACTGAAAAGAAAGACTCAGAACAACTTGACTTCGACCTAAAAGGGAAAATCGTGACAATTGTTGGACTTCCCATGACACTACTACCTCGAATTAAAGATGTTATTCTAAACAGTAAGAAAGCAAAAGATTTGCGAGTCATAGAGACTGGCGTTAAAATAGCAGGATTCGAACATAAACTGCCAAAAGCGATCTCAGATAGCAATGTTATCGTAATTGCTAAGACAGGTATAAGTCATGGCATGTCTGAACTAATTGTTTCAGAAGCGAAAAAACGAGGAATTCCTTTTGCATATGCAAACCAACCAAGCTTATTGCGCGTGGAAATGGCTTTGTATAGAGCAATCAACAATTTAGCAGTAGATGAAATCTCTAGTGGAAACATTGAATATCCTCAAAAAATAAAAAATAATATTGACAATATTACTTATAAATGATATAATATGTATTATAAAAATAAGACAGTTCTACTTCTGAATGAAGTAGAATTTGGAAAGTTACTCAAGTGGTGAAGAGGACGGTTTGCTAAATCGTTAGGTGGTTAAACACGCGAGGGTTCGAACCCCTCACTTTCCGTACTGCGCCACTACTTCTATTAGTAGTTATCGCAATAATTTAGGTCGCATAGCTCAGCTGGATAGAGCATTCGCCTTCTAAGCGAATGGTCACAGGTTCGAATCCTGTTGCGATCATCCCCTTCAAATGAAAAGTTTGAAAGGTTTTCAATCAAAAGAGGTGATTTTAGACTCGTTAGCTCAGTTGGTAGAGCGATTGACTTTTAATCAATGGGTCACTGGTTCGAGCCCAGTACGGGTCATTTGTTAGCAGGGTTGCAACTCTTTATCCCCTGCTAGCATTTCTACTCCTGCTTATTTTGCAGAGTTTTATAAAAACAAGGGGTCGTTTTGGATTCGACAGGCATTCAAGGCTAAGAACTTCACTCCGAGTGACGACGTTATCGTCAAAACTAAAATAACTGCAAACACAGTTCAAAACTTTAAGATGGCAGCCTAAGCCTCGGCTTAGATGTCTAATCAACACAAGTAAAATTACCATAACGGTGAGCGACTATCTGTAAGTGACGGTACAGTAGTTGCTATAAACAACGTCACTCGCTAGTTGGGACATCTCAATCCTCTAGTTAAATTAGAGATATAGCTTTAGGGTTTGTGCATTTACCTAAAGTCGAATATTTAAATGTAGCAGAGTGCTATAGAGTTGTTAGGTGCGATTGTTTGGACGTGGGTTCGATGCCCACCGGCTCCATAATATATTAGGCTCTTCGTATTTTAAAGGTAAATTAATTCTATATCTATCAAATATTATTTGTACTCTTTTGTTGCAATTTTCACAAAAGGAGAAAAACTATGAGGCAAGTAGAACGTCACTGGATTAAAGAAGGGCATGAGCTTTATTCTATCTGTGACGATTTAACTTTCAAAGCTAAAAATCTTTATAACGCAGGTTTGTATCAAATTCGACAGTCAATCTTTGAACGATATAAATCACAAGAAGAAGAAAAACCTTCTGTTTTATCTTGGATTGAGTTAGTCTCTCAATTTAGAAAAGAAAAGCAAAAAGATCTGTTAGCCCTTCCTTCTAAGGTTTCAACTAATATTTTAAGAACGGTTGGATCTACTATTAGCTCCTACTATCAACTTTTAAAATATTATCACGACAAATCTAATTTAGGTGTGACTAGTAAACCAAAATTACCTCGGTATCTTCACAAAACAGAAGGGCGTTATTTAGTAGAGTTTACAAAACAAACCTTTTCTAAGAAAAGGGGTTCTAATGGAGAACTAATTTTATGTCCAAAAGATTTAAAGCTCTCTATTCCTACAAAAGTAGAGCACCCTCAGTGTGTACGGATTGTTCCTAAGTTAAAGGCTTTCGTTATCGAGGTGATTTACGAGGTAGAGGTTCTTCCTTTAAGACATACTGGTATTTACGCAGCCATTGATCTAGGAGTTGATAATCTAGCTAGTGTTACTTTTTCAGATGGTGTTAATCCACTATTGATAAAGGGTTCTAAGTTAAAGAATATCAACCAAGGCTATAATCGTTTAATCGCTAAAGCAACCTCTAAACTTCCTGGTAATCAAAAGACTAGTCAGGGGATCCACCGTCTTTGGAGAAATCGTGAATTAAAGCTCCAATCAGAGCTTCACAAAGTCACGTCTTTTCTCTCTCTTTATTTTGACGAGATGGCTATTGAAAAAGTCTTTATTGGTAAAAACCAAGGCTGGAAACAAGAAGTTTCTTTAGGAAAGAAAACAAATCAATCTTTTACACAAATTCCTTTTACAACTTTTATTTCTCAATTAACTTACAAATGTTTAGTAAGAGGAATTGAAGTTGTAGAACAAGAAGAGTCTTACACTTCTAAGGCTAGTTTTGTAGATCAGGATGAAATTCCTACTTATAG
>ERZ651108.1222-NODE-1222-length-11553-cov-20.930162_pt1 | contig 11553 bp, 9 predicted proteins | sample MGYA00512173_ERZ651108 | MGnify/ENA metagenome assembly ERZ651108 | reverse complement strand
ACGTACAAAATCATGAATTGCGCATTGAGGTTAATTATTCATGCAACAGATAGCCAGATGTTGGCTGGCTATGAGAAAAAAGTGCGGTCAAAATTTACCGTGAATTTTGACCCCACTTGGTGTGAAAGGATTAGTGGGTTTTCAATTTGCTCCAATATTTTTCATAAATATCGACAGCTTCGCCCACATCGCTTTGGATAATACCTTTTTCTACTTCCTCAGCCGGTGGAAATAAGGTTGGGTTTTCTGCCATAGCCGGTGTCAACAAAGCTTTCACGCCATTATTTGGCATAGAATAGCCCAATCGTTCTAACACCACTTTGGCGTTTTCCGGACGTAATAGGAAGTCGATGAATTTGTAAGCGTTTTCGACATTTTTTGCGCTTTTTGGAATGGCATAATTATCCATCCAGAAAATCGCGCCCTCTTTCGGATAAACAAAGGCAATTTTGTCGTTCTCTTTATGTGCTAAATAAGCGGAACCGTTCCAAATCATGCCTAATGCCACTTCGCCTTGCACATAAGGCACTTCCGGTGAGTCGGAGTTAAACACCGCCACATTTGGCAAGAGTTTAACTAAACGCTCATAGGCGGCTTTGATGTCTTCTTCATTGGTGGTATTTGGAGACTTGCCGTCTAACAATAATGCAATATGAAACACTTCGCGCGCGTCACTGGTCAACAACACTTTGCCCTTGTATTCCGGGTTCCACAAATCTGCCCAACTGGTGATTTTGCTCGGGTCAATGTCTTCCGAGTTCACCGCAAGACCGGTCAAACCGTAAACATAAGGCAAGGAATACTCGTTGTTCGGGTCGAAGTCTTTATGCAATAAATTGTCCGGAATTTGTTTGAAATTGCTTAACTTACTGTGATCGAGCTTTTGCAGCATACCGTCTTTTGCCATTTTGTTCACATAATAGCTTGACGGAAACACCAAGTCATAACCGGCGTTATCGGAAATCAGCTTGAGTTTGGCATACATTTCTTCGTTGCTTTCAAAGGTGGAATAAATCACTTCAATACCGGTTTCTTTGGTAAATTCCGCAACCAAATTAGATGGCACATAGTCAGTCCAGTTATAAACATAAAGTTTTTCAGCAGCAAATGCCGCAGAGGTTGCGACGAATGCGACGGCAGAAAGACAAAGTGATTTAATGTATTGAACAGCATTTTTTTTCAATTTATTGACCTCCTCAGGACAATCAAAATAAACCTTAAGTAATCGTTTACCTATGTAAACTTGGGGAGTATAGCACCTTTTTTGCAAAAGGTTTGACATATTTTCCCATCAGGGTAAGATTTCGCCTATCTCTATTTTATGTTAATCAGTCATCAACTATGCTCGAATTTGCTCATCAAGAACACGTCAAATCTTATTATCTCGATAGTCGAAATCAAACCTTTGAACTGCCGCCGCTCACTCAGCAAGAAGAAGCAGATGTTTGTGTCATCGGTGCGGGTTTCTTTGGCTTATCTGCTGCCCTTGAATTAGCAGAAAAAGGCAAAAAAGTGATTGTTCTAGAAGGCGCGCGAGTCGGATTTGGTGCATCTGGTAGAAGTGGCGGTCAAGCCATCAACGGTTTTGAAGAAGGCATTGATGAATATATTGCTCAAGTAGGCTTTGATAAAGCGAAAAAACTTTGGGATATGTCACTAGAAGCCATTGATATTATTGATGAACGCATTGCGAAATATGGCATTCAATGTGATTGGAAAAAAGGCTATGCCACATTGGCGTTAAATGAACGTCGTATGGACGATCTCATTGAAATGGAAAAAGCCAGCCACGCAACTTTTGGCTATGACAAAATGCAACTTTGGGATAAAGCCAAACTGAAACAACATCTAGGCAGTGATATTTATGTAGGCGGGTTATACGATAGCAATTCTGGTCACCTACACCCATTAAATTATTGCTTAGGTTTAGCAAAAGCCTGCTTGGATTTAGGCGTACAGATTTACGAACAATCGCCCGTTGTGGATTTAGTGGAAAAATCAGGCAGCATTGAAGTCAAAACCGATAAAAGTGCGGTCATTTCTCAAGATGTTATTTTAGCCACCAACGCTTATATCGATGCTCTACCAAAATCCATTCATCGCGGTATTAATCGTAAAATTTTGCCAGTAGAAAGCTTTATTATTGCAACCGAGCCCTTAGATCAAGCCACGGCTGATTCCGTAATCAATAATGGCATGTCTGTTTGTGATAACAATATTTTGCTCGATTACTATCGTTTGAGTGCAGATAACCGTCTATTATTCGGCAGTGACTCGAGTTCTGAAAAAGATATGGTGCAAATTATGCGTCGCAATATGTTGCATGTCTTCCCTCAATTGGAAAACGTCAAAATTGACTATGGCTGGGCAGGACCGATTGATATGACACTCAACGCTACCCCACATTTCGGGCGTATCTCACCGCACATTTATTTCGCACAAGGCTATTCTGGACACGGCGTCGCACTCACTGGACTTGCTGGACGCATTATTGCCGAAGCGATTTTAGGTAATGACGAACGTTTGAGAATTTTTGAAGGGTTGAAAGTGCCTTCGTTTTACGGTGGAAAATCCCTCAAAAACTTAGCCACCAAGATCGGCGTACTCTATTACAAATTCCTCGATCGTTATCGTTAATCAAAAAAAGCAAAGGCGTGTATCAAACACGCCTTTATTGTTTCGATGACATTTAAGGTTTAATGTCTCGTAAAATAGGATTTTGCATGGAAATCAAGGTTTCCGTTGATTGAATTTCATCAATTAACTGGATCTTAGTCGCCAGCACGGAATGTAATTCAGCAATGGTGTGTGTCATTACTTTAATAAAAATCGAATAGTTACCCGTGGTGTAATAGGCTTCCACCACTTCATCAAAGGTGTCGAGCTTTTTAATCACTTTTTCGTAATCTTTTGCGCTTTTCAAAATAATGCCAATAAAGCAGCACACATCATAACCCAGTTTACGCTCATCAATAATCGCTTTTGTGCCTTCAATCAAACCAGACTGACGCATTTTCTCTACGCGAACATGAATCGTACCTGGGCTCACGCCAAAACTTTTCGCCATTTCGGCATAAGGTGTACGCGCATCTTTAGTCAGCACACGGAGAATTTGGCGATCAAGTGTATCGATATTGTTCATAAAACACTCCTTATTAGATCTTTTTCAAAATATCTTCTTTATTTTTGATAATATTCAACATTTAAAACAATGTAAAGAAATTACTTGAAATAATTTGTCATTTTATTGAATAATGCACAACAAATCTTACCAGTTATTATAAAAAGAAGGATAAATATGAAAAAGACGTTTATTTTACAACAACAAGAAATTAGCTTTGTGAAGAACACCTTTACTCAAAACTTGATTGAACAACTTGGCATTATCGAAGTACAAGGTCCAATCCTTAGTGAAGTTGGCAACGGTATGCAAGATAACTTATCAGGCATTGAGAAAGCGGTTCAAGTAAACGTGAAATGTATCCCAAATGCGGTTTATGAAGTGGTTCACTCATTGGCTAAATGGAAACGCCATACTCTCGCTCGTTTCCACTTTAAAGAAGGTGAAGGCTTATTTGTTCATATGAAAGCATTACGTCCAGATGAAGATTCATTGGATCAAACTCACTCTGTTTATGTGGACCAATGGGACTGGGAAAAAGTGATTCCTGAAGGTCGTCGTAACTTTGCTTATTTAAAAGAAACGGTACGTTCTATCTATCGTGCAATCCGTTTAACTGAATTAGCGGTAGAAGCACGCTTTGACATTCCATCAAGCTTGCCAAAAGAAATCACTTTCGTACATAGTGAAGATTTAGTGAAACGCTACCCAGATCTTTCAAGCAAAGAGCGTGAAAATGCGATTTGTAAAGAATATGGCGCCGTGTTCTTAATCGGTATTGGTGGCAAATTATCAGACGGTAAACCACATGATGGTCGTGCACCAGACTATGATGACTGGACAACTGAATCTGAAAACGGCTACAAAGGCTTAAACGGTGATATTTTGGTGTGGAACGCTGAGTTAGGTAAAGCGTTTGAGCTTTCTTCAATGGGTATTCGTGTGGATGAATCCGCATTACGTTTACAAGTTGGTTTAACCGGTGATGAAGATCGCTTAAAAATGGATTGGCACCAAGATTTATTAAACGGCAAATTACCTCTCACCATCGGTGGTGGTATCGGTCAATCTCGTATGGCAATGCTTTTACTTCACAAAAAACACATTGGTGAAGTGCAATCAAGCGTATGGCCAAAAGAAATGTTAGAACAATATCAACATATTCTTTAATCGAACGAGAAAATAAAAAAGTGCGGTGAAATTTCACCGCACTTTTGTTTTTGGAAAGATTAATTAATCTTGTAATGGACCGCTATTAAACATTGGCAACCCCATGGTTTTTAAGCTGTCACGATAAATACCCAGCAAATCTTTCTCCGTAATTTTTTGTAACTGATCTAACGGTTTATCTAATGCCGCTACCGTTTCAATTACAAGACCTTGTGGACCGGATTCTTGCGTGGCGATTTCAAATAACGCTTGTCCACGACGAACATGACTACCTGAACTAATCAACACAGCATGTTTAATTTTGTGTTTTGCTAAAGAGTAACGAGAGAAAAGTGCATTTTCAACAGTTGAACGAGCATAGTTATCAGAATAAATACGGCTTGCATCAACGCCTTTCTCAATCAACCATTGCTTCATTAAATCCCCTTCGGTTTTATTGTTTTGCGGTACACCGCCTGTCACAATAATTAACGCATCTGGATTTTGATTCGCAATTTCTAAGGTTTTCTCTAAACGTTGTACCAAAATATCATGCATACTGCCATCTGGGTTTAAAGCGTAGCCCAATGTAATAATTGCAGATTGTGCCAGTAACTTGGTTTCAAGTTTGTCAGTAATTGGCTGACTAGCCGCTTTATCAATCACCGCAAAAACTTTCTCTAATTTGCTCGCACTTTCTGGGGAAAGTTGTTTTAAGCGTTCTAAATGTTTAGTGGTTTCCGCTTGATTGCCTTTAAAACGATTCCATGCAGCTAAGTAAGTATGTGCTTTCACATCATCTGGCGCCACATCAAGCACTTTTTGGTAAAGCTCAATGGCTTTATCTGTATTACCGTTATAAATATTGGCATTCGCTGCGCCAAACAAAAAATCCACACGATAAGGCTCAAGCTTATACGCTTCCAATAAAAGATCCGCAATACGCTCCATATTAGAAGGAAGTTTCGCCGTAAAACCTGCATTTGACACACGAGCCGGCGAGTTTTGGATTTTCACTGCTTGTTCAAGCAACTCATCCACAACCTGTCTTTGAGTAAGAAGTTGTTGGTAATTTAATTGAGGCTCAAGCACTTTCACTTCTGCCGTGCTGGCAAAGCTGTTTACTGCAAGAGATGAAAGCACAGCAAGTAAAGAAACCTTGAAGATTTTTTGCATAATTAATTCTCCATATTGGATTGAATAACAAAAAGAGCGGTCACTTTTTTATCAGTTTCCGCTCTTTTCACTAAGCTTGATTCATCGACATACACAATAACGTCAATGGATGGATACAAGTCACGTTAGATGACATATCGATCTGCCATTTACAAGTTTGGCATTCAGAGATCACGTAATCAAATCCGCCTGCATTGATGTTATCGAATAAGTTTTTACCGATAGATTGGGAAACCTCGTAGTTTTCTTCTTTGAAACCGTATGTTCCTGCGATACCACAACATTGTGATGGTAACATCACCACTTCTAAGCCTGGAATTTGTTTTAACACTTCCAAGGTGTATGGTGCCCAACCCGCTTTATCCACGTGACATGCGGTGTGATAAGCCACACGCAATTTCAATGGTTTAAGCGGTAAGGTTTTACCTTCTTTAAAGAGTTGATATAAGAATGGTGTCACCATGTGAATATGCGGACGAACCTTGGCATTGTCGATACCTAAAATATGATGATATTCATCACGTAAATTTAAGGCACAACTTGATGCTTCACTGATCACATCCAAGCCATTTTCATCCACCATTTTGCTGATGTAATCGGTATTAAATTGTGCGATTTTCTTCGCTCGTTCTGGGAACTGGTTCACGCTTAATGGCAAGCCACAGCATTTTTCTTTTTCCAATAGCACCACGCCAATATCCATGGCATTGAATACTTGAATAAATTCTTTGCCCAATTGTGGGTTATTGTAGTTCACATAACAGCCATGATAATACGCCACTTTACGTTCGAATTTTTGTTGGCTTTCCAACATTTTTTTCATATACCAGCTACGGAATGTACCAAAGGAATATTTTGGTAACGTACGATGACGGCTGATTTTTAACGCTTTTTCCAACACAAATTTTGTCGCTTTCAAGCCCGTAATCGTATTCACAATTGGTGCAAGCGGTGTGTTAAGTGAACCCATAATATCGGTGTTACTTAAAATCGCATCACGTAATTTTTGCACTGCGGGCTTGTGTTGTTGAGCAAGGTATTTGTTTCTTGCACGAACAATAATGTCACCAATTTTTACATCAGACGGACACGCAATTTCACAACGTTTACAGTTAGTACAGTATTTCAATGCTTCATCATAAAGCTCGGCTGATTTTAAGCGTAAACGCTCACCATCTGGACCTGATTGTTTTGGACCCGGGTATTTTGGATTTTGACGCGAAACCGGACACACTGCAGTACATGCCGTACATTTAATGCAGCTCTCAAAGCTTTCATCAAAGGCATGATGATGTTGTGGTGCATTAAGGGATTGTTTTGCATTATCAATTAATTGTTGAATGTTCATAACGCCTCCTTAATGTGTGTTGTGAAGAATTTCATCAGCAACAGCAAGCGCTGTTACCACTGCTACGCCAGAACCACAACCAAGCTCTAGGGCATTGAAACCACCAATCACATTACCCACCGCATATAAATTCGTTAAAAATTGACCGCTCTTTTGTACTTGGCATTGCGCATTAATCGCCACGCCTGCAGATTGATACGGTTGTGGATTTGAGAAACGGTGATCAGTCCAAGTAAAGCGATCCGTATCGTTAAAACCTTCCACACCGATGATGTCAGAATGGAATACGGGCTCGTAGATTTTATCGAATTCAGAGACTAAACCTTTACTGAAGAAGCTGCCTGACGCTAAGACAAAATGCTCAGCCGTGATTTCTTCCTCTTCGTGCAAACGCGTTTGAATAGCACGAACTTTGTTGCCATGAAAATGTGCTTTTAATGCGCTATCACCATTCATCATGAGTCCGCCTAATTTCTCAAAACGATGGCGTAATTGAATACGTTGACGCATACCTAATAAAGAAGGCGGTAAAGTTGGCAATTCAAATAATGGCAAGCCAGTTGCTTTACGAAGTGACTCCATAAACTCTTGATTTTCTAAACCGAAACAAGCTGGTAAGAAAATCGCTTCTGTACCTTTCGCGGCTTCTTTCATTTCAGCCACAAGATCATCAAATTTCAGTTTATATTCTAAAACTTGTGCAATGTTCACACTGCGGAACTCACGAGAGTTTGCACGTAACTGATCTAATTCAGGGATATTTAAAAAGCCGGTTTTCACTTCACAATGTGCAAATTGTGGATTGAGCGTGAGGTTATCTGCCAATAATTCTGGTTGGAAATCGTGATAGCCTTCAATGCCTAAAACCGCAATTTTTTTATACGGGAATGGTATTTCACCTTGTACAGTTGGCACACTATTTGGTGAAAGCCATGCACCACGTAAGCTACCTAAACCTGTTACGCGGAGATGATTTTCTGCGCTTGAGCCAATTAAATCTAAATTTAACGATTCCGCTAATTTTTCGAAATCTTGTGCTTTCGCCAATACACGTTCCGCCCCCATAATGCTATAAGGGTGTTGTGGTAATTGAGCTGCAAGTGCGGTCAAATTCTCAGGAATATTTTTAACAAACGCACCATTTGGTAAACGGCTTAATAAATCCAATGAGCCAGATGCAAAATCAATCGCCGCTTGGCCGTTATTGATAATGACACAACGTTTGCCTTGTTCTTGTAGGGCGATGCCGCAAGTTAAACCTGCAAGGCCGCCACCAATAATCACTACATCAAAATTCATTGTTATCCGTCCCTTGCTGTTTGTCAGTTTCAAGCGGTTGAACATCGTTTAAGCCCAACACACTGCCATACATCCATGAAGTAAATTCCGCTTCACGAATCGCTTCACCCCATGCAATAGGCTCAATACCGCGCCAACGCTCTTCCATGAAAGCGGTTAATTGTGTGGTAGATTGACGAGGTGTTGCCACTTCAAAACGGTTCATTAATCCCGCCGCACGGCATGCGCAAAGCTCAGCTTGGCAAGTCCCCATACCCACACGAGTACGGCGACGTAAATCCACTAAGTTATTCACATTTAATTCATCAACGGCATAACGTACTTCACCCGCTGTCACGGCTTCACATTCGCACACCATTGAACGATCGAGACGTTCTTTATCTAATAAACGAGTGGCGCGAGAACCATGACGATACACGGCTGAATAACGAATTGTACTTGGAAGTGAAATCACTTTCTGATTGGTTTCTGCGCGGCTTTCAGTTGAACCCGGCAATGGACGCTCAGCGGTTGTACAACGTGCGGTTTTGTTGAGTTTTTTACAAACAAGATCCGTTGCCCATTCAGCCATTAAGCGATAAGTCATTAATTTACCGCCAGTGATCGTGATAAAGCCGTCTAAGCCATCACGTTCTGCGTGGTCAAGCAACACGATACCGCGACTTACGTTACGACCTGATGGATCGTCATCAGACGCGACTAACGGACGCACACCGGCATAAGCACGTAATACACGAGTATGACGCAAGCTTGGTGCAAGTTTTTCCCCCTCACGGAATAAGATATCCACTTCTTCCGGGGTGACTTCCATGTTATCGATTTGATCGTAAGGAATACGGCTAGAGGTTGTACCGATAACACAAATGGTATCCCCTGGCACAAGAATGTCCGCATCCGCCGGTTTACGGCAACGGTTAATCACCATTTTGTTGATACGGTGCCCCATGACAAGTAATGCACCTTTTGCTGGGAACATTTTGATTTTGAGATCCGCATATTCTGCGATGCCTTGTCCCCAAATACCACCCGCATTGACGACTAATGGCGCAAAGAATTTACGATTTACGCGATTTTTGTGATCGTAAACATCCACACCGATTACTTTGCCACCTTCGCGAATTAAGCTTTTCACTTCGCAATAAGTGAACATTTTCGCGCCATTTTCGGTGGCATCCATCACGTTAGAAGCCGTTAAACGGAAAGGATCGATTGAACCATCTGGCACCACAACGGCCCCCACTAAATCAGGGTTTACTGATGGTTCCATAATTTGGGCAAGTTTAGGATCAATGGCGACCGCTTCAATACCGGATTTGGTACAACTTTCGATGAAGGTTTTTTGATAATCAAGGGAATCTTCAGGTAAGGTGATAAATAAACCTTCTGTTTCATCCACACAGTGACGAGCGATATTGCGCAGAATTTTATTTTCTTTAATACATTCTTCTGCTGATTCCTGATCGTTTACGGCATAACGCGCACCACTATGTAACAAACCGTGGTTACGACCTGTTGCGCCTGTCGCAATATCACGACGCTCTAATAAAATACAGTTAATTCCACGCAATGCACAGTCACGAGCAATCCCCGCACCTGTCGCACCGCCACCAATGATAATCACATCCGTCGAGATAGGTGAAAAATCACCCACATCACGATACATATTAGGCGATAATCCCATTGTTACCCCCAAAGCCAAAATATTAATAAAAAGAAACGTAAAAACTGTTACAAATTCCATGGCTATTGTATGGGAGAGCGGTTAAATTCACAACATTCTGAGCGAAAAAGAAAGCTGTTTTGTGAGATAGATCACACAATTTTCGAATTCGCTCATTTGTTAAAAAATATTTTGTGAAATGCATCACATTTTTGAATTATTTCTCTTTTTAATTTCTATTTTTATTTTATCATGCACGCTATCCCCATCATGGGGGTGGACTCATAATTAAAATGATTTTGGAGAGAAATTATGTTTGGACCATTTAAACCCGCTCCGCATATTGCGGAACTTCCAGCGGAGAAAATTGATTCCACGTATAAACGCTTACGTTGGCAAGTGTTTGCAGGGATCTTCTTTGGTTATGCCGCTTACTATTTTGTACGTGCAAACTTTGACTTGGCACAACCTGGTTTAATTCAAGCCGGCTTGTACTCAAAAGCGGAATTAGGTGTTATCGGCTCAGCTGCCGGTCTTGCCTATGGTTTATCTAAGTTCGTAATGGCAGGTATGTCTGACCGTTCGAACCCTCGTGTATTCTTACCATTTGGTTTATTGCTTTCTGGTCTTTGTATGACCATGATGGGTTTATTCCCATGGGCAACTTCAGGCATTGCCATCATGTGGGTAATGATCTTCTTAAATGGTTGGTTCCAAGGTATGGGTTGGCCTCCATGTGGTCGTACAATGGTACACTGGTGGTCTAAATCAGAACGCGGTACTATCGTATCTATCTGGAATACCGCGCACAACATCGGTGGTATGATGCCGGGTGCAATGGTGCTATTAGCAAGTGCCGTCTTCTTCAGCACTCATGGTGTCGAAGCACAAGCAAAAGATATTTGGCAACAATCCCTCTACTATCCGGGTATTGCTGCAATGATCTGTGCAATTCCAGTTTACTTCGTGATGCGTGATACTCCACAATCTTGTGGTTTACCATCAATCGAAAAATGGCGTAATGACTACCCAGATGACTATAACGAAAAAACTTACGAAAACGATTTAAGCACAAAAGAAATCTTCGTCACTTATGTATTGAAAAACAAATTGTTATGGTACATCGCGATTGCTAACGTATTCGTATACTTAATCCGCTACGGCGTATTAAAATGGTCTCCGGTTTACTTAAGTGAAGTAAAACACTTCAACATCAAAGGTACCGCATGGGCTTACACAATCTATGAATTAGCAGCAGTTCCAGGTACATTATTATGTGGTTGGGTATCAGATAAAGTCTTCAAAGGTAAACGTGGTTTAACCGGTTTCATCTTCATGATCTTAACTACAGCAGCAGTTGTAGCATACTGGATGAACCCAGCTACACCAGAAGCAGAGCTTGCAAACTACTCAGCTTGGTATGAAAACCCATATCAATTAACTGACTTCATCTTAATGACCTTAATCGGTTTCTTAATCTACGGTCCTGTAATGTTAATCGGCTTACACGCTCTTGAGCTTGCACCGAAAAAAGCAGCAGGTACAGCAGCAGGTTTCACCGGTTTATTCGGTTACTTAGGTGGTACTGTGTCAGCTTCAGCTGTTATCGGTTGGGCAGCACAACACTACGGCTGGGACGGCGGTTTCTACGTCATGATCGGTGGTGGTGTCTTAGCGGTGTTATTACTCTTCATCGTAATGGTTGAAGAAGGTAAACACAAAGCGAAATTAGGCGACACCTACGGTAAATAATCTATAAATTAAAGGCGACAGGCGAAGGCTTGCCGCCTTTTTTATTAC
>ERZ651108.1221-NODE-1221-length-11566-cov-10.062028_pt1 | contig 11566 bp, 7 predicted proteins | sample MGYA00512173_ERZ651108 | MGnify/ENA metagenome assembly ERZ651108 | reverse complement strand
GTTCGGCTTTTGCCTTGTTGCCGCCCGCGTCCTGCGGATAGCCGCAACACATATAACCTGGCGGCAGGACGGTTTGTACGCCGACGTGCCAGAGCATGGCTTGGACGGCAAGTCCGATTTGGCTGAACAGACGCTCCGAACCGCAGCCCGGGAAGTAGAACACGGCTTCGGCATCTTCGGGCGCGGCGGGGTTGCGGATGATAGGGATGCTTTTGTCGTCTTCTATGCCGAGCATGGAGCGCGGTGTTTTGGCGGGCACGCTTTTGGGCAAAGGACGGTTGATGAAATGGATGATTTGTTCTTTGACCGGAGCGGTGCCGACGGTGGCTTTGGGTTCGGCTTTTTGTTTTTTGGTACCGACAGGCAGCAGTTTGCCGATTTTGTAGGCGAAATTCTGCGCGGGGAAGCCGGTTTGTATCATGGCGGCGCGCAGGGCTTTGATGGTTTTCGGGCCGGTGGCATTCAGGAACGCCATGCCCATCGATGCGGCGGGAGCAAAGCGTTTATGACCGGAATCGGCAAGGTAGTTGCGGATGGCTACGGTTACGTCGCCGAAGTCGATGTTGACGGGGCAAGGTTTGACGCAGCGGTGGCACACGGTGCAGTGGTCGCCGATGTCCATGAGTTCTTCAAAGTGTTTGATGGAAACGCCGCGGCGGGTTTGTTCTTCGTATAAAAAGGCTTCGGTCAAGAGCCCCACGCCGAGGATTTTGTTGCGCGGGCTGTACAGCAGGTTGGCGCGCGGGACGTGGGTGGAGCAGACGGGTTTGCATTTACCGCAGCGCAGGCAGTCTTTGACGGAATCGGCGATAGTGCCGAGGTCTGATTTTTCCATAATCAGCGATTCCGCGCCCAACAGCTCGAAAGACGGCGTGTAGGCGTTGCGTAAGTCCGAGCCTTTCATCAGTTTGTGACGGTTGAAGGTGTGCTTGGGATCGACTTGGTTTTTGTAGTCCCAAAACGGCTGCAAATCTTCATCGGTCAAAAATTCGAGCTTGGTGATGCCGATGCCGTGTTCGCCGGAAATTACGCCGCCTAGCGAGCGGGCGAGTTTCATGATGCGTTCGACCGAACGGTAGGCGGTCTGAAGCATTTGGGCGTCGTCTGAATTGACGGGGATGTTGGTGTGGACATTGCCGTCGCCGGCGTGCATATGCAGCGCAACGAAGACGCGACCGCGTACGGTTTTGGCGTGGATTTTGCCCAAGCCTTCGATGATTTTGGTGTCGGTTTTGCCGCTGAAGATTTCGGCGAGCGGTTTCATTACGTCGTCTTTGACGGACACGCGCAGGCGGAAGTCGCGGAATGCGGTGAAACAGCTCTCGTCGTCTTTGGCTTCAGGTGCGGCATGAACGGCAGCGCCGTAGCGGGCTTTGTAGTCGGCAAGCGGCGTGTCGAGATTGGCGAGCAACCAGTCCCAACGCTCTTTGACGGCGGAAACGTGGGCAAGGGCGTGTTTGCCGCGTTCGCCCAAAAGTTCGGCAGTCGGCAGGTCCGTACCCATTTTGTCGATGGGAAGTTTGCCCGAAAGATATTGCTCCAATGCGGCGCACAGGGTGAGTTTGTTTTGGATGGAAAGCTCGATGTTGATGCGCTCGATACCGTCCGAATACTCGCCCAGCCGCTCCAGCGGAATCACCACGTCTTCGTTGATTTTAAAGGCGTTGGTGTGTTTGGCGATGGCGGCGGTGCGGCTGCGGTCGAGCCAGAAGGTTTTGCGCGCTTCGGGCGACACGGCGATAAAGCCTTCGCCGTCGCGGGCGCGGGCAAGTTCGCAGATGTGTTCGGCGGCTGCCTCTACTGCGGCTTCGTCGTCTGAAACCACGTCCGCCAGCAAGACCATTTTCGGTCGTCCCTTGCCTGCCGCTTTGGTGGCGTAGCCGACGGCGCGGACATAACGCCAGTCCAAATGCTCCAAACCTGCCAGCCGCACGCTGTCGTGGGCAAGCAGGAAATCGCGGATTTCGACGATAGAAGGCGTGGCGGTGGCGACTGTGCCGAAAAACTCCATACACACGGTGCGCGTGTATTTCGGCATTTTGTGCAACACGAAGGCAACGCTGGTGATGATGCCGTCCGTGCCTTCTTTCTGTACACCGGGCAGGCCGCTCAAGAATTTGTCGGTAACGTCTTTGCCCAAACCGACTTTGCGGAATTTGTGGCCAGGGATTTCCAAGCGTTCGGTTTTAACGACATTGAGGCCGTCTGAATCCAGCGTGTGAACGTCGAACACGGCGGTTTCTTCGTCATGGATTTTGCCGAAATTGTGGCGCACGCGCTCGATGCGCAGCCATTCGCCCTGCGGGTTGACCATCTGCCAGTAGGCAAGGTTGTCCAACGCCGTCCCCCATAGCACGGCTTTTTTGCCGCCCGCGTTCATCGCCACATTGCCGCCCACGCAGGACGCATCGGCGGAAGTCGGATCGACGGCGAACACCAAACCCGCCTGATGCGCGGTTTCTTCCACCCGCCGCGTAACCACGCCCGCGCCGCAATGGATAATCGGATGTTTGCCGTCCAAGCCCGCCAGCTCGACAAATTCGACGCCGCGATGCTTGTCCAGCTTTTCCGTATTGATGACCGCGCTGTTTGCATCCAAAGGCACGGCGCCGCCGGTATAACCCGTGCCGCCGCCGCGCGGAATAATGACCAAATCCAGCTCGATTAAGGCGCGCACCAAAGGCGCGACTTCCGCCTCCGTATCAGGATTGACGACGACAAACGGATATTCGACGCGCCAGTCGGTCGCGTCGGTAACGTGCGTTACCCGCGCCAGCCCGTCGAACATAATATTGTGCGGCTTGGTGATTTTGCTCAAACGCTCCAAAATCTGCCGCCGCTTTTGGCGCGTTTCGTCAAAACTGCCGTCAAAACGCTCAACCGCCTTTTCTGCCGCCGCCACCAACGCATCGACTTGCGGATTGTCGTCGCGGCGTTTGCGGATTTCGTTCAAACGGTGGCGCATTTCCCGCACCAGCGCGGCGCGGCGTTTCGGATGCTCCAGCAAATCATCAACCAGATACGGATTGCGCACGACTACCCAAATATCGCCCAACACTTCAAACAACATCCGCGCCGAACGCCCCGTCCTGCGCTGTCCGCGCAAGTCCTGCAGGATTTGCCACGCCTCATCGCCCAACAGGCGGATGACGATTTCGCGGTCGGTGTAGGAAGTATAGTTGTAGGGAATTTCCCGAATACGCTGCGGGGCGGTAGTCGTGGTCATGGTGGCGGTGTGTCCGTATGATTATTGGTACGGCGAAACTGCGGAAAGCTGCTGCATGATTTCGCTGTGTTTTTAGGAAAAAGGTCGTCTGAAAGCGCAGCTTCAACGAAGTTAAAACGATTCTCGAGCCAATCAGACAACTTGGTAGAAAGTGTTAATGTAGTTTAAATTTCGATGTTTTTCAACGTCAAAGGCGAAAAATGTTTCAATAGGAATGATTTTTAAAAAGGCGGATATTGTTGACAATTTTACTGCAAACAAAATTTTCAGACGACCTTTGATACCGGCGCGCTTGAGTTTTCCCGTAAAACAGTTATAATGCCAATCTCTTACGGCGGGTCTCCCCGCATGGTAATTCGGAACAACGGGTCAGGGGCGGAAGCCAGCAGCCCACTCCGATGCGTCAGTGCCGGGGGTCTGGCTCGCCACCTTATTAAAAAACACCGAAGATTAATTGGTCTTCGGTGTTTTTGCTTTTGCAGAATCCGGGATGAGAAAAAGGTCGTCTGAAAAGGCGGAACTTGGCTTCAATAGGCTTACGATGCCTGTTTTCCAGCCGGATTTCGTTTTCAGATGACCTTTACTTTACCCTTGGGCATTACTACAATGTTTCGATTTCGATGTCCGAAGTAATATAAACAGACTATTTAGGAGAGTGCCATGACCGCCTCGCAATTAATCAGCAGCCTGACCCAAACCGTCGGCGAAAAATACATCATCACCGATCCCGCGAAAACCGAACAATACCGCCAAGGCTACCGTTTCGGCGAGGGCAAGGCGTTGGCGGTGGTGCGCCCCGGAACCATTCTGGAAATGTGGAAAATTTTGCAGGCTTGCGTCGAAGCAGACGTGATTGTGATTACGCAGGCGGCGAATACCGGTTTGACGGGCGGCTCGACGCCCGACGGCAACGATTACGACCGCGACATCGTGATCGTGAACACCATGCGGATGAACATCATCCAAACCATCAACAACAACGAACAAGTCGTCTGCCTGCCCGGTTCGACCTTGAACCAGCTCGAATTGCTGCTGAAACCTTTGGGGCGCGAACCGCATTCGGTTATCGGCTCATCCTGTATCGGCGCGTCCGTTTTAGGCGGCGTGTGCAACAACTCCGGCGGCGCATTGGTACAGCGCGGCCCTGCCTACACGGAAATGGCGCTGTTTGCCCAAATCAACGAAGAGGGCAAACTGGAGCTGGTCAACCATTTGGGTATAGATTTGGGCGACACACCCGAAGAAATCCTGACCAACCTTCAAGGTCATCATTATCAGAGAAAAGACATCACGCAAGACGCGGGTAAAGGACACGACCACGCCTATTGCGACCATGTCCGCCAAGTGGACGAGCCGACCGCCGCGCGTTTTAATGCCGACCCCGCGCGCCATTACGAAGCGTCCGGCTGCGCGGGCAAACTGATGGTATTCGCCGTCCGCTTGGATACCTTCCCGCAAGAGAAGCAAACTGCCGTGTTCTACATCGGTACTAACGATATTAATGAATTGACCGACATCCGCCGCGCCGCCTTGGGAGAATTTGAAAGCCTGCCTATTTCCGGCGAATACATCCACCGTCATGCTTTCGATATTGCCGACGTGTACGGCAAAGACACGTTCTACGTCATCAAAAAATTCGGTACGCACCAACTGCCAAAATTATTTGATTTTAAAGCCAAAGTTGACCGCTTCGGCAAAAAAGTCAGCTTTCTGCCCAAACATTTTTCCGACAAGGTCATGCAGTTCGTTAGCAAATACCTGCCCGACCACCTGCCCAAATCCATGCGCGATTACCGCGACAAATACGAACACCATCTGATTCTGAAAATGGGTGGAAAAGGCGTCGATGAAGCGCGCGCGTTTCTGAAAGAGTATTTTGCGCACCACGGCGGCGCGTTTTTCGAGTGCAACGCCGAAGAAACCCAAGCCGCCATGCTGCACCGTTTTGCCGTCGCTTCCGCTGCCATCCGCTACCGCGCCGTGCATGACGACGAAGTGGAAGATTTGGTCGCGCTAGACATCGCCCTGCGCCGCGATGACCGCGACTGGTTTGAAAAACTGCCGTCGGAAATCGACAATAAAATCATCCACAAACTCTACTACGGACATTTCATGTGCCACGTTTTCCATCAGGATTACATCATCAAAAAAGGCAACGACTGCATGGCATTGGAACACGAAATGCTTCATCTCTTAGACCAACGCGGCGCGCAGTATCCCGCCGAACACAACGTCGGACATTTATATGAGGCCAAACCCGCACTCAAGCAGTTTTACCGCAAACTCGACCCGACCAACAGCTTCAATCCGGGCATAGGCAAAACCAGCAAGAAGAAAAACTGGGCTGAATGATAAGGTAGGGATGTTATAAGTGAATGAGAGAGGTCGTCTGAAAACTGTATTCGGTTTTCAGACGACCTTTTTGCTTATAACTTTTGGTTTGCAGCACATAACCAATCAGTCTTTCCTGAAAAACGCCAATCGGAGTAGTATGCACATTCCGTTCAATACACTGAAAACAAAGGTATAAATATGGCACGCTTAACCGTACACACTGTCGAAACCGCTCCCGAAGCAGCAAAACCCCGCGTTGAAGCCGCGCTGAAAAACAACGGCTTCATCCCCAACCTCATCGGCGTATTGGCAAACGCGCCCGAAGCGTTGGCGTTCTATCAAGAAGTCGGCAAACTGAACGCCGCCAACAGCCTGACTCCCGGTGAAGTCGAAGTCATCCAAATCATCGCCGCCCGTACCAACGAATGCGGTTTCTGCGTAGCAGGCCACACCAAACTGGCAACCCTGAAAAAACTTCTGTCCGAACAATCCATCAAAGCCTCGCGCGCGTTGGCGGCAGGCGAATTTGACGATGCCAAACTGGGCGCGCTCGCTGCGTTTACCCAAGCCGTGATGGCGAAAAAAGGCGCGGTATCCGATGACGAACTCAAAGCCTTCTTCGACGCAGGCTACAACCAGCAGCAGGCTGTCGAAGTCGTGATGGGCGTTGCCTTGGCGACTTTGTGCAACTACGTCAACAACGTCGCGCAAACAGACATCAACCCTGAATTGCAGGCATTCGCCTGATTCTGACTGAAGGTCGTCTGAAAAGCGTCGGCAAAACCGTTTGCCCGTTTTCAGACGACCTTTTTCAAAAATGCCGTCCCTGTAACGGACTGCTTCCCCTTTCCAACGGAACGCTCCCGCGCCGTCCGCACACATTTTCAAGGATAAGACCATGAACCGTGAAACCTTATTGTCTCAAGTTGCCGAACTCGTCAAAGCCAAACTCAAACCCTTAGTGGACGAAATCGACCGCAATGGTTTGTATCCCGAAGATTTTATGCGCGAACTCGGCGCCATCGGCGGATTCAGCGCAGTCGGTACGGAAGCGGAAGGCGGCAACGGCTTAGGTTTGGCGACACAAATCGCCGTATTGCGCGAAGTCGGCAAAGAATGCGGCGCGACCTCGTTCAGCGCATGGTGTCAGGCGGCTTGCGCGTGGTATCTGCACCAAACGCCCAACCAAGCCGTCAAAGACAAATACCTCGCCGACATCCTGCAAGGCAAAGTCTTGGCGGGGACGGGCATGTCCAATACCGTCAAACATCTCGCCGGCATTGAAAAACACAATCTTCAAGCCGAGCGTGTGGACGGCGGCTACACAGTCAACGGCGCGCTGCCTTGGGTATCCAATATCGGCGAAGACCACATCTGGGCGAATACCGCCCAAATCGGCGACGGCTACGTCATGTTCATCACCGGCGGACAATGGGAAGGCGTAACCCTGCAAGCCTGCCCCGAATTCTGCGCCCTCGAAGGCACGCGCACGTTCAGCCTGAATTTCAAAGACGTTTTCATTCCTGACGAAGACGTAATCGCCGCGCCCGAACAGTTCTCCGACTACATCGCCACCATCAAATCCGGCTTCATCCTGCTGCAAATCGGCATCGGCGCAGGCGTAATCGACGGCAGCCTCGGCATCATCCGCATCGCCAACGTCGTCAACGCCGATGTCAACAGCTACCTCGACAACAGCTACGACAGCCTCAAAGTCGCTTTGGACGAAGCATGGCAAACCACCGAGCAACTGGCGGACTTGGCGTGGAACAATACCCCCGACAACCTCGCCACGCTGAAACTGCGCGCCGCCGCCGCCGAGCTGACGCTTGCCGCCGCCCAATCTGCCGCCTTACACGCGGGCGCAAAAGGCTATCTCATGCGCAGCCCCGCCCAACGCCGCGTCCGCGAAGCCATGTTCGTCGCCATCGTTACCCCCGCGTTGAAACACTTGCGCAAAGAAATCGCGGCATTGGAAGCAGCGTAAGGTTTTGAAACAGACCAAACAAAAGGTTGTCTGAAAACCTTTTGCCAACTGTTTTCAGACGACCTCAAATATCAGAAGGAACAAACCATGGCACAATATATGTGCGGCCCCTGCGGCTGGATTTACGACGAAGACCTCGGCGACCCCGAACACGGCATCGCCCCCGGCACGAAATTCGAAGACATCCCCGACGATTGGAAATGCCCGGAATGCGGTGTGGGCAAAGAAGATTTTTATCTGCTGGACTTCGTGATATAGCTTTATATAGTGGATTAACTATAAATTTAATCCACTTACAAACTGAAAAGGTCGTCTGAAAACGTTGGGTCAAACGGTTTCAGACGACCTTTTACATAGTATGTTGTTTTTAATCAGAAGTGACGGCAGGTGAATATTTTCTATGTGAATACACGATAAAAACCAATAAGTCGGATAACAAAAAAGCTACCATTTTACGGTAGCTTGTTATTTTAATTTGGCAATATGGTGGGATTAGGGAAGCTTCGAGCAGGATTTGAACCCTCAGCGGATTACGAGTCTGCTGCATTCAGCCTCTCTGCCGCGTTTCCCTAGAATAAAGTAAAACCAAATAAAAATGCTGTTGCACAAGGCTTCAATTCATTTTTATTTGGTTTTGCTGTTTCAAGAAATGGCGGAAGCGGTGAGATTCGAACTCACGGAGGGCTATCAACCCTCGACGGTTTTCAAGACCGTTGCATTAAACCGCTCTGCCACGCTTCCGTCTCTTGAAGCGGGAATAATAATAAAATTTGTCGGGTTTGCCAAGCGAAATTTTAAGGTGAATATTTAGTTTTTTGTTTTTACTTGGTTTGTTCTTTGCGCATGAACACCCATTCGGACTCATTGGACGCTGCTGCGTTAAATGCGTAGCCTTCGTAATCGAAGTTTTTCAGCATTTCCGAGTCGGCGATATTGTGTTCTGCCGCATAGCGCACCATCAGTCCGCGCGCGCGTTTTGCGTAGAAGCTGATGATTTTGTATTTGCCGTTTTTTTCGTCTTTGAAAACGGGAGTAATCAAGCGGGCTTTGAGTTTTGGGGTGTTGATGGATTTGAAATATTCTTGCGAAGCGAGGTTAACCAAGGTGTCGCTGCCGGCTTGGGCAAGGGTGTCGTTTAGCAGGTTAGTAATGGTGTCGCCCCAAAATTCGTACAGATTCTTGCCGCGCGTGTTGGCAAACGCCGTTCCCATTTCCAGGCGGTAGGGCTGCATCAAATCCAGTGGGCGTAGGACGCCGTAGAGACCGGAAAGCAGGCGGACGTGTTGTTGCAGATATTGGATTTGTTCGGGTTTTAACGTGTCTGCAGCGATGCCTTCGTAAACGTCGCCGTTGAACATAAAGACTGCCTGTTTGGCGTTGTTGGGGGTAAACGGCGTATGCCATTCGGCGTTGCGTTCGGCGTTTAAGAGAGCGATTTTGTCGGAAACGTGCATCAGCTCGGCGATTTGTTGCGGAGCCAGTTCACGCAGTTGGCGCATCAGGATTTCTGCTTCTACCAAGAGGTCGGGTTGGGTAAATTCTTTGACGGGCGCGGGGTCTTTTTCATTGAGGTTTTTGGCGGGAGAGAGAACGAAAAACATGATTGGCTCGGAGATGTGATAAACAGCGGCATTGTAGGTTTAAAATGTTTTATGGGCAAGTTTGATAAGTGAAGTAAATACCGTTATAGCAAAAGCTGTTTGAATAGAATTAAAAAGGTCGTCTGAAACTTTTCAGACGACCTTTGATATTTATAAACAGATTTATTGGGTGCTGACAATCCGGTTGATCTGCCATTCAAGAAACGGCGTATATGCCGAGGCGCGGCGGATAATGACTTGGTCTTCGCCGTCCGGCGTGCTTGGGCGGCTTTCGGCGGTTTGGATGTTTTGGTTGTCCCATTTGTGGAATGCTTTGCTGTGTTGGTGATAGAAACCGCGTTCGGTGATGATGACTTCGGGGTTGTAGCCGTAGCCGCACCATGCGGAATCGGGTTGCGGGGCGGTGAGGTTGCAACCGGTTTGGTAGTAACGCGCTTCGGACAGGCTTAAATTGTAGAGGGTCGGCAGGATGTCTTTGTGCGAACCTGCGCGTTCGGGATGGTATTCGGCGCTGCCGCGGTAGGCTTGCGGAACGTACAGATAGAAGGGGACGCTGTGTCCGAGTGCGACATCGGCGGATTCGGGATAGCCGATAGCGCGCATATTGTGGTCGCCGGTAGCGGCGATAATGGTGTCGGGCGCGATGGTTTTTACTTTGCCGATAAAGCGTCCGAGTTGGTCGTTGCTGTATCGGAAGGTGTTGAAAATTTCATTCAACTCTTTGCCTGAGGCGAGATTGGCAAGGCGTTTTTGCTCTTGTTCTTCCAAACGGAAGTTTTTGAGCTGGTGCGGGCAGGTGGTAGGGAGGATGGTTGGTCACGGACATCATCATAATGAATACGGGCGTGCCGCTTTTTTCGGCGCGCGCGAGTTCTTCTTCGGCATAACGGAACATGAATTCGTCGGGTACGCCCCATGTGCCGGATTTTGCTTCGGGATAGCGGGTTTTGAGGGTGTTTTCATCGATGATTTCATTGACGCCCAAGTGCCGCAGGAAGGTGTCAAAATCGCGCCAGCCGCCGTTGCCCGCCGTAATATAGACGACGCGGTAGCCGGCATCGAGATAGGGTTTGAACATATTGCCGGGGAAGGTTTTGTTTTTGGCAAGGGATTGGCTGAGGTTGAGGCGCGGGCTGCGGACGAAGAAGCGGTGCAGGGAGTCGCTGGTGCCGTCGCCCTCGGAAACGAATTTGCGGTATACCCAGTCTTGCTGCCAATGATTGCCCAGTTCTCCCAAGAGATCCCGTTCGGTATTATCCATATTCAAAAGGTGTGCACTCATGCTTTCCATGACGGTGAAAACGACGTTGGGACGGTGTTTTTCGACAGCGGGATTGGGGGCGGTTTGAACAAAGAGCTGCGTCAAGTCGGCGTCGGTTTTTTTATCGAGCAGGGTGCTGATGAGCCGGCTACCGTCTTCGTCGGATACGGGATGGAAATCGTTGCTGTTGCGGTATTCGTTGACCGCCCAGCTTAGGGAGGTCAGGGCGTTGGGGACGAGTTTGTTGATTTGTGGCGTGGCGGAAATCTGCATGGCGGTCTGGCGTAGGGGGAATTTGCCGAACGAGCCGCGTATACCTGCGGCAAGCGCGAGGGTGGGCAAAAGGACGGCGGCAATCCAAGCGGTTTTTCCCCATGAGGTCATCTGAAAGCGGGTGCTGCGGCGGATGAGGCTGAACATTTTACCCAAAACGAAAGCTGCGGCAATCAAGGCTGCCAGACAGGAAATAACGGGATAGTCCGACCAGACGGTTTTCAGGACGGCGCTGGTGTCTTCTTCCGCCAGCCCGAAGACGAAGACGTCAAATTGACGGTCGTACACGCTGAAATAGAACCAGTTGCCCAGTGCGGCGGCAAAGGCTGTCAGGGAGAGGACGGTTGCGACGGTAGGCAGGAGGCGGAGGGTAAAGGCGGCGGTTTTTTGCGAAGTCAGTCCGAACAGCCCGATCAGGAAAGGGAAAGCGGCGGCAACGGAAGCGATTTTAATTTTTAATGTCGAACAGCAGCCCTTTAACAAACAAAGCCGCCAAATCGCCCGCATAACGGCTGCGGATGTCGTCTGAAACAAAATGGTGCAGCATGAAGAAACGTTCGGCGGAAAAAACGACGACGATGGATACCCATAAAATCAGGCAGGTGAGGAGGGTTTTCCGGTAGGTGGCAAGGCGGGTAATCATGATTAGTGGGTAAGATGGGTTGGGTAAATTTATATCAAATTGGGTAAGGCGTGATTTTATGGTTTAGCGGTGCAGCTTTCAAGATATGGCGAAAGATTATCTGGAATGAGAGGGGGAGACGATGCTTTATCCAACATTTCTACGCTACTTTCATTTGCGCAGAAAGGGTGGCGCCGCTGTATGGGTATTTATAGTGGATTAAATTTAAATCAGGACAAGGCGACGAAGCCGCAGACAGTAC
>ERZ651108.1218-NODE-1218-length-11600-cov-13.439065_pt1 | contig 11600 bp, 9 predicted proteins | sample MGYA00512173_ERZ651108 | MGnify/ENA metagenome assembly ERZ651108 | reverse complement strand
TCGCATTCGACCGCCCCGAGGTCCGCAACGCATTCCGCCCGCACACCGTGGACGAGCTCTACCGCGCCCTCGACCACGCCCGCATGACCTCTAACGTGGGCACCGTACTGCTCACCGGCAACGGCCCCTCCCCCAAGGACGGCGGCTGGGCCTTCTGCTCCGGCGGCGACCAGCGCATCCGCGGCCGCGACGGCTACCACTACGCCAGCGGCGAGACCGCAGAAAGCATCGACCCGGCACGCGCGGGCCGCCTGCACATCCTGGAGGTGCAGCGCCTCATCCGTACCATGCCCAAGGTCGTTATCGCCCTGGTCTCCGGCTGGGCAGCCGGTGGCGGTCACTCCCTGCACGTGGTGGCCGACCTGACCATCGCCTCCGAAGAATACGGCAAGTTCAAGCAGACCGACGCGACCGTCGGCTCCTTCGACGCAGGCTACGGTTCGGCGCTGCTCGCCCGCCAGGTGGGCCAGAAGTTCGCCCGCGAAATCTTCTTCCTCGCCAAGGAATACGACGCCCAGCGCATGTACGAAATGGGCGCGGTCAACGACGTGGTTCCCCACGCCGAGCTGGAGAACAAGGGTCTGGAGTACGCGGCGCACATCGCCCGCCAGTCCCCGCAGGCAATCCGTATGCTCAAGTACGCCTTCAACCTGCCCGACGACGGTATGCTCGGCCAGCAGGTCTTCGCCGGTGAGGCCACCCGCATGGCCTACATGACCGACGAGGCCGTGGAGGGCCGCGATGCGTTCCTGCAGAAGCGTGACCCGGATTGGTCCAACTACCCCTACTACTTCTAGTAGCTTCAAATGAATAGGCTCGGAGCCGGATTCAACCCTGAGACCCTCAGCTAAGAATCCGGCTCCGGCGCGTTGTTGGGCGCGTTATTGCAGCCCCGGCGCATGACACGCCACTAGAGCACAGCCGCTAAGGACTTTCTATGATTACCACCCCCGTACCCGGGCTCGAGCCCCTACCCGCCCCCGGGGAGGATGCCCTGCACCCTCACGCGGTACGCTTGCGGGCCGATCGACCCGCCGATCCGCGGGCCCTTCTGGATTCTTTCGGGCGAATCTTCGCGGGGAACGATCAGGATTCCGTCGCCCTGCTCGTGGGTACCTCCGGTTCCACCGGAATCCCCAAGCACACCGCGCTGAGCGCCCGGGCCCTGCGGGCGAGCGCGGAAGCTACCGAGGGCTTCTTCAAGAGCGCGGGAAGCGAGGCCTCCCAGTGGCTTCTAGCATTACCCGCGCACTATGTTGCGGGCGCCCAGGTTCTGGCCCGCTCGGTGCTGGCCGGAACCGAGCCTGTCATCGCACGCTCCGTGACCGAGCCGGTGCACTTTAGCCCCGATGTCTTCCTGCGGGCGGTCGAGCGGCTGAGCTCCACCCGTCGCTTTGTTTCGCTCGTGCCCACCCAGCTGCACAAGCTTCTCGAGACGGCCCGGAACGAGCCGCGCACGGGCGAAGAGATTCACGCCGCGCTCTGCTCCTTTACCGGGATTCTGCTCGGAGGTGCCCCCGCCAGCGCTGACCTGCTCGCAGCCGCCCAAGAGCTGGGGCTCAACGTCGTGACCACCTACGGTAGCGCCGAGACCGCCGGCGGGTGCATCTACTCCGGCCGGGTACTGCCCGGCGTGCGGGTGGAGCTCGTGCCCGAAGAGGGCATGCCGAGCGTGCCCTCCGCGGGTACGGAGCTAACGAATGAGGACCCGGCGCAGGTTGGTCGCATCTGGATCAGCGGCGCGCATCTGGCGCAGGGCTACCTGGGCGACCCCGGTCGTACCGCAGAGCATTTCTTCGCCGCTACCGACGGCACCCGCTGGTACCGCACCGACGACTACGGCCTGCTGAGCACTCACGCCCCCGGCGAGCCGTGCATCCTACGCGTGCTGGGGCGTAGCGACGACATCATCATCACCGGCGGCGTCAAAATTTCGGCCCGCGCGGTAGCTGAGGCTCTTGAGAGCCACCCCGCCGTGCGCGAAGCCCTCGTGTGCGGTCTGCCGGATGCACGCTGGGGCTCCGCCGTGACGGCCGCCCTCACGCTCGTGTCCCCGGCCGAGGGCGCGGCTACGGCCCTCGCCGAGAACGCGGAGCTACGCGAGGCCCTGCGGAGCCTCTGCATCGAACGCCTGGGTGTGGCGGCGGCACCCAAGCTGTTGAGCATCCTGCCCGACTTCCCGCTTACCAGCACCGGCAAACCGGACCGCCGCGAAATATACAGTATCCTGGACAGGGACTATCGGGAGGCCTCGCGCGGATAGTATTCGCGCCGCGGTTCTGCCTCACGGCGCCGTCCCGTACCTCCCGTAGCCCTCCTCACCGCAAACGCATCAACCCCTGGAAGGAACCCCCGTGGCCACTGCCGCTCAATGGATTGAAGGCGCGCGCCTGCGCACCCTGCCGCTTGCCGTCGCTCCCATTATTGCCGGTTCGGCCGCTGCCTACGAGATTGGCGAGTACAAGCCGCTGTACGCTTTCCTGGCCTTCTTGGTCGCGTTTTTCCTGCAGGTGGGCGTGAACTACGCCAACGACTACTCCGACGGCATTAAGGGTACCGACGAAGACCGCGTGGGGCCCCTGCGTCTGGTCGGTTCGGGCGTGGCCAGCCCCCGTTCGGTCAAGTACGCCGCATTCGCGTGCTTCGGTGCGGCAATGCTGGCGGGTCTGGTGCTGGTGGCCCTGGCAAACCAGTGGTGGTTCCTGGCGATTGGCGCCTCGAGCGTCTTTGCGGCCTGGGGCTACACGGGCGGCAAGCACCCCTACGGCTACATGGGCCTGGGTGATGTGTTCGTCTTCGTCTACTTTGGTCTGGTCGCCACCCTGGGCACCCTCTACACGCAGGCCCACACGCTGACCCTGCTGGGCTGGGTGGGTGCCATCGGTATTGGCCTGATTTCCTGCGCACTGCTCATGGCGAATAACGTGCGTGACATCCCCACCGATATCGAGGCCGGCAAGCTGACCCTTGCGGTGCGCCTGGGCGAGCGCTGGTCGCGCGTCGCCTACATCGCGGAGATGGCCCTCGCGCTGCTCCTGACCGTCCTGCTGCTCGACCAGAACCCCTGGTTCATGCTGGTCTTCGTGCTCGTGGGCCCGACCGTTCACTCCTGCACGACTGTGTGGATGCGTGGTGGCCGCGAGCTGATTCCCGTGCTGAAGCAGGCTGGCATCGTGGCGCTCGTGTACTCGGTGCTCCTGGCGCTGGCCGTGTGGCTGGGTTCGCTGGATATCATCAGCCACGAAATTCAGGTGTTCACCGGCTACTAAGCCGCCGGAGCCCTCCCAAAGTTTTGTCGTTTCGATACCGCACGGCGGCGGTGGATCAGTCCTGAGCTGACTCGCTTTTGGCGACGACCCGCGATATGTCATAGTGGTTCTATGTTTCGAGCCATGCTGATTATTGGTGCGGGCGCCCTCGTGGTGGGCCTGACCATCTACGCCCTTCTGGATGCCGTGCGCACCCCCGCGCGCGAGGAGCGTACCCTGCCCAAGTGGCTGTGGGTTCTCGTCACCCTGTTCTTCCCTGTGGTGGGTCCCGTGCTGTGGTTGCTGCTGGGCCGCCCCAAGCGGGAGCGCGGCGCCCGCGGCTCTATCTCTCTGCCCGGCGCGGCTCAGCGAGGCAACGCCCCCTCGATGGCTTCCCCCGACGACGATGAGGCCTACCTGCGCTGGCTCAAGGCGAAGGCCGAGCGCGAACGCGCCAGCCGCGAGGCGGAGCGCGCATCTCGAGAAGCCGGCACCGACGGGCACGAGGATTCTAACCCCGAACATAAACGGTCCGAAAATGAAGGGACCGAAGGCGAACGTCCCGAGGACGACCCGAGCCGATAGCCCGGTACGATTCCCCATTCTTAACGCAGGCTGCGGGGCGCATCCCTCAATGGATGCGCCCCGCAGCCTTAGCTATACCCGCGAATAACGCGCGTGACTTAGCTTCCGGGAAGCTGGATAACGCCACCGTACAGCGGTGCGGCGGGCTCGGAGTAGCCCACGAAGCGCGGCATCTCGTGCTCGAAGTCCACGGTGCTGAACGCGAGGGTCGTAATCGAGGCGAGGTTACACTCGCGGGAACGCGGGTCGTGCTGCAGCAGGCGACCCTCCACACCCAGGCGAGTAATCCAGATCGGTAGCTGGTGCGAGACGATGATCGCCTCCGCACCCTCGCCGCCGATTTCGTAGGCGCGACGAGCGGCGTCCTGAACGGCCGCGGCCATGCGGCGTACCTGCTCCAGGTAGGACTCACCCCAGGAGGGACGAGCCGGGTTGTAGAGCTTCGTCCAGTGACGCGGGTTGCGCAGAAGCTCCTGCGCGTTCACGTGCAGGCCCTCAAAGTAGTTATCGGCCTCGATGACGCGTTCGTCAGGCTGGACGGTCAGCCCCAGCAGCTCCTCGACGGGTGCGGCCGACTCGCGGGTGCGCTGCAGGGGTGAGCAGACCAGGTGCACGAAGCGGGCGCCGTCTTCAGCGCGTGCCGCGAACTCCTCGGCGCTCAGACGCACCATCTGCCGACCCTTCTCGGACAGGCGGTAACCGGGAAGGCGGCCGTACACGATGCGTTCGGGGTTGTGCACCTCACCGTGGCGCATGAGATGAACTTTAACGGTGTGAGTTTCAGTCATGGGTCCAGTCTCTCAGATAGCGGCCCCCACCCCCAAACAGCGAAAACGCGAAAGCCCCGCTCCTCGTGCAAGAGGGCGGGGCTGAAGAAGCCTATTTACTTCTTGTTGCGGCGCTGGTGGCGGGTCTTACGAAGCAGCTTGCGGTGCTTCTTCTTGGACATACGCTTGCGGCGCTTCTTGATAACGGAACCCATAGGATTTCCTCACTTTACTCGTACCCGGCCGAGCCATTCGACTCGGTAGCTACCCGGGAATATGTATACCGGTATAACCGATCCGGAACGCATTTTAGGCACAGAAATACCCTGCGTTTCGGAGCGCTACCTACCTAGAGTACTAGGTTTGCACCCATTTTCACCATTCGAGAACCGGTTTTGAGGAGTTTTTCCCCGTTTTTCCGGATCTTCCCGGGGCCAAGCCGGGCTAAAACGGTGTTTCCGAAAGCCTAGCGACGCTTCTTCTTGGACTTCTTCGAGCCCTTGGAACGGCCCTTCGACAGGGCGGAACCAGAGGTGTGAGTTGAAGAAGCGGCATCGGCGTTTGCGGGTGCGGAGGTTTCGCCGGGCTCAGTAGTTTCCTCGGACTCGGAGGTTTCGCCGGGCTCGACGGATTCGACCGGCTCTGCCTCGGAGCCCTCCACCGTGGGCTCCTCGAGGGCACCAGAATCAGCGGTAGCGGGCTCGGGCTCCTCATCGGCGGAGTCCTCGGACGCGGCGGCGTGGAAAGCCTTGAGACGCTCGGCGCGCTCGGCCTCGGCACGAGCCAGGGCCTCGGCGTCCGATGCGGTTACCTTCTCCTCGGCGTCCTTTTCTTCAGCCGGTTCGGGGGCCTGCTCTTCGTCACCGCGCGAGGCGGGCTCGTACACGTCCACACCGAAGAATCGCTTCATCTTGGATAGCAGTCCGCGGCGCTCCGGCTCCTGATCCTGCTCGTGCGGGAGCATCGCGTAGGTATCTTGAAGCGTCGCGGCCGCCTCCAGACGGTTCGAGGGCTCGGCCGAGGGCTCCTCATGCGCCTGCTGAGCGGCCGGCTGGACGGACTCGGGGGCGGCGGTCTTCCGAGCGGGTGCCTCCACGCTTTCGCGCGAGGGAGCGCGCAGCACGCGGTCGCCGGAGGAAGCGGCGGGCTCGGCGGCACGGGACGCAAGCACGCTCGGGGCAACCAGGGTGCGGCTACGATCCACGGGCTTGATGACGGTGGCACGCACCGGGGAAATAATCTGGCCGCTACGGCGACGGGACGTACCGGATGCCGCGCGCAGAACCTTTGCGGGTTCCGCCGGCTCCTCGGCGGGAGCGGACTGCAGGGTACGCTGAGCGTCACGGGCATCGGCCCGAGCCGGCTCGGGGGTGTTCTGCGCGGAAAGGTTCTGCGCGGAGCCGCCCTGCCACGGGGCACCGGCACTCTGCGCGGGCTGGGCTACCTGAGCCTGAGGAGCCCGGATCGCCGTGCGGGGGTGCGGGGTGCCGAAGCTCAGCGGCACATCCGCGCTCACGGAGTGCACCGGGCGGGCGGGGGCCTCGGCGCGCGGAAACTCGGCCTTCTGGGACTCGGCTTTCAGGGGGCCGGTCTTCGGGCGGGCGGGCTGCACCTGAACCGCCTGTACGGGCTCGGGAGCCTTCACCTCGGCAGGTGCGGGGGCCGAAACCACGGGCGCAACGGTCTCGACTCGGGGTTCCTCCGCAGGAGTATCCGAAACGGGCTGTGTATCGCCGGAAACCTCAACGCCGGCAACCGCAAAATCTGCATCCGAGAACGAGGGGTCATCGGCAATAGCCTCGTCGAAATCTTCAACCAGGTCGTCGGCCTCAAAATCCTCCAGCTCAACCGGGGCGAAGGAAGCCGCCGCCGGCTCACCGGGCAGCCCGTTCGCGGAGGTTGCTTCCTCCTCCAGGTCAATGCCCGCCTCGGAATACATGCCGCGTAGCTGGCCAATCACCAGGGCACGAGCCGTCGCAGCATCGCCTGCCTTCAGGGCCTCGGCAATGGCACGGCTCTCGGCGCGCAGACGCTCCACGGCGCTACTCCACAGCGGCATGCGGCCAACCAGGGAGAGCATCGATTCGAAGCTCGGCTGACGCACGGACGCCAGAAGGCCGACCAGTAGCTCGTTGCCGGCGCAACGCATCACCTGGTGGTGGAAGCTCAGCAGCAGCTCCAGGAAATCACGGATGGACAGGTCGAAGTCTTCCATCTGGGCGAGGACATCATCCATTTCGGCAAAGGACGCGGTCTTCGGATCAATACGCGCAATCGCCCAGCTCTCCAGCAGAATTCGTGTCTGCACCAGGTCACGCGTGGGGTAGCGCGAGCTCGACATGTGCAGGCGCAGGGCGGCACTTGCGGCGGCGGCGGGCTCATCACTCAGGTGAACCAGCATCTCCTTGCCACGGCCGGTGTAGAGCTGCACCAGGTCCATGTCTTCGAGGGTTCGCAGGGCATCGCGGGTGCGGGATCGTCCCACGCCAATCGCGCGCGCAATCTCGCTGTCTGTAGGCAGGTCCTGGCCCAGCTGAATATTACCTTCGAACAATTCGTTCTCGAGCCAGCGCAGAATTTTACGATGAATAGCCACGTGTATGCTGTCTTTCGCTTAAAGAGGTGAGTGAGAGTGGGGGTTTGAGGACAGGGGGTAGCGCACAGGGCGCAGGATGCGTGGGCTAACGGCGACGGCCACGCAGGAAGCCGAAGAGGCCACCGCGGTGTTCCTTCTCCTTGGGCTCCTGGGCGGGGGCGTACGCCGAGTTGTAGGCGGGCATCGTCTGGTATTCGGGTTCGCTCTGCGCGGGCTCGGCAGATGCGGATTCGGGCTCCTCAGTGGTTTCCTCGGAGGCTTCTTCAGAAGCCTCAGCCTGTTCCGACACTTCTTCTGCCGTCGCAGAATCCTCTGCGGGAGCAGCTGCGGAATCTTCTGCGGGTTCAACTGCAGGAGCCGCTACGGTAGCTTCTTCGGAGCGCTCGGAGGAGTCTTCCACGGCGGCGCTTGCCTCAGCGGTGCCTTCCTCAGTGGTGCCTTTCTCAGCTGCGCTTTCCTCGACGATGGGCTGAACCGATCCGCCCACCACGGCAGCGGGGTCGATGCCGTAGGAAGAGGCCGAGTCGAAGCCGTAACCGGAGGACACGGAAACCGCGGGGCTCTCCGTCTTCTCGACGGGCTTTTCGCTCTTTGCGGGTTCCTCGACGGGTTCTGCGGTGGCAGTGGGAGCAACCTGCACCTCGGGGTGGGCGGTGCGGCCCGCATCGTAGCCATAGGAGGCGGGGGTGAAGGGACGCATCGGGGTGCTGTCTACCGCTTCCTCATGCTCGGGGATGGCCTGAGATTCAGAGTCTCGAGTGGTCTCGCTTGCGGCGGCGGGCGATGCTTCGGCGAGTGCCGGGTGCGCCGGGCGGGCGATGATGCGCGTGTTGGGGGTAATGTACTGGGCGCGGGCACGACGGATTCGCTCCTGCTCCAGTTCCTCCGCGGTGGGCTGGGCCTCGGCTGCAGGCTGCTCTGAGGACTGTGCCGCGGGCTTTACCTCATGAGCTTCAACAGCCTTGGACTCGGAGACCTTCTCGACTGCGGGCTCGGTGGCGACGGCTTCGGCCTTTTCTGTGGGGGTGTGCTCGCTAGACAGGGTGGCACCGCCGGGCAGGGCCACCGGCGCTTCGCTGGCGCGGCGTGCAATCTGAACCGTCTCGTTAATCCAATCGGTGACGGTTGCGAACACCTCGGGGTTCAGCGAGTAGAGGCGACGCTGCCCCTCCACCGTCACGGAGACGACGTCTGCATCGCGGAGGACTTTAAGATGCTTTGAGATGGTCGGCTGGCTCATGCTCAGCTTTTCAACAACAGCACCCACCGTATGGGTTTGCTCGGCGAGGATACGCACGATTCGACGACGGGTAGGGTCCGCAATGACAGAAAAAACATCAGAATGCATATAGCGATTATGACATATAATAGGGGCACCTCAAGCTAAGAATGAGGGTGATGCGGAGAATCCCCTTAAATTTTTTATGCCCTGCCCCCCCCCATAAGAGCCTCTTGAGCGTTCGTTTCGGCTCGTCTTCTCTAGAAATCTCGACCAGATCCACGGCACATGCTCTTTTGATAGCCACCAAACGTTTCAGAGCATTAGAAATTGGGCATACACGGTTATCACGGCAATTTTTAGACAGAATATTCTTATAAGAGAATATAGTGTTTCCCGTGGATTTCTGGAGGTTCCGAGGCTCAATAGCCTTCGAATTCCCAAAAGTGCGAAGGCAAGCCCGCAGAAGAACCATCGGCCCCGCGCGGAGGCTCCCGCATCGTGTGTCTCCGCTCCTGTCCATCGCCTCGGTTTTGAACGCCCGGCGCGATACACTAGGAAGGCACCATTTTGTGCTTTTCTCTATCCTCGCACCCGCATCGCGCACCCCGTCCACGAGCTCATGAAGGAGGCGCATGGGAAACATATTCCGTCACCCCCGGCGCCGTCCTCGACGCCCTTATCGCGGTCGCAACGGCTCGCAGAATCTTCTCAACCCCCGCTGGAGCTCCCTCAGCGGTATTCAGCACAAGTACCGCGCCGGTGAGCATCACGAGAACTACCGCGAGCGCATCGAAGAATTTGAAGGCCTGAGCGTCCTCGCGAGCGTCCCGGGTCTCAAATTGGACAGGTTGCCCGCGCTCCGCGACCGTCACGAGCACTCCGGTACCCGCCGTCAGCCGAAGGGTCCTCTCGGGTTCAACCGGTATACCCTCGAACGCTTCCGCGATTTCATTGACGCAACCGTTCTATCCTCGCCCTCGCGTACCGCGATTGGCGCGTTCCTGCTGGTCATCATCTTCTTCACGCTTGCTCTGCTACTGCCCATCTCTTCCAACGATGGGCAGCCGGCCCCCTTCCACCATGCCTTCTTTACCGCTACCAGCGCGGTGACCGTTACGGGTCTAACCACCGTCTCCACAGCCCAGCAGTGGACAACCTTCGGGCAGGCCATGATTTTGGTGGCCTGCCAGGTGGGCGGTCTGGGTACTCTGACAATCACCTCTCTGCTGGCACTAGCCATCGGCCGCAAGATGGGCCTGCGCACCAAGCTCATCGCGCAGGAAGACCTGAACATCAGCCGTCTCGGCGAGGTCGGCGGCATCGTCAAGAGCGTTTCCCATGCTTCCTTCTCCATTGAGGCGATGATTGCGCTCGTGCTGATTCCGCGTTTCCTGACCCTGGGTGAAGACCCCTTTCAAGCCATCTGGCACAGCATTTTCTACTCTGTCTCGGCCTTCAACAATGCCGGTTTCACCCCGCACTCCGACGGCATCGTGCCTTACGGCCATGATCTCTTCTTGCTCATTCCTATCTGTTGCGGCGTATTCCTTGGATCTCTCGGGTTTCCGGTCTTCATTGCGATTCAGCGCAATCCTTTCCGCCCCCGGCACTGGTCGCTCACGGCTAAGCTGACCACCGTCACAACCCTCTTCTTCTTCCTTTTCGGCACAGTCTTTTGGGCTCTCTTTGAGTGGAATAATCCCGCCACCATTGGCAACTATTCGCCCGGAGATAAGATTCTCAACGCCGTTTTTGCTTCCATCATGATGCGTTCTGGGGGCTTCAATCTTGTTGATATGAACAGCATTACCCCCGTCTCCACGCTCCTGACGGATATGCTCATGTTCATTGGCGGCGGTTCCGGCTCCACCGCGGGCGGCGTGAAGGTCACCACTATCGCCGTGATTGCCCTGTCGATTCTTGCCGAGGCGCGAGGCGATCAGAAGGTCGTCGCGTTCAACCGCACCATCCCCGAATCCTCTTTACGCATTGCCATCTCCGTGATCGTGATGGGTGCTACCGTGGTGGGTGTTGGCTCAGCGACAATTCTGATTATTAGCGGCGCGGACCTCAAGGAAGTAATCTTCGAGGTCATCTCTGCCTTCGCGACCTGCGGCCTCTCAGACGGCCTCTCCGCCAACCTGCCGCCGGCGGGCATCTACGTTCTCAGCGTGCTGATGCTCATCGGCCGTGTGGGTACAACAACCGCCGCGACCGGCCTGGCGCTACGTTCACGCCGCCGCCTCTACAAGTTCCCCGAAGAAAGGCCCACCATTGGCTAGTGCACATAACGATCCCGTCCTCGTGATTGGCCTGGGCCGCTTCGGTTCCGCGGTGGCCGCCCAGCTGCGCGTGCAGAACAAGGAAGTCCTCGCGATTGAGAAGGACCCCGAGCTGGTGCAGAAGTGGTCGGGCGTGCTGACCCACGTGGTCTCTGCAGACGCGACCGATATCGACGCCCTGCACCAGTTGGGTGCAGATGATTTCGGGTCCGCCGTGGTGGGTGTGGGCACCTCGATTGAGGCGTCCGTGCTCATTACCGCAAACCTCGTGGACCTGGGTGTGGAACGCATCTGGGCGAAGGCCATCACCCCCGCGCACGGCAAGATTCTGGAGCGCATTGGCGCGCACCACGTGGTCTACCCGGAGGCTGACGCCGGCCGCCGCGCCGCGCACCTGGTCTCGGGCCGTCTGCTGGACTACATCGAGTTCGACGACGACTTCGCGATTGCGAAGATGCGCCCGCCGAAGGAGACCCACGGCTTCACGCTGGCCGAGTCGGATATTCGCGCAAAGTACGGCGTGTCCGTGGTCGGCATCAAGTCCCCCGGCGAGGATTTCACCTACGCGGATGCCACGACTCGTATTCACTCGCGCGACATTCTGATTGTGTCCGGTCAGGTGGACCTGATTGAGCGCTTCGCGGCACGGCCCTAAGAGCGCTTTTCCTCGCTGCGGCGGTTGTCTTCCCCAGCTCCGCTGGTTTTGAGGAGCCCGCACTGAGCGGCCCGCGTTTGAACATAAGCGTTAAATAGAAAACAGCCTCTTCCCGTTCTGCCGGGAGGAGGCTGTTTTCATAGTTTTGCCCAGTAGTTTTACCCAGTGCGGGCGGCGCTACCGAACGGTATTAGTCCTCATCAGCAGTGTACAGCTGGCTCATTTCCGCCGAACGTGCCGCGCAG
>ERZ651108.1211-NODE-1211-length-11661-cov-3.055230_pt1 | contig 11661 bp, 12 predicted proteins | sample MGYA00512173_ERZ651108 | MGnify/ENA metagenome assembly ERZ651108 | reverse complement strand
AAGTTCGGAGTCAATGCTGAATTAATTATCGACCACGCTTGGGGAATCGAACCCACCACTATCGCCGATATTAAATCTTATCGCCGCAAGGATCACAGTATTAGTTCTGGCCAAGTCCTTGCCACCGGACTTTATTTTGAAAAACTTCGCAATATTCTCATCGAAATGGCCGACAAACTCTGTCACGAACTTCACGAAAAGCAACTCCTCACAAACAACCTCACACTACATCTTTCTTATGATAAAAAGGCCGATTCTACCTCTGTTAAGCCTTTCGCTCACGGATCCAAATCTTTTTCTTACACCGACGAAAGCAATCTGATTATTGAGTATTTTTTGCAACTTCTAGCGCAAATTCTCGACCCCACTCGTCCAGTCAAAAAACTTAGTCTCACTCTCGGGCACCTCAAACCCGTCGATCTAATTACCACTCAATTAGACCTTTTCGATAATCAAAAAATTACCGAACGCGCTTCACGTAATCAAAATCTCGAACAAGCCACCCTGTTAATCAAGCAAAAATACGGCAAAAATGCCATCTTGCGTGGCACTAGCTATCTTGATGGGTCCACGATGCGCGAACGCAACCAACAGATTGGAGGTCACCGTGCCTAAACCTAATCATCAAATCGGATCACCTCAACCGAATTTGTCTAAACCTCCACAGTTAGGTTCTAAATCAGCTGACCCCTATCAAGACATTATCGAGCTTCAACCACCACATCTACCAAATCATCCACCAATGTCGCGCACTGCCCGAGCCGCCCAGTTTATGCCTTTTAAGGCGCTCGAACCCCACGAAGCCAATATCCACGCCGTCGAAGAGTTTGTCGAACAAAAAACCGATACTTATATTGAATTTGACGAAATCTATCCCGATTTTTAGTGCATTTATTTACAGATTTCATATCTTATGGTAAAATAGTCCCAATCATGTCAAAAAAGAGTAATACCAAACGCAAGCTCGTCGGTCTCGTTTCAGAGGAATCTGGTATCCGTGCATACTATACCAAGAAAAACACCATGAACACCCCAGACAAGCTTAGCTTGAAGAAATACGATCCAATTCTTCGCAAGCACGTCGTTTTCACTGAAACCAAGAAAAACCTTGGCCGTAACGAAGTGAAAGAGAAGAAGCGCTAAAATCTCCCTCTCCTTATGGGAGATTTTTTCTGTGTCTAAAAACATAAATTTCTTAGCTAGGAGAAATTTCTGCATAAAAAATTCATTCTCCACTAGACTACACCACTATCGAACCTCTTATATTTAACAGAGGTATTATAAGTTAAACACAAAAACCTTGAATGATTGCACTAATATTTATTGGATCATTTGGAGATGGTATATAATCACCTAAAATATTTTCTCCAATATTAATTGGAAATTGTAAGTCAGCTGCCCCTTGAACCCAATGATAGTCGTATATCTTTATCTTAGTTTTCTTTTTTGAAAATGGGGCAATAAAAGAGTCTCCTCTAAACTTAGTAAATGGTTGCATTATACATATAGCGCCTGCACCGCTTTGACTCGCAGTAATGCCATCCATAGTTGCAGTATTTATTTCTTTACCAGCAAAAGGCCCTTCATCTGCAATGAAAGTAAGTTCGTCTTCTGGTCTTTTGATAAATTCATAAGCTATACCAGCGAACTTAAAAATATATTCCTTGCCAATTTCATATTTCTTGTCGCGATTATAAAATTTCACATCTTGAAACTCTATGCTCGCAACACCCTCTGGATACTCGTCGTCAACGAGGTCCCCCTCCACAATAACCTCACCAGCAGGCAACAAATATATGTCAGTTACAATAACGCGATGTTCTTTTTCACTCCAAAATTGAGATACAGGAAACCACGAAGTTATATCTAGACCACCCTCTTTGCTCTTTGTGCCAATAACAATTGCAGAAAAGCCACTTTTATTATCTATTGTGGTAAATTGTATAAAATCGTCACATATTGCGATATCCGTTTTAGTCTCTTTTTCTTTTCCGTGTAAGACAAACATTGCAACTTCCGCCAAATCTTTTGTGTCAGTAAGCCCTAATCCCTCAAATAGGTCTCTAGGGTAAAATTGTCTGTCATAGTTTTTATCGATAGATACTACATCTTTCATAATTTTTATTATAATCTATTTTGAGACTAGCTGGAGTATCGAGGCTCATTATTATTTTCTTGATCACCTTTTTACTTCTACCATGTTAAAAAAATCATCATCCTTAAGACTAAACCCAACCAAGTATCACGATAATCACAACAATAAAGTCTTTATGCTATATGTTTTATTGCATTTTAGGCATAAAAACGAATGGATGGATATGACTTATTCATCTTCATAATTTCACTCCTATGATATTGGAATATATTAGGGAAGGTGCATCTCACGTCCGTCAAGAGTATAAGCATATAATGCTCATCATAGGTATCCATAAACTTTCGCTCTCCTTCCGACATATTAAACACCTTCTTTTTGCCAGAAGTAGATTTGACTTCAAGATATTTTTTGACCCCACCATCAATATATTCAATATCATAAGGCGAAGTAGGATATTCTCTACTGGTGTGATACGGATCTTGAATAGGATGCCCGAGAATCTTTTGGAGATGATTGAAGACATATTCTTCTCCCATTTTGCCATTTTCTACTCGAGTTTTATTGAGAGTGTCGAAATCAATTTCACCAGATGGCGTCGTTTTGACATTAATCATACCACCAACTTCATCGATGATGGATTCATCAAATGTGGCAAGCTGTGATGGATCTACGCTATTGATTAGTAACTTTTGCCCCGTGCCTTTGGCACGCATGAAAACGTTTGACAACCGCACTCCTTCTTCACCCACTACAGACGTAAGAAAATTAATGTATCCCGTCTTTGGGTTCACGTCGAAACCTCTAACTATAAAAGCAAAGCCACCATTTTGGCGCAAAATATCACTCAACACTTCTCTGTTATTGATATTAAAGCCATCAGTCGTAAACTTTAGTGTTATTGGGTAGTGGAGTTTTAATCTTCCAAGATGTGTGTTGGGGACAAGAATACCATGCCTATTCGTTATAGTAGTGGATGTTTCTTCCTTGATATAAAAAGCAAAATCAACCGAGGTATTAAGTTTTACTCCATCAAAATATATGTTGTGAAATACATAGAAGTTATCTATTTTACTTTCTGCTTGTGAAGTAGTTTTTGGGAGGCATTTTCTAATCAACATTTCTGGTAGATTCCGCGAAGAGAGACCAGGGTCAGCTTCTAGAAGTTCTATAATATCTCTATGCCATTTATTCTCATCTTTTGATTGGTTTATGGGAGTATGCACTGTGGCTGTTTGACCTCTGGAAAAATCGTTGTAGATGCCATAGAACAAGGATTTTTCATCAATTTTTATTCTTATGTTTCCCATTATTTAATTTCCTCTACTTAAAAGTTAAATAAGTCAGAATCAATATCCTTCAGTTGATTAAAAATGTTTTCTAAAATAATCGTGATAATATTCACATCCCAGCCATTGCCAGCACGTTTAGAAAGCTGTGTATAAGATTGATTATCGAAGTTAATATCAACGTCTCGACCGACACCCTCTAGCCCCTCTAATCCCATAAGTCGGAATTGCTCGGTCACGGACATTTTTCTCACAATCTCTTTGCTTGGATGTGTTTCTACTACCCTTAATGAGTTATGCTCTGGCATAGTAATGGTAATGCAGTATCCGTCCGTTTTAATCTTTTTGTTGTATACGTCAAAACAAAGTGGCGTATCTACCTTAAAGCTATCGATATGGTGTTTCTCTTTGAGGTGGGCTATTTGCTCGTCAGAAAGATACATTTTCGGTGGCACATAACCTTCTGGGTCAAGAAAATCCTTTATTTTTAAGTCATTTTTTCTTGTCGGAGGAATCATATTAAATCCTTTAGGTAAGCCGCCTAGTCTTGCAAACATATAAACACGTTCGCGATTTTGAGGAATACCATAGTCCTTACTATTTAGAAGCGCCATAGCCATAGGCTCTTCATCTGGGTCATTTCTGTCATATACATATCCTAATTCTCGCAACATAGACTTCATAGTCTCTCTTGTACTATCAAACTTGCTAGACAATAACCCCTTCACATTTTCCATAAAGATGTAACGTGGTTTTTTAACCTCACAAATTCTCATAATATGATGGAACATTACACCCCGGCCATAAGGGTCATCGATGCCTTTCTGCATTCCTGCAGATGAAAAAGGTTGGCAAGGAAAACCACCCGTAAAAATATCAAAATCTGGAAAGTCATTTTCGGTAGGGTCTATTTTTGTTATGTCTGGGTAATTTTTAATTATCTCCCCATCTGATCTTTTATGGTTGGCATTAAAAAGAGAAATTGCGTATTTGTCTATTTCAGAATATGCCACGACATCGTAGTTAAAATCTGGGTGTAGCTTTTTCAACCTTCTAAGTGCAAAACTACCGCCCCCATAGCCTGCGAAGCCTTCAAAGACGCGCAATGTCTTTGTTTTTGTTTTATCCTCCATAGTCATATCCTTAATTTTATCATAAGTATAGATAAAAGAGGAGCCCTTTCTGGTTTCAATTTATCCGAAAACCAACCAAACAATAGTGAATCCAAGCTCTACGAAAATATGAGGATATCTGCTGAAGATTTTTCAGTGTAATGACATGATTTACGATGAAGTTAATAAGCACAAAAAACGCTTAATCGTCGGACTCGTATTATCGAATCTCCAATTAAGCAGTAAAACATCAATTTTTCTCTTAACGAACTATTCTCAACCATACTTTCGTTTGATGATCGTTCTATCTGGCAGGGGCGCACGGAATCGAACCATAATCTACGGTTTTGGAGACCGCTATACTAACCATTGTACTACGCCCCTAGGCTTTTTTTATTATAACATATTTCTCTAGCACTTAAATCTCTAAATCGATTATCTTTCTCCAGCACTTAAACTTTTATCTCAAATCGGTTATACTTAATTTAACCAATCATGAAAACTCAGATTCAAAATTTCTGATTCAAACTTCTCACTAACCTTAATTTTTGGCTGACACTTTGGTCCATCATGTTCGCCTATTTCTTCCTCGTCGGAATTTTAAATTTAATTTTTGGCAGTCGCCTCATCCCAGATTTTCTCCTCACTATTGCCACCTTTACTAAAGTTTCCACCATCCTCACCTGTCTAATCTACACTAGTTTCTTCGCACCCAAAGATTATCTCTTGAGAGCCGCACTTCTTTTTACTTTCGCCGCCGATGTCGTACTAGCTATCGATAATATCTCGCCATTTGGTATTATTTTATTCTGTTTTGCCCAATATTTTCACACCTCACGCTACGCCGATGTTAGCCCAAAATTTTTCATCAATTGGACTTTCTTCATCGTCTTACTCTTTATCTTCTCCCATCTTCACCAAATTCCCGCAATTTATGCCGCCGGCTTCGCCTATGGCAGCTCGCTCATTCTTAATCTCGGTCTGGCCGTCCAGTGGTTAAAGCGCAAAACTCCCCGCTTTCGTCGCGCCGCCATCTGTAATTTTATTGGTTTTATGCTTTTTATCGCCTGCGATCTCACCGTCCTAATCTCTTTTTTCTCACGTATGCAATTTCTACCAATTTTTCTTTATCAACCGGCTAATTTTATTTGTTGGTTCTTTTATTTTCCATCGCAAATTCTCCTCGCCAATTCCTCCGCTCTCACGAAATCTTATTACCGCCCCTTCGATTCCGAATTAAAACGTCTCAGTAAAAAATCAAAGCTCATAAATCAGCTTTAAATTTTAAATTATTTGTTCACCTAATTACTTCCATGATATAATATCTCCAATATGGAAGGTAAAAAGAAAACAAGACCTCGAGCTATCCTGGTATTCGGTGCGCCATGTAGTGGAAAAACTACATTTTGTGAAAAATTCTCACAACGTTTCAAAGCTCCTTACTACGATCTTCGAGCCTTGCGTGAAGAAGCGGACTTCACTGAGAAACAAATTCACGTCGTCCTCGAGGCGATTGCTAAAACCGGTCAAAATATCGTGATTGAAGGTGGTCTCGATACCGAAGACGAGCGTAATTCCGTACGCAAACTATTAAAACTCTCTGGCTATGCGCCGACTCTCGTCTGGATTCAAACCGATATTAATACCATCAAGCTGCGTTTGAAGCTCAAGCTCCGCTCGATTGCTCGCGCTAAGGAAGAATACGATCGCCGTATCCGTCTCATGGAAGCTCCAGCCGAGATCGAAAAACCGATTATCCTCTCTGGTAAACACACTTTTGAGACCCAGCTTTCTCACGTCTTAGCTCAACTCCAAAATGATTCTCGCCGATTCTGAATTTGGCGAAATAATTATTCGCCGCAACGCCTTAGCTAAAAACATTTCTTTTTCACGTTCCACCTCTGGCCGACTACAAATATCGGTTCCTTCCTACGTCACCGAACGACAAATTCAAAAAAGCCTCGATTCCATGCGAGATCGCTTGCGTGATCTAAATTTAGCTGATCCTGCCACACAGCGCGCTCGAGACACCCAAAAAAAGCTACTGATGAAACAAGCCAAAGAATATTTACCCTACCGCCTTGAATATCTCGCGAAGCGTTATGGTTATCATTACGACAAAGTAACCTTAAAGCATCAGTCTACACGCTGGGGCTCTTGCACCCGTCGCAAAAAATCCCTATTCGGCGGCTACGAATTCACCATTTCTATGAATATTGGCCTTATGCAAGTACCTGAAGTTTTACGCGATTATTTGATTATTCACGAACTCGCCCATATCAATCATCCCGACCACTCCAAAGCTTTTTGGCGGGAAGTCGAAAGCCATGACCCAAATTACCGCGCACACCGTGAAATGCTTAAAAAACATAATCCAGGTCTATGATATAATATGTTTATGCAAGGGCAATCTATCTCCAAATTTCTTGATGCCACCAAGGTTCACACCAGTGTTTTTGACCGCAAATTCATGTATCTTTCGGACATCATCGACCCAATCTATCGTGAATACCTTATTAAGCTTGAAAAAATTGGCGTAAATCTTGATCTTGACGTAATTCGTCGTCGTCACCAAGTAGAAAATTATACCGACATCATCAAATTCATCGTCGGCTACCTCAATTCACGCCTCAAAAATCCGACTAAGGGGAATATTCTGATCTCTATGAACACCACTTCCGCCCAGAGTATCGATATCACCCCAGCCAAATATCATCTAGTAATTACCGATGATAGTGTCGTGATGACTGTCGATAGTAGTGAACAATATTCCGCCCTCGGTGCCAAAATTAAATCCCGTCTCGGCTTCGGCACCTCCATTTCTTTCCCAATCCGCGAGCCCTACGATTCTATTTAATTTTTCAAATAACAGGGAATATTACCCCTGTTTTTTCGTCTATTAACTGCGCGCTAAAATCATCATTTTTAGCATTATCCCCAGCCAAACTCCATTCTAAACTCTTGTTTTAAGCATAAGCTTTTGCTAAAATAAACTTATAAACGGGAGCATTATGAAAATCAAGAAATCATCAGTTTTTGGTGTTTTTGGCGCATTATATCTATGCTTCTTTCTGATTTTCACTTTTTTAGCTTTTCAGCCCCAAACCGTAGAAGCTAATACTAACCTAGTTCTCGAAATTCCTAAAATCAGCCTCACTTCACCGATCCGCTCACTCGAAATTAGCGACGAAAATACCCTCACTTCACCTGAGCGTATCGCTGGGGTCTATCATGCCAATCAAAATCACGATTTCATTATCGGTCATTCCACCACCATTTTTCAAAATCTCGACAAACTAGCAGTCGGCGACACCTTCCGCTTCGGCGACCAAACCTACCAAATCAAAACCCGCAAAATCCAGCAAAAATCCGACATCAATATGTCAAAACTCCTGACCAGAAAATCTACCCCGACCATCACTCTTATGACCTGCCATGGTCAGAAAATCTCCGGACACGACTACACCGAACGCCTAATTCTCACCGCTGAATTAATCTAATTTTGTAGAGTTCATCCCTACACAGTATTTATGTTATCTAAAAAACTCGTAGAGTTCATCTCTACCTCATATCTGTTATTTTTTATCAAAAAACCTGGAGTCTATTCTCCAGGTTACCTCTGTTTTAAGCCTTCATTAGTCTCACCGCGAAGCCGCCCATTCCTACCACCGGAATTTCTAGCTCATCCTCCGCATCCACTACCAGACGCTCGATTTTAAGATCCGTCGGATTCGTACGAAAATCTGCTATGTCACCATCACGGAAGATAAAAGCATTATATTTCACGTCTTTTTCCAAGAAACTTAACTTAATTTTCATCGTGCTTGCCGTATCATCGACGATACCACCGATGTACCAATCCGTCTCCCCACGGCCGCGTCTGGCCACCGCATAATATTCACCGATTTTACCGAGCAAAGACACTTCAATTTCAAAATTCACTGGTACTTTCTGAATAAACGAGAATGCGTCGCGATATTTTTCATAAGACTCTGGACGGTCAGCCAACATCTGCATGCCAGAATGAAACACCACATAGTAAGCCAGTTGCCTCGCCAGAGTGGAATAAACTTTTTTCGCTGGATTATTTAAATCAAAAATCCCCGGAGTAAAATCAAAGCCACCGGCGAGCATTCTCGTGAATGGTAAAATCACCGCGTGTTTCGAATTCAAACCACCCCCCTCATATTCCTGACCTTTTGCCCCCTCGGTACAGAGTAAGTTCGGATAAGTCCTTTCAAGTCCGGTACCCTTAATCGATTCGTGAACATTCAACATCATCTTTTTCTGTGCCGCTAACTTCAAGACATTACTAAAATGTAGCACCCCCGCTTGTGACTGATGAAATTCTTCGCGACCCTTAATCAACATTTTGGGGCCCGAGTAATCCAATTTCAAATAGCGCACACCTAATGTCTCTAATTCATCAAATTGTTTAACCAGATTTTTTTCGTAACTATCAATCTGGCTCGCGGTCTCACATTGCGCCACAATCTCAATATTTTTTTGTTTGGCACGCTCCAAAATTTTCTTTTTATCTAGCTTCTTTGCCAAATTTTGGTCCGACCACCCCTCAATCAAGAGTCCCGCGATACCTATTTTTTCACACCAATCAAGATATTCTAACGCATGCTCTGTAGTCGCACCCTGTCGTTCAGAAGCCGTAAAACTCCAAACTCCAATCAGCATCGCCCACCAAATTCCCATGAATTTAATCGGCTCCACCCAATCAAAATTCATTCTCGGACTCTGATTCAAGCTTAAAATCATCTTATTTTTCGTCAGTTGCACGGCAGTATCCGCCACCATTACTACCCGCCATGGTGTTTCAAAAGGTAGCGTCAAATAAGCTTTCATCCCATCTGAAAGTGGCGTAATATTCGCCTCCAGCCGCCCGATTTTATTTAGCCCCAAGGTCATCGAACCATAATTAATCAGTGCTGCCTCGTGAATTGACAGAATCTTGCCACTCGGAAGCTCTGCAGTAAATGGCGTCTGTCTCGAACCAGTCAAATTAAAAATCGACCGCTCTTCATAGTCCGTTTCCGATCGCGCCAGGGTAAAGGCTGGCATCGACCAACTTTTGGCATGGATATCCAGATTGAATTCCGTTAGCTCATTCGTAATAATCATGCGCTGAAAACCTGGTTGCGGCGGAAACTCATAACGAAAAGCCACCCCCTCATCGAAAACTCGCACTCTCAAAGTAAAAATACGTCCGTCTTTTTCACGCTCCGCCAGATAAAAAGTCGTCTCGTTATATTTATTCACAATATCCAAAGTTTCCCCCACCACACTCTGCCAAGTTTCATCCTTAAATTTTGGCAAAATCCTTACCACCCCCAAATTTTCTGCAATCGGTTTTTCATTATAAATTTCGAAACCTAATCTAGAGTTACTCAGTAATACTTCTTGATTTTTTAGCACCCGATAACTCGGACTACCATTTTTCAGACTAAACTCAAAAACCAAACTCCCGCTCGGTGATTTTACATTTACCAAAGAATTTGCTTTCGCTTCTTCTTTTTTAAAAAGTCCTTTCAAAAAGCTCATATGCTTAATATTATACCGCATATGCTAAATATGATAAAATATTTTTAAGATGCAAGACGATATCAATCTCGAAGAACTCACAAAAAATAGTAAACCTAGTTTCCTCAAAATTTTCTTTATCGTACTTAGTACCATTATTGGCGTATTTGCCATCGCTTTTGGCGTAGTTTCTTTACTTAAACTCCTTTCAAACACTGCTGAAAAAGTCGAAAATAAAAAACCGGAGATTACTAAGGTTACCGAAAAGCGTGCGCCGCATCGCATCGACATGCAGTATCTCGTCGATGATTGGCGCCGCGAACAGGGGATTACTGAAGAATCGTCTGTGTTAATTTATGACCTTAATAATTCTGATATCGTTGGCCGTTTTAACGACACTAAAACCTTCACCGACCCAAATCTCATTAATCTCCTAATCGCCTACGAAAATTATCGCCGCCTCAGTGACGGAAGCTTCCACCTCGACGACCAAATTAATCTTAAAAATCAAACCGCACTCTCTCGTCAAGATTGTATAAATGAACTTTTCACTTCCGAAAATACCAATTGCAAGGATGCTCTCCGCGCTGAACTTTCCGATGCGGTCATCAAAAATCTTCTCACCAAAATGGACCTAGAAAATCTTAAGGTCTCCGCAGATACCCTTACTCTCACCGCAGGCGAATATTTAAAAATAGTTAAGTTCCTTTTTAATTCCGAAAATCTTCAGTCTGAAAATTGGGATCAATTTTTCGCGCATCTCCTCGTCACCGGCGATCATTTCGCTCTTATTTCCGGCATCAATAAAGCCACAATCTTCGATTACGCTTCTGCTAAATTAAAAACCGAAACAGCCGCAAACACTCTCCCGTATTTTAGTGAAGCCTCCATTCTCGAATTCAAAGATTTACCAAAATATGAAGACCGTAAATATATCGTCATTTCACTTAATCAAAATTTTAATCCAACTAGGCTCACTCCTCTTGGTCGTAATCTCGAAGAGCGCATCATTAACGAACGTTAAGCTCCGCTAATAATTACTATAAAATTTCCTAAGTAGCCAAGTTATTGCTTCTTTATGAACTCATTTAAAATATAACGCAATAAAAATAAATCCCCGCAGGGATTTATTTTTTACTAAGATTAATTAAGCTTGAGCGTTCCAGCGAGCAATTGCTTCTTTTACGACTTCCTTAGCTTCCTCAGCACCGAAGAAACCTTTCACCTCAGTAGTGCCAGGCTTCTTCAAATCTTTGTAATGGTTGAAGTGGAATTCGATTTGGCGGATTAATTGCTTTGGCAAATCTTCCAAAGTTTGATACTTATCCCCGTTATTGCGGTCGTCTTCTGGCACACAGATAATCTTGTCATCAACTTCATCAGAGTCAACAAACTTCATTACGCCAAGAATACGGGCCTTCATATAAATACCGGTCGTCAAAGGCTGATCAGTGATCATCAAAACATCAAGTTCATCGCCATCCTCATCGAGAGTTTGAGGAATAAAACCATAATTACAAGCTTCAAGAAATATCTTAGATGAGCATAAGACATGCTATTTCTCCAATCTCTAAATTTTTTCCTTTTTCCTTTTCCCCTTTTCCTTAAAATTTCGTACCTTTGTGGCATAGAAAAA
>ERZ651108.1195-NODE-1195-length-11744-cov-5.497049_pt1 | contig 11744 bp, 20 predicted proteins | sample MGYA00512173_ERZ651108 | MGnify/ENA metagenome assembly ERZ651108 | reverse complement strand
TAACTAAGAAAGAAGAAGACTCAATTTGGTCTGATGTTGAAGTTAATATCAAGACAGATATTCCGGATGAAGTCTCAATTAATGAAGGTGACAAAATGACCTTCAATATTCCGGAAGAGCTAAATCTCGAAACTAGCTATAATTTCCCAGTCTATAACGAAACTGGTGAAACTGAAGTCGGAACTGCTGATGTTAAGGCGAATGAAAGAACGGTTACTACAACCTTCAATAACTATTTCCAAGACCATCCGCTGGATAAATCTATCAGCCTGAACTTCCATACCCAAATCAACCGTGAAATCGTGCAGGAAAATACTAAGCGTAATATCTCATTCAATGGTACTGTTGTTGAAATCAACGCCGGGTCTAAAGGAACCATCAATCCAAATGAGGAGTTGTATAAATATGGTTATCAAGACCGTGCTGATCAAAATCTTATACATTGGGTTGCTCGCTTGAATTATAAGCGTCAAACAATGGAAGATGTAAACATCGCTGATACTTGGTCTGATGATCAGGACTATGTTGAAGGTAGCCTTATTTACAACTACGTTAAGGATGTTGATCCATGGGTATATGACTCACCTGCTACTCAAGCTCAGGCGAATACTAAATTCAACGCTAATGGTTTTACTACACATATCGACAAGATTGAGAATAAAATCCTCATGGTTGAATATAAGACTCGTCTGCGTACACCAGTTCAATATAACCCTACCAACCTATTTACTGCAAGCTGGAATGGTGGATTTGTATCACATGAAGCTGAGACTAAGCTGTATGATGGAAATGGTCGTGCTGTTGGTAAATCTCGTCCAAAATGGGATAAACCAAATGATGCGCCTAAATACGAGCTTCCGGAATTCGAAGGTGGTGTTATTCCAAACGATCCGCCAGTATATGATAAACCATCTATTGACTTGGCAGATATTCCATTGATGCCTCCAGCACCTACATTGGATTTGCCTGAATGGAAAGGTTCTACCGTACCATTTGATACGCCTAAGCATGAACTGCCAGAATGGAATGGCGGCATTATTCCAAATGATGCACCAATCTTGGATAAGCCTGAAATTGACTTGGTCGATATTCCATTGATGCCACCAGCACCTGTACTGGACAAACCAGAATTGGTTATTCCTGAAGTTCCAACAACCAAGGAAGATAAACCAAAAGCTGAAGTGGTTATTCCAGAAGAACCTACTAAGCCTGCTAAACAGCAACCTCTTGGTCAATCTACCTTGCCGGCTACTGGTACTAATGAAACTTCATATCTTGCTATTGGTGGTGTTGTGATTGGCGTACTTGCTTTAGGTATGGCTGGAATGAAAAAGAAGAAAGGTGATAAATAATGAAACGTGGAAAGAATAATAAAGCGGTTTTAATTAACCAAAGCATTAAATGTATGGAAGCTTATGCCGACAGAAGACAACCGGCTAATCCTATTGGTATCTTTTGGAGAAATAAAGCTGAGAAATTCAAATCACTCAAACCATCAAAGCTTAAAAAGGCATATTTACAAGCATTTATTCGTGCTGTAGTTGTAAGATTGCCTGAGGAGAATGTTTATCACATGGAGGAATTAGATGAAAGTAAATCCAACTAATATGTTAAAGGCTCATGACGAGCTTCTTGCTATTTTTGAAAAGAAGAATGCTGACTACGGCAACTCTTTTGAAGAATCTTTGGAAAAACACGGTATCATCGCGGCTATTGTCCGGATGGAAGATAAGATGGGACGCCTAAATAGTCTCACTAAGCCAGGTTCTAAACAGAAGGTATCGGACGAGTCTTTAGTTGATACACTTAAGGATTTGTCTAACTATGCGCTTATGACAGCGGTTTGGCTTGAGGAGGAAAAATTGGTTAAAGCTAAACCTACTCAGCCTCCTATTAGTGAATGGGGTAATCTAAGTCCCGATGGCGCTAACCTGAAACAAATTATCTGCGACTTAAAAGAAGCGCGACCTGGGTTTATCTTAGAAAATACGCTACTTCTAGACAATTGGGATTCTCCGAAATCCTTGATGTTCTCATTAACAACAGATAAAGTTCCTGTTTTCCGTATGTGGTTTAGGGAATATTGTAACGAACTACCTTATTATAATGCCTTATACCATGGCCTGAGAGATGGTTATGTTCAAGTCCGCATCTATTCACATACGGAAGGGTATACGGCGGAGGACTAGCCTATGTTTGAAAACGGTCTAGATATCGTCCGGGCTTTATCCTCTGTTAGACCGCCTGGTAGACCTCGTAAGTATGTTAGCGACGAAGATATTATCCTATATAAAGAGGCGGGCTGGTCAAATCGTACCATTGCCGTCTCTATGGGTATATCTCGAGCTACAATAAATCGTAGAGTATCAGACCTAGTTAAACAAGGTAGGATAAAGCCTGAAGACTATGATTATAATTTCAATAACCCTAGCGCCGCGGCTCAACCTCGACGTACAGATAAGGAACGCTGGGAATACTGGCACGGCCCTGGTGTTTAAAATATTTACATACCTCTAAGTAGAAAGAGAGGTAAACATTATGATGAATTTTGAATACAAAGGAGAAATGGTTAATGTGGAGGCTGTATCAATCTTTTATAAGATTGCTATGCTTATGAAATACGAAACTATGGCTATTCTGAAAGACCAATATAAAGAGTCTTGGACAGAAAAAGCGGAGAGTCTATTCCATCAAGAATACGATCATATGGAAGCATTTGTAGAGCAACCAGATAAATCTAGCTTCTTGAAAGTCATTTATTATGGTGAGGAACTTAGAAATGAAATTGGAATGACCAAAAAGGAAGAACAAGGATTGACTTCGTTTAGCGGGGAAGTATATTCTAAACTCGGAGACGAGAAACAAGATGTACTTGCTGAACTAACAAGTCAATTACTTGCGATTGCTTAGAGGATACATTCCTCTTTCTTTTTTTTTTTAACTTTTATATTATACTAGGAGGTAATGATGGAATTGCGTGGTATTATAGAAAGGTTATTCCTACTATATTCTATTGAAGACGTTAAGAGAGTAAACTACCTCGTTAGCTCAGCAGCCTTTACCACGTCTCATATTAATGCGGTTAAAGAGTATTTCGATCATATAGAAGGTATTATTTACAAGACTATCAAAATCCCGCATAAAGATAAGTGGGATGTCTATGTCTGGAAGGAAGGTAAGTGATGGAACTGTTTGTTAGTGATGAGATGATGTATGAGGAAGATAGCGGTATAAAACTCAGAGCATATTCTGCTTTGGTTAATTTAGCAAAAGATAAACCAAATGTCTTATATGGAATATTGAAATCAACATCTGCTATGTTGGGTTTATATCCAAACACTGAAAGTAAAAAAGAAACGGATCTTGCTGTTAAATATACACATCGTAATATTCAAAGAATCTTTAACAGCTATCATTTTTTTCTTTTCTGTGCATACCCGGATATTGGATCGATTATTATAGGAGAACATAGAGGTTCTGATTTATATGGAAAATGTGTAAAAATCAATCAAGCCATTATGCAAGTTTATAAAGAAAACAATGGGGCGCGTTGGTATATCTCCGACCGACCATTTGAGGACAATGCTCTAACTCCGATTATGATAGAGAATAGAGGTTCTGGTTTCTTTAGATATACTGGGCCAGGCGCGCCAAGTGGTTCAGACTATTATATTGAACAATTTAAGGAGTGGTGATATGGATGAATTTCAATTAACAGATTTCCCTAAGTTATATTCAACTAATAAGAAAGATGTGGAACGATTTGCTGAGCAGGTGTATAACTATGCTAAGTATTATGGTTATATCACGATACGGGACTTTGTTCGTCTTTGGTTTAGTCTGAGGGAAGACCAGTCTAATGCCTATATCCAATCAGCTTCAGTCCAATGGTGTGTTGAATACAAAGACTTACCTAAGCGACACGATATTAAGAAGGATAAGACTAAAGGATGGTATTTGGAAATGCCGGCTGCGTATATGTTCTAACATTTACAACTGTCTATATAGAAAGAGAGGTAACTTAATATGACTAAAGTTAATGTTGAAGAGAACTACTATCATGGATGGTTTAATAGTAAAGACGAATCTGATGATTCCGCATATATGTGGCTTACAGATAAAGAAACCTTTAATACCTATATCGAACCTATGACAAAGGATGAGGCAATCGACCTTAATTCCAAGTTTGATCAGATTATAGATGTTCCACCTGTGGGATATGTAAAAGCTGAGGATACTGAAGAATTAAAGAAAGAGTTTTATAATCCTTTGGCTATGGCTGCGATTGGTATGGTTGCTACGTATGCTGTATATTGTGGACATATCGTTATGTCTGAAACCGGAGGCTATAAGAAAGTAGGTAATTGGATTAAACAAAAATCAGAAAAAGTTAAATCTAAATTCAAGAAGAAGGCTGAGTAAAACTACTCGGCTTTTCTTTTTTTTTTCAGGAGGTAAATAAAATGACAGAAGATTATAAAGATTTCCTAGATTGGGCAACACCGCAAATAACAGCAAACCAATACCTGTTATTATGTAAAATCATATACTCGTTTAAGAAGTATAAGGAAACCGACGAACCTGGCATCTTAAACGTATGTAAATTTAAAGATGATAGCGATGGGGTTTATACTTGTGGTAATTTCTCATATTTCTTTGCTGAAATGGGCAAACTAGCAGACAAATACCCTAAACAGTTCTTTGAGACTTGGTATAATGATAATGTTATATTCTGGCCTTATAAAGAGACTCCGGATTTGAAAGAGGCTCGACAACGTCTTATCCAGAAATGTGAGACTCACATTACACCTTATAGATTTCTCTATATCTTTCGGGAGAATGAGTATGGTGAAATCGCTTTATTCCAAGTAGTGAATAAATGCTTCGGTGGTAGCCCTTTGTGGGGTCGCAGTCTTGAGGAGTATATTGATGGATTATGGAAGATAAAAGGATGTGATGGTAAGCAGGATCTTGATGACTACCCTGTCTCATATAATATCGAGCATAACACCAAAGTCATTGTTAAAGCTTTTACTGGTATTTCCAATAAGGAGTATAAGGAGTATCTACTTAAAGTGCGATTTTCTGAATGGGGTGAAGACGAACGATCAAAACTCATTTCGGAGCATGCAGGTAAATTGTTATTCAGTGATTTGAATGAAATCAGCAAGTATAAGTTCGACTCAGCAATCTTATATAATATGTTTAGATTTATTCATAAGTATAAAAGAACTATTAGACTTTATGGTCAGCCGTATCACGTAGCTGGGTATAATAAAGTCTTAATATATCTTATGCATGTTATCAAAGACCTCGCTAGTGAAGGTAAGTTAAAGGAAGATAAATAGGAGGACAAATAAATGACAAACGTTAATTCAGAAGGACGTGTATTCAAGGTACCTTATTCACCACGAGACTATGTGCGACGCTTGTGGAAGTCCATTGGCGTGCATATGATGAAGCGTGGCGCAATTGATATCAAAGGCAATCCTATTTGGGATAAGTCTAGTTTAGCTGACCAGGTGACCAGTCATCGCTACCATGAGCGTGCCATCCGTATTAAGATCAATGAAATCCGTGTTAAGCATGGTTTGGAGCCTATCGCGCTGGACTCCCTTAAATGGTTTACTGAGGGATATGTGTTAGAAGGATTGGAGGATTATAAGTATGCTAAAATCATCTAAGGCTCTGCAGTTCTTATTTCTAATTGGATTATCTACGACCGTAATCGGTATCCCTGCGCTGCTCTTATTCGTAGTGGCGCTTAAATGGATCTTCTTGATCTACCCAGCGGTATTTCTGGGTCTGGTTCTACTAGTATCCTATATTGCGGCTATCTGTATGCTGTATGATGATATCTTTGGTAGTGGTCGAGATCAGAGGTTCCTTGAAGCGGAGGTCATACCTGTTACTGACCGCGAGGATTTTAAGCAGTTATATAATACAATATCTAGATCTATAACACGTCTTGATGTCATCTATGATAACCTTATTGGTATATGCGATTCTATCGGAGTACCGGGTATTTTTAATACAACCGATATTGATATACGTATGACCGATATGTTTGTTAGATTATACGATATGTTAGGGTCAAAAACATACGGTTTGACGCCATTAATAATGTTTCATCTATGGGTGGGTAATAAACTATTAATCGTCCAACGTAATGAAAAAGGCGATTTGGTTTATAATTATGATATCGACGTCTTTACCGAATATGGTAATGATAGTAATGAAGAATGTTATCTATATATTATAAATGCAGACGGTACTTTCGGAAGCTTTTTTGCCGGATCTCGTCAAAACATTATAGACATATACAGTTTAACGGAGGTAAAATAATATGGTAACAGATAATTTATTAGAATTCTTAAATGACTTTCAAAAGTTCGTGCTTAAAACTAAGATCCAACAAATCTTGGATACGCTGGTTAAAGATGATCGGGTGCATGAAGTAATCGATGCAGATAAAGTATTTGATTACTACAACAAAATGCATGAAGAGTTCGCTAAGCATCCTCATAATTTCCTTTTCCCAAATCGTGAATGGCTACGGGAATCTCTTAAACGACTTAAGGTTAATGTGTCTGAAATCTTTGATGCAGGCGCTAACGTAGACCATATCAAGCGGGAAGAGATTATTGTGTTATTCATACTCTTATGGATTCATATGAAGATACAAGATCCCGATAGTTCTTCAGATGTTAAAACGCCTTACGATCTATTCATTATGTGGATTTATGATAGAGTGTTTATCGCTAGACCAACGAATACTCGATATTTGCAGGACGGGGACCGGAAAGTATTGGATCGCATCTATGATAAATATGGCTGGTTTACAAAAGGTCACTGCTTTACTATTGGTGCTAAAGGCGCTGTTGAATACCATTATTCGTCTCCTGATGATATTACAAACATCGATGGTGCTTATAATAAAGCACATGGAAGTGTTACGAAACTTCGTAGCAACTTTAAAGGGTTCTCATTCGGTCACTCTGATAAGAATTCTGTTCGGTATATGATGAATTGGGCACAAGATCGTACTGATAAATTACTTACAGAACTTGCAGACAATTTCCTAGAAGAAAAACGGCGTAGTCATAACATCGCCCGTAATACTAAGTTCGTTGTGCGTGAGATGATAGGAATGTCTAATAAAGATTATAAGGCGTTTCTAAAGAAGTTCAAGGAAAAGGAGGTGATGCGTTATGATGAGACGTCCCAATGTTTCGAAGATATCTTGAAGATTAGCAGTCTTGAGTTTGATCATGAGGTTATTCTAGAAGCTGTGGATGTATATAACCGTAACGTTTACCATCTTAATAAAGCCTTACTCAAACTAAAGGAGAAGTTAAATGAAGGACGATAAAAAACAGAATACCCGTTTTGTTGTATGCCACATTACAGGTATGTCTGAGGACGAATACGATAAGCTGGGTTTAAGCAACCACGCCTCTATTCAAGAAGAGGAGATAATTAAGTCATATCAATATAAATTACTCGACTCTATAGCTGAATTGGCCCTTATTGATGTGGATGTTATTATTCTGGAATATGTTCATAGAAATCTTAAAAACTGGCGCCCGGAACGTTCTAAGATTTGGATTATAGATTTCGTAGAAGTCTTTAAGAAACTAAAGGAGAAGTTAAATGAAGAAAAAGACCAGTAAACCTATTTTCTATGTGTCCTTATTTATCCTAGTCACAGCAGTGACCTTATTCACCTATATCACTTACCTCTTCATCTCTTGGCTAATGAGCCTGGTACCGCACGTTGGTATCCTTGGTTTCCTGATGTCTAACCTTGTCTTAGGCATCGGCGCCTTTATGATGTATAGCGTATATCTATCAGCCAAAGAAGTATATGAAAAGCAGGTGAAGCAATGATAGATGAAAAAGAAAGGATTGATTAGATAAATGAAAAGAATGCTGAAAACGTGTTTCGTTCACAGTATCGCTACTTGGCTTTTTGTCTCGGCGCTACTAACACTCTTAGCCATATTCACTTATGGTATAATATTTGCTATAATTGTTCAGGTCCATCTGCCTGAATTTTTTATTTACATTGGAGCCGGTGCTGTTATTATAGGTTATTTTTCATTGGTGATCCTATCTTTCATTAGCTTTGTTATAGAGGGGTGATGGAATGAAACTAGTTGTATCCTGTTCGTATTATAATAGTTATAGGGAAGAACTTGATAATTTAGTTAGAGACCCTAACGATATTGTTAAAGTAGAAGATGAGTTCTTCGATATGACACCTCGAGAGTATCTTCTCATGGATGATGAGGACTTTATCCCAACTAAAGACTAATATTTTCCTATAATATTAGTATAATAAATATGTAACTTATTACAAAGCTCTTAATAGAAGGAGAGAGATGGAGAGTTTTGTTTTCCATCAATATTATAGTAGTCTTTTCTACTATTATATACATCTCTCCTTGACGTTTAACACACTATTTGCTAGAAAAGGAGAATAAAATGGCAAATCAATCACAAATCACACTTGAAAACGTTCGCGTTATCTATCCTAACTTCGCTGGTCGTGAATCTGAGTACAATACAAAAGGTTCACGTGAATTCGGTATCGCCTTGGATCCTGCACTTGCCGAGGAATTAGCTTCTCAAGGACTTAATGTTAAGTTCCCATCAGAAGACAAACCAAATCGTCCTGCTTATTTACCTGCTACTCTGTCCAACGGCCCTGATATTCAACCATGGATTAAGCTTGTTCTGGTAAATCAAGGTAAGGGAACTATCCTTAATAACGCAGATACCAATCAACTTGCTATGCTGGATGAAGTTACAGCTGGCGCACTTGCTAACGTAATCATCAATCCTTACAACTGGTCTGCTGCTGGACGTACTGGTATCAAGGCTTATGTGAATAAGCTCTACGTATACATTGACGATATTGACCCAGCTCTGGCTCCAGCTAAGGATAAGTTCGAGCAGGATATCGAATTCATTTAATCATGATACCCAATAAACTGGGTAATATCAAACTAAAACCCAAGCAATTTGAAGCGTGCGGGAAATTAAAGAACGGCTCTATATTAATGGGAGGTGTTGGCTCAGGTAAGACATTTACGTCTATATTCTGGGCCGCCTCCCAATACGGAGCTTCTTTTTTTACGGAAGACAAGCCTCTTATTGTTATAACCACCGCCATGAAGCGCGACCTTATCGAGTTAGGTAAGGATAAACCGGATTGGCAAAGCTCTCTGGAAGCCTGCGGTATTACTAATTATATAGTAGACTCTTGGCAGAATATTGAGAAATACCAGCATATCACTGACTCGGTCTTCATATTCGACGAACAGAGGGTTGTTGGTTATGGTAAATGGGGTAAGGCTTTTATCCGCACATGTTGGAAGAATAATAAATGGATACTGTTATCTGCCACACCAGGCGATGTCTGGATGGATTATATGACTATATTCATAGCTAATAAGTTCTACAGGAATAAAACGGATTTCACATCTCGTCATGTCGTATGGGATCCTTATGTCAAATTCCCTAAGGTTAAGAAGTATATTGGTACTGCTGTTCTCGAGAAATACCGCAACCAAATTGTCGTGCCTATGGAAGATGATAGGGATACTAGTCGTCATAGGGAATACCTATATGCGGAATACGACGCTGTCATGTTGAAAGACTTGGCGGATACTCGTTGGAACCCGTTTACTGATGAACCTATTTTAAACATTGCCGAGTATACTCAGTTAGTTCGGCGCATCGTCAACACTTCCCCAGACAGAATTAGATTGGCTGAGAAGTATATTACTGAGCATGATAAAACTATTATATTCTACAACTTCAATTACGAGTTGGAGATACTTAAGGATATCTGCGAACGTAATGACCTGCTATATAAAGAATGGAACGGTAATAAACATGAGCACATTCCTCAAGAAGACTCTTGGGTATATCTTGTACAATACACAGCAGGAGCCGAGGGATGGAATTGTATTACTACTGACAATATTCTATTCTACTCTGTTAATTACTCTTATCGTAAAATGGAACAGGCGGAAGGACGAATAGACCGTTCTAACACGCCGTTCAAGGACTTGTACTACATATATCTTACCTCGATGGCTAAGGTCGATAAGGATATCCTCAAGGCTGTTAAAGATAAGAAACGGTTTACAGAAGCTGCATGGGCGAAGAAACAAGGGTTTGTGCCCTATGACGATTACATGGAGGAATTAGAAAAGGATTGGTTATATGGCATCGAAACTTGAGTCTACATATCAAGCAAGCCTTCTTAAGAGGCTCCGTAAGGCCTATAGAGGGCGTATATTAGCGACTAAGACAGACCCTGGTATGATACAAGGGATACCTGATTTAATCGTGCTATGCGGCTCTAGATACGCTCTACTGGAGGTTAAGAGGTCTGCTGATGCCAGTAAACGTCCTAATCAAGCTCATTATATTGAGAAGTTTGGTCGAGAATCATTTGCATCGTTCATTTATCCTGAGAATGAACATGACGTTATATACGAGATGTGCGATTATTTCGGCTTAGACTTCAATTTGTTTTTGAAAGAAAAATAATTCTACACTTGTAGTAGATGCTTCTAAAAGAATCCTAAAGGAGTCATAATGGATTGGATACCACACTGGAACTTGGCTGGGAAACATGCGTTCTTATCCCCGTCAGGTTATTCATGGCTTGGTTATGATGCTGAGAAGATGGCTAAATCCTATGAGAACAAACAAAACGTTGCTCGTGGGACAGCCTTGCATGAGATGGCATCGCAATTAATTAAGTCTAAAACAGAATTAGCGCCTAAAAAGAAGGCGTTAAACCTATTTGTCAACGATTGTATTAGGGATGGCATGTCATCTGAGGTCTTATTATACTACTCAGACCATTGCTTTGGTACTGCTGATGGTATTAAATGGGACTCAGACCAGCTTGAATTGCGTATTTACGACCTCAAAACAGGCGTATCTAAGCCATCATTCAAGCAATTGGACATCTATGCCGCTCTATTTTGCTTGGAATACGGGGTAAATCCTAAGAAAATTACCATAATTCAACGCCTTTATCAAGGAAATGGTTACCAAGAACAGGTAACTATCAAGGATAAAGCTCGAATTGAGGGTGAAAATCCTGGTAACATTGCTTGGATTATGTCCCATATTAAGCAAATGAGTAAAATATTAGAGGAAAAAGAGGCCGAAATCAAGCCATTTAAGTTCTGGTAGAGCTTGAATTGGTCTGATATTATAGGAAAAAATGTCTATTTTTGGTCGATTTTTATTCTACATTTGTCGTTTTCGGCTAATTTGCCCCTGACAAAAAGTGGCTCAAAACCCCGGATTTTCCCCAATTTTCCCCAAATCGAACTTGGGGATTTGCCAAAAAAGTTGGGGAAAAGTGCTGTTTTTGGGCCATTTCCCCAAATCAGGGGGTATTTTGAGCCACGTTTTGAGCCACTTTTTTAGGCCTATTTTTGCTATAATGTTATAGTATTTTGGACTAGTTTTTGGCGTGATTTTCAGGTGTTTTCAGACGTCGAAAAAGTGGCTCAAAACGTGGCTCAAAACTCTGGTAAAGTTGGGGAAATTGGTGTTTTCCCATGGTTTTCCCCAGAAAAATTGACGAATCCCCAGATTGAACTTGGGGAAAATGGGTGAGAGCTGTCAGGGGCAAATTGAGCAAAAAGGGGCTATTTTGGCCTGTTTTTGGGGTATTTTTGCTATAATTTTATAGTTTTCCCCAAAAT
>ERZ651108.1194-NODE-1194-length-11756-cov-44.562943_pt1 | contig 11756 bp, 8 predicted proteins | sample MGYA00512173_ERZ651108 | MGnify/ENA metagenome assembly ERZ651108 | reverse complement strand
CGAGCCCTGGGAGCCCGTTACCACGTACGAGGCCCTGGCTCGCGTGGCGACGAGGGCCCGTCTCGTCGGGGGCGGGAAGCCGGTCGTCCTGGCGGCCTACCAGTCCATCTACGACAAGGCCGCCCGCGACGTGGGCGACGCGTCCACGCGGCTCACGATGGCGACCCTCTTCTCGCACGGCGCCACCCAGCTCCTCGCCGGAGAGGACGGCCGCCTCCTCGTCGACCCGTACTACGTGCGCAACATGCCCGCCGAGGACGAGACCCTCGACATGCTCGCGAACTGGTACGACTTCCTCGTCGCGAACGACGAGATCCTCATGGACCCCGGGATCGTTGACGTGACGGCCTCGTACGTGGGCGAGTACAACGGGGATATCGACGTGTCCTTCGATGCGGCGCCCGTGTGCTGGGAGGCCGCCCCGGGCTGCGTGTGGCGGCGCGTCACCCGCGCGGGCGACGCCCTGGTTGTCCACCTCATCAACCTGGTGGGACAGTCCGACACGGTGTGGGACGGTCCCCACCGACCGGCGATCGCGCTGCGAGGCGGTACGCTGCGTCTGAAACCCCTGTTCGGACGCGTGCCGCATGTGTCGGCGGCGGATCCCGACGCGGGTTCGACGCTCATCCCCCTGGACGTGCGAATCGTCGACGGCCAGGCCGTTGTTTCCCTCCCCGACCTCAACGTATGGCAGGTGCTCCATGTTCTTCTGTAACGATGCGCTGAACCCCGCAGGCAACGGCCTGGGCCCCGACGAGTGGTGGAAGGGCGCGGTCGTCTACCAGATCTACCCGCGCTCCTTCAAAGACTCTAACGGCGACGGCTTCGGTGACCTTGAGGGGATCCGCTCCAAGCTCGACTACCTGAAGGCTCTGGGCGTGGACGTCCTGTGGCTGTCGCCGATCTACGCGTCCCCGCAGGCGGATAATGGCTACGATATCGCCGACTACTACGACATCGACCCCATGTTCGGCACGCTGTCGGACTTCGACCGCCTCCTGGAGGGGGTCCACGAGCGGGGGATGCGCTTCGTTATGGACCTGGTTGTTAACCACTCCTCCGACGAACACCAGTGGTTCGTGGAGTCGCGGTCCTCGCGGGATAACCCGAAGCGTGACTGGTATATCTGGCGGGACCCTCGCCCCGGGTGCGTGGGCGGCGAGGCCGGGGCGCAGCCCAATAATTGGGGCTCCTTCTTCTCTGGCTCGGCCTGGACCTGGGACGAGGCTACGGGTCAGTACTACCTGCACTCGTTCCACAAGAAGCAGCCCGACTTGAACTGGGACAACCCCGAGGTGCGCGCTGCCGTCTACCGCATGATGAACTGGTGGCTCGACCGCGGCGTTGACGGCTTCCGCATGGACGTCATTAACCTGATTTCGAAGGACCCGGGCCTGCCTGACGGCGTCGTCTACCCCGGGCGCGCGTGGGGCGAGGGCTTCCCGCACTTCTCCGAAGGTCCGCATTTGCACGAATACCTCGCCGAGATGCGACGTGAGGTCTTCGATGGGCGCAGCGGCACCATGACGGTCGGGGAGTGCCCCGGCGTGCGCCGCGACAACGTCCTGCTCTTCACGGACCCGGCTCGCCGCGAACTTGACATGGTGTTCCAGTTCGACCACGTCGACCTCGGCCTCGAAGCGGGGAAGTTTCACCCGCGTCCGCTGCGCCCCGGCGAACTCGCCGACTGCCTCACCCAGTGGCAGGAGGCGCAGGGCGAGATCGGCTGGAACAGCCTCTACCTGGACAATCACGACCAGCCGCGCGCCGTCAGCCGCTTCGGCGACGAAGCGTACCGCTATGAGTCGGCAACCGCCTTGGCCACGGCGCTGCACATGCTGCGTGGCACCCCCTACGTCTACCAGGGCGAGGAGCTCGGTATGACCAACGGGGTGTTCCATGGCCTCGACGATTTCCGTGATGTCGAGGCGCTACGCTACTACCACGACGCCGTGGCGGCGGGGGAGAGCCCCGAGGACGTCCTGGCCGGGATGCGCGCCACCGGCCGCGACAACGCACGCACCCCCGTCCAATGGGACGCAAGTGAGCACGCTGGTTTCACGGAGGGAACCCCGTGGATCGGCGTCACCCCGAACTATCGGGACATCAACGCCGCCTCCCAGGTCAGTGAGCCGTCCTCCGTCTACGCCTACTACCGTGCGCTCGCGGATATCCGCCACGGCCTGCCCGTGATCGCCTCCGGGACCTTCGAGAGAATTGCGACCCCCTCGCCCGCGGTCTTCGCCTATCGGCGCACTCTCGACGAGGCCGTGGCCACGATCTTGGTCAACCTTTCCTCGCAGCCCGCATCCCTCGGAGAAGCCGCGCGCGGCGTGGGCGGCGAGCTCATCCTGACCAATCGGGACCTGCCCGAGGCCGAGCGGGGAGTCCCCGAGAGCCTCGGAGAATGGGAGGCGCGCGTCTACCTCGCCTGAGGTGGAGGCCCAGGATCGAAGAGATCCCGGGCCTGTGAGTCGCGGAGTTTCTGTACAGGAACCGCTCTCAGTAGTAGTACGGGTAGTCCTCCCAGCGAGGGGCGCGGTGCTCGAGGAAGGCGTCGCGACCCTCCTGGGCTTCGGCCGTCATGTACGCCATGCGCGTGGCCTCACCCGCGAACACCTGCTGGCCCGCCAGCCCGTCATCGGCCAGATTGAAGGCGAACTTGAGCATGCGGATGGCCTGCGGGGACTTCGTCGCGATGATCGCCGCCCATTCGAGGGCGGTGTCCTCGAGCTGGGCGTGGGGGACCGCGCGGTTGATGACGCCCCACCGCTCGGCAGTTTCGGCGTCGTAGCGCTCGGCCAGGAAGAAGATCTCGCGCGCACGCTTGTCGCCCGCCTGGCGGGCCAGCAGCGCCGAGCCGTAGCCCGCGTCAAAAGACCCCACGTTCGCGTCCGTCTGCATGAAGGCCGCGTGCTCAATGGACGCCACCGACAGGTCCGCCACCACGTTGAGCGAATGCCCGCCGCCCGCGGCCCACCCGGGCACTGCCGCGATGACGACCTTCGGCATCGTGCGGATCAGGCGCTGGACCTCCAGGATGTGCAGGCGACCGGCGCGCGCCGGGTCGATCTGCTCGCGCCGCTGCGCGGTGGCCGCCTCGGGGTCCGCGCCCTCGACCTCGTAGCGGTACCCGTCACGGCCTCGGACCCTCTGGTCGCCGCCGGAGCAGAACGAGTACCCGCCGTCGCGCGCCGAGGGGCCGTTGCCGGTCAGGATGACGGCCGCGACCGAGGAGGTCTGGCGCGCGTGGTCGAGCGCGCGGTACAGCTCGTCGACCGTGCCGGGACGAAAAGCGTTACGGATGTCGGGACGGTCGAAGGCGATGCGTACGACCGGCATATCCGCGCCCTCGGGGCGACCGTCCGCCTCGGGGCCGCGCGAAATACCGCGGTGGTAGGTGATGTCGGAAAAGTCGAAGCCCTCGACCTGGCGCCAGCGCGTCGGGTCGAAGGTGTCGGAGACGAAGGGGAGAGCGCTCATATGTCGGATTTTAATGGACGAGGCCGGGGCGGGCTTCCGGCACCGGGCCGCGTCCCGCGGCGGCTGGGGGAGGAGGGCGTGTCCAACCGGGTAGGTCGCTTGCGCGGCTGCGTGTCGTTCCCGGTGGCAAGCTAACCGCATGGAATGAGGGGTGGGGTGGGGGTGTTGAGTCGCTTGTTACTAGTCAGTTCGTGTGTGATGTGTGAGATATCCTTATTTGCCAGGCGTTTGGCAATCCTTGAGAGTCTGTCATTTTCAGATAGTTAGCGCGAAATGTCTGACAACTGCTACTGTGAAGCGGTTGAGCTTGGGGGGCATCATGGGTGACAATATTACCGATATGTAAGGAGTGGTCCGATGAATGCATCGCCGTATGCCACGCTCATGCGCATCCCCATGCGTACGATGAGCCGCCAGACGCGCTACGCCCTCGAAGGCGTCGACGACATTCTCGTGTACAAGGTAGCGATGACCACGCGCTTCCGCGGAGTGACTCGCCGCGAGGGGCTCCTCCTCCATGGTCATGCCGGGTGGGGCGAAGCCGCCCCCTTCTGGAACTACGACGACGCCGAATCTGCGCGTTGGCTGGGTGCCGCCCTCGAATCCGCACGCCGTTTCCCGCCCGTGCCTCGTCGTAAGTACGTACCCGTCAACGTGACGATCCCCGTCATCTCGCCCGAAGAGGCCTACGAGCGCGTCAAGGTGTCCGGCGGCTGCGCGACCGCGAAAATCAAGGTCGCTGAACCCGGTGTGAGCGTGTCGCGCGACTGCGCGCGCATCGCCGCCGTCGCCGACGCGCTGCGTGAAACCGTCGGCGGGCAGGCTATGATCCGCCTCGACGCCAACGGAGCCTGGGAAGTTGACGACGCGCGCGCGGCCATCCCCGCGATGACGGACGCTGCCGGCGTCGTCCCCATCGAATACGTCGAGCAGCCCTGCCTGACCGTCGACGAGCTGGCCGAGGTACGTCGCAGCGTGGACGTGCCCATCGCCGCCGACGAATCCATCCGCCGCGCCGAGGACCCCCTCGAGGTGGCTCGCAAGGAAGCCGCCGACGTCGTCATCATCAAAGTCGCGCCCCTCGGCGGCGTCCGCTCCGCCCTGCGGGTCGCCCGCAAGTGCGGCCTCGGCGTCGTCGTCTCCTCCGCGCTCGAAACCTCCGTGGGCCTGTCCATCGGCGTCGCAGCTGCCGCCGCCGTTCCCGGCGTCCCCCGAGCCGCCGGTCTTGCCACGGCCTCGTTGCTCGTCGGAGACGTCACCACCCCCCTCGTGCCCGAACGAGGCCGACTGCCCGTCGGACGCCTCGCGCCGGACCTGAACCTCATCGGGCGAGGCCCCGAGGACTCCGACCTGGTCAGCCGGTGGGGGATGCGCCTCGAAGGCATGGCCGAGCACCTGGAAGAGGTCTCCCGGTAGGCTGGGCGCATGCCCGCCGTCGATACCGCCCGCGCGATCCTGTCCACTCTGGAAGACCTGGGCCTCACGCACGTCCTGTACTGCCCCGGCTCGCGCAGCGCGCCCTTCGCCTACGCCCTCGAAGCAGGGGCGTTCGGGGGCGACGCGCGTCCCGTCCTCGATGAGCGCAGCGCCGGCTTCGCTGCCGTGGGCCTCGCGCGCACCGGTGCCCTGCCCGCCATCATCGTCACCTCCGGCACCGCCGTCGCTGAACTGACCCCCGCCGTCCTCGAGGCCTCCCACGCGCGCCTCCCCCTCCTCGTCCTGAGCGCCGACCGGCCCGGCGAGCTGCGCGGCGTCGGCGCTTCGCAAGCCACCGCGCAAGCAGGACTCTTCGGCGTCCACGCCCGCGCCAGCATCGACCTGGAACCGCAAGAACCCTCGCGCTCCCTCGTTGGGCAGCTCTCGCGCGCCCTCGCCGCCGCCCTCGGCGCGCCTACCGGAACGCCTGGACCCGTCCAGATCAACGTCGCATTCAGGGATCCGCTCACGCCACAGGGGGTCCGCGTTGGCGCGGAGTCTGACGGCGGATCCGCGCCCGATCCCGCAGACGAGGCCCCGGCCGCGTTCGTTCCGCGCCCCACCCGGGTGCTCCCCGCCAGCCTCGCGCCCGCGCGCTGGGAGGACGTCGTAGGCGAGGCGCGCGCAGGCCTCATCGTCGCCGGTGAAGGTGCCTCGCCGCGGGCCGCGCAGTGGTCGCTGACCTCAGGCTTCCCGCTCCTGGCGGAACCCGCGTCCGGCGCGTGGGCGGGCGGGGAAGTGACCCCCTTCGAGCAGGCCATCGTGTCGTCGCCTCTGGGACGAGAAGTTGACACCGTCGTCGTCACCGGGCGACCCACCCTCTCGCGGCCCATCCACGCGCTGCTCGCCCGTTCCGACGTGCGCGTCATCGTCGTCGACGCCGGCATCCCGTGGGTCGACATCTCCGGCAACGCCTCCATCGTCGTGCCCGCGCTGGCTGCCCCCCGCGTCCCGTCCTGTGAATCCTCGTGGGCCGCGCGCGTGCGCTCCGCCGCCGACGAAGCCGCCTCTCGCATCGACGCCCTTCTGGCCGGCGGGTCCGGGCGCAGCATGCTCGACCTGGCACGGGCCGTCGCTGCGGCCACAATCGGCCCCCTCGTGCTCGGTGCCTCCAACCCCGTGCGTGCCTTCGACCTGGCCGTCGCCTCCCTGAACGGGCGTCACGTCTACTCCAACCGCGGACAAGCCGGCATCGACGGCACCATCGCCACCGCCGTCGGCATCACGCTCGGTCTTGGGGCCTACGCTCACCGCGACGAGGCCTCGGCCCCCCGCTCCGCTCGATGCGGGAAGCACATGGATTCGGATCGGGCAGCGCGCGTCACAGCGGTCATGGGCGACCTGACCCTGAGCCACGATGCATCCTCGCTGGCGCTCGCAGCGGCGACGGGAGCCGACCTCGACATCATCGTCGCCGACGACGAGGGCGGTGGCATCTTCGCCACCCTCGAACACGGCCGCGCCGCCACCCCACAGGCCTACGACCGCTGGTTCGGCGTCGCCCAGGCCGTCAACTACGAGGCGCTCGCGGCTGCCTACCGCATCGGATTCGCGCGGGCGTACGCTCCGAGCGAACTCGCCTCAATCCTTCGTGCCCCGGTAACGGGGCCGCGCCTCATCCACGTGCCCATCGAACGCGCGGCGCACCTGTACGCGCAGGCGCGCAACGCCCTGTGCGAGGCCGAGTTCTGATCCCGGCCGCGCGAATTCCCCGCGCGCGTGTCCACTATTCAGGAAACTCACAGGGGGCTTCCAGTACTCGTTTGAGGAAACGGCTCATACTGGTGAGTAACTAATGAACTGACACCAGAGGAAACCATGACTGAGCCTCGTATTCCCAGACCCGATGAACAGGCCGATCAGGCGGCCAGTGCCGCCCCCAGCTACCCGCAGCGTCCGGCCTCGTCCGCACCTGACACCGACCTGCCCACCGTCGGCGGCACCGCCGCCCAACGTGCCGCGCAGGAGACGCGCGCCGCCACGCCAATTCCAGCGCCGACCGGCGCGGACCTCACGCAGGAGATGCGCACTGCTAACACTCCTCACACCCCAATTCCCGCGCCCCAGGAATCGGCTATGCAGCAGGCGGCGTCGGCACCCCAGGATGGGGCGGTAACCCAGGACTCGGCTGCGCCTCAGGTAGCCTCGGCCCCCGCCGCAGCCCCCACCGACACGCAGCCGCACGCGCAAGGCACCACGGCACCGGGCGGCACCTACGGCGCGCCCACGGGCCAGCCGGTCACGGGATACCCGGCCCCGGCCTCGGCCCCCGCACCGGTCGTCGTCGTCAAAAAGAAGGGTCCAGGCTGGGTCGCCCTGCTCGGCGCGATGCTCCTGACAATCGTTCTGACGCTGGGTGCGATGCTCTACATGCGCCCCGAGCTGCTGCGCGTCACCACGCCGCAGAACCTCAACAACGGCACCGTCGCGACCGTGCCCGCGTCGAGCGATGCCACCGACTGGACGGCCGTCGCCTCGGCGGTTTCGCCGGCAGTCGTCACCATCCAGAGCCAGAACGCCGCATCAGGCGGCACTGGCTCCGGCGTCATCTACGACGCGCAGGGTGACATCGTCACCAACTACCACGTGATCTCGCCCGCGATCAACGGCGGGCAGATCCAGGTCACCCTGGCGGACGGACGCCTCTACGGTGCGGGCATCGTCGGCCACGACAAGACCACCGACCTGGCGGTCATCCGCCTGGAGAACCCGCCGTCGAACCTGACGGTCGCGCGTTTCGCCTCGTCGCAAAGTCTGCAGGTCGGCGCGCCCGTCATGGCGATCGGTGCGCCGCTGGGCTTGTCGAACACGGTCACGACCGGCATCGTTTCCGCGCTCAACCGCCCCGTCGAGGTCTCCATGGACGAGGATTCCACCTCGCAGGACCAGACGCAGGCGTCCTCCGACCTGGTCGTCACCAACGCCATCCAGATCGACGCTTCCATCAACCCCGGTAACTCGGGCGGCCCGCTGTTCGACGCGACCGGCGCGGTCATCGGCATTAACTCCTCGATCAAGTCGCTGGCCACCTCCGCCGACGGCCAGGCAGGGTCGATTGGCCTGGGCTTCGCGATCCCCTCCGACCTGGTCGTCTCCATCGCCGACCAGCTGATCACGTCCGGTTCTGCCTCCCACGGGATGCTCGGCGTCACCGTCAAGGCCGCAACCGTCACCGTCGGCTCCGACACCTACGTCGGCGCGCAGGTTCAGGAGGTTTCCTCCGGCTCCGGTGCCGCCGCTGCCGGGCTGCGCTCCGGTGACGTCATCCTCAAGGTTGAAGGGCAGGAAGTCACCAGCCCCAAGCAGCTCATCGGCTACGTGCGCCGCTACCGGGCGGGCGACACCATCAACCTGACGATCGCTCGCGACGGGGCGACCCGGGATGTCGCCGTTACGATCCAGGGGTCCTGACTCTCATCGCGAGGCCCGCCGTCCCTTCGTGGGGCGGCGGGCCTTTGCGTGTGGCGGGGTGGGGGAAGGGGCGTGTTGCGTTGCTGGGTGTGTCTCTGGCGTGGGGAGATGCGCGGATAGCCTTGTTGTCTGGGCGCTCGCGGATAGGTTTCGTCTTCGCGGATAGGTTATCCGGCTCTTCGCATTTAAGGGTGTAGGAGGTGTCGGAGTGGGCCGGAGTGGGCCGGAGTGCAGGTGGTGGCGTGGGCGGCGTGCCCATCCCGCCGCCAGTAGGGCCCAGGTGCGCATGGAGGGGTGTGGCGGTGAGTGGTTCGGTGTGCCAGTTCCGCGTTTGTTCTTGTTTGTTGGGGCGCTGCACCCGATCCGTAGGCAATGCACCTCTTCTGTTCGGGTGCACCGCCACGTAACGGGTGCACCGCCACGTAACGGGTGCAGTGCCCCCGTGCTTGTGGCGGTTGTGGCGGCTGTCGGGGTTGCGGGGGTCTTCTGTGCTTGAGTTGTCTTCCGCTTGGGTTGTCTTCCGGGCTTGGGGTGTCTTCTGCTTGGGTCTTTGTGGCGCCTCATGTTGTGGTTCCTCAGAAATGTCGCACGCAATTCCCCGACATGTATTTCAAACGTTGAAATCGCACCGTTGGAATTGCAACGTTTTGGGGTGCTGCACAAAGTTCGGGTATCCGAATTGCGTGCGAGTTTTGGTTGATGAGGCTCCCGAGGCGAGCTCCTGTGTTCGGTCGTCGTCCCACGACACTGTCCACAATCCCCGGGACGCTTCGAACACCACCCCCACACCCCAAAATGCGAAGAGCCGGTTATCCACTCGCGGATAGGTTACGAAGGTATCCGCATGTTCATAAGCTATCCGTATGTTCATAAGGTATCCGTGTGCTCGTTACCTATCCGCGAACGAGAGCAACGAGTTCGAGCGCGCCGGCGGGCCGCCGTCACACCCCGAGGGCGTCCAGGAGCGGGCGCATCTTTGCCTCGGTCTCGGCGAGTTCCAGGTCGGGATCCGAGTCCGGCATGATGCCGGCCCCCGCGAAGAGGCGAAGCCGCGTCCCAGACGCGAGTCCGCAGCGCAGCGCGATCGCGAACTCGCCGTCGCCCGCCGTGTCCACCCAGCCCACTGGCCCGGAGTAGCGGCCACGCTCGGTGTCCTCCAGCTCCTCGATGAGGCGCATCGCCGCCGCCCGCGGCGTCCCGCACACGGCGGCCGTCGGGTGCAGGGCGGCCACCAGGTCCAGCAGGTGCGCCGATCCCAATCGCGCGTGAACGTCCGTCGCCAGGTGCACGACGTTGGGCAGGGTGAGCAGGAAGGGACCCTGCGCACGCACATCGGAACACAGAGACGTCAGAATCGACGACACGGATTCCGAGGCCAGTTCGTGTTCGCGCAGATCCTTCGGGCTGGAGGCGAGCATCGTGCCCTCGCCGGGCTTGCACGTACCCGCCAGGACGCGCGACGACGCGGTCCCATGCGAAGCGGCAATCAGCATCTCCGGCGACGCCCCCACCAGCGAATCAACGCAGAAACGCCACGTCGAGGGGTACAAGTCGCTGAGGCGCTCGAGAAGGAAACGCTCATCGAAGCCGCGCGAGCACCGAATCGTCATGTCGCGCGCCATGACGGCCTTGTCGGCAGCTCCCTCGCGCAGCCGTGCGGCCATCGCCTGGACCGAATCACGCCACTGGGTCCGCGACATCGACCCCTGACCAAACGTCAGGGAATCGGGCACGCGGGCGGCGGGCCTCGCGCAGGAGAGTGCAGCATCAACCGCCGCCAGCGGATCGGGCGCATCCCCAATCCCGGCGGTGACCGCCCAGCGCGCCCCGGCCTCGTCGATGAGAGTCAGCGCGGGCACAAAAGCCACCGAGCGGGCAGGGGAGCGGAACGCGAAGGACGCGAAGAGGACCGGGGAAGGGCCAGGCACAGGGGACGAGGCCGGGGCGGCCTCCCACGCGCGGCGCACCCGGGCGATGGCGTCGGGGGCCGCGGACTCGAGCGTGAGTGCGCGACCGAGGCCGATCATGGAGCGGCGCTCGCCGAGCCAGGCCGCCCCACCCGACGCGGGAAGCAGAGATGTCAGTGAGCAAGTAGACCCCGGGTGCTGCGGGGGCAGGACGAACGCCCGAAAAGCGAGGCGTGAGCAGCCACAGTCGTCATGCATGGGTCCATGGTAGGAGCAGGGGCGGCGGCGTGCTGAAAGACGTGGGAGGATTAACGCATGACAGAAGCCCCCCGCGCGGACCTGACCAAGGTCCCCGAAGAGATTGCCTCGATGTTCGACTCCGTCGCCACGCGTTACGACATGATGGACACGTTGATGACGGGCGGTTTGAATCACGTCTGGATGACTGCCCTGCGCAAGGCGGTCGCCCCGCACCCCGGCGAGCGCATCTTGGACCTGGCGGCCGGCACCGGCGCGTCGGCCGCTGCGCTTGCACAGGGTGGCGCCGAGGTCGTCGCCTGCGACCTGTCCGAAGGCATGATCGAGGTCGGTCGCGAGCGTCACCCCGAACTCGAGTTCGTCCACGGCAACGCGATGGACCTGGACTTCGAGGACGGCTCTTTCGACGCGGTCACGATCTCGTGGGGCCTGCGCAACATCCCGGATCCGGCCCTGGCACTGCGCGAGATGGCGCGCGTCGTGCGCCCGCGCGGCCGACTCGTGATCCTGGAGTTCTCGACCCCGCCGTCGCGCGCGTTCCGCGGCCTGTATAGCGTCTATCAGAAGACTGTCATGCCGACGATGGCACGCCTGGCGTCCACGAATGATGGCGCGTACGACTACCTGGTCGAGTCGATCCGCCAGTGGCCCGCGCAGGAAGAAATCGCGCGCATGGTCGCCGCGAACGGCTGGGACGAGGTCGAATACCGCAACCTGACCGGCGGCATCGCCTGCATGCACCGCGCGGTCAAACCGCTGCCGTAGTTTGTCATTGACGAGGCCGGGGTCCCTTTGTGGGGATCCCGGCCTTTGTCGTGGGCGGGGGCGCTCGCCCCCCGTGATGGCCGCAACGTGGGGTGACGGCGCGGTGGGGCTGGCGCGCCCGAGAGCGTTCACAATGGTGTAGCAGAAAGTGTCAATTACGACAAGGAAGCGTTGCGCAAATGACAGGTGTGAGCGTGGCCTTCCTCGGCCTCGGCGACTGAAAACGTGCGGAAAAGTCGCGTGCTCGGCGAGGTGAGGGTGTCCTAGCTAGTCTGACTGGCGGAATGAAGTGATGTGCACACTTCGTCCGCCTTGCACACTTGCGCGGCTGCACCCGCGCGCCCACGTTACGGAGGAATGCCGTGGCATCCACCATGCCTAGCGACATGAGCGCTGACGTCGTCGTCGTCGGCGCGGGCCCGGGCGGGTCCTCCACCGCCTATCACCTGGCCAGAG
>ERZ651108.1189-NODE-1189-length-11802-cov-16.212480_pt1 | contig 11802 bp, 9 predicted proteins | sample MGYA00512173_ERZ651108 | MGnify/ENA metagenome assembly ERZ651108 | reverse complement strand
GCAGTACGAGGATTTTGGTGGGGCGCGGTTCGACGGCGACGCCACGTTCAGCCGGTCGTCTTTTATTGCGCTTCCGAGGACGCGCTATGAGATGGACTTCCCGCAGGGAGCGAACTTCGGTAACGCGACCTTCGCGCAGGATGCCGACTTTAGTAAGGTGACGTTCACGGCGCATGTCGGCTTCTACAAGGCGACGTTCGCGCGGGAGGTGAGCTTCAACGGGGCGAGCTTTGAGGGCGCCTACTTCGCGGATGCGACGTTCGATCATGGCGCGGACTTTACCTGTTCGACGTTTAACCATAGTGCGAGCTTCGACAATGCGACCTTCTCGGGAGAGGCGCAGTTCTTCCGCGCTGACTTTGTTCTAGGCGCGGATTTCAGCCTCGCGACATTCAACCAGGACGCATATTTTGGCATCGCGACTTTCTCGCATGATGCTAAGTTCTCTCAGGCTACATTCGAGCACAACGCATACTTTAGCGAGGCGACCTTCGCTCAGACCGCAGACTTTGCTAAGGCAATGTTCATGAAGGACGCTAACTTCTTCCATGCAACCTTCACCCAAAGCGCCGATTTTGGTGAAGCAACCTTTGCGGCGAACACGCATTTCGTCAAAGCAACTTTCGCTCAGGCAGCGAGTTTCTGTAACGCATGTTTTGAGAGTTCTGAGCCTAAATTTGCTCGGGAAAATTTGAGGGCACGGTTCTCGGCACAGGCGGATCCTCAGGATTACCTGTTTGAGGCGCACCCGGAGAGCCCGCACGGCTTCAGCTGCGGCGAGGCGGAGCTTCTTAATAGAACGTTCGTTCTCCCTATTGGCGCTGTGCTGTACGACCCGGACTCCTGGGACGAAGAGAAGCAGGAGTACACGCACCTGAGCGAACCTGCGCAGTAATTATGCGAAGGCTCCGCCACGTTGATTGTGTGGCGGGGCTTTTGCGTGCGCGACAGACGCTATCGAGCAGCTGCGTTGAAAAATAAAACGGCACGAAAAACCCCGCTTGAGCGAGTATGCTCTAGCGGGGTTTTCGAATCTTATCTACCCGGATTCATTTATCACTTTCCAGCGACATTACACCATGTCTGCGATAAACAAACATAAATTGGGTAGCAAAAATTCGCGGAATGTGTGTCATCTGCTAAAATCAGCAGTGACAACGTAATTCCGCGTTGCCGCTAAACCTCTAATCAAGTGAGAGGAGGTGAATTATATGTCCAAGCATTTTTGGACGGTTATCGAACGTGGTAGCTATGTGGCCACCTTGTTCGTCGGCCTCGTAGAGATGTGTGAGTTTACTGCCGCTCATCTCTTCTAGAGGTAATTTATGTGGGGCTACTGGCGATGTTCGCATCATCACTGGTAGCTCCACTTTTATTTTATGGTCATTGCACATAAGGACATGCCGTGTACATATAACCGTATACCTAATAATGTAGCGCAATTCTTAAGACATAACAACACAACAACACTAATTACGGCACTATTGCATCCACCGCAAGGAACAATATCGCCTATTTTGAGGATTTCCATACCCACCTCGCCTGCTGCGGATAGCAGAAGCTCCGCCTGTGTATCTCATGCAGGCGAAGTCCCCGTTGATGACAGGGCGCAATTCATGACAGGTAGCTTTACCCTATGCTGGAAGGTGAACGTTCCTATCAGAAGAGGACAGGAGAACCCAGTGCCCAGCAATAACGCATCATCCGCACCAGAAAGCCCGGTAGCCCAAAAAGGTCAGAAGAAGCCCTGGTATATCCAGCACTTTACTAAGCTCCTCATAGGCTCCGGCCTGGGCGGTGGTGCAGCTGCGATTCTTCTGCCCTGGTTTCTCTGGCTGCACTGCGGCATGAGCTCTGGCAGTTCGGATCAGCTGCGTCTGCATCTTCTGTACGTCACTGGCGGTCTTATTGCGGTTCTGACTCTTCTGCAGACTAATTGGAAGAATCAGGGTGACCGTCTCAAAATTGATGCCGACATCAAGAAGAATGAGCAGGACGCGGAGAAGAATGAACGCGACCATATCCGCCAGGTTCATGCTGAACGCCGTAGCCGCTATACCAAGGCTGTCGAACAGCTCGCCAACGAAAAAGCAGCGGTCCGTCTAGGCGGTATCTATACCCTTGTGAGTCTCGTCGATGAGTGGCTTGCTGATGATTCTCTCGAACACGACGAACAACAAAAAGAAGGGCAGGTTATTATCAATAACCTTTGCTCCTATATTCGTTCACCTTTCCCTCTTGCGGAGAAGATTGACGAATACGAAGCGCGCAAGGAATTAAAAGAGCTCGAATCAAAAAAGCCTGGCACTCTTCTTCCCGATGATTCTCCAAAGCTCGATACTCTACGCAAGCGTTTTGAGGACTCTGCGGAATATCAGGAACCCGATAACATCGCAGCACTTCAAGCAGCATTTCATGAAGAGCAGGACGTACGCCGCGCCATTTTTGAGGAACTGGGCAAGCGTAGCAGCAAAGTCAGCATGGATAAGAACAGGGAGGTAACCGTTACCCCCGGCATATGGAGCACCTTTGGGTTCAACTTTAGCCGGGCACCAATTTTCTACCCCTTGAACAACCTCACAATTGAACAAGGCAATTTTGTATCCGCCCGAATCTACGGTGAAGCAGACTTCGGTTGCGCAGAGTTCGCCGGAGCCGCCAACTTCCGGGATACGAAGTTCACCGGAAATGCAAACTTCGAGAATGCGAAGTTTGCCGGAGCCGCAGACTTCGGTGGCGCAGAATTCGCCGGATCCGCGTACTTTGGCGACGCGGAGTTCGTCGGAGCCGCAGAATTCACCGGAGCCGCAGACTTCAACAACGCAAAGTTCACCGGAAATGCAAACTTCGAGGATGCGAAGTTCACTGGAAATTCGTACTTTTGCACCGCGGAATTCACCGGAGCCGCGTACTTTAGCGCCACGAAGTTCAGCGGAGCCGCAGACTTCGGAGGCGCAGAATTCGCCGGAGTCGCAGGCTTCGGCAACACGGAGTTCACCGAAAACGCATACTTCAGCAACGCGGAGTTCACCGAAGACGCATACTTCCGAGGCGCGAAGTTCAGCGGCAAAACAAGCTTCGAGGAGGCATATTTCGAAAAATATGCACCCACATTTGCAAATGACGCCGGTTCTGCACAGTTCTCTGCTCAGGTGGATCCGCAGGATTACCTGTTCGAGGCGTACCCGAAGAGCCCGCACGGTTTCAGCTGCGGCGCAGCAACGCTTCTTAATAGAATGTTCGTTCTTCCTCTCGGCACAGTGCTGTACGACCCGGACTCCTGGAACGAAGAGAAGCAGAACTACACCCGCATCAGTGAGCCCGCACAGTAAAACCTACCCCCCCCCCGAGGATTCCCGCAGACCCCGCCAGTGCATCCAGTGCTGGCGGGGTTCTTGCTTTTGACCAGCAACCGCCCAAGCCCAGCGACTTTGCACTATGCTGAAGGGTGACCGTTCCTATCAGAGAAGACAGGAGAACTAGACATATGCATTTAGAACCAATGGGTGCCTGGTGCATGCTTGTTATATGCACAGTATTGATAATCATTTTCTTGAGCATCGCACCTTCCTCTAGATTGAAGAAGAAAGTACCCCTGTTCTACAGCTGGATTGGGGCAATCGCTGTATTCGGCGGAGCGTTAGCTTTTCTCCTGCCCATTGCGCTCAACTCTGGCTTTGGGAGGGATGATGACGGTCGGGTTCTTCGACAACTCATTCTCTACACTACCGGTGGTGTTCTAGGTGTCATCACCATTGGTGAGACTCACCGGAGGAACAACCAGGAGAAAGAGAAAAACGAGAACGACCATACCCGCCAGGTACACGCAGAACGCCGTAGCCGCTACGCCAAAGCTATCGAGCAGCTAGCCGACGAGAAAGCAACAATCCGTATCGGAGGTATCTATACTCTAGTCAAACTTGCTGGCGAATGGCTTGAGGACAAAACTACGCTCCAAAGTGAAAATGACCGTATTTTAGAGGCACAGACTGTTATTGACACACTCACATCCTACATTCGTGCACCTTTTCCCCTAGCAAGAAGACGGGAAATTCTTGAGCTAGGGAATCCCCCTCAAGAATATGACGGAAATTTTTTACGTGATCGTGAGATTTTTAAAGAAGAACAATGGGTACGCCGAACTATTTTTAATAAAATGTATAGCGAAATAAAAAATATTGATGAACAACAATCAAGAGACTGGAACAAAATTAAATTTGATTTCACCGAATCAGTTATTTTCTATCCACTCAATAATCTAACTTTCAAAAACCCCATATTCAAACGCGCCAGGTTCTACGGAGAAGCAGATTTTAGTGATTCCAGAATCTTTGGATTAATAGATTTTGACTCTGTGATATTCCATGGTCCAGCAAAGTTCCACCATACGTCTTTTTTCGAGTATGCCAACTTCAGTCCCGCCATTTTCATGGAAAAAGCAGAGTTTACCCCGTCAATCTTCGAAGGATATGCGGATTTTACAAAAACACGCTTTGTTAAATCTTCAAACTTCGAGAGAACAAGATTCAGAAGCTTTGCCTCTTTTAGTGAAACCTCCTTTGGTGGTTCCGTAAATTTCAAGAAAATACATTTTGAAAAAGGTGCAGATTTTAGGACTGCCACCTTTTTTAGGGAAACAACTTTTGGTGATACATTTTTCAGTTCCTATCCAGTTTTTAGCACTTTAGATTGCGGAGAGAAATATAACTCTAAATTCTCATACATTATTAATCCAGGGGAATATAATTTTAAAATCAATTGTCAAGCAAGGGTAAGCAAAATTAATACCGAAAAAATTACCGTAACTGATGGCAGGGTATTCACTATTCCTGTGGGTTGTGTGCTTTTCGACCCCGAACCTTTGCCCGCTCCCCAGCCGGAAGAACCCACCGAATAGCACTCACCTCTAAGAGGCCCCGCCAGCCATTCGTCGGCGGGGCCTTTTGCGCACCCGGGTCTGGTTGCGGCAGCACCTGACCTGCCAGCGAGCGCCTCCGCCCATCACAGTGCCGTCTCAATACACCTGCCGCCCCACCTCGGCGGGGCCTTCGCTTATGGCCTATGGAAGTCTCTGCCAGGTAGCTTGTGCACTATGCTGAAAGGTGACCGTTCCTCTCAAAGGAGATAGAGATAGGGATATGACTAAACCGATTAAAGATTCCCAAAAGCCCCAACGGGAGCCCAGCTGGTGGAGTAAGTACTGGTTTTATACAGTCCTCATTTCGTTAGCCGTGATTGGGGTTCCTAGCGCTTTTTTCGTTCCCCCGATAATCCCCGGGCTCACCAATGATGGCAACACCGTTGTTTCCGTCCGTCAGGGTATCCTCGCGGTCTTAGCAGGTGCTCTTACTATGCTCACGCTCTCGGAGACCCATCGCAAAAATACCCACGAGAAGGACAAAAACGATCGTGATCATACCCGCCAGGTGTATGCGGAACGCCGAAGCCGTTACACCACGGCTGTAGAGCAGCTGGCTAACGAAAAAGCAGCCGTCCGTCTGGGCGGTATCTATACCCTTGTAGGTTTGGTCGATGAATGGCTTGCAGACGATAGCCTAGCCGAAGATAAACAGCAGGAAGAAGGGCAGGTTATTATCAATAACCTCTGTTCTTACATTCGTTCGCCCTTCCCCCTGGCGGCTAAATTTGAAGAATACGAAGCCCGCAAAGAACTAGAAAAGCTCCAGAAATCAGAATCCGAGAAGCTCAGTGAAGAAGAGTCTTCACTGCTCCAGGTTCTACTTAAGCGTTTCGAAGATTCTGATGAATATGAAAAACCTAAAGACATCACCACAGACTATGTAAAGTTCTACGAAGAACAGGACGTACGCCGAGCCATTTTCGAGGAAATGAGCAAACGTAGCAGCACTGTCAGTGTGGATGAGAACAAGAAGGTAACTGTTAAATCCGGCGCGTGGAGCGGCTTCAAGTTCGACTTCAGCCGAGCACCCATTTTCTATCCCCTGAACAACCTCACCATTGAACAAGGTCAATTCAGCTCTGCCCAATTCTACGGAAATACGAACTTCATATTCGCAAAGTTCACCGGAAACGCAGACTTCACGGGCGCAATCTTTACAGGAAACACAGATTTTAGATATACGATCTTCAACGAACGTGCATACTTCGTAGACGTAGCCTTCAGCAGAACGGCAGATTTCTCAAACGCGGTCTTCAACAGATTCGCAGACTTCTTGGACGCGGATTTCAGCGGAGACGCGAACTTCTGGACGGCAACCTTCACCGGAGAGGCACGTTTCCGGAACGCAACCTTCGACAGAAATGCATATTTTACGCGCGCGACCTTCAACAGAGACTCATACGTATACTTTGCGCGCGCGACCTTCACCGGAGATGCATACTTTATAGGCACGACCTTCAATGGAGGTACACGCTTCGAGGGGACAACTTTCAGCAGATACATATACTTCCAGGATGCAACCTTCAGCGGAGAAATGACCCTCCGGGGCTCCTACTTCGAAAAGTATGCACCCATATTTGTATATGACTCCGGCGCTGCCCAATTCTCTAACCAGGTCAATTGGGCAGACAGCAACTTCTCTGTTCGTTCCGGAAGCAAGCCTATTGAACTTGGTAGTGCAACACTCGGGGATAAAACCTTCAGCATCCCCTTCGGGACTGTAGTTTTTGACCCAGGTTCATGGGATGAAAAAACCGAGGAGTACACCCATATGAGTGTCACGTGCTGTAGAATTCGCCGCTCTCCCCATCACCAGGAGTAGCCCACCAGCACAGCCCCGCCTGTATCCTCTGATCCAGCGGGGCTGTGCCACGCCCGGCACCCCACCGATACACTAGAACCATGTACCGAATCATGACTGTCTGCACCGGCAACATCTGCCGCTCCCCCGTCGGCGAATACCTCATCCGCCAGCACGCCCAAGAAGCCGGCGTGCCCGTCACCGTCACCTCCAGCGGCATCAGCAACGAAGAAGAAGGCAACCGCATCGACCCGCGCGCCGCCGCGCAGCTCACCGCCCGCGGTATCGACCCGTCCGCGCACCGCGCCAGCGTCTTCACCGTAGAGGACTTCGACCGCAACGACCTCATCCTCGCCATGGACGCACCCCACTACCTGCGCCTCAAAGCCCTCGCCCGCAACGACGACGACAAAGCCAAAATCCGCATGATGCGCAGCTTCGACCCGAAGGTCACCACCACCCACCTGGACCAGCTCGGCATCTACGACCCCTGGTACGGTAGCGAACGCGACTTCGTGTACACCACCGACCTCATTGACGCCGCCGCACGCGGCCTCATCAACCACCTCAAGCAGGAAGGCGACGCGCAGTGAGTCAGCGTATTCCCCTGAACCAGAACCGCCACGTCACCGGCACCACCGAAATCCTGGAGCTCTGCAAAGACATGCTGCGCCTGGAACACGGCATCGGCAACGACTTCGACATGGACACCGCCGAATTCACCGAATTCCGTGCCCAGTTCCTCGCCGACTTCGCGCAGATCCCGCTGATCATCGGCATTGACGGCCGCAGCGGCACCGGCAAAACCAGCCTCGCCGCGCAGCTTGAGCAGGAGCTCACCGCCGCCGGCCACAGCGTGCACGTGCTGCACCTGGACGACTTCTACCCCGGCTGGGACGGCCTCTTCGACGGCGTGGAGGCGTGGGACGCGCTATCCGTGCAGCTGACCGAAGGTATTGCCGGAACCTACACCCCGTGGGATTGGGAGGCGGGCGCCCCCGGTGAGGTGCGCACCGTCGACCCGGCGGCTACGCAGGTCATCATCTGTGAGGGTGTCGGCGCGATTGCGGGCGCCTGCGAGGTGCGTATCCTCGCCACCGCCCCGGACGAGGTGCGTTACGAACGCGCCATGGCTCGTGACGGTGACACGTTCCGCCCGCACTGGGAACGCTGGGCGGCGCAGGAGGAGGCGCTGCTCGCCGAAATCCCGGAGGACTACGCGACCGTGGACTTCATCTACGACAGCGCGGCGCAGTAGCAGCCGCCTACAAGACAGTAGGGCCCAATGCTTCGTGTATCTCGAAGCATTGGGCCCTACGGCTATTCAGAGGCGGTTTTACTCAGGCGCTGTTTTATTCAGGCATAGGAGCCGGGCTAGCGGATTCCATGCGGTCTTTATCCCAGTAGGTTGAGGTATTGCTCGGCGCGTGCGTGGAGGCAGCGCCGTCTTTGCCGTTACCCGGGTTGTTGTTAGAAAGCACAGTAAGGATTACGAGCAAGACGCAAGCTATGAGCAGCAGGATGCATAGCAAATATTTGTAATAGTGGTTGCGCATCTGAGGTGTCTCTCCGGTCGTATCGCGTGGTATGACCAACGTAAGTTATGCCGTTGGGCCGAGCAATGCTTCTCAAGAATATTTCTCAAATATTTCTACATGGGCTGGAGGCTGAGCGGCAGGCTAAAACAAACCGCGAAAGGGGCGGTGTTATCTCTCCAACGGAACGTGGATAACACCGCCCTTTTGCTCCGGTATGCGTAGGGGTGTAGCCACGTTTTCCGGAAGCGCCCTCATGGTGTCGTACAGACGCTCTCCGTAGCGAAGCAAGGAGAGGCGGAGCGTCTGTGCGACGGGTGCCCCTGCGTAGGCGCGGAGGAAATATGTGGCGCACCCTCCCCTAACCCCTGTAGGAGCGTGGATAACACCGTCCCTTCTGCGTACCCTCTGCAATCCTGTCTCTCCCAGATCAAAAAAATATCAAACATTTAACTTACGAAGCCACACCCGATTCTGCTACCGTGAGAAAGTTGTGCTTCCAGCCTGCGCAAATTCATCCCCGGATCCGGTACCGCCGCATCCATGTTTTGTAGAGCCGCAGGCGCCGTTGCACGCGCATCACACAGAAAGAAAAAACTAAGACATATGTCTTCGAAGTCGACTAAGACCTCTTTCGGGCTATCGCCCATTTTTATCGTAGTTCTGGCGCTACTGACCGCTATCGCGCCGCTCGCTACGGACATGTACCTGGCGGCGCTGCCCGCTGTCGCGGAGGACCTGAACACCACCAGCACGAACGCATCCCTGACGTTGAGCGGGTTCATGGTGGGTATGGCGCTCGGCCAGCTGGTTGTGGGTCCGCTGTCGGATAAGACGGGCCGCCGCAAGCCGCTGCTGATCGGTGCGGTGGTTTGCTTTATTGCGACGGTGGCGTGTGGTTTCGCGCCGAATATTGAGCTGCTGATTTTTGCGCGTTTCATGATGGGCTTCACCGGTTCGATTGGTGCGGTGCTGGCGCGTTCTATCGTGGCTGATACGACTGAGGGGCTGGCGACCGCTAAGCTCATGGGCGTCATGATGATGATTAACGGCTTCGCGCCGGTGCTTGCGCCGCTGTTTGGTGGCTGGGTGCTGTCGTGGGGTAACTGGCGCGATATTTTCCATGTGCTTGGCGTGGTGACCGCGATTATGATGCTCGGCGTAATCTTCGTGATTAAGGAGACCCTGCCGGTGGAGGAACGCTACCAGGGCACTGCCCTGAGCGTGTACTCGGAGCTGCCGAAGGTCTTCAAGATTCGCCGCTACCTGGGTTTCATGCTGACGATGTGCTTCGCGTTTGGTGCGCTGTTCTCGTATATTTCCGGTTCGACGTTTGTGTTGCAGAAGATTCTGGGCCTGTCCGAGACTGAGTTCACGGTCGTGTTCGGTGTGAACTCGCTGGGCATTGTGCTGTTCAGCGCGATTGCAACCAAGCTGGTTGGACGCGTGGCGCAGCGCCGCATCGTGAACACCGGTGTGGTGAGCCTGCTCGTGGTGTCCGTGCTGCTGACCATCAGCTTCTTGGTGAGTATTTCGCTGGTGCCGACGCTGATTCTGCTGTTCCTGCTGACCAGCTCGTGCGGCCTGATTTTTGGTAATGCTTCGGCGTTGGCGTTGAACGAGGCGCGCCACATGGCGGGTAGTGCTTCGGCGGTGATGGGTACGATTCAGGCTCTGCTGGGTGCGTTGGCGGCGCCGCTGGTGTCGATTGCCGGTGAGCACGAGTACCTGCCGATGGGCTTCTCCATTCTGGGTTTCGCGGTCCTGACGGCGCTGGTGCTGTGGACTACGCCGCGTAAGGATTCGGACTACTCGGCTGACGGCGAGAGCCACGGCGCTGGTGAAGGTCACGGTGCCCCGGCGGCGGGCCACTAGCCGTTCACAAATACATATCTGTACGCATGCCCAGGAGGGGCGGTGTTATCCGTAAGCGACATCAGGGTGTCCGAAGCGAAGCGAGGACGGGTGCCCCTGTAGGAGCGTGGATAGCACCGCCCCTTCTGCGTGCCTCGTGTATCTGCCCCTGTAGGAATGAGGGCGAGTACCCTCATCCCGCGCTGGTTCTGGATGCGAACGTACAATAAAACTATGTCTAGTACCGTAATTCTTCTGAACGAGCAGAACCCGCAGGGCATCTTCGTTGACCCGTCCGTGCCCCTCATCAGCGTTGATGATCAGGGCTTCACCCGCGGCGACGGCGTCTTCGAGACCATGCTGTCCGTCAACCGTCGCGTGCGTAAGCTCGGCATGCACCTGTCCCGCCTCGAGTCGTCGGCGCGCATGCTGGATTTGCCCGACCCGGAACCCGAGATTCTGCGTTCGGCGGTGGAGCGCCTCATGCGTGAGGCGACCGCCGGTGCCGAGACTGCGCTGGGTGAAGAGCACATCGTGAAGATTATTATTTCGCGCGGCCCCACCCAGGCGGTGACTTCCATGCAGCCGGGCCCGTACACGCTGATTATGGCGTCGCCGGTGCCCGCCTCCATCGTGAAGCGCCGCACCGAGGGCGTGAAGGCGATGCTGCTGCCGCGCGGCCACGAGCCGATGGACAACAGCGCCTACCCGTGGCTGCTGGCGGGCGCGAAGACCCTCTCCTACGCGGTGAACATGGCGGTCCTGCGATACGTGCAGGAGCGCGGCGCGGATGACGCTATCTTCATCACCGATGAGCGTCGCGTGCTTGAGGGCGCCACTTCTTCGGTGCTGGTTGCCAAGATTGAGGACGGCAAGAAGGTGCTGTACACGCCCGAGCCGAGCCACGGCATTCTCCCCGGTACCACGCAGGGTGCGGTGTTTGAGGCGGCACGCCAAGCCGGTTGGGAGTTGGGTTTCGGCCCGCTCTACCCGCAGGATTTGTTCGAGTCGGATGGCGTGTGGTTGGCGTCGTCGGTGCGTCTGATTGCGCCGGTGACTCACCTGAACGGTACGGCGCTGGCGCATGACCCGGAGCTGACCGCAACGCTGCTGAACTACCTGGCGCAGCAGAGCTAAACGCATACAAAAAGGGACGGCATTATCCGAGCGAGGATAATACCGTCCCTTTGTGCTGTCTGCAGACTGAGTGCGGAGGTGTCTGTACCTTCCTGAAGCGACATCAGGGTGCCCGAAGCGAAGCGAGGGCGGGCGCCCCTGTAGGAGCGAAGGAAGAGTACGGGCACCTCCCTACCCACGTCCTAAGTAGAGCTAGGCGCGGAGGAAACATGCGGCACTCCGCCTCCCTGTAGGAACGAGGACGAATACCGCCTCCCAAGCGGAACCAGAAACGGAACAAACTACGGCAAGAGCGGACTAGCCCCAGAGGAACTGGATCGTACCCGCCGCAATAGATACACCGTACGCAATAGCAATGATGACGGCGGCAGCAATGCTCACGTGCACGTCACGCGGCGAATAGGAGGGTACACGAGCCCAGGTGCGTTCGCCTGCGCCGAAGCCGCGCGCCTCCATGGTGATAGCCAGGCGGGAGCCGCGGCGGATAGCCTGCACGAGCAGGGCGAAGCTTTGCCCGCCGAAGGTTTGGGCTCGTCCAATGAGGGATTGGCCTG
>ERZ651108.1181-NODE-1181-length-11859-cov-26.246527_pt1 | contig 11859 bp, 10 predicted proteins | sample MGYA00512173_ERZ651108 | MGnify/ENA metagenome assembly ERZ651108 | reverse complement strand
TTCCTGACGCTGACAGTCCCACCAATCTGAGCGGGCTTTCTTCCATTCAGGGTCACCCTGCGCGCGTTGGTACGCTTCGCCACTGATACGACGGACGGGGCGGTACTTTTCCTCATCAGCCTCATCAAACTTGAGCGCATCCAGTTCTTCCCGATGCTCTTCGCGGCAGCTGTCCTTGACGTCTTCAGGGATGCTTTCATAAATCCTATACTGCTCTTCTCTGACTTTGCTGGACGTAAAATGATTCGCCGCATGCTTCACGTTCCAGGAGCCGTACTGGGAGGCACCGCGAGAAACCCAGCCGTTTTCTAGAATTTCAAAATCGTATCCTTTTTTCGCGTAGCACTCTTTACGAATCAACAATGACGCCCTACCTGTTATATCTTTGGCCTGGTCACTCATGTCGTATTCGTCGAGCGGAAGAGTAATATAGTTATTTTCAAAATCCAGCTGGGCTTTGAGGCTAGTATCTTTAGGCGCAGCGGCGCAGGAACTTAAAGCTAAAGCAAAGCAGGCGAGTAGGGCAGAAGATTTCTTCATTGTTACCGACTCCTTTCAGGGGAATGACGTCGCGGTCATTCATATCCACAGCCCGCAACCATTGGCGAGCCGAAGTCAGGAAATCCATCGCATGCCCCAAACTGAAGTTGAGAGTGCGATTCTCACATCTCCTGTGATTTGCATTAACACTAACACGCCTAGGTAATTCCATGCGTGGTTTAAGCCACCCCGACCCCCAACAAAAAGGTTCCGACGCGCACGCAACGCATCGGAACCTTTAAACACCTCATAAACAGCCGCCAAACTACGTTTCTAGAATTTCAAAATCGCATCCTTTTTCGCGTAGCACTCTTTAAGAGCAAAGCAGGCGAACAGAGCAGCAGATTCCTTCATTGTTACCAACTCCTTTCAATCAAGAAAGTCAGGAGGAGCCCACAAACATTGGGCTCCTCCATCACAATTATTAGTTGCACTGTTCAGTTCAAACAGAATGTGTTATTGACTAGTGGCGATAATTTCACGCGCCCTCGCCACATGCTTTTCTTTCTCTTCTTTCAATTGATTGAGCTTCGCCTGATTCTTCTCAATGAGAGGCCCCTGATAGGACGCCTCAATATCACCCAGACGCTGAGCCATACCAACCTTCTGGTTACATTCCGCTTCGATAGTTGCGAGGCGAATCACTTCTTGAGTTTTTTCCTCCTCACTCTTAGAACTTACGTCAATATTGGACGTCTCTTGACTACCCCACGCCTGGTCATCCTTACGTGGTGTTAACCCATTGCTCTCTAGGCAGCTCCACCATTCAGAGCGAACTTTATTCCATTCCGGATCACTTTTCGCACTCGCATAGGCTTCCTGTCTAAGCCGGTAAGCGAAAGAGTCATTGTCATTCTCGTATTCAATTTCTTTCAACTGATTGGCACTTTCCTTGCGACATTGCCGTCTAATATCTTCCGGTATTTTCTCTGCATTCATATAAGCCTCTCGAGCCTTTTCTTCATTGGCATATCCATACTTCTTGGCATATTCAACATTCCAGGCACCATATATATTGCTGTGCTGATCATCAGAGAACGCAGGGACAGCATCAGAGTATCCCTTAGCTACGTAACATACTTGCATGATACGGGCGGTCGCCTCATTAATTACAGCCCTTGACGCATCGTCATAGTCATACTCATCCAGGGGAAGAGTAATCAAATTATTCGCGTAATCGAGCCTGGCTTTATACTCAGAATTTGAGGCACCTCCCTGAGCGCATGAAGCCAGCAAAAGCGCGCCTGCTAGGGCAGTGATTGTAAATGCACTACTTTTATGCAAAAGCACACCCTCCTTTCAGAATGGAAGAGAAACTTAAAGCAGGAAAGCATCTTGTCTCTCTACCACCATTCACTTAGCAACCCACATGCATAACTGAGCTAATCCGGTCATCCCAGGTCTCACCCCAATGGAGACCTGCATGGCTTAGACCCCGCAGATAGTTGAGGTCGGAAGAAGAATCAAACCTGCGACCCCTATAGTGGCTGTCTTCGTAATAGCGCCACCGACATCCATCAGAATGCAACGAAGATGCACGGTCACTCATCCAACCCAGATGAGGGTTAGTCCCGGTGTACATGCGGGACCCAAGGAAATTTGCATCCGAATAGAAAGTAACACCCGCATGTGCCGGAGGTGCTACCGCACCGAAAGTCACCGCAGCCACACAGGCCGCAACAGCAAGAGACTTATTAAAGATCCTCATCAGAATCTCCTTTCAAAAGAATGACGTCACGGTCATTCATATCCACAACCCGCAACCATTGGCGAGCCGAAGTCAGGAAATCCATCGCATGCCCCAAACCGAAATTGAGAGTGCGACTCTCATATTCCCTGTGACTTGAATTAACACTAACACACCTAGAATATTTATTTAGTGACCTAAATCACTTATGTGATAATGTGTGATTTACCTGCTTTAGATATATTCAAATATTATTTACTACATTTACAAGATAAAAAATCCAGATAACATCACACAACCCCACCACAAACAACGCATCAAACCCCGTGGGTACCCACATTCATGTGAAAAACTCAACACCCCACCCAAACAAAAAATCACCCAATCCCCAATAAAAACCCCCAACAAAAAAAGGTTCCGACGCGCACACAACGCATCGGAACCTTTAAACACCTCATAAACAGCCGCCAAACTACGACGGAATCTGGCCAAACACATGGCGGCGAACCCACGCATGCATCGCAATACCCGCAGCCGTCGCCGCATTCATCGAACGCGTCGACCCAAACTGCTCAATCGACAGAGTATCCCTAGCCGCCGCATGCAACTCCTCCGACAGGCCCGGGCCCTCCTGACCAAAAACCAGCACACACTTCTTCGGCAGATCATACGTCTCCAGCGGCACCGAATCCGGAAAAATATCAATACCAATAATCTCCAGACCCTCACCCTGCGCCCACGCCACAAAATCCTCAATCGTCGGATGATGACGCACATGCTGATAACGATCCGTCACCATCGCACCACGACGATTCCAGCGGCGACGCCCAATAATATGGACCTCCTTCGCCAACATCGCATTCGCAGTACGCACCACCGTGCCAATATTCAGGTCATGCTGCCAATTCTCAATCGCCACATGAAAATCATGGCGGCGCGTATCCAGGTCAGCAATAATCGCGTCCATCGACCAGTAACGGTACTTATCCACCACGTTACGGCGGTCGCCCTCACGCAGCAGCTCCTCATCCCAATGGTCACCCTCAGGCCACGGGCCCTCCCACGGGCCCACACCCACCTCAAAACGGGCAGTACCCTGCTCAGTACCCTCAACACCCTCAGCTACAGCCGCTTCCGCAGGCACAGCCTCAGCCGCCTCACGATTCTCAACCATCACAACCACCTTCACGCCAACAACCAGCGCCACACCGGCGCCCACAGAGCCATCTTACAGACAAAAACCCGCACCACCAGCCACACACAGTAGCCAGCGGCACGGGTTCACCCGCCGCAACGGGAACGTCTTAAAAATTCACGAGGTCCTAGTCCAAGCCAGTAGAGACTAGTCCAGGCCCAGCTCATCCTTCGAGTACGCGTACAGGCACGGAACGCCCGCAACCTCTTCCACATGCTCCTTAGCGCCGGTCGCACGGTCAACAATCACAGCAACCGCCACAACCTCAGCGCCAGCCTTACGCAGCGCCTCAACAGCAGTCAGCGCCGAACCACCGGTAGTGGAGGTGTCCTCAACAGCAACCACGCGGCGACCCTCAACGCTCGGGCCCTCCACCTGACGGCCCATGCCGTAAGACTTCTGAGCCTTACGCACCACAAACGCGTCAATCGCACGGTCCTGATCGCCAGCGGCACGCATAATCGCGGTACCCACCGGGTCAGCACCCATGGTCAGGCCGCCAGCAGCCTCAAACTCGATGCCGTTCTTATCCAGCAGGTCCAGCATGACCTGACCCACCAGGCGAGAAGCCTCGTGGTGCAGGGTGATGCGGCGCAGGTCAACGTAGTAGTCGGCTTCCTTGCCGGAGGCGAGGACCACGTGCCCGCGCACCACAGCCAGCTCCATAATCAGCTGGCGCAGGCGTTCACGGGCTTCTTCAATGGGGAGGTTTTCAGAAAGCTTAGTCATAGTTCAAGTGTAGCGGCTCACGTGCAGGCGGCGCAGGCTATTCCCTGTGCTATTCCAGCGCTAGGTTATTCCACCACGCGACCCACCGACGGCGGCAACGCGGCGCGCAGCTTCGTGAGCATCTCCTCATACTCGGCGGTCGGGTCAGAATCAGCCACGATAGCGCCACCCGCGGCAAGAGTCACCGTGCCCTCATCGTGCGCCACAAGCGTGCGAATCACAATCGACAGGTTCGCCGAACCATCCGCCGACACAAAGCCCAGAGCACCCGAATACACGCCGCGAGCGCGACCCTCCAGGCCCTCAATAATCTGCATGGTCGAGGGCTTCGGGGCACCCGTCATCGAACCGCCCGGGAAGCACGCCCGCGCGGCAGCCACCGCGCTCACGCCCTCACGCAGACGCGAACTGACCGTAGACACCAGCTGATGCACCGTCGAATAGCTCTCCACACCCATAAGCACGGGCACGCGCACGGACGCCGGGTCAGACACCGTGGACAGGTCATTACGCAACAGATCCACGATCATGAGGTTCTCGGCGCGGGTCTTCTCATCGGTACGCAACCAGGCTGCGGCAGCCTCATCTTCTTCCGGGGTGGCACCGCGAGCAATCGTGCCCTTAATCGGCTTCGTCTGCGCATTCCGCTGCTCATCCACACTCAAAAAACGCTCCGGCGAGGAAGACAGCACCGAAAAATCACCGCACCGCAGATACGCCGCATACGGCGCCGCATTGTGGGCGCGCTGGCGGCGGTACAACTCAAAGAAAAGGTCCGGGCTCGGATTCTGGATGCGCGCGTTCGTCTGCGCGGTCAGGCACACCTCGTAGCTATTACCCTCGTAAATTTCGTGCTGACTAGCGCGAACGGCGTCCATGTAGGCTTCCGCGGCGGGTGCCGGGAAGAACAGAGGCTCGGCAAGCTCAGGGGCATTGCTGGGATTATTTACGGGAGTATTTTCGGAGGCGCACTCCCTCGCCCCATTCACCGCCACAGTCGGCACCGCCGTCAGTGCCGCGCCCAGAAGCCGCTCCGCCGCCTCACACCACGACTCGTCCCCCACCAGCCAGCTACGCGCCGCACCACCCGGGCGGGCATGCTCATGCACCAGGTAACGGACCGCCGGCAACCACAGAGAATCCGGGGTCGGCGCCTCATACGCCGGCAGATAGCCCGGCACCGGGTGGCCGTGCTCCAAGCCCATGGCGGCACGCGCCTCATAGCCGAAATAGCCCACGTAACCGCCACGCAAACCCGCGGGCAGACCGGTTGCCGCCGCGACATCCGGGTGCACGCGCGGTGCGCAGGCGAGCGCCGCCTCCAGCTGGGCGAAGGGGTCTTCCGTGCCCGATTCAGCCGCCGCACGCGCCGAATCCACGCGCAGGGGCGACAGCTGCGCCGGAACCACACCCACATACGAGGCAACCGACATGGGCGACTCTTCACGCGCCGAATCCAGCCAGAAGGAATACTCGGCGCCACCGGTCAGCAGCGGGTACGCCTCCTCGCAATTCACTGCGAAAGGAAGCGAGCGCACGATAAGCTCCCGCGTCTGCACATCCCACGGGATGCTCTGCAGAATACTCGGCAGGGCATGCGGGGACGCAGAAGCGGGAGCGTTCGGGGTAGAAAAAATACGGTCCGCGGAAGTTTCAGTCACGGACTCCATTGTATGGCGTGCAGACGAACCGGCGGTTTAGTGAACGACTGCGGGTGCTTCGCCGTTTTCGCTGGTCATCGGCAGACCGGCAGCGAACCACGCGCTGGTGCCGCCAGCGATGTTGTGTGCGGCGTAGCCGTGTTCGCGCAGGAAGGTTGCCGCGCGGTTGGAGCGGCCGCCACCGTGGCAGATGACGTAGAAATCTTCGCCGGGCGCGGGCAGCTCAGCCAGACGCTCAGCGAGGGTGCCGAGGGTGATGTGCTTGGCGCCGGTCGCGTGGCCGCCCTCCCACTCGTAGTCTTCACGCACGTCGATGATGGTTGCGCCTGCGGGAACGTCGCGGGGGTCAACCTGGGGTACAGCGGTCATGGGGTTCTCCTTTGAATTGAACTAGAACGAGCCGGTCGGCACGGCGGGGTGCCGGGTGGGCATAGTTGTGGTTCTACTTTAGCGCTTTGGGGGTGCGTGGCGCATCTAGCCCGGTATTTGGGGGTTTGTGAGATTCGGAAGCGGTGCATACGAAAAAATCGAAATGGTTTTTCATGCACTACTTAGAAGGTAATCATACGTAATACAAGAACATTCATGTATACATATACACCTATAAGGGTATAGACTTAAACACATATTGCCCGGGTCACACAGAACCCCGGGCCTGCACAGAAAAGAATTACCACCATGTCCAACACCATCACAGGTGCCGAACCCAAGGAAACCAAGACCTTCTTCGGCCACCCGCGCATGCTCGCGAACCTGTTCACCGTAGAAATGTGGGAGCGCTTCTCCTTCTACGGCATGCAGGGCATCATGATCTACTACCTGTACTACACCGCCGACAAGGGCGGCCTGGGCCTCGACAAGGACCTCGCCACCGGCGTTATCGGCGCGTACGGTGCAGTCGTGTACCTCATGGCAATTCTTGGCGGTATCCTCGGTGACCGCCTCCTCGGCCCCGAACGTACCCTCTTCTACTCCGCTATCGGCATCATGGCCGGCCACATTTCCCTCTCCCTCATCCCCGGCATTCCGGGTGTGGTGATTGGTCTGCTGCTGGTCGCTATCGGCTCCGGTGGTCTGAAGAGTAACGCCTCCGTTCTGGTCGGATCCCTCTACTCGGACAACGACCACCGCCGCGACGCAGGCTTCACCATCTTCTACATTGGCGTGAACACCGGTGCGCTGCTTGGCCCGCTCCTGACCGGTTGGGGCTGGACCACCGGTGGCTTCCACCTCGGCTTCGGTCTGGCCGCTATCGGTATGGCTGCCGGCCTGATTCAGTACGCCCTGACCCGCAAGAACCTGCCCGCCTCCGTACACCACGTGGGCACCCCCTTCACCGCCGCGCAGAAGCGTAACTTCTACCTGGCACTGGTCGGTATCGTAGTTATTCTCGGTATCCTGCTGGCGACCGGCCTGATGACCGCAGGTAACCTCAAGAACTGGGTCATGGGCTTCATTTTTATCGGTGCTATCGCCCTGTTCGCACAGATGCTGCGCGCTAAGGACGTCACCACCGATGAGCGTTCCCGCGTCACCGCGTTCATCCCCCTGTGGATTGCAAACGCCGTGTTCTGGGCGCTGTACCAGCAGCAGTTCACCGTCATGGCTGTGTACTCGGATGAGCGTCTTAACTGGAACATCCTGGGCATGGAGCTGAGCCCTAACCTGATCAACTCCATCAACCCGATCTTCATCATTATCTTCGGCATGATGTTCTCCGCCCTGTGGACCAAGTGGGGTGAACGTCAGCCGGTGACCACCGTGAAGTTCTCCGCAGCGCTGATTATTATCGGCCTGGCGTTCTGGATCTTCCTCACTCAGGCGGGCGTTCAGAGCGTGAACGTCGGCTGGATTGTGCTGATTCTCTTCGTCTGCACCATCGCTGAGCTGATTATTTCCCCGGTGGGTATTTCGCTGGCGACTAAGCTCGCACCGAAGGCGCACCGCGTGAACATGATGGCGCTGTACTTCACCTCCGTGGCAATGGGTACCGTGCTGTCGGGTTGGCTGGCTCAGTTCTACAGCATGGAAACTGAGGTTCCCTACTTCACGTGGATGGGTATTATCACCATCGCGACCGGTGTGCTGCTGTTCCTGGTGCACAAGCCGGTTCAGAAGATGATGCGCGGCGTGAAGTAAGCAAGTTGCCTGCCTACACTGCTGACTCGCTGTTTTGGGCAGCGTGAGCATGTAGGCGAGCGCATATAGGCCTAGCGCATATAGGGTTAGCGCATATAGATTAGGGCCCCGGATCCTTGAATTATCAAGGGTTCGGGGCCCTTGCTGTATGCTCCGGCGGCTGGAGCCCCGGAATGCTGAGGGAAGGTTCAGGAGGGGCGTTCGGGGCATGTTCCTTAATGAGACAATCCGCGCGGATTTTCTTATTAAGCGCCTTAATAAGAAAATTGAAGTGTATTGTCTTATTAAGACCTCGTCCCAAACACAACCTAGCAACACGACACCCAGGAGGAGGAACCATGCCCTCAGCCATCACCTGGCCCGCCCTCGAATGGGAGCCGCAAACCCCCTGGGTTCACCGCGACGCCCTCGCCTCCCGACGCGCAACGCGCCGCAACTCCGGCACCTTCTCCAGCGCCGTACCCGCCTCCATTGCCGAACGCAACGTCGAACTCAGCCCCGCACTGCGAGCGCGCCTCCAAGAGAACGCCACCGCAATGACCCGCTTCGATGAGCGGCTCCACCACATCGGCGGCATTCCCTTCTCCGCGGTCCTTCTGCGCGGCGAATCCGCCTCCAGCTCGCAGATTGAAAACCTCACCGTTAGTGCGCGCAGGCTCTCACTGGCTGTCCTAGGCGCAAGCGGGTCGAAGGTCGGCGTTAACGCCGAACTGGTAGCGCGCAACGTTCACGCCATGCGTGCAGCCTTGAACACCGCAGAAAACATTAGTGTCGATAATATCCTCGCGATGCACCGCGAACTGACCCGCGGCCTACAGCAAGACTCCGGCGTACTCCGCACCCAGTGGGTGTGGATTAAGGGTGATTCGCCGGTAACCGCCGACTATGTGGCACCGCATCACGAGAGAGTTCCTGCCGCCCTCGAAGACCTTGTAGCCTTCATGAACCGCCGCGATATTGATCCCCTCGCGCAGGCGGCTATCGCGCACGCCCAATTTGAAACGATTCACCCCTTCACCGACGGCAACGGCCGAACCGGGCGCGCCCTCATCTCCGCGCTCCTGCTCGCCCGCGGCGTCACCCGCCACGTGATCCTGCCCGTCTCCTCCGGGCTGTTGCACGATACCGAAGGGTACATTCAGGCGCTCACCGACTACCGTGCAGGCGATGCCGAGCCCATCATCGAGCTCTTCATCGACGCCACACAGAAGGCAATCACCAACGCAGAAATCCTGGCGCAAGACATTGAAACCCTGCGCGATGAGGTGCTGTCCATTGCCCAGCGTAAAACCCCTCTCCTGCGCTCCCTCGCTGACCTGTGCTGTACAGAGCCCGCCTTCACCGCACACACGGTGGAGGAGCACACGCAAGGGTCCCGAGCTAGTGTGTATCGCCTCCTCAACCGCATGGTGGAGTTGCAGATTCTGCGTGAAGAACGCGTCAAAATTCAGGGGCAAAAAGTGTGGACTGTCCCCGCTCTCAACGGCGCCCTCGACGACTTCGCGGCACGAGCAGGACGGCGCGGGTAGAAGCGCCTCCGGGTTCGATAACCCGCGCGAAAATTCTGCGGCTGCAGGCAGGTTCCCACGCACGGAACTGTGACGATTTATGTCTCCGCATGAACACACATGACGAACATTAGAGTCAAAAAGGACGTATTAAGCCACGAACAGAAATCTACTAGACAGCCCTCAACCACGGGTCTAAGGTGAATCCATAACAAATCGGAAGGCCCCTTCCGGAACAACCCTTCAACCCTAAGCCGAGGAGAAAATCATGGCACTTTACCTGGTAGAACTGACCCCCGCACAGCCGTCCAAGGACGAAGCAACCGCACTCATCGAGACCGTCAACTCGTCCCTGACCAACGGCGCCGAGCTCATCGAAACCCAGGTCTCCGCAGACCACAAGATCGTCTTCGTCATCGTCGAATCCGAGAACACAGCATTCGGCCCCGACCTCACCGCAACAATCGGTGAACGCGCAACCGTCGCAGGCCCCGACGCAGTCCGCCTGGTCGGCGCAGAGCTCGAAGACATCAAGAAGCTCAAGAAGGACGCAGACTACCTGGTTGAGTGGGACATCCCCGCAGAGATCACCATGGAACAGTACCTGACCCGCAAGAAGGCAAACGCCCCCAAGTACGCTGAAGTACCCGAGGTTTCCTTCCTGCGCACCTACGTTCGCGAAGACACCGCAAAGTGCCTCTGCTTCTACGACGCACCCGACGAAGAAGCTGTTGTTCGCGCCCGTAAGGCCGTCAGCACCCCCATTGACCGACTGTTCAAGCTGCACGCATAGATGTGACACTCCCCGCTTAGGAGAAACCCCATGTCCGAGTTCACTCTCGAACCCCTCTACGACTACCCCCAGCGCGAGCAGGTGCTCGCCCTCGCCCGAACCCACGCAGATGCTGTTGACCGCGGCGAGCGTTCCCCCTTCGAAAACCTGCGCGAAATCGCTAAGGACGGCCTGATTACCCTGGGTCGCGACGGCGGTTCCCTGGTTCCCCAGGTTTCGGTGGCTTTCGACCTCGCTACCGAGGACGCCTCCACCGCGTTCTCCCTGTGGGCTCACCGCTCGACCATCGCGTTCTTTGACGCGACGGGTCGCGAGCTGCCCGCCGGCCTGGCGGACGCAACCGTCAGCGGCACCACCGCCATGGCGGCAGCGTACAAGGAAGCTTCGGGCCTGGCACCGATCAAGGTGGAGGGCACCCTCGTTGAGGGCGGCCTGAAGCTGAACGGCTCCGTGTCGTGGGCGTCAAACCTGTACCCGGGCGGCGTGATTGTTCTTCCGGTGGCTGTGCAGAACGCCCCCGAGGGTCACCCGAACCGCTACATCGTGACGGTCCGCCAGGACGTTGAGGGCCTGAGCATTGACTACCACCGCAACCTGCTGGCGCTGAACGGTACCGAGTCCGGCACCCTGAAGTTCGAGGACGTTTTCGTTCCGAGCGAGGACATTCTGAGCGACAATATTGAGGCGTTCCTGCGCGATGTGACCGCGCCGTTCCTGCTGGTTCAGTCCTCGTTCTGCCTGGGTCTTGCCGCTGGTGCCCTGCAGGAGGCTGCAAAGCACCTGGACGTCTCCCAGGGTGTGTTCCGCCCTGAGTTCCCGCTGATTCTGGAGGAGTACCAGAGCCTGCGTGAGGAACTGGTTCGCCTGGCGTCTGAGCCGGAGCGTGCTGAGCGTCGTGACCTGCTGAGCCTGCGTCTGGGTGTTTCTCACTTTGCGACCATTGCTACTCACTTCGAGCTGCAGGTTGTTGGAGGCGCCGGTTACGTGGCTGAGTCCCCGACTGCTCGTCGCTTGCGTGAGGCGTCGTTCCTGCCGGTTCAGTCGCCGACCGAGGGCCACCTGCGTTACGAGCTGGCACGTTACGATCACCTGGATAACCTGCGTGACGCTCTCTAAGCTCATGAGCTGTGTGTAGCGAGTGTTTTTATTCGCTCTTTGCATCAATACCCCGCATATGCCTTAAACCGCATATACGGGGTATTGATACATTCTGGGCTATATACGGGATACCGTGCCCACAATAAAGGAATATACGCCCTAATTAACGTATCCCTGCTCATATTTATAGCCGTTTAGCTGTGACCTACACCTGTATACGCGTAGAATTATGTGGAATTTTATACACCACCACATTCACCTCAGGAGCTCCCCTTTGAGCATCTCTAAACTTCTCGGCTTTGACTGGTCGGTTCACGGCGACGGCCGAAGCATTAAGCCCGGTTCCTTCGTCGCTCCGAACGAGCGCCTCGCCTGGCCGATTACCATTGGCATCGGCGCGCAGCACGTGGTCGCAATGTTCGGTGCAACCTTCCTCGTGCCGATCATTACCGGCTTCCCGCCGGCAACCACCCTGTTCTTCTCGGGTATCGGCACCGTCCTCTTCCTGC
>ERZ651108.1178-NODE-1178-length-11918-cov-10.245132_pt1 | contig 11918 bp, 8 predicted proteins | sample MGYA00512173_ERZ651108 | MGnify/ENA metagenome assembly ERZ651108 | reverse complement strand
CGGAGTTGAGGGGCGGATTATGTACCCGATGGGACCCTCAAATCGGTATTTCCCTGCGGCGTGTCGCACATTTTTTCACGGATTCTTAGCCTGTGAGACGGCCTAGAAACACCCCGAACCAGCGAGTGTTTTTGTGTGGGTTTATTCTATGACTCCAGGGTAATTTTGCGGGATTACCCGCATTTTTCTGCGACTTTTCGCATATTTTCACCCATAAACCCACATAAACACTTATTATGAAAAGCTCATAATTTATCCCGTAGGGGGTGATTCCATCTTCAGCTGTGCGCCCGGAAGAGTCCACGAAGTCCGGGGTATCTTTCATATTCTGAGATAGAATATAAGAATGACTCCTTCCGCCTCACGTTTTAACGCACACGGAATGCGTCACCCCAACGCATCCACACACCACAACGCACCGATTGTCGACCCCGTCAAGCCGCCCGAACACATGGCCGCCGACGAGCAGATGGTAGAGGTACACTCCCACGGCTCCTCCGGCGTTGGCGTGCTCGACAAGGCGACCCTCATTCTTGATTGCCTCGAGGCAGGACCCGTATCCCTGGGCGACCTCGTCAAGGCAACCGGTCTGGCGCGCCCCACCGCACACCGCCTCGCCGTGGCGTTGGCACACCACCGCCTCGTAGCCCGCGACGTGCAGGGACGCTTCATGCTCGGACCCCGCCTGACCGAACTCGCGTCCGCAACCATTGCTGACGAGCTCATCACCGTGGCCGACCCGATCCTGCAGAAGCTCAGCCTCGAAGCTGACGAATCCACCCAGCTGTACCGCCGTCAGGGCGACTGGCGCGTGTGCGTTGCGACCGCGGCACGCCCCTCCGGCATGCACGAATCTATCCCGGTGGGCACCCAGCTGTCCATGCAGGCTGGTTCCGCCGCACAGGTGCTGCTGGCCTGGGAAGACCAGAACCGCATTGTTGAAGGCCTGCGCGATGCACACTTCAGCGCCGCTATGCTCGCGGCTGTGCGCCGCATCGGCTGGGCGCAGTCCGTGGGCGAGCGCGAGCGCGGTACCGCCTCGGTGTCCGCCCCGGTGCGTGCTCCCGGTGGCAAGGTGATTGCGGCTGTCTCTATCTCGGGCCCGATGGATCGTATGACCCGCCAGCCGAACCGCAACTACCCCGAGCTGGTCGTCAAGGCTGCTCAGGCGATTACTGACGGTTTGCGTGAGCTTTCTGCTTCTCATTCGGCATCGGATGTTGAGGAAAGCTAAGGCTCTGTTATAGATAGTTTTCACGAAAAGAATCCCTCCCCGCCTCGCTTGAGGTGGGGAGGGATTCTTTTATGCGGTTTCTCAGATTGATGTGCCGCTAAATGTCCAGCGCCTTGCGGTAGGCGTTGAGGCGCTTAGCCTCCGTCTGCACCGGGGCGACCACGCAGGACTGCACCGCCTTCTCAACGCCGGTCTGCAGGCGACCGCGCAGCTTACGGGCGTAGTAGCGTGAGCCCATGGCGGTGAGCAACCTGCCCACACCCGCCGAGGCGATGCCGAGGAGTATGCCCAGCAGCAGAAGCAGGGTGGGCAGGGGTACCGGGGAGCCTTCGGGGGTCGGGGCGGGCGGCAGTTGAATCTGCAGGTACGCCATGCCGGAAATGAGGGTCAGCCAGCCGACACCCACCAGGGCGCTCAGTAGCGCGATCCACTGCAGGGTGTTGAAGATGACCCAGGGGGCGCGGGTGCGTCCCAGACCGTAGTCGATGCGCATCATGTCGCGTTCGAGCAGTTCGGGTAGCTCCGCCTCGCGGGAGAGGGCGGCTTCCTTCATGCTGCGTTTCCACGGCTCGTCGATGCGGGCCGCCATCTGCTTGCTGTATTGGCGTACGGCGTTTGCCAGGCCTGCCTTCTGCGCGGCGCTCAGCGGGGGTAGCGAGGATGCCACCAGCTCGGGTGCGTTTTCGTTAGCGGAGCCGAGCAAGCCCGAGGACTTCTCAGCCTTAGACGCGCTCTTCGATTCATCCTGCTGCCCCAGGTGCAGGCGGCGCAGGGGGTCAGCTTTCAGGCGGCTCATCCAGCGGGTGAGGATCCAGCCGGTGTGCTGACCTGCGGCGCGACGATAGGAGGCGGTTGCCGCCTGCAAAACCTGTTCTGCCTGGCTGGAGGTGTAGCACGCCTTCACGAGCTTCTGTTCCGCGTCGAGGGCGTAGGCTCCGGCGAGCACGGTCCCCTCTCCCCCGGCGTAGGTGCGCAGCTGGGATGCGGTGGCGTGCAGCTGCGCGTCGGTTCGCTGCAGGGATAGGCTCTTGGCGGCGGCTACCTGGGCGAGCAGGTCACGCAGCACGTCGACGCCCTCACCGGTTCGCGCGGAGACGGCGATGGGTGCGGCGAGCAGGTGCGCTTCGGTGCCCTCAGCCTGGAGCAGGCGAGTGAGGGATGCGAGCACGGCGGGCACCTCGGCGGGTGCAAGCTTGTCCGCCTGGTTGAGCACGCAGAGCGCCTGCGCGCCGGAGGCGGCAAGCGGCACCATGAAGTCGCGGTGGATGACGGCGTCGGCGTATTTTTGAGGGTCGACAACCCAGACGAGTACGTCCACGTAGCGCATCATGCGGGCGGCGAGGTCGCGGTTGGTGGTGGTGACCGAGTCGAAGTCGGGCATGTCCAGCAGGATGAGGCCGCCGGTGCGGGTGCGCATTTCGCCGCGTCCGCCTACAGCGCGGCGGATGCGGTTGAAGAGTCCGGGTGCCGGCTCGGTGACGGCGTTGGGTGCCACCGCTCCCCCGGCTGCTTCTCCTTCGGCGGTGAGCGCCTGAGTTTGCGGGTAGACGCGCTTGTCAATGCCGAGCCAGTCGAGCAGTTCTTCGCTGCCTTCTGCCTCCCAGATGGCCGCCTGCACGGTGGAGGTGGTCGGGCGCGTGGGCGCAGAAAGGGCAATATTCTGCCCGGCGATGGCGTTGAAGAGCGTGGATTTGCCGCTGCCGGTCGCGCCGAAGAAGCCGATGACGGTGTGTTCGGTGGAGAGTTCGCGGCGCTGGCTGAGGCGTTCGAGGGTTTCGGCGGCGTCAAGCAGGACGGTTTCGGGGACTCGTCCTTCACCGTAGCTGATGGCTTCTTTCAGGGAGGCGACGGAGCGCGCGAAGGGCGAGGTCGCCACGGCAGGGGTGGCGCCTCGCTCGGTATGGCGCTCAGTGGCTTTGTTCTCGGGTTTATTCTCGGGGGTAGTCATAGTGCATTTTTCTTCGTCTGTGGTGCGGGGTGCCTGTCCGGAGTGGTTTAGCGGACAACCGTGCCGTTAGTGTGAGCTGCGGTTTGGCTCTGCGCGCTCATCTCCGCGGCGATTTTCTGGACCTGCTCGGCGGCGCGGTGAATGTCCTCCGCCTCAGCCTGCGGGTCGGTTTCTTCCAGCACGGCGGTGAAAGGCTGAGCGTGTTCGGTGAGCAGATCCGCCATGCGTTCGAGCAGGTCGGTGCGGGCGCGGGTTGCCATGCGGCGCACCGCATCTTCACCGAAGATAGACTCGAGCAGCTTCGTGCCGACCACGCCGCTACCGCCCGCAATACCCGCCTCAATACCGGTAATACCGCCGGTGAGGCTGAACGCGGCGACCATGAGCATCACGGCGGCGGCATTCACACCAAGGGAGAGGAAGCGGGCACGTTTACGCTTATCGGCGCCTTCTTCACGGATCATTTCAAGGACGGAACCCTGCCAGAGGCGAATCTGCTCGGCAACAGCTGCGGAGAAGATGTCTTCGGCAGACTGCACCTCACCCTTCGCATCACCGTCTGCGTTCTGTTCGGGCGCAGCTGCAACAGCCTGCGGCGCGTCAAGGCGCGCCAGCAGGGAGCGTCCGGCGCGGCTGGCACGCCAGCGGGTGCGGGTGTTTTCGGAGGCGCGGGCGGCAGCATCCAGCACAACGGCGTGGATGCCGCTTTCGAGAGCGTCTTCTACCTTCTGGGCGGCGGCGGGCTGACCGCGCAGGGCGGAGCCAACCCGGTCGCGCAGGCGACCGATGGTGCTGTCGAGGGAGCGGAAGAAGTCGCCGGTTCCCACGAAGTCGTGCCAGCGCGAGAGCACTTCGCCGCGCAGCAGGGAGCCGTCAGAGAGGGCGCCGTCGATGATGGTCAGCGCGTCCTCATATTCTTCGGCTGCGATGGCGGCAAGCGACTGGTGTGCCGCCTGCTGGCGTGCCTGTTCGGCGGCGAGCACCTGCAGGTTACCGGCGAGGGTTTCGACGGCACCGGCGAGAGTCTGCCGGGCGATGGCGGCGCGGGCGGGTGCGTCCGCGCCGAGTTCGCGGATCCACAGGGTCAGCGGGGCGAGACTGACGGGGGCGAGCATGCCGCTTTCGTCGCGCGGCTGTTCGGTGACGGTGTGAATCAGTACGGCGTGGATTCCGGCCTCGTCGAGCATGCGTCGCAGGTCGTTTTCGATGGCTTCTTCGTCGCCTTCGGGCACGCGGTTGAGCACCACGGCAATGGCGATGGAGCGTGCGGCTGCTTCGTGGAGCAGTTCCCAGGGCACGGCGTCGGCGTAGCGGTTGGCGGTGGTGACGAAGAGCCACAGGTCAGCGGCGGAGAGCAGTTCCTTGGCGAGGATGCGGTTTTCCTCGGAGACGGAGTCGATATCGGGTGCGTCAATGAGCGCGATGCCCTGCGGTAGCGCCGAGGTAGTAATAGGAATGAGGGCGCGCGCAATCTTCGGGTCGAGGCCGGGTAATGCCTGCGATCCGGCGTTCATGCCGGAGGTGCGGGTACGCGGCAGGGTGGGCAGGAAGCGTTCGGGTGACAGCGCCGCTTCGTCTTCTGCGCGGTGCAGGAGTACGGGGTGGCGGGTGGTGGGTCGAATCGCGCCGGACTGGGTGAGCGGTTCGCCGAGCAGGGTGTTGACGAGGGTGGATTTGCCGGCGCCGGTGGAGCCTCCGACCACGATGGTGAGGGGGTTGTCGACGCTGGCGCTGCGCGGCAGGATGTAGTCGTCGAGTTGGCGTGCCATGGCGGCGAGTAGGGCGCGCGCAGTGGCAGTGCCGTGCTCGGCGGTGCCGTCGTGGGTGACGGTGTAGGGGGTGCCGGGGGTTTCGCCGGCTTCTACGTCGAGCGGGAGGGGGATTCGAGTGAGCAGTTCGCGAGCTGCTTTGAGCTGCGCATAGTCGGTGGTAGTCACAGCGCTATTGTCCCATAGGGTGAAGCCGCTTCATGCCATGTGTGGGCGTTGTGGTGGGCACGTTGCGACCGCGGGGAGTTTGGGGGCTCCTACTGAGGTATTTTTGAGGGTTGTTCGAACAACTCTGAGGGGTTGTTTTAGTACCTTTGAGTTGTGGCGCAATCACTCCAATATGAGTTTGATTCACTCAAGAAAAGATTGAAAAATCCCTAAGTTTCTAGGGGAAACATCAGATTTTAATGCGGTTATCCCGAACACATTGGTACGTTCTATAACCCGCATAAAACAGGCGAATATTAAGATTTGATAACTTTTTACGCTCAGGGGCAGATATGGTCTTTTCGAACCTAAAAGTACGCTTAGAATCGTTGAGCACGACAACCAGGCAGGTCATAACCCACACCGATTCCTTCAGGGGGCTTCTGGCCTGCCCTTTCTATCGCATCCGTACTCACCGCGGTATGCCACACCTACCGGGAACGCTCACCGACCTCTCACGCAACTGCATTCAAAATTTACTGCGTTGAGGTTCACTGCATCCGAGCTACCCGTTATTATCTGCCCGTCTTTACTCTTGCGAAAGGTTGCGTATGTTCGGTTCGCTGTCACGCCGCCATCTTCTTGCTCTTTCTTCCGGAGCAGCACTGAGTGCACTCGCAAGCGCCTGCAGCCCCGTCGTTTCTCGTCCTCAACCGCTCACTAAATCTTCTCCCGATCATGCCGCACCGGCGCCTCAGAGCACCCAGACTCAATCTGCGACCACCACGCGCAGTATTACGTACGCCGAGCCTCTGCCTGCGTCGGCTCTGGATGGTCGCGGACCGGCTCTTCTGCCGGATTACTTCTTTGAGCGTTCCGGAAATTTCTCGAACGGCACCCTGAGCCATCGAGCCGTCAATGTCCCCCGCCCCACCATGCCTCCGGAAGCTAAAGAGCGCACCGTTGAGGGCCTGCACGCTTTCTTGCAGTACTGGGGTGCGGCGCAGAACTATATGCTCCTCACCGGCGACACCGACCCCTTCATGACTCTGCCCGGCCAGGAGCACTTTAGCAACATGGCACAGATGTACCGTGATATCTACCGCTACAACATTGGCTGGCTGGTTTCTAAGAACAACCACCCCATGTGCATTAACCTGAGCTCCCCGCAGCCGGTGCCCGCCACCGAGCAGGACGTCTACTGCTGGAAGGCGACCCTGAAGGTGGACGAGAACGCGTTCCTGTTCAACCATGAGACCCGTCAGCGCGAACAGCTCACCGGTATCTACGGCAGTAATCAGAAGGCGGACGCTTACGTCTACTTTGGTGAACAGGGCTGGCAGATGCTGGAGGATCCGAAGTCTTCCCCGAGTGCTACGGCCACCCCTGCGGCTAACCCCGGACCGTCCACGAATACTCCGAGCGCGCAGCCGACCCCGAATGAGAGCACCTCTTCTAAGGCGGCTCGTTATATTCGAGGCTCAGCCTAAAGCTTCTTTGCATCCGTGCCTCAAAGATCCGGTCATATTGGGTGATATGTGGCACGGATGAGGGCTTTTATTTGTGTGCCACGCGTGAAGTCTATAGGCTAGGGCTAGATGAGGTCCGCCCATTTTCGCCTCAATATGCCTCTGCCCGCCCCGCGGGTGACTGTTTCGCGCCCTCCGATGGGGGCGTGATGTTAGGCTGAGGATTAGGGCGTGAGCTCTTCACCTATCACCGATACTTCCGCATCACAGCACATTCAAGGGGATCACTATGATTCACAGCCGCCGCCACTTTATTGCGTTCACGGGCACTGCCGCCCTGGGTGCGATGCTTGCCGCTTGCGGTTCCAAAAAGACTGCGGAGGCGACCGCCTCCCCCACTGCTTCCGCTTCGATTGCGGGCGCCTACGATAATCTGTCGGGCGAGCTGAAGTGGACCAAGTACATTCCCGGTCATGGCGCAGCCCCGATGAGTAGCACCGACCCGGAGACCGGTCAGGTCTACACGATTGAGCCGACCGCCGGCCCGGCAAGCGTGGATTCTAAGGCGAGCTCCGTGCCCATCCCCGTTGAGGATGAGAGCATGTACGACAAGAACGCCCGCGGTCTGCGTGCGACTTTCGCGTATTTTGCGGCGGCGGTGAACTATGCCCGCATGACCGGTGATCCCGGTCCGGCCCTGCAGGTGGTTCAGGCACAGAACGCTACCGACCGTGCGGCGTTGGAGAAGTTGCGTGCGTTCTACGCGCCCGGCACGAACTGGCTGGTGGGTGGCGAGTGGACGTTCCGCCTGACCGATAAGCAGCCGACGACTCGCGGCACTAAGTATTCGTGGGCGTGTTCTGTTACTCAGGCGCACGGCCTGCAGGTTGAGAAGGCGACGAACACCACCAAGCCCCTGGAGAATACTGAGGCTGCGGAGATTAAGGCTCTGTACGCTGAGTACGATGAGGAGGCGAAGCGCTGGGTTGTGATTTCGCCTCAGCAGTATGATCCCGCGTTGACTCCGAAGCCGACTCAGACTCCGCGCGCGCATCCTTCGTCGACTTACACTCCGACGGTGACTGATGACAGCACCGTGGCGGCTCATGGCGGCGCGAACACTGGCACAAATAACGGTGCGAACACTTCGGGTAACGGTGCCGCGCAGGGTACCGCAAATAATGGTGCGGCACAGAATGGCGGCACCCAAAATGGCGGCGCACGACAGTACACCAGCTCCCAGAATGATGCCGCTCAGAACGGTGGCGCACAGAACGGTGGCACACAGGCTCCTCAGCCTGCCGCTACCCAGGCGCCTGCGGCTACCGCGCAGCCTGTGGCGACTCAGCCTGCCGCTGCGACGGCTCAGCCGAGTGTAGCTCCCGGCGCTCCTGACCCCGGTGCAGCTGGTGCAGAGGCTGCTCCCGCTGCGGGAGCCCAATAGCCCCTCCCCCGTAGACAATCCCTATAGACAATCCTTATAGACGATGAACGCGTCCTCGCCTTCGCTGTCTCCCGTGCCCCCTCGGTGCGCTGTTGCCGCTGGTTGCGGTAAGTTCGCTGATGGGCGGCATATCACGCTCGCTTGAGCGGTGGTACACACGGCTGTGAAGGCGGGGGCGCGTTATACTTAGGACTGTCTCTAGAGGGATGTCCGCGTGTGATATCCGCTCGTCGAGGCGCACTCTCACTCGTCTCTCACCTGAGATTCTCACTCGAAAGGTACTCCGTGGCGCTTTTCCCTTTGACCTCTGGGCTTTCTAATGGTTCCGCTACCGGCATCAGCCGCCGTTCTGCTCTGCGTTACGCCGGCGCGGGCGTTGCAGGCGTGTCGTTGAGCGCCCTGCTGGTTGCCTGCGGTGGCTCTTCGTCCACCACCGAGAACGCTGATGCGGATACCCCTCAGATGTCTCCCTCTGCTTCTTCACGCAATGATTTTAGCGGTGAGGTCACCTTCGATAACTACGAGAAGAAGGGCACTTTCGTTCCGGCGACCGAGTCCGCTCCCGCGCAGAACGTACCGGTTCCCAAGCGCCCGGCGAGCGCTTCGGAGAACTCGGTGCAGGGTCTGTACGATTCGATTGCGTTCGTGTATGCGGCGATTAACTACCTGGTGTTGACCGGTGATGCGGCTCCGCTGCGTGAGTCGAAGGCTGATGAGAAGTTCATTGCGTCGTTCTCTGCGTTCATGGATGAGTCGAATGAGAGCTCGCAGGCGCGTGACTGGTTTGTTTCGCCGAAGGTGACGATGACTGCGTTCACCGCTGTTCCGACCCTGGTGAAGAAGAGCGTGCAGTGGACTTTTGACCTGGTGATTGATTTGGGTCCGACCGTTGTGGTTGATGGCGCTCCTGCGGAGATGTCTGAGAAGGTTCGCCGCACTGAGCGTGGCTTGGTGGTTACCGGTGTGCGTCACGATAATGATTGGACTTTGACTATTCAGGATGAGTATGAGGCGCAGGCTTTGGCTCAGCCTAAGAATGGTGGCGGTTCCGGTGGTTCCGCTAACGGCGGTAATGCTGGTGATTCCGGCAACTCCGGTGATGGCGGCAATTCTAATGGTGACAACCTTTAAGCCCTCAGATGGATGAGGCGTCATGCCCTAACTCGCACTCGGGTTAGGGCATGATTTGTTTTACTCTGGTAGTAACGAGCTTTCCTGTATTCAAGGTTTTTGTATGTCTTCTGTTTCTCAGTCTTCTTTCTCTCGCCGCTCCCTGCTGCGCCTGGGTGTGGGCGTTTCTGCGGTTGCCGGTTCTGCGGCGCTGTTGAGTGCGTGCGGTTCGGGTGGCTCTAGCCAGCAGTCTGGTTCTCAGGGCGGTAGCTTGAATGGTTCGAAGTCGAGCGCTAACCCGAATGGGTACAGTGATGATGGTCAGAACTATTCGGGTCTGGTGGAGTACACCCACTATGAGGGCGCGTTGAATTATGAGCAGGGCACGGTGGAGCATCCGCCGCGTAATGCTCCGAAGCCGAAGGTGACTGAGGCGCTGTCGGCTAATACGGTGACGGGTTTCCATGAGGCGATTGCTTATTTTGCGGCGGCTATGGATTATCTGGTGAAGACCGGTAGCACGGATGCGTTCTCGACCGGTATTACGTTGTCGTCAAAGACTCGCTCTGAGGTGGATGCCCTGTCGGCTTCTATTCTTGCGGGTGTGGAGAAGGGTTCCTGGTATGTGAATCCCTCGGCTTCCTATGCGCTTTCGAGTGCGCAGCCGTCCATTATGAGTGATGGCAACCTGCTGTTTAAGGGCAAGTACACTCTGGATTTCGGTACGGAGGCGGTGGCTGAGGGCAAGATCCAGCCGGTGGTTGCCTCCGCGAGTGCTTCTGCTTCTGCTGAGCCTACTGAGCCTTCTGAGGATACGCTGGTGTCTGAGGCGGCGTCCCCCAGCGCTTCTGCCAGCGCTTCTGCGACCGCGGCGGGTCCGGCGTCTCAGGTGACGGTTCAGGAGTGCGATTTCCGCGGCCGCTACCACGCTGATTCTAAGATGTGGGAGCTGAGCGTGGCGTACGGTGCGACGCTCCAGGGAGGTACCGCCCAGGGTGGCGCTACTGGTGGCACTGCTACCCAGGGCGCCGCGAGCGCGGCGGCATCCGGTTCGGCTTCCGCGTCCTCTTCTGCCGCCGCTTCCGCTGAGGCGTCCACCACCTCCGCGGCGTCATAGTTCGTCATAACGCTTTGATCTGCGAGGCGCTTCTCACGCTTCGCCCACTCAACTCTGTATCCTGTTGGGTTTGCGGCTAAACTGGTTGCAATCACCGACTGACTGAAAGGTATCACTATGTCCGAGAACCTGACCCGCCGCGCGGCGCTGGGTGTACTGGGCGTCAGCTCCATGGCTTTGCTGGCGGCTTGTGGCTCTAAGGCTACTTCTGAGGCGTCTGCTTCCGCTTCTGGCTCCGAAAGCGCTTCTGCGGCTGCTTCTGGGTCTGCTACCGCGTCGCCGAGCGCTTCGGCTTCGGCGTCTGCTTCCCCTTCCGCTTCTGCGTCAGCTACCGCTACGAATTCTCCGCTGCCTAACGACAATAAGGATTACAGCGGCGTAGCGAAGTTGGAGAAGATGGAGGAGCACGGCGAGTACCAGCCGGGTAACGCTGAGCACCCGCCGCAGAATGTTCCTTCCCCGATCGTTCCGGAGGCCATGCACCAGAATTCGGTGGCTGGCTTTGCGGCGGCTCTAGCGTACTTCGGTGCGGCGTTTGAGTACCTGCTGCGTACCGGCGATATGCACTACATGAACGAGGTCAGCACCGACCAGGAGACCCTGGCGGCGATGAAGAAGTACGCGGACTCCACCAAGGCAGGTATTGACGAGAAGAAGACCTGGTACGTGAACCCGACCGCTACTTTGACTATTGGCACCAAGCAGCCGGTTTTGGCGCAGGGCGCGTACAACTGGACTGTGACTCTGAACGTGGACCTGGGTGAGAAGCTGTTCAAGGACGGCAAGGAGCAGACCGTGGCGGCTGATAAGCGTCACGTGAAGATGTTCGGTGAGGCTGTTGGCCGCTACTTGAACAACAAGTGGGACCTGCACATGGACATCAACTAGTCCTCCGGGCTGGTTTTCTCCCCCTGTTTTTGGGTCTTTTCCATCTCAGGATGCAGTTTTTCACTGTTTTTTCCATTGATGGCAATAAAATTTGTGGCTCCGGCTTGCGGTGAACAGAGTTCATCATTACTCTTATATACAGAGGTTGTCTTTTGGGCTACATAATGTTTCTAGAGAGCGCCGCACATTCATCATCCTTTATCGAGAAAGGGTTTGTGCGGCGCTTTTCTGTACCCTCTTTCTGAACCTCGTTCCTTGAGGTTTTTCTCTGGCATTATTACGAACTGTGACCGCAGGTTTAAACCTGCCGCCGGTGAGTAGTAGAGTTGCCACGTAACCGATTATTCATTGCGGAGACCCCGTCGCGGCTGGCCTCCCCCAAGCTCATGAAGGAGCACCCCATGGCAAAGATTCTCAACAGCATTGTTGAAGCAACCGGCCAGACCCCCCTGGTTAAGCTGAACCGACTGGACGAGGGCCTTCCCGGTAACGTTGCGGTCAAGCTTGAGTTCTACAACCCCGCAGGTTCGGTCAAGGACCGTATCGGCCGCGCCATCATTGACGCTGCTGAGAAGTCGGGTGCGCTGAAGCCCGGCGGCACCATTGTTGAGGGTACTTCCGGTAACACCGGTATTGCGCTGGCTATGGTGGGTGCTGCTCGCGGTTACCGCGTCATCCTGACCATGCCGGAGACCATGTCTGCTGAGCGTCGCGTGCTGCTGCGCGCTTACGGTGCTCAGATTGTGCTGACCCCCGGTACCGAGGGTATGCGCGGCGCTGTGGAGAAGGCTA
>ERZ651108.1176-NODE-1176-length-11923-cov-3.039350_pt1 | contig 11923 bp, 8 predicted proteins | sample MGYA00512173_ERZ651108 | MGnify/ENA metagenome assembly ERZ651108 | reverse complement strand
AAGTTTGCGGCACTAAACTTTGTAATGGCAACAGAGTCTAGTTCTAAGCTAGCTCTTAATCCATTAGCGAAAGCATTAGGTGCTACTGCTCCAAGCATTGACGATATTAAAGGTGTCAATCTTGAAACGTTAAGAAAGACCAATCGTGCTGTAACACTTCATAATGGTTTCTGGAAAAGCGTGAAAGCACAAGTTGAAACATTCGGATCATTTGAGCGAGCATTATTGTTTGAATTAGGTCATTACATTGATCCTGAATATATGGATGTCTGGAAACAGCATCTAGGACTAAATAACTTATAAAGTTCTAAGTACCTTAGCCTTGGTATGTTGTTGTACCGCCCCACCCGATGCACCAAACCTTTTGTATACATCTCTGTTGTTGATTAAGGTGCATCGGGTTTTTCATCTCAAAAGTATATAAAAATTCATAAAAACTGAATAAATACGCATAGCATTTAACGCTAATAAAACGCACAGGCGCCCATTTTGTGCATAACGTGAATAAATGGTAAAGCGTAACGTAAAAATGCAAGGATTAAGCGGATATACGCTTAATTTTTGATGTTGGTATTATGTTGATGTAATGCTTATGAAAGTTTAGTGAAGTTTATTGGATATGAAATTTGATGGGGATATTGATATGGGTATTCAAAACCTTACACACTAAGGAAAACACAATACACCACTAGATATGATCTGCAACTTAATCAATCTATTTTTTCATCACTGTAACAAGTGATCTATTATTTCATTTCTTGCACGAAGTCATTTTGTGCTACAACCCAAGCCGGATCTTCCACAATACTTGTTTCAAAACCTACTGGATTACGACCAACCATGAAAGCTACTTCTGGTCTATCTAAACCTGTGTCGATTAACTTAAGATGACGATCACGTTTAGTGAAGTGATTACAGTTACCAATCTTACGACCACAAATACTACACTCGTAATGAGTAACAGTTGCACCCATACTATATGTAGATACTTCACGGCGAATAACACGTTGAACAAGATCTGAGTATTTAGTACGGTCGAAAGCCATATAGTTGATAACCTTCCAATAGTTACCTTTCTGAGATTTATTTAATACAGTATCTAAAATGATACCATTAGCCTCTAATGGATTATCATTCTTATGTTCATAGAATGTTGGTTTGCCTCGCCATGTTTTATAGTGTTGCATACCTAGTTCTACGTTGAAACGTGCTAAGTCTTCTAGTAAGAACCCAACAGTATTACGGTTAGGAATAGATGCCGGGATTACAAACACTGGTACTAAGATGTAGTCCATGATGTTTGCACTAATGTTGTATTGTTTAGCCGCGAACGGTAAAAATGATAAATCTAATTGTAAGCCATTTCCAATACCTGTTGATGTAGTATCAAGGTCAATGCTATCAGTAGAGGCAATCACTTTCTTTTGTTTAGCCGCTTTATGAAGGTCTAAAGGGTTTAATAGACCTTGTGCTGTTAGATTTACGACTTCCATTGGTTAATCTCCTGTTCTAATTTAGCACACACTTTGGTCTTCTGACTGTCAGTAAGTGTTGCATAAGGTTTGTTACCACAATATGAATATGCCCAACACTTTAATGAAGAACTGTCATCATTAAGTTCATGTTTAGAACAATGTGCTTTATATGCTAACATAGATGGTGCCTCGAATACACCACCTTGTACTTTATTGTATCGGGAAATTACCCATTGTCTTTGTTGCTTTGTCAAATTTTTCATTTTTTACCTCGTTTAAGAGCGTCTTGAAATACGTTAGGATCTGCTAAGTTGGTTAATGCTTTAGCCGCGGCAATATTCATTTTCTCGTTAGCTAGTTTCTGGTTATGAATATATTTCTTCTTACCAGTAACAGTATAACCAACGATTTCTTGAGCCTCACCATAATCACGGTTTAAGAAGTGTTGAGGTCGTAAACCTGCCATAGCACGAAGACTAGCTTCTTCAGTATTAGAATTTACTACTTTCTTATATTCTTCTACTTTCTTGCTAACTTCTGCATCAGCTTCTTGGTCAGCTAAAATCTTATCTAGGTTATAACCACCCGCAGCCGCCCACATTCTTAATGGAACAGGTAAACCTTTCTCTTCTAGTGTATTTAAGATTTCCATATAAGATTGGTCAGCTTCTGGTTGAAGTGGTTTATGCCAATGTACTTCAGGAATTACTAAATTGTTTGTATCATTTAGTGTCTTCATTAGACCAGTTGTTTGTAATCGTGCGGCCATTGTTTTGTTTTCTTCTTTATAGAAGTTGTTGGCTACCGCAATTAGTGGGAATAACTTGTCATAATATAGACGGCGTGTTTCACGTTCACGGTATGTACGAAGATCTTCAATGAATGTACTCATCGCCATTTCTAGCGTATTATAAGAGGCATCACCAGATAAGAAACTTTCGTTGATACCTAATGCACGCATCTTCATAAAGCTAAGTTGGTCGGCTACATCAGTCCACTTAAAGAAGTCTCCCGCACTACGAATTTCATTAGTTTGAATACTATTACGTGTCGCAACCACACTAGAAATAGGGTCCATCTCTGTTGATTGGAATAAACCAACGATTTCACTAAGTTCTTCTGAAGTAGGGATCCAGTCTTCATCACCTGCTGTAATGTGAAGTGTACTTCTTTGACGGCGAGTAACTTCAGATAATGTACCACGATATAGCACACGCTCAATTAAATACAATGGTAAGATACGTCGGAAGTATGATACACCTGTTTGAATTGTACTTAATGAAGTTCGTGGTAAGTAAATTGTACTAAGTGGATCTAAGTCAATCTCTTTAGCAGTACGTAGAGCATTCATAATATCTTGTGGTAAGCGACTATGAATTTCTTTAACTGCCGGGATATTGCTGTTTACAAATGCTTTAAGCTCCGGGCTAACTTCTACTTGAATAACTGGATCTTCACTGTATAATGGGTTAGGTGTAACTTTAGCATAAGCATAGTCAAATGGGATTACATCACTGAAACCACCATTCTTATATACTAATGAACCTAAGAAAGCACCAGATACCATTTGGTCTGTACTCATTTCAACGTGTAATGTTTTAAGGTTCAACCTTTCGATTGTATCCATGAATACTTTGATTTGATCTTCAGTTGCACCAATTAAGTTGAAGTCTGACCAAGGTAAGTTTGCTTTTAAATCAACGGCTGCACCTGCTATTGGATCGTGGAAATAAATATCACGGTATATAGCCTGTATTTCCTGATTAGAAGATTCTTCAATAATACCTTCTAATAAACCACTTTTAAGGTTAGTACCTAAAAGTGCTGCCGTACTCATACTAGCACCAGATGGACCTATACCTTGTTGGACAGCATTAAAGGCGACAACCTTGTGTCGCCCTTTAGATGCAATAACTTTGAAACTCATAATGTCTCCATTATTCTACTTCAGGTACACATACGTTATGTTTAACGCAGGTGAATACCTTAATTCCTTTACTATATGACGGCACCATTGGTTCTCCACAAACAGGACACTCTTTAGTCTTGTCTAGGTTTGCTGTCGTCTTTTCTTTGTTTTGTTTGATTTTCTCAAATACGTTAATCATGTTACACCCTCACACGGATATATGTTAGCCACGGCTACCAAATGAACCACCACCTGATGAACCTGTTTTAGATCCAATAGTAGAACTACTTGTTGCTTGAGCAGAACCGCTTCTTGCACCAATAGCATATCTGGTTTGTTTAGTAGCACCTCTTAAATTGAATTTCTTAATCGTATCTTCTAATACGCAAGTACGAATACCTAATGCAACAGCACGAAGTATATCATCTGTATACCCATTACCTTTTTCAACACTACCACGACCATCAACGTTTACGGTGCTAAACTGATGATATAGGTGGCTATTAGGTTTATATTTAAACCCGTGTGGGTAATCTGATGTTACAAATATTTGACCTAAATCCATTTCAGGACGAGGCAACTTAATAGCAGGTAAGTCTTCCATTAGATAGTCATAAACTAAATCGAAATCTGTAGGTTTCAAACTATATTGGAAAGTTTGCACATGGCAATCTTCTTCAATATCTTGAAGTAGTTTTAGACTATTCCAACGGTCAGCACCAACTGCCTGTACGTTAAATGCTTTGATTAGAGGATACAATAACTGTTTTACTGTTCTTGTATAGTTAATTACTGTAATACCTTTTTTCGGAGCTATTTCTGCAACAGCTAGTACATTAGCCCCACGACCATCGTTAGCAGTAATAGCGAGTGCAAAGCTATTGTTAGAGTAGCCGGCGTCTATTGTTAATACTGTTGGTGGACAAGTTGGCGGAGCTTTAGTTGAACGCAATTTACCGAACACCATATCAACACCACTTCTGTTAGTGAAGTGGTCGTACTGATAATCAATTACCCAACGATTGACCAGTAGATGATCTAATGACTTCACATCAGATATCCAAGCATTTTCAGCCATAGGTGGATTAGCACCAAAGTCCCGTTCTGCTTTAATAGGGTCATCTTGATATTCCTTTGCAAAGTCATCTTTAGTGAACAATGGGTTCATTTCCCATGTTGGTGCTTGATGTACTAATACTTCTTTAGAGCCTTTAAAGTTACGGACTAGCTCCATGATCTTATCATTATATGAACTAGGACTTGAAATACCGCAACCGTATGCTAGTGGTATGTTGTCGTAACCCTCTTTAAGAAGTTTCATTGTAGATTTACGAACTGTTTTCAAACTACGGTCGAGAGATACATACACTTCGTTTGCACTGGCACGTTCACGTTCATCACTGTCATCGCCGTGTGGGAACCAACCAATTTCATCTATGATACAGTTGTGGACGCAAATGTTATTCACAGAGAAAGTATGATCTTTATGATCTACTTCAATATCATATACATTAGTATTTGAAGATGGTTCAATGCTTGTAACCTTGAGCCAACGCAAGTCATCTTTAGCTAGATACTGTACGTAATCTGCATGTTCATTCGCAATCAAGTCAGGTCTATTAAACATGGAATATTTGCCAGACCAATGGAATAAATCTGGTATAATATCAAGTAAATATTCCCGAGAATAATTAGGTTTTTTATCCTTAATAGAATTAAAGACAGTTGTTTTCTTTTGCTTATCAAAAGAGGCTGTCAGTTTAGACCATTTAAGGAAATCTTTTGAATTTCTTATCTCAACATAGTATAGATCATCATCATCTTGTACTAGGTTAGTATGGAAGCCTAAACAAGTAAGCAGACTTAATACATCGTTTGCTAAAACTTCTGACTTAGTAGAATAACTAATATAGTTATGTTTTATCATACCGTCATGTAAGAACAAACCTTTAAGTAAACCTCTAATTGACTTAATATCAGTCTCAAATAAAAACTGAGGTATAAATTTAGTGTTTGCTACTGCAGGTGATAATCCAATATGTCTGAAGAAATCTTTAATTGGTTTAACACCTATATGTACTTTGTACATCTTCACACCACTCTCTAAATAGTAGTTTGAATAGTTTGGTCGTACGTTAAAAAGCTCTTCAAAGAATTTTAGGAATAATTCTACTTTATCTTGACTAGACGTATTATAAGAGAATTCTACATCACTATTGTATGAACCATCTGCTATTAGTGCCCCGATTACGTAACCTAGTTTATAACTAGATTTGGTCGGTATTGTGCAAGATAGTCTGCGTTGTTTCTGTTTACTTTCTCTCAATGTACCACTGGCTTGCAATAACGTATGCTTATCTCGGTTTAATAACCAGTAGGTCATATAATTGCCTAAGCCTCTTTTTCTATCCAATAGATTAGCTTTACGTAACTTAGACGTTATTGCTGTCAAACCCGGGAATTGTGAACCTAAGAAGTTTTCGATATCCGCTAGTTGGAACGTTTGGTTATCAATCATATATATCGCCAGTTCCTGTCTATTATTTTGATCTGGCTTAACAAAATTGAATTGATAAGGAGCAACATCTTTATATGTACCTAATGATATAGCAACTGGTAAACCTAAACTATCTTCAGCTTTAACCCATGTTCGTTTGCCATTCTTTAATACTAGGACTCTGTGGTCAGAGGTTAAGTTGATTGTCAAACCGTTTGAAGTAGTAAGTTTAACAGTGTCTTTCTTACCAGTGAATACTTTATTCGTTACTACTCGACTAGAACTTCCACGATAAACTGTATCTCCGATTGATACATTTTCAATCGGAATTAAGCCACGTTGAGTATTTACTCTTTCACCCTCTGCAATACACAGCCATCGAGTCGAACCACGAAGTGTACGTTTATTAGGACCTGATGTATTAAGGATCAAGTTTTTATGGTTAAAGCTAAGGAATGTATCTTTGAATTTGTATAGCTCTATACCAGTACGTTCTTCATAGTCATCTAACAGTTGGAAATATTGTTGGAACCATTTACTGTTTTCAATCGCATTAGATATTGGGTCATAAAGTAGTTCTTGTGCTTTCGCCCATGTTAATGCAGTACAAGTCCCGATTAAAATGGAACTACTCATTAAACCTAATGTCTCTACTGGCTTTTCAACCTTAACCCATTTGTGTGTTAGATAAGGTACAAGTAAGTTAAAAAAGGCCGACTTCCCGCTCCGCTGTCCGGCACAAACATCTAACTCTACGTATGCGTTTAATTCACCTGACTTAACAAGCTCAGACTTACGAGCACCACATTTAGGACAGACACCATGATATAAGAATTGTACTTTGTCAGGGAAATCTTTGGCGGGGAAATTAACAGGGATCTTGTGTATATTACGGAAGGCTTTATGGCTACATCTTGGACAATACTCGGCCATCAAATGAGTTGCAAGTGCTAACTGTTTAGCGAAAGGTGCTTGATTACCACCGTCTTTAGAGAAACACCATTCATAGAAATTGGGAAACTCTTTTAAATCACGGTCGTCAATACGCAAATCGGGAGCAACACGGGCCCCCGAATTCAATACATCAGCAACAATACGTTCCATATCAAGTGCAAACTCACCGTCTGATATTTCTTCTACATATTCAGTATCCGTTTCCCGAATACTATGCTTTATTGGAGTTTGATCTATTAGATCTGATACGTTCAAGCGTTTCATTAAAATGAACCTCAACTACTGTTTTAATCTGGGCTTGTGTTAAGCCAAGGCGTTCACCTGCAAATAATGCAGATTTAACTACTAATGATTTACTAAGAACACGTTGCATAATATCTAGTGATATTTGTTGATCCCCAAATATATGAACAAGTTCTTCACTTAATTTGTTACGAGCATCTTCAAAGCCAAGCATTAAAGGTATAACTTCATTATATGCCCATTCTTTAATTTCTTCTGAAGAAGCAAACACATCAGACAACAGTTTATCAACCAACGCTTTAGGTGGTGGTTCATTATAAGTGATTGCTTCCTGTGTTGCTACTTCTTTATCAACCTTAGGTTGTTCAACAACAATGATATTAGGGTTAGTGCCACCATTGAGATAAATCATTGGTCGTACTAACGGATCAAGTTGCTTGACGGCAATAGGTCTGCTTAGTCTGTCTTCAATGTTCATAATGCATCCTATAAATAAGCATTAACATCATCAGATGAATCTTTCAGTTTAGCGTGTGCTTTTTCACCTTTCTTAGATTTAGTAGAAAGCTGACCTTTCTTAGGTCTATGTGTTTCTACGTCTCCGTCAAGGTCGTACATTCTCATACCCGCCATATCAACACCTAATTGGAAATCAAATGGATCTTGGTTACGAGCTTTTTGTTGGACAATATCAATAACACCGCTCTCTCTGTTTTCATCACCATAGGTCCATGTCCACATTAGGTTCGAATGTTCCTTGATTGCACGAGAATAACGAATTTGACCATCGTCAGAAAGCTGAGCCGCAAGTATTACTACTTTCTTATTATTCTTAGCCCAGATTTTAGCGTATCGTGCTACACGACCAAGTGCTTGCCATGCATCGTCACCGTCCACACCAGATAGAAGTCCGATATAGTCAATCATGATTACATCGTCATTATATGGTTTAGCAATATTAAGCACGTCTTCCATTGATAGATCTTCTTCAGGATCCCAAATAGTGAATCGTCCACCTAATCTCTTACACTCTTTCTCAAAAGCACGCCATTTCTTTTTGACTTTAGCTTTTTCACGATCAGTCAGTTTACCGTTCATGATCTTACGCATTGAGATACCACTAATGTTTGACACCACACGAGCATAACATTCTTCTTTAGTCATCTCTAATGGTACTAAGCGGACACGTTTACCTGCACGTGCAATATTGATACCTAATTGAACAGCCATTAAAGATTTACCACCACCTGATGTAGCGGCTACTGTTACTAATGAACCCGGGATTAAACCCATGTTACGTTCATCAAACGTATAGAAACCTGTTGGAATAAACTCCTGTTTAGTTTTATTTAGAATGTTTTTAAGGAATTTATTTGCGTTTGATTGATGACCCATAACTAATTGGTCATCTTCTGCTACGTTAGCGATAGCTACTTTAGTAGTGGTATCTAACGTGCGTTGAACAAGACGATCAACATCTACTGTTTCCTTGTCTAGTTCTTTAAGTGTATTCTGTGCATTGAAATATATTAGACGAACTTTACGATATTCATCTAACTTATGATACAGTTTCTTAATACTGTTTTCATCATTACGGATCTTGGCTTCTGATGATGAAAGTTCTTCCCGAGTTTCTTCGCTTAACAATGGATCTACAATAAGATCTTCGTATGTTGGGAAATCACCTTTGCTGTTTAGCTTTTTAATACGTTTATAGATACTTGATGTAACTTCATCGTGAAAGAAATCTTCATTTAATTTAGCCCAAAATTTGGCTCTGTTAATTTTATCCTTAGATTTGAGTGCTGTCCGTAAAGCACCCATCTCTAGTTCTATACTATATAGTTTCATAGTGTACGATTACATCTTTTTGATTTTACGTTAATCCCATAATGTAATGGAATACCCATCGCATTAAAGAATGAAAATGGTTCAGCCTGTGCTGTTACAATGATACGAGGTATATCATTATAGATTTCGATTAAATCACGAACTTTCTCATATTTAGCGTCTGTACTATCAGGTGTGAAGTTAGTGATAATCAACAATCCTAATTTCCGACGCCAGTATGGGATATTATCACGGAGTTCATCTTTATAACCACCGATCACTGTATGCCAGTATGGTTCTATACCTTGCTTAATACATTGTTGCATAATAGACGAAGCCAATATCTTAGCTCTTAGGTCGTTAGGACTGCTACTAATGCAGGCAATGTATGGTGCGTGTACTGGATCTAACATCATCTCTCTAAAGTGAGAAAGTTGTACGTCTTTCTTTACAGGCAGTGGTTTAAGACCTTCTAATGTTGAAGTATAATTATTCAAATAATCTTCTAAACGGAATTCCTTTTCAGATAAAATATATCCGGGAAGTCCCTTTAAACGCATTAGCTTTGTTTCTTGTTCCGTGAAGTTCATGTATTGTTCCTAATTTAAAATCTCATTCTATGTTTGATGTTTTTCATACCATGTTCAGATCGATACACTAGCTCATCTTCATTAACATTACGATGTACATCAGAGTTTGGTTTGTAATCTAACACACGTTGAAAAGACTTCTTAACCTTAAAGTTGTTTTCTTTGCTTAACAATGTTTTACAACAGGTACGCAAACAGCCAAACGATGCACCAAGTACAGGATCGAGTATGTAATGAATTTCAGGGTGTGGTTTACCGTCCATTGGAGTACACACACGAAACACTTCTTGAGTATAGTTAGGTTCATTAGAAATTGGAACACAAGTGAAGATTACCGACCAACGTGGGATATTAACACCAGTCAGCATAGATCGTTGTGCAATAACAATACGGATTTTCTTATTGTTATTCATTTCATCACGAGCCCATTGTCGCTTATTAGCAGGTATGCGACCAGTAAATTGAAACACAATATCCGGATCACCTGTTAGTTTACGAATCTCAAGTGCTATGTTCTCAGCGTGTTTGTGTTGAGTAATCGGGATCAATACCGTATGACCTCGCTTAACATAGTGTACTGCTTTACGAGCAATCAGTTGATTACGTTTTGGATCGTTAAACAGTAGACTCATCATCCCATTCCATGTTTTAGGTACACACTTAGACGGAGGCAATACTTTACGATACACAGTACCTGCTATTGTCGGACTTAATGAACTAGCTTTGGCTTTATAAGCTACATCGCCAATCATAAGTTTAGACATAAGTATTTTACCATCTTTACGGTCATACGTTGCTGTTAAACCGTAGATGTGTGCCGCACTAAAGTGTGAAATAACCTGAGCATAACGTTCAGCAGGTGTACGGTGTACTTCATCGATCAGTATTACACCAAACATATCTTTAATTCGGTTAAGAAGTTTCTGTCCACCCTTAGATAAGAAAGTCTGATACGTTGCAATAGCAATAGGCGTATCACGGAAATCTTCAAATTTCTTACAGATCTTCGCTACTGGTTTATCTAGTGTTGCACCATTAAAGAGACGCTCAGTTGGATCGTTAATAGTTTCATTACAGAACTGTTGGCATAAGTCTGTTTGGTGGGCAAGTATCAGTGCCTTCATTTGTTTTTTGATAAGCACTGCGGTACCCATAACCGTGTTATGCACGTTAAACCCGTTTGCAACAAAGTTGTGTTGGTCTTCAAATGTACCTACACTAAGATCATACACTGTTGTTACAGCTGCAGGTGCTATCTCATTGATCTTAACGTATCTATCGAATTTCTTAGGTGTGTACCCTACTAAGTAGTTTGAACCTCTCCAACCTATCTGATGAATGAACGGACGAACATTCTCAAATATAAGACGAGAACCCCGACGTATAGTCATATGACCTAAACTCATTAAGATAGATTGTACTTCTACTGCTAATGTAGTACCTGATAATTCAAATACATCAATATCACGTCGTACATAAAACTGCTTTTCAAATAACCCTTTAAGATAGATCATTAAATATTTCTTATTAGATAAGATGAAAGCAGGTATGTTACGAGATTTGTTTAAGAAACCTCTAAGCGTATGAATGACGTCTGAATAAAACTGGTATATACCATTCTGTTCTGCATACATAATACCATTTCGCTTGAGTATTATATCTAAATACACACGGATATTCTTATTACAGAAGATCTTATATGTGTTGTGTCCCACACATTCTGATAAGCTAAGATAAGCCAACAATGTTAGCATATCTTTATTCCATACAAAATCAGGTGGATCTTGGTGGAAATCATAAGAAGGCGTAAACACTTTGGTTTGAAGTTTAATCTTCTGACCGACAGCAAGGTCTTTTAATTTGACCCACTGTTTACCATCGTAAAAACGTTCATCATCAGTACAAGTAATAATATGCCCCGATTCAGTTCTTAACGTATATGTCTGAACATATGGTCGTGTATAAATTGCTTGAACAGGTGCCACACCACTTAACGTAGGTACAAACATTGGAAAAGCAGGTTCACAGTAACTTTCAATACCGTCTGTTTGTAGTACCTTGCAAACAGGTATATCTTGAATACGGAAAAACCCAACCGATGTAGGAACAATCGTACTACCAACAACACATTTACCTGTACGAGGCATAGCATTAAGCACACCATTTTTTGCCTTGCTCATAGCACTAATCGCACTGATTTGATAATCGCGATATTCACCATTAAATTTAAGTGGGATTTTCGCTTTTGTGTATGTTTGTTTATCTACAAATTGTTTAAGATCACCTTTAGTAAAGCATTGTAAGACTAGATTAGGCTGACCCTTTGGTAAGCCAATGTATTTGACACCGCGAACAATATCTTCTTTATAACAATAAAGTTCATCAACGGTTTCTGCATCTTCATAGAGAGTGAGCGTGAAGTGCT
>ERZ651108.1171-NODE-1171-length-11956-cov-3.247542_pt1 | contig 11956 bp, 23 predicted proteins | sample MGYA00512173_ERZ651108 | MGnify/ENA metagenome assembly ERZ651108 | reverse complement strand
CAACAGTATCTTCCGTTGCAGCGCCGGCAAGAAATATGGTTGATGTAAACAGTATTTCACCGCAACAAGCCGATCAAATTGCAAGACAAAAACGAGAAGAGGTTGCTCGTCAGAATTTTGCAAGAGCATCAGAAGAGGCGAAAGAGTGGGCGGCGAAACAAAATCAGTATAAATCAACTATGTTTACGCCAAGAACATTCTAAACATAAAAAAAGAGCGGTTAATTTGACCGCTCTTTAATCTTTCTTTTAATTTTAATCTAATAATCCAGCAATATCTTTCATGTCAGGTGCATAGTAAACGTTTTGCAAGATTCTGATGTCTTTGTGGCCTGAGATTTTAGCTAAAGTCATCACATCGACTTTCTTCGCTAATCTAGTTAGCGCCTCTCTTCGGGTATCATGGAAATGCAAATGCTCGCACATCGCCATTTTTTTCAATTTTCTAAATGTTGCATCAAGTGATTTTGATTCAATTTGAAAGCACGTTCCAGTATTGCCAACTTCTTCTTTTAACCTTTCTAAAATTGCAATAGCCTTTTTCGATAAAGGTACTCTTCGAGAAGAGCCGTTTTTCGTTATCGGCAAATATGCAGTTCTATCCTCAAAATCAACATTATCCCAAGTTAGCCCACAAATTTCACCAGCTCGCATTGCAGTTTCGATAGCGAATAGCATCGCTGCGCCAGTTCTTGCTCTAACCGTCTTTAATGTATCATGATAGCTGCTAACATAGAGCAGTCGTTCTATTTCTTCATCGGAATATCGTTGCGTTCTTGGTGGACTTCCTTTTGGTAAGACAAGTCCGGCGGTAGGGTTTCTTTCAATATAATCCCAACGCTCAACCGCAACGGTAAAAATATGCTTAATAGTGGATAGTTCTCTCCTGATACTTTCGCCGCTAACCGATTTTTCCCTTTCAGCGATCCATAATTCAAAATCTTTTCTTGTAACATCACCAATATATTTGCTGCAAATAGGGTGCTGCATAAACCTATTAAGCCTTAAAGTTTCGTGCCGCACGCCTCGTTTAGTTGGTGTAATTTCTTTTAAATACCGTTCGACAACATCCGATAGTAGAGTTTCAGGCTGTAAGCCTTTCTTTTGTAGATCTAATTTTCTCTCTTCTTCCAAAGCCCATTGCGTTGCCTCGCCTTTGGTGTTGAAAGATTTAGATCTGCGCCCGCCATTGTCATAAACTTGCGCACGCCATTTATTGCCACGCTTATGTATAGTAGCCATTTCTTTAACCTTATATTTAGCTGGTGCAGTGCTGCAAAAAGTGGTGCAGTTTTGGTGCAGTCAGCAGATAAAAATATATAAAATTAGATAAAAAATAGCAATACAGGTTAAAGAATAAACTTAGAATTTATAGCTAAATAAGCTTATAAGTGATTGATTTTAAATACAGAAAATACAAAAAAGAAAAATCCCCGTCCAATGGACGAGGATTATAATGTGGTGCCTAGGGTCAGCATCTTTAATGCGTATAAAATCAATTATTTATATTCATTTTGGTGCAGTTTTGGTGCAGTGTTATGAATTCTTTATAAGCGTTTCATGTACCGAATCCCCCATTTCACAATCTCTCCAGCAACGTATCTTTTTTGCTCGGTTTCTGAGCCTAAATATCTTGCCGATGGAAAATCAGCTCTTGTGATAATGTTGTTCGCCGTAAAATTATAGGATTTATTGATATAGATCGCAATATCTCCAATAGTCATTAGATTTTTGCTATTTTCAGTGAAAGCAGCGAACGCCGCCATTTTTGCGGCCTTAACAATTTCTTCTTCTGCTTTTTTTGATAGAGTGATTTGTTCCATAAAACCTCCATGTAAAATAAAAGCCGCACTTCCTTGTGCGGCTCGTATCAATTTGCTTATTTGTATAAATTTACTATATCTTTAAATTCCTTGGTTAGTTTTTCTTGCCCAAAGATATTTAGTGCATCGCATAAAATCTCACCAGCCACCTTATACACAACTTCTTTATCACAACCACTATTTGCTAATTTCCGAAGTCGCTCAATGTATTCTTTTACATCAATTTCCGGCATATACGTTTTCTCGAAAATATCAGGCTTACACGGATAAAATTCGCCATTTACCCCACGGATAACCCAATCATTTTCGGAAATTTCCATTACACCCTCTAATGTTTTAATTTCCCCTCCGATAACCTCTCCGCCATATTGCGACCAATACGAAACATTTTTACTTCTAAAAATGTGCGGAACCCCTTTAGTGTAATTCTCTTTTGTGAATTGCCAAGCTTGAATTGTGACAGGTCTTTTTGTATAGTTCATATTCTCTCTCCATATAATAAAACCGCCCATAAGAGCGGTTATAAATTTTCTATGCTTTACGCATACCATTTTTCTAAGTTTTCAAATTCCTTGACTACATCATCATAACCTAGCGAGTTCAATAGATCGCATAGGATTTTATCCGCTTGGTTATGCGCTGCCTCTATATCAGAATTTGATTGTAATGCCTTTAATTTACTAATAACATCTTGGATTATTTCATCATCTAAAAAAGATGGGAGCGGTCTCCAGTGGGTAACTCCCCAAGCATCCCATCCATCATATTCATGAAAAATCCCAATCTCAGGCTCATCATATCCATCGCCCCACACCAATACTGGTTTAGATTGCTCGCCAACGAATGGAGGCATTCGCTCGCTACATTTAATCCATCTGCTCATACTTTCTCCTTTGGCGGTTGCGGAAGAGGCATCCAGTGGGCGATTTCATCATCAGCATAATCAAGCCAACCGCCCAAATCCGTGTCATATCTTGTTATTGCTATTGATGGCTCATACTCTGGACAATGCACGATAAAATAATCATCTTTTGATGGCATACATTCGTTATACTTAATCCATGGATTTTTTAATTTATCTAACTCATTTTCCGCATAAGCTAATTCGTCATATAAAATAGCAATTCCATTCATTGCATCTTGATAGGCTAAAGATGGTGAAGTCATATTTTACCCCTTATTCAAATCTTCTTCCTTAACGAAAACTCCGTCAATCATTTTCCCTTTACGGTCTTTGATTTGGTCGTAAGAGTATTTGATACACTCTACAAAACTCAATTTCTCAAATAATGAAATAATCAGTAAATTGATACAGAATAACTCAATCCACTCTTTATTAACTCTCCAGCCTTGACTTACTGGGATTGAAATCCCGCCTAAATTATGAACTGCTTCTAGCAACTGTTCCGTGGTTGATGAGTGTTCATATCTGCCATTCATAAATTCGCCAATTACACATTGGTCGTATAACTCCACTTCACCTAAATCCAATTGCTTAGACAGGATAACAGTTACAACAAAGCAATCACCAATACTGTCTTTGATTTTCTCTTTGTCGTTTCGTGCGATACCGGCACAAAGCTCGCCAAATTCTTCCATCAGCTTGATAAATTGTTTCTGTGGAGTAGAGCCTAAAATAAGGTTTCTATCTTTCGCCCATTGAGCAATTTTTTCAATTAATTCTTTTTCTTTCATATCACACCACCAATTTTATAATCTTCCACGCAACGCCAATAAATAATCCTATTCCAGCTCCAGCCATTGCAATAACATACGCTCCTGTTAATAAATAAATTAACCATTCTGTAAAGGCTTTCATATTTTCCCCTAATATAAATCTTCTGAAAATAAAATATCAGTGTTAGGCGAGCCTGATAACCGTATAACTTGCCCTTGATCTTTGGCAATTTCCATCGCCTCTATACGATTAACAAAACGACCTTTATTTGTTAAAAAGCCTTGATCAAAATCTAATAAAGGGTATTTATACTGCTTTTCGAGAGCGTTTAATTGTTTAAGCATAAATTGGTCATAATGGCGCACACCATAAACCTCGTGGATGATATGATCGCCATTTTCTAAAGTACCATCTCTCTTATCTACAAACACCTGGCAAGCGGAGCATACAATTCTTTCAGGAATACCTACATATTCTCTCTTTTGGTTTAAGAGTTTAATAAACTCATTGAATAATGCCTGTCTTTCTTCAGGCGTTTGCTGTTTTATTAAATTAATAATATCCATCATTTACTCCAACATGCCTTTCATAAAATCAATCCATTTCTGAGCATCTTCTTCAGTTCTGAAGCATTGACCATTTTGAGAAAAAGATTTATATGATGGACTGCTTTCCGAATACTCATGATCACAATAGATTTTGCCGCAATAAACATAATAGAATGGCTCACCATCTTTCGGCTTAAATGGTTTAGGTAAATCTTCAATGTTAATTTGTTTCTTTGGTTCTTCCCACATTCTAATATCATCAGTAAAATCGTATTCATCCCATACTTCCGCATTAGTTGAGCTTTCAGGAAAGATAACAACAAATCTACGGAGGCTTTTATCGTCCAAGAGATCCGTCACTTCCCTTGCTATGCAAGCCTTTTGCCCGTTCGCATTGATTGGCTCGCCATTTAAAGCTGCATCTAAATTAAATTCTTTCATTTTCTTTCTCCTAAAACAAAAGGCGCTCGATTGGAACGCCTATTGTTAATTACCACTGATACATATAACCAGCACCGATTGTTGCATCTTTCTGACTATCAAGCCCGATTGATGCCTTAATGATATGTTTACCGTTATCGATCGCACGAGAATAACCAACCGCTAAAGCTGATTGACCGTGCTTGTAACCAACACCAACGCCAACGCCTGATTTCCCCGATAGATAAACTTGCGGAATATTTGCCATAGCGGCAACCGCAGCAGTTCCGGCATTGGCGCGTTTTCTATTCTTGCGAATATCTTTAGTATTTGCACTAGAAGCTTTCAATGCAGCAGTTGTCGCTTTTTGTGTTTGAATAATAGCTTCACTGTTTTGTCTGATAAACTGAGTTTGGTATTCCAATTCATCAGCTACTTCCGCTAATTTTGCTGCGTTTGCTGATACCGCAACGGTTGCTACTGCTAGTGCTAATAAAGATTTTTTCATTTGTTTCCTCATTTTTAAGATAATAAAAAAGCCCACTTTCGTGAGCTACGTTAAAAATTACTGTTTAAGATTTACCACTGGCAACATATCAACCAAAGGTCTTTGCGTGCTTGTTTCTTGCGGCGCATCAAAATAGTGTTTTGCCCACTGGATAAACTCAGCAACAACATCAGTATTCGGTACATCTTGCAATGCTAATTCTGAGATATTGATAATGTCATTTCTCATTTCAGCGCCGAATAATATCCAATTTTCTTTAACATCATTGATTGCTAATTCTATTGCGGATTCATTATTGCTATTCATTCTTACATAGAAATAGCAAACGAAAATATCTGCCAATCGAGAATAGCGAATGCCGACTTTAATCTCATTCATTCTCACGCCCTCCGCACAATGAAATGCCACCTTTCATAACGCACTCTTTTCTATTATTGCTTGCCTTATAAAGCCCTCCGGCAAGAGTAAAATAATTTGCGGCATCAATATAATGATCGGCATGGCTTGAATCTCCATTCAAGATTCTCACTTGTTTTGCATTAGCCATTGTTAAACCATAAAATTTAACATTGCTAATTGTGCCAGCTAACCATTTTTCGACAACCGGGCGCATTAGTTGTGCAAAATCTTGCGCACCCTTTTCAAAATCGCCATGCGTATTTTTTCGCTCTTCTAAAATTTCTTCTGCTGTTTTCATAGTGCAACCTTTAATCCTTTAAATTCAACTGATAGCTCATTCAATAAGCCTGAAAGCACGTTGGCCATTAAGATAAAATCAGCGTAAAAGCGTTTGCCAATTTCTTCTTTTAAAATATCATCATTTTGCTCTGTGATGCGGTCATCGAATTTCAACCGTTTTAGTGTTCCATCGTCACGCAAAACAAATTTGAGATTGTTTTCCCATTCAAGAGCAAGTTTCGATACAAGCCCTGATTGTGCAAGCTCCACAATATCTTCATCGAGGAGCGATTTATTTTTGCAACTGATTACGCCAAGATCGTTTTTATCCCGAATCTCAGCCTCTTCTAACAAGATTAACCAATTAGGCTCTTTATCTGCAATCCACTCAGTCATCACCTCGCAAGGTGCTGTATTAAAGTTGAGTGGAATAACTGGAAGTGATCCTAATGATTTACGCAATAACGCTAGGGCATCTTCTGCTAATTTTGATGATGCTGCATCAACGTAAATCAGTTTTGTTTTTAAATCGATGAAAAGTGCGGTAAATTTAAACTTGGAAAATGCTTGAGAGGTTAGTGATGCAACAACATCATCTCTTAGTGATAGGCGCTCAGATTTCTTTAATTTTCGCTGTTCTTTTTCTTCAAGTGCCGCAATTCTGATATTTAGTTCTCGGTTGATCACATCTACCGGCAAAATCTTTTCTTCACGTTTAGCCATAAGCAAAACTTTGTTATCTGCAAAATAGGCTAAATTGCCATCTGTTTCTAACGGTGCAGTCCAACCGAATCGGCTAATCTCAGACGGTTCGCACGGCGTAAATTGGCATTCTTTTAGTTTTGATTCGATTTCACCGAAGTCAATGTTCTTTGTTAATTGATAAATGATCGCATTTTTAAACCACATTTTTACTCTTCCTTGTAAATTTAAAGGCCACTATTTAGCGGCCTTATTTTTGTTAGTGTAGTTGATTATTTCTCTAATTTGTTCACGAACACGCTCAATCTCTAAGTAGAGAGCTTGTTCTTGTTTGTAAAGCTCTTTTAGTTGTTGCTCTATGTTTTCATTATCTATTTCACCTCCTAAAAAGGTGTTATCTAGTGTTTGCAATCATTCTTAAAATACGGCTTTGACTTTCCATCACAAGAAAGACTTTCTTGGTTTTAAGGACGATATACGCTCCCTTATCTTTTGGCCCGACTACATGAATATCATCCACATCAAGCTCTATCGGTTTGTTATCAAAGTGCGTTAAGGTTATTTTCTTCCCCATAGCTCACCCCTAGAATGGGATATTGTCGTCAAAAGCATCCACTGGCGGCTCAGATTGTTGAGATTTAGATTGTGCTTTTTGTTGTTTATCTTGCTGTTTAGGCGGTTGATTTTGTGCAGCATCTTGGTTTCTACCACCTAGCATTTGCAAGTTATCGCATTGGATTTCAGTGGAGTAACGATCTTGACCGTTATTATCTTGCCATTTGCGAGTTTTTAATCTTCCCTCAATATACACTTGAGAGCCTTTGCGTAGATATTGAGCGGCGATCTCAGCCAGTTTTCGATAAATGACAATGCGATGCCATTCGATCACTTCTTTTTTCTCGCCTGAATTTTTATCCGTCCAGCTTTCACTTGTTGCAACGCTGATATTTACCACTAGATCACCAGCAGGCATTGTGCGCACTTCAGGGTCATTACCTAAAAAGCCAACGATAATTACTTTATTAATTCCAGCCATATTTGCTCCTAATACTTAAATAATTCATCAAGCTCACGGAATAACCATTCCTCAGCATCTTTTAAACAACCACAAGCAATCGCATCTTTATCATTTAAAACTTTTCTATAAAAAAGATACGCCTCTTTTAATCCTTTTAGTTCTTCTTTCATATTTACTCCATAGATTTATATGCTTTTAATGTTTTGATAAATGCGGGTATTTCTTTGTCAAACGCTGCCATTAATTTTTCATCTCGCTCAACCGTAAAGAGATAAAACGGTTGTTTTTGATATTCAGGGCAATAACTCACAAAATCCCATGTTTTATATCCAGTCACCCATAAATTTGCTTGTACCTGGATAACATATTCAGACGGCACGCCTCCGTTAATGATGTATTGAATATGCGTACTCATTTTAGGGCATTTAATCTCAAGCCCTTTTTTGAGTTCAGGAATCAATCCATCAGGACTAACCAGCAATTCTTTTTTCTCGTTTAGATATACGCCGCCAACTTGCTTAACGGCATTTCCAGTAAGAAATTCATAAGCAGAGCGGGCAAGCGGCTCAAGCTGATTGCCTCGCTCCATAAAAGCTGATTTATATCCGCTATCTTGTAAACCAAGTATGCTTTCTTCAATCAGCTCAGACATATATTTGATTTGCGAGCTTGATTTTTTACCTGTTGGCGTAACGATATTCTCGATTCCTGTCGCTGTCGGAATACCAAGCCTTGCCGTTAGCCATTCTTCAGATCCTTGCTCGCAATCAAGTGTTATTAGTCCGTCTATCATAAGGGAATATCCTCATCATTACGTTCATCTTTGGCTTGCTGTTCATTTAGCTTGTTAAGCAATCTATTAATTGCATGTTCAGCATTTGATTTTGTGATTTTTTCAATGCTTGGCACATTTCCAGCCGCCGCCAATAACCCCATAAGATTTGAGCCTGTAACTTCAATCAAATTTTCAATTTCTTTGATTTGTTCAGGAGTGATTAATTCTACCGATTGAGTGTCAATCACCGTTGTTCCACTGTCAGGCGTTGCAGCGCTATGCTGATTGATAGGCTCTTCATTTACTTCATCAGCAGTAATTACGCCACCTAATTCATCAGGAAATGCTTTGCGCAATGCGCCAGCCTCAGCGCATTTTGCTAATTGACCTCTAGGGCGTTTGCTCCACATAGAATTAGGCTTGCCCTCTTTTGTTGTTGCGCAAGCCTCAGAAAAATATTCTGTATGGGAAAATGCGCATCGTTCATTATTAATGAATCGATAGACGGTAACTCTGCACCATTCAGGAGCCTCTATACCTCTGAATGTAACCGTATCACCAAAAACTGGCTCATCTTGCCCAGCCATTTGACCAGTGCGAAATGCTGTAATGCGCTGCTCGTAAATACCTGGCATAATCACATCACGCCAGTTTTTATTTCCTGTTTTTGCATCTGTAACTGACATTGGCACGATATGACAAGGCTTTTTAAGAATATCTAACTTGCGAGCTTTGCAATAATCTACGGCAAGCAAAATACTTTCATCCTTTGCACCAGGAAAAACGCTATTTTGCAAGGTTGTCCAAACTGCGGTATCAATATTGCGTTCAATAAGTGCTGTTTGAATGTTCGCCGGTAATGTATTCATTTTGTTGTTCCTTTAATTAACTTTCTTGAGTGTTACATTGTCACCGTATTGCTCTTTGATTTTACGAGCGAATGATACGGCATCGTTCAACGTTCCTGAGAATGCGATTCTGACTTCAAAATGTTCAATGGCATCGCCAGGCGACAATTCTTGTGCTTTTAACGTTTCACTTCCCATGTCTTTTTCTTTACAAGAAGATTGGACGGCTTGCGTTTCAGCTTTTACTTTTGCCTCTTCTTGCGCCTTAGCCTTGATTTCTAATTCACGCTTTTGCTCATCATCAATTCGTTGTTTAATGATTGGCGCTAAATCATCTTCACTTGCAATTAATTTGATTGCATCAGGGAATAGATAGCTTGATTTAGCAGTTAGCTGCTCAAGGCGTTCAGTTAAGCGAGCGACTTCAATAGTGATCTCGCTAATGATTAGGGTTTTCTCAGCATTTACGGCTTTCGTTAAGCCTGAGATTGTACTTTTGCGTTTTGCACTTTCTTCAATTCGGCTTGCGATTTTATGCTTTGGAATGTTCTCTTCTAACGCAAGTGATATATCGCTTGTTTTCGGTAATTTGTGACGAATATCTGAGATTTCCGCAATCGCATCATTTACGATCTTAGCTTTAATTTCAGATTCTTTAATTTTGGCTAATTTATCTCGGGCTAATCGCTCTTGTCTAAAACGCTCGGCAATGCTTTCGGCTGTTTCAACGAGCTTTTTAATATCACCGCCAATGGCATTTTTGATGGCCAATCTTGTTTTATCCTCTAATTCTTTAAGGATTTTTACTTCTTCTTTAGCTGCCAAGAAGTCATCATCGGTTTCAAAATTGCTTGTTAGGGTAGAGATAAACTCATTCGCTCGTTTCTCAAAGTCAGCAATATTGGTTGTTAAAACTTTGCTTTCTGTTGATAGGATCAACCCAAATTTTTCTGTCATTTTTATTTACCTTACATTTCAATATAACCATGCTTATAATCTTCTTCTCTTTGCGCTATGCGATTTTCAGCAAGTTTTTTTACTGCCTCATCTCTCAAGTTTTTAAGAGCCGATTGATTACATAAGAAGATATTGATCCAAGCGTTATCGTTTTCCTCCATAAGCTCAGAAAACTCGCATAATGTTTGGCTATCTCCACTTTTTATTTCTCTTTCTATATCGCTAATTTCATTTTCTACTGCACGCTCATAGGCATCATATTGTTCTTGCGCTTTGTCATAAGCAGTAAAACTAGCCATTTCAAATTGTCGTTGCATCGTTTCCATTTTGAATACCTCTCAATATGTCAAAGTAAGAGCATAAATCCTCGTATTTAAATGTTCTTACCCAATGACCTCTGATTAATTTTTTGCCTCGAGGTTTGATTTGGCGATAATAAATCGCTCGCTCGATTGTGGTTGCGTGTACGCCAAAAAGACGATAAATCTCAGTAAGTTGAAATTCAGTTTGGCGCTCAGATTCAGGCTGTTGATTGCGCATTTCGTTGTACTCATCAAAACGTTTTAAATAACGCATCTTAGCCTTTGAAATACGCTTAACTAATGTTGGCTTGGTTGCTAGTCCAGTTTTCGGTTTTGAGCGGCTAGCGAGCTTGTTATTGAGCCATTCAGCCGTATTTGCTTTTAACTCTTCACGCTCTCTCTTTCTCGTTTCAGCTAGTTCCACTGATTGATAATTAGAAGAGTGCCACCATACTTTCCCGTTTACTCTCTCAACAACATACCAGCCACCTTTCGGATAAGGCTCGACCTCAATTTTTACTTTTGCTTTTGCCTTTTTCATCATCCAATTCCTTTTGTTTGATGTTTGTGTATGCCATAGCCTCTTGTTTAGCTGGCTCGGTTAGATTTGGTTGATATTGCCCATTCTCGGCAATCCATTGGATTCTTGCTTGTTCACGCTCTAGTGCGGTTGGTTCGCCCGCTTGTGCTGCAAGTGCAGTGAGCATCGTCATAACAACTAGGCAGACTGAAAGGATAGTTGCGATTACGTAAGCAGTCGTTTTAAGAAAATTGATTAACTTGTTCATAGTTTCACCTCGTATGGTTAAGAAATATTGGTTAAAAAAAACCCTCTAGAGGCCAAAGTGTGAAAGCGACTAGAGGGTATAACCAATCAAAAGGAGATTTTTTTTATTATGAAAAACGCTGTTTCCAGCTAGAGCCGCTCTCGATTCCATTCAATTTTCAAGAAGATTGAGCGAATCCATTCGCGTTTTGAGAACGGCTTTAGCTGGAGGCTCTTCCGGGATTTGAACCCTGTGTCATTTTTCATAACGCTACCGTGTTTTTGTACCGTGTCGGTTTCCACAACCGACCAAACAAAGAGCCATTAAATACCTTTCTTTATACTTGCAAGGCTCAAGTCCCTTATTGTCACCACAACACATAAGGAATATAATTTTCACAACCACAACACAATAAGGATTAAGTTATGGCAAACCTCATCATTACTTATGATTTAAGAAATCAACGCGACTACAAAACATTAATTGATGCAATTAAATCCTACGGAACTTATGCAAAGCTATTTGAATCGGTTTGGTATATTAGTTCAAGAACACATACAGCCAAGCAATGTCGGGATTATTTGCTTCAATTTATAGATAATGATGATCGTCTTGGCGTGTTTGATTGCTCAAATAATGACTTTGCAACTATGAGAGCGTTAAATAAAATTAGTGACCTATGGTCTAACTAACATGTAAACCTCACCTGTTTTATTATCAATTAGCTTTTCTTCGATTTGAGCATCACTAAATCGATTGATATAAGAAATTGCTTGGCATGCTCGCTCCTCTAAACCTGGATGATAAGCGCCGTTTTCAATCGCTTTCAAAATAGACGCGCGAATATGTTCTTTTTGAATTTCAGTTATAGTGTTGCTGGCAACACTGCCAGCCTCGGAATAGCGTTTCTCTTCCATTTTTAACCTCGTTTGT
>ERZ651108.1170-NODE-1170-length-11960-cov-41.141873_pt1 | contig 11960 bp, 10 predicted proteins | sample MGYA00512173_ERZ651108 | MGnify/ENA metagenome assembly ERZ651108 | reverse complement strand
CCTCATGCACTCCTCCCATCCGGACTGTAACCGTCGGTGCCGGAATTTCACCGGCTCAACCGCCCTAATCTGTGAGGGTGGGTCGCGGACTATCACCGCCGGTTCGGACTTTCACCGACCCCGGAGTACTCGCCAGCCATTGTGCCACGTGCACCCGTCACGTGCGACACGTGCTCGCAGGACAAGAGCGGGACGAGGCCTGGGCCTCGTCCCGCTCATCCGTACAGGTGTGCGCTCAGTGCGTATGAGCATTAGCGAGTTCGCGCAACGCCTCGACCTCGCGGTGGGCGTCCTCCGCGCGGAAAACCGCCGAACCCGCGACAAAGTTGTCAGCACCCGCCATCGCCGCGCGCTCGATGGTCGCGCGCGAAATACCGCCGTCCACCTGGATTGAGACCTCGAGTCCGGCAGCGTTAATCGCAGCGCGGGTGCGCTCAATCTTGGGGAGCATCTGCTCGATAAAAGACTGTCCGCCAAATCCCGGCTCGACCGTCATAATGAGGATCATGTCGAACTCATTGAGGATATCGACGAAGGGAGCGATGTCCGTCGCCGGCTTGAGGGCCAGGCCGACCCGCGCTCCCAGACGGTGCAGCTCCCGGGCCAAGCGCAGGGGTGCGGCCACGGCCTCGGCGTGGAATGTCACCGAATGGCAGCCGACCTCCGCGTACTGCGGTGCCCAGCGGTCCGGATCCTCAATCATGAGGTGGGCGTCCACGGGTAGAATGCCCGACTTGACGACGGCCTCGGCGACCGGCAGACCCCAGGACAGATTGGGCACGAAATGGTTATCCATGACGTCGACGTGGGCGACGTCGGCACCGGCGATCTTCGTGAGTTCGCCGCGTAAATCGGCGATATCGCAGTTCAGGATCGACGGGCTAATCGTGGCGCTCATAACGCATATGCTAACGCTTGCGTAGGCACGCCACAAACATAAGATCGGTGCCAAACCGGTGGTCCCACAGCTGCAGAGTACGTCCCTGCGTCCCCGAGATGCGGCCTGCCGCAGGTGGTACTTCGAGGGGGTAGGGCGCGCACTCGTCAGCCAGGGCAACGGTGTCAAGGAGTTCAACCTCGCCACGCTCCAGGAGACGGATCACCTGGTCACGGGTTTCGGCCGCGTGCGGGGAACACGTGATATAGGTCAGGACGCCGCCAGGACGCGTGAGGGCGACCGCGCGGTCCAACAGCTCGGCCTGGAGCACCGTCAGTTCCTCGACGTCACCGGGCGTGCGATTCCATCGGGATTCAGGGCGTCGGCGCATCGACCCCATGCCCGAGCAGGGGGCGTCAACGACGACTCGGTCGAAGGAGGCTAGCGGCCAGGCACTCTGGCCACCACCGAAGGTTCGCCCATCGCCGCTGACGACCTCGATCGACTCATACAGGCGCGTCGTGCGTTCAATGAGGCGTGCACGGTGCTGGTGAACCTCGTTAGCGGTCACGCGTGCTCCACACTCAGCGGCCAGCCCAGCGAGCATTGCGGCCTTGCCGCCCGGCCCGGCGCACAGGTCGAGCCAGTGGGCGTCCTCTCCCCCGTTAACGGGGGCCTGCGCCGCAATCATCGCGGCGAGCTGGGACCCCTCATCCTGGGCACCCGAACGCCCATCGCGGATCGAAGGAAGTCGGGCGGGGTCACCCGACTCGAGCAGGACAGCGCGCGGGGAGACCGCGCCGAGTGCGACGCGAGTATCCAGGATGTCCTCAGCCTCGTCTGCCAGTTCGTCGACGCTCATGAGTCCCGGGCGGGCCACCAAGGTGACCGTGGGAACCTCGTTGTCGGCGGCGAGAAGATCCTCGAGTTCGTCGGTCGAGTAGCCGTGCGCCTCCAAAGCCTCGCGAAAGGCACGGACCATCCACGCGGGGTGCGAGTAACGCACACCCAGGGCCTCGTCTTCATCTTCGATAGCGGCCAATGCGGCCTCGCGCTCGGCATCCTCCTCGCGGGTAATCGAGCGCAGGACGGCGTTGACGAAGCGAACCGGACCATCGGTCAGGTGCTCGCGCGCGACGTCGACCGTCGCAGACACGGCCGCGTGGTCGGGCACGCGCATATCGAGGAGCTGGTGTGCGCCCATGCGAGCCAGGACCAGAACACGCGGATCCAGGTCAGCCAGCGGACGATCCACGTGGCGGGCGATCACCCAGTCGAGGCGACCGATGGCGCGCAGCGTGCCGTGCACGAGCTCGGAGGTAAAGGCGGCATCCCGATCACTGAAGTGACCCTCTCGGCGTGCCTGACGCAGCGCCTTGGGCAAGACGATGTTCGCGAAGGCACCCTGGGTGGCCACCTCGTGAAGCACCTCGTAGGCGATGCGACGGGGCTCGTCGGCCCGCCGCAGCTTGCGGTACCCGTCGGAATAGCGACGCTCACTCATCGTGCATCCTCCAGCTTTCCGCCAAGGCGCATCCCGGCATCGGGCCGTGCTCCCCTGGCCCACGCGGCGGCATCCATCCACGACTTACCGGCGGGGGCAACCTGCCCGAGGACCAACGCGCCGCGTGCGCAGCCGACGGTAACCTGCTTCTTGGTGACCTCCAGCTGGCCCGGCTCCAGATCGTCGCGCTCCACGGGGGTGGCCACGCCGAGCTTCATGCGCGCGCGGCCGGGCAGCACCGTGTAGGCCCCCGGGTTGGGGGTGACGGATCGGATGACGCGGTCCTCGTGCGCGGCATCATGGGTGAAAGACACGTAGCCGTCGGCATGCTCAAGGCGTCGTGCGTGCGTGATGCCCTCGGTGCGCTGAGGGATCGCCGTTGCGCTGCCGTCCTCGAGCGCATCAACCACGGCGAGCACCTGGCCAGCCCCGGCCTGTGCCATCGACGTCAGCAGCTCACCTGCGCTTTCACGGCCAATGGGAACCTCCACGCGAGAGTAAACGTCGCCCGTGTCCAGGCCCTCCTCGAGGGTGAAGACACACGAGGCGGTCGTGGGGTCGCCCTCGCGGATTGCCCACTGCACGGGCGCGGCCCCCCGCCAGCGGGGCAGGTCGGAAAAATGCAGGTTCACCCAGCCGTGGGTGGGCATCGCAAGAACGGCGGGAGGAACCAGGCCACCGTAGGCCACGACAACGCCGAGGTCAGCGCCAACTTCAGCGAGACGCTCACCGATCTCGGGGGTCTTGAGCGTCGTGGTCTCGAGCAACTCCACACCGGCCTGCGCGGCGACCTCGGCAACCGGGGATGGGTACATGGCCTTGCCACGTCCACGGCGGGCCGGAGGGCGGGTGATGACCAGGGCGACCTCGTGGGAAGAAGAGAGCAGGGCACGCAGCGTCGGGACTGCTGCTTCGGGGGTTCCAGCGAAAATAATGCGCACGAGCGCCAGTTTACGGCACCGGGCGGCCTCGGACTTAGAAGAGCTCCGGCGGGTTCACGCTCATTTTGACCGGCGCCACCTTGCGTGCGGCGCGCGAGCGGCGGATGTCGGTGAGCGTAGCGAGCATCGTGGCCGCATCGGCCAGGGGCGTGCGCACGAGCGTACGTACCTGGCGTTCCTCCCCCTCGCGCGTGACCGGAAGTGCGACGGTGCCCACTAGCTCAGCCCCTCCCTCACGGACGACCTGGTCGGCGACTTGACGTACCTGCGTAGGGGTCCCGTCGAGGGCGACCATCGTGCAGGCAGGGAAGAAACCGAGGGCCTCGCGTTCATCGAGGAGGCGCTGGGCGTAGTCGGTCGGAGACCAGCGTACGAGCATCTGTCCCAGGGACTCGGGAATTCTTCCCACGACGAGGCCGGGGTGCCCTGGATGCACGAGCGAAAGCGCATCGAGCCACCGGCGGGCTGCTTCCTCGGGTGCCCACAGCTCCGCCCGACCGGCGAGCGCGGCTGCGTCGAGGATGATCGCACAGGCGTACCCTCCCTCGACAGGCGGCTCGGCACCCGCAGTCGCGACGACGACGGTGGGGCGCGCGGGCAGCATGCGCGTAATGCGATGAGCCGCGGACGACTCGAGGACGGAGGCGTCCGGAAGGTTTCGCGCGATCTCCTCGGCGGTACGAGAAGAACCCACGCGCGCACCGCGCAGCTCGCGCCCCGAACACTGGGGGCATCTCCACGAGGTGGGTTCACGGTCACACCACCCGCAGGTCAGGCGTCCACCCGCATCCATGGACAGCGGACCGGAGCAATGCGGACAGCGGGCCAGGTGATCGCAGCGTCGACACACGACAGTAGGCCAGTAGCCGGCAGCTGCGACCTGGATGAGGACAGGACCGGTGCGCAGGCCCTGGCGGAGCATGCGCAGGGCAGCCTGCGGGATACGCATATGCCCGCCCGCGCCCTCACTGTGCGCCTCCGCCTCCCCGTGCAGGTGTACGCGCGGTGTTGCCGCGCGCAGAGCATCGGGCGCGGGATCGAGGCTCACCGCCCATCCGGAGCGCACGAGAGCCTGAGCTTTCACCGAGCGCGCGTTCGACGCAACGAGCAGGCCCGCTCCTTCAACCGCGCAGCGCTGGACCGCGACATCGAGCGCGTCGCACCGGGGGAAGCGTCGCTCACGCAGGCGGTCATCCCCGTCGTCGAGAATAACAATCAAGCCGAGGGGGGTGGCGGGCACCCACACGGCCGAGCGCGTCCCCACGACGAGGGGGATACGCCCCAGCGACGCGGCGATGTGCACGCGGTAGCGCTCCTCCGGGGAGACCTCGCCACCACTGAGTGCCGCACGGATACCAAGATCCTCCTCAAGTTCTCGTGCAACACGAGCGGCATGCTCACCGGTGGGCGTCACGACGATGACGGCGCGTCCCGAGGCCACGGTCGCGGCCACGGCCTCCGACAGGCACGCGCGCAGATAAGGGCGCAGCGCCGTGACGATGGCGCGCGGAGATTCCCCGACGCGCAGACGGGACAGGAACGCCGCCCCAGCGGGGTAGGCACGCCAGCCCTCCCCCAACGACTCGCCGATGATCGTGGGCCACGCGGGGGGTTTCGACGCTAATTCCTCTCTTTCCGCGCGCGCGTGCCGGGGAGGCAACGCGAGTGAGAAAACCTGGGAGGTGGTGGCCAAGAAACGCGACGCAATACGGCGTGATGCCTCGTAGAGTGCGGGGGTCAACACGGGCGTGGCAGACACGACCGACTCGACGCGCCCAACGTGATCGTCCACCTCGCGGCGGGTGCGCTCGACGATCCAGCCGTCGACACGGTTGCCCGAGAATCGCACGCGCACCAGTGAACCCACCTGAGCTTGGTCCACGAGGGCGTCGGGTACAACGTAGTCGAGCGGGCGATCCATGTGAGCCAGATCGACGTCGACGATCACGCGGGCAATCTCGGCACTGCGCGCTGCAGGCGCGTCGAACCCGTCGAGCATTCCTTGCATGGACATCATGAGCCTAGTCAAACACAGCCCGTGCCCATGTGCGTCCTGCGCTCAGCCCAGAAGCCTCAGACCGTACTTGCCGACGACCATCGCGAGGACGCCGAACACAATGAGGCCCCACAGCGCCCAGTCCAACCCCTGACCGACGATCCGGCGCAGCGAGGCCGGAGCCGGGATCACGCCGTCGCGGATGTTGATCCGCGTGATGCCGCCAAAGACCAGCGTGGTCGTCAGCGTGATAAGCAAGCACCAGGGACACAACACCTGAATGATGAAGTAGGACTGGCCAAAGAGCCAGAACGCGAAAAATAGCGCGATCGTGTAGAGCAGGTTCGTGCACGCCATGTACCAGCGGGGAAACGTCACCCCCGCGAAAATGGCGACGGAGATCGCCAGCACCACGGCCTCGAAAAAGATGCCGAGGAACGCATTGGGGAAGCCGAGGATGCGCGCCTGCCACGTCTGGGCGACCGCCGAGCACGAGAGCACGGAGGAGACGTCACAGCCGAAGCGCGCCGACGAGTCGGCGGCCAGCTGCCACGCCTCAATCGACAGAACGAAGGAGGTGACAAGGCCGATGAAGCCCGAGATGATCATCTCCAGGCTCGTACGCCTACGCCACGACCGCCGTGCCTCCTCAGTATCCCAGGAGGGTACGTAGTCGTCGATCTGCTCCGCGGCGGCGCTCATGCGAGGGCGGCCTGAAGCTCGTCGACGCGGTTGGTAGCCTCCCACGGGAACTGCTCGCGACCGAAGTGGCCGTAGGCTGCCGTCTCGCGGTAGATCGGGCGCAGCAGGTCCAGGTCCTCGATCATGCCGAGCGGTCGCAGGTCGAAGACCTCGCGGATCGCGTCGGCGATGCGCTCCTCGGGAAGAGCGGCGGTGCCGAAGGTATCGACGTACAGGCCGATCGGGCGTGCTCGTCCAATCGCGTAAGCCAGCTGAATCTCGCAGCGCTGGGCGACACCCGCAGCCACGACGTTCTTGGCCACCCAGCGGGCAGCGTACGTCGCGGAGCGATCAACCTTCGAGGGATCCTTTCCGGAGAACGCGCCACCGCCGTGGCGGGCCATGCCGCCGTAGGTGTCGACGATGATCTTGCGACCCGTCAGTCCCGCATCTGCGGCAGGCCCGCCCAGCACGAAGCGACCGGAGGGGTTAATGAGAGCCTTCATCTCACCCGTAGCCAAAGCCAGCCCGGACTCCTCAATGACGGGGTCGATGACGTGGGCGCGCACGGCGTCCGCGATGGTGGATTGCGTCAGGGTCTCGTCGTGCTGGGTCGACACGACGACGGTGTCGATACCGACCGGACGGCCGCCCTCGTAGGCGAGAGTCACCTGAGTCTTACCGTCGGGGCGCAGCCCCTCGACGATGCCCTGTTTGCGCACGTCGGTGAGGCGCTTGGCCAGGCGGTGCGCCAGCCAGATCGGAGCCGGCATGAGGTCAGGGGTGTCCGAGGAAGCGTAGCCGAACATGATGCCCTGGTCGCCCGCACCGAGGCGGTCGCGAGGATCGCCGCCGTCGGTGCCACGCACCTCGAGCGCCTCGTCAACGCCGCCCGCAATATCGGGACTCTGCCCGTCAAGAGAGATGGACACGCCGCAGGACGCGCCGTCAAAGCCGACTCGCGAGGAGTCGTATCCGATCGAAAGGATCTCGCGGCGCACGATCTCGGGGATCTCGACGTACGCCTCGGTGGTCACCTCGCCGGCGACATGGATGAGACCGGTTGCGGCCATCGTCTCGACAGCAACGCGCGAGTGGGGATCCGCATCAAGCAGGGCGTCGAGGATCGCATCGGAGATACGGTCACAGACCTTGTCGGGGTGACCTTCGGTGACGGACTCGGAAGAGAAAAGCTGTTGACTCACCGCTCAAGGCTATCAAGGAAAGCGGCAATCTGATCGGCAAGACCTGCCGCAACCTCATCCTTTGAGCCGGTGTAACGCCCCACGACGCGCCCGCTCGCATCCAGCAATCGAATGTCGTTGGGGACGTCGCCGAAGCCGACGGTCGCACCCACGCGATTCAGGCAGATGAAGTCGACCCCCTTGCGCGCGGCCTTGTCAGCGCCGTAGGCCAGGATCTCCTCATCCGTGCCTGTCTCCGCCGCGAAGCCGATGACGAGGGGCGGACGAATGTTACTGTGTCCGACCTCGAAGAGGATGTCGGGGTTGCGCACGAGATGCAGAACCGGCGCGTCGCTCCTCGCCGGGTCCTTCTTCATTTTCGAGGCCTGGGCGGACTGTGGGCGGAAATCTGCGACAGCGGCGGTCATGACCAGGGCGTCAGCACCAACCACCTGAGCCATCGTAGCTTCGCGCATGTCGAGCGCGCTGCCCACCCGCGTGACCTCGACCGAGGGCGGAAGAAGCGCCATGACGGAATCGTCGATGTTAGCGGCGATGAGGCGGACAGTGGCTCCTGAGCGTGCGGCGGCTGCGGCGATGGCCAGGCCCTGACGGCCCGACGACTTGTTGCCGAGGAAACGCACCGGATCGATGGGTTCGCGGGTACCGCCTGCGGTCACCACGACGGTCCGCCCATCTAGGACGGGAGCGGAGTTAGCCTTATCTGCTCGTGCGAGCACCTCCAAGGCTCGGCGTGCAATCTCCTCGGGTTCGGGGAGGCGACCGATACCGCTGTCCCCGGACCCGAGGGCACCGGAGGCGGGATCGATGACGTGGACACCGCGACCGCGCAGCGTCGCCACGTTCGCTTGGGTGGCGGGGGCTAGCCACATGTTCGAATGCATCGCGGGTGCTACGACGACCGGCGCGTCCGAGGCGAGCACCGTCAGCGACACCATATCGTCGGCAAAGCCGCCGGCCAACCGGGCGAGGGTGTTCGCTGTCGCTGGAACGATGATGATCAGGTCGGCCACACGGGCAAGCTCCACGTGCTCGGCACGCCCTTCCCCCGCAATTTCGACAGCGACGGGGCGAGACGTGATCCCCTCCCAAGTTGAACGACCCACGAACTCCAAGGAGGCGCGCGTCGCTGCCACATACACGTCGTGGCCCGCGCGTTGACACTCGCGGACCACGATCGGTGCTTTGAAGGCTGCAACGCCGCCGGTCACCCCGACGACGATCGTTGCCATGTCAGGCCTCGGGGTTTGCTTCGAGAGAGAGCAGGCCCTCGTTGATCTCACGCAGAGACACGGCCAGCGGCTTCTCGTCGGGCTGGACATCGACGACGGGACCCACGAACTGAATCATGTTCTGCTGAAGCTGCAGGTTGTAGGAGTTAATCTGGCGAGCACGCTTCGCGGCAAAAATAACCAGTGCGTACTTGGAATCGACGTGCTCCAGCAGATCATCAATGGGCGGGGACGTGATACCCACGGGCTGGGCAACAATTCCGGACATACGTGTCTTCCTCTCAGTGGCAGATTCAGATAGATATTACTCCAGGCCAATGAGCCCGGCCAGCTCACTCACCGCACGGTCGACATCGTCGTTGATCACAACGTGATCGAACTCGGAGGCGGCCTCCATCTCAACGCGGGCGGTGGCGAGTCGACGTTCGCGCTCTTCCGGCCCCTCGGTACCGCGACCGACGAGGCGGCGCTCCAGCTCCTCCCAGGAGGGCGGGGCCAGGAAAATAAACTGGGCGTCGGGGCAATTAGCTCGAACCTGGCGTGCACCCGCGAGGTCGATCTCGAGCAACACCGGTTCTCCGGCTGCCAGAGCCGTATCAACGGGACCGCGAGGGGTACCGTACTTGTTTTTCCCATGAACAAGCGCCCACTCCAACATCTCTCCCCTTTCGATCATGGAATCGAATTCGCTAGGGGAAACGAAGTAGTAGTGGACGCCGTTCAGTTCACCAGGCCGAGGATTGCGAGTCGTCGCCGAAACCGACACCCTCAGGTGCGGATAGCGCTTCAAGAGAGCGGCGACAACGGTTCCCTTTCCAACGGCGGTCGGGCCAGCAAGAACTGTCAATTGAGCCTGTGTCATGGCTCAATTGTGCCATGTGTACCCGTATCAGCCGAAACGCTCGACCAAAGCCTTGCGCTGTACGGGGCCGAGGCCTCGTACTCGCCTACTCTGGGCAATCTTGTACTCGTCCATCAGGACGGCGGCCGTGTTCGTGCCGACGCGCGGCAGCGACTCCAGTAGCGAAACGACTTTCATCTTCGCCACGGCCTCGTCTGAATCAGCGAGTTCCAAAACCTCAGACAGGTTCATCGAGCGCGCCTTGAGCGCGTTCTTAACCTCGGCGCGACGGCGCCGTGCCTGAGTTGCCTTCTCAAGGGCCTGTGCCCTCTGTTCCGGCGTGAGATCAGGTAGTGCCATTCTGATCATCTCCTCCGTTGGGATCTTCGGTAAATAAACTATGTCACCTTTCAAAGCACATGCGCCATCCCAAAACGCCGACTTCTGATTAACTCGACAGACTATTGCAGTGATTCGACCGTCGCAAGGTAGGCGTTGCGCAGTCCTGCCACACTCGGACCCGCGCCCAGAATTGCGCGAGAAGACGAGGCCAACACAGCGTCCTCAGCGCCTGCGAAAACCTGCCTGACCTGCGCTGGACCAGCACCCTGTGCGCCCACTCCTGGAGCCAAAAACGCGCCTTTGAGTGCAGGCAAATCGATGCTGAGACGCTGCACAGCATCACCAACGGTCGCTCCGATGACGATGCCTGCAGGGCCAAGATGGAATTGATCACAGGAGCTATTAAAGTCCGCCAGTTGAGACACGACCTGACCTGCGACGCTGCTCCCATCCTCCCGACGCGCGTGCTGGACGGACGCCCCCTCAGGGTTGGAGGTGAGCGCGAGAACAAACACTCCCCTGCCGGTAGCTTTGGCCAACTCGAGAGCGGGCGTCAGAGAACCGACGCCCAGGTAGGGAGATAGCGTAACGGCATCGCCTGCAAGCGGAGACTGGTCCGACAAAAAGGCTTCAGCGTAGCCTGCCATCGTCGAGCCAATATCGCCTCGCTTGGCGTCCACGATACACAGGGTGCCCACCTCACGGCAGGCAGCGATGACCTCTTCGAGGACCGCGACGCCGCGTGAGCCGTGCCGTTCAAAGAAGGCGGCCTGTGGCTTGAACGCTGCGGCGCGACCACCCAGGGCCTCGACGACGCGAAGAGAAAACTCTCGCACACCGTTCGCGTCGTCGTCAAGCCCCCACTGGGCAAGAAGCGAGGCGTGTGGATCGATACCCACGCACACGGGGCCATGCTCGCGCATGGCCGCGTAGAGGCGGTCGCCGAAGCCGAGGGATACGGGCGTAGTGGCGGACAGCGGGTTCATCGTGTCTCCTCCGTTCGGATGGCGTCCCACTCCTGCAGGGAGCGCACGGCATAGGAGCCGCGCATACGGACTTCGATGGCCTGCACCATCGCGTTGAAAGCTTGCAGCGTCGTGACAGCCGGGCGGTCCTGCGAGGCCGCGGCTGCGCGGATCTGGTAGCCGTCGTTACGCGGGGCGGACCGCTGCGGGGTGTTGACGACCATGTCGATGAGGCCCTCGTTGATAAGGTCCACGACCGTGGGTTCTCCATCCACGCCGCGTCCCTCCGAGGATTTGCGCACCGAGCGCGCCGGGATGCCGTTGCGACGCAGCACAGAAGCGGTACCGGAGGTCGCCAGGATCGTGAATCCCATTTCTGCCATACGGGCGGCGGGCAGGACGATCGCTCGTTTATCGGTGTCGGCGATCGAGATGAACACCGTGCCCGACGTGGGCATATCCGTGGACGCACCCAGCTGAGACTTGGCGAAGGCCGTCGGGAAGTCGTAGTCGATACCCATAACTTCACCGGTGGAACGCATCTCGGGGCCGAGCATCGTATCGACGATCTCGCCCTTATCCGTGCGGAAACGACTGAAGGGCAGAACGGCTGCCTTGACGGCAATAGACCCACCCTCGGGGATTTCGCGGGCGTCCGTGGCGGGCAGCATGCCCTGCTCGCGCAGCGACGCGATGGAAGCACCGACCTGGATGAGGGCGGCTGCTTTGGCGAGCTGCACGCCGGTCGCCTTGGAGGCGAAGGGCACGGTGCGGGAGGCGCGGGGGTTTGCCTCGATGACGTAGAGGGTGTCGGAGAGCAGCGCGAACTGGATGTTGATGAGGCCGCGCACGCCGACGCCCCGCGCGATCGCCTCGGTAGAGGCGGTAATACGCTCCAGCTCGCGCGCGGACAGCGTCATGGGAGGCAGCACGCAGGAGGAGTCACCCGAGTGGATGCCAGCCTCTTCGATGTGTTCCATGATCGCGCCCATGAAGAGTTCCGTGCCGTCATACAAGGCATCGACGTCGATCTCGATGGCCGCATCGAGGAAGCGGTCGATGAGCAGCGGGCCGCGCGAGAACAGCAGCTCGGAGTCGTGGCTGGCCAGGTAATCACGCAGCGCGGGCTCGTCATTGATGATCGCCATGCCGCGCCCGCCCAGCACGAAGGACGGACGAACGAGGACCGGGTATCCAACCTTCTCGGCGACAGCAATGACCTGTTCGGGAGTGTGCGCCGTGTCGTGCGCGGGTGCCGGACAGTGGGCCGCCTCGAGAACCTTGCCGAATTCCTCGCGGTCTTCCGCCAGGTCGATGGCCCGCGGACTCGTGCCCAGGATCGGCACGCCGGCGCGCTCAAGGTCGGCTGCCAGCGA
>ERZ651108.1166-NODE-1166-length-11973-cov-12.393355_pt1 | contig 11973 bp, 10 predicted proteins | sample MGYA00512173_ERZ651108 | MGnify/ENA metagenome assembly ERZ651108 | reverse complement strand
GTTCAATGACCTAACGGTCTTTATTCTGCCTGGTCATGTGGGTAAAGACGAGGGTCAAACCTCCAATAGCGCCAATCAAGACGCCAACCCACACCAGCCAGGTGGTGGAGAAGACCAGGTCACCGAGGTAACCGATGCCTCCCCACACTGCTACACCGATGATCAGATAGAGAATCGACATGACGGCGCCAGAGAGACCTCCGTCAGATACCAATTCTCCGGTGGTGCGGAGCTTTTTATCTCCGTCCCACCACTTCTTCTCTTCGGCCAAACGTTTTTCCTTTCAAACACCGATCGTGTTACCGACCATGGTCTTCCGAGTCGGTGTCGAAGTACAAAATTCTCAGTCGTGCGATGCTAACTGTTTCAATAACAATCCACAGAATCACGCCGGTACATGCGCCTGCGAGAGTCCAACCGTGCCTCAGATTCTCGGGGAACGGCACAAACATCAATACCAGACCGAGCAGAGCAATCTTCACGAGGTAGCTCACCACCAGCGATTTGGGTACACCCCAGTCGAAAATGGGAGCAACCAACATAACCAATACGCCCAGAGTGAAGCATATATAGATTATCAGAAAGCCCAATGTTATTCCTAGCGCGCCCACGGGGCCCGCAAACAGGTACGCACTCATCATACCGCCCAACCAAGCCAGCAGAGAGTAAGCCGATACCCTGTAGAACAAAAATTTCCAGGAAAGCTCTTGACTCTCGAAAGAAGAGGCCTTCAAACCTGCTTGAGCACGCTCTCGGCGGTGTTTCTGCTGCTTCTTGCGCTCCGCCGGCGGATACCACAGAACGTCCACCACGCGCCTCCAGAGAGGCTCTGCAGGAGCCTGAGATTTAGGCTGCTCAGAAGCCATTAGTGTTTCTCCCCACGATTCTGATTAGACTGCGTCGAAGAAGAGGAAGCAGAAGAAGGCTGACCCGCACGATCCTTCACCGAATCCGGCATGATCGGCTCCGGATGCAGCGAGGTCGGCTCCACATTCTCAGGAGTCGCAGGAACACCAGTTGCCGAGGTCAAAGAGCCGGTAGCAGGCTCTGCAGTTGCCGACTTCGCCTTCGGCGCCGAACCCTTCAAATCCGCTGCAAAACGCTTCGACAGGTCAATCGTAGAAGTAGGAGCATCTCCACCAAAGAGCTGCGGCATACGCAGATACACCACCAGCACGGCAAGAGCAACAAGCACCACACCCACGGTCGCCACCACAGATCCCGCAGCATACAGATCAGACGCAAATGCCAACAGCACCCACACCAGAATGGTCGTACCGGTCACCACGGCGGTCGAACCAAGGTGGCTGAAACCAACATCCGTCAGACGCTGATACGTGTGAGTACGGTGCGGCTTGTACCACTGCTCCCCCGCCATAAAACGACGGAACAGAGTCGTACCCGCGTCCGCAAGGTAAGTCATCAGCGGGGCAAAAGCCAACAGGAACGGAACATCCGCAAACCACGCGCCCACAGCCAACGTGCCCAGCGCCGCGCCCAAAACATAAGAACCCGCATCGCCCAAAAACACGTTCTTACCCGGGCGCACATTCCACGGCAGGAACGCCGCAAAAGCACCGGCAACAGCCACACCAGCCAAAGCCAGCCACGGCAGGTTCACCATCCAACCGGTCAGCGCATACGCCAAACCAGCCACCAGACCGTGAGCACCAGAAATACCGTTAATGCCGTCCATAAAATTCGCCACGTTAATGTAGCCGGCAACAAAAATCGCGCCCAGAATCAGCAGCAGAATGTTCGTGCCCTGCACCGTCGCAAAGCTCACGCTCACCAGTACGCCAATCACCAGCTGCAGGCCCGCACGACGCACAATGCTCACGCCGCGGATATCCTCAAGCCAGCCCAGGGCAAGAGCACACAGAATCGCCGCGGCAATCGTCACCGCCAGCTGCAAAGACTCAGCAGAACGGTACGTCCAGCCGAACAGGGTAGCCGCCACAAACGCCACAAAGGTCGCAGCCGCAGTCGCCAAACCCATACCGCGGTAGGTCGGAGCAGTATGCGAAGAACGCTCATTAGGAACATCCACCATGTTGTAGCGGTGCAAAATCGGGCGCACCGCAAACGGCAAAAGGGCACCCAAAACAAAAGCAAGAGCAAAAATGCTCAACAGCTCAGAAAAGGAGGTCATACCAGCTCCAAGGCATTGGCGCCGCTCCCCTGGACGCAAGCTCCAGAATTGCAGCTAAGGGACGATGTGTGCGTAGTGTGTGTGTGTTTACTTCGTATTCTATAGAACTCTTCAGTAGCCCGGGACTAAACATTACAGATTCTCTCCATACGTTCTGCATATTCTGCGTCCTGAAATGTTCTACACCCGAGAAAGAGAAAACACCGGATACCGCACCCGCCACGCAAGTGCAGCATCCGATGTCATTCCCTAAAGATTAGAACGTCTGCGCATCCGCCAAAGTACGCGGATCAGGGGCACGCTCCAGGCCATGACGCTCATAGCCACTGTGCTCCCGATAGTTCTGAATCCACAGCTCATAATCGAGCTCATCAGGGTCAAGCGCCGGAGCACTCGACCGGGAAATATACCGGTTCTCCTCACTAGGTACCAGCTTCTCGGTACCGCCGAAGAGAGCCTCATCCAGCTTCTCACCCTTGCGAAGACCAATCTCCTTGATCTCCACGTCATACCGCTCATACGCCTGGCGCATCGCCTTCGCAACGTCCAGGATCTTGACCGGCTGACCCATATCCAGCACCATGACCTCACCCGGGCGACCAATCGCACCGGCAAGCATCACCAGCAAGCAGGCATCGGTAATCAGCATGAAGTAACGGGTCGCGCGCTTATCCGTCAGGGTAATCGGACCACCCGAGAGGATCTGCTTCGTAAAGAGCGGCTTAATCGAACCGCGCGAACCAAACACGTTGCCAAAACGAACCGACACGTAGGTGTTGCCGGTCTTCTCACCAAAGTACGCAGTCAGACGCTCCGCCACACGCTTGGACTGACCCAGCGCAGTCTTCGGATCCGCAGCCTTATCGGTCGACACGTTCACGAAGGTCTTCACGCCCACCGCCTCCGCGGCACGCAGCACGTTCAGAGTGCCCAAGGAGTTCGTCTTCCACGCCTCCTGCGGGTACGCCTCCAGCGCCGACACATGCTTCAACGCCGCAGCGTGGAACACCACCTCGGGGCGACGCTCACGGAAAATCTCCAGCAGATTATCGCCCTCACGAATATCAGCCAGGATAATGCGGTCATCGTCCAGGCTCGACTCGTGAGTAATCGAAACCTTCGTTTCCATCAGCAGAGTCTCATCATGATCAAGCATCATGAGAGTCTCCGGCTCAAACTCGCTAATCTGACGGCACAGCTCAGAACCAATCGAACCGCCCGCACCCGTAACCAGTACACGCTTACCGTGCAGGTACGAACGCAGAATATCGCGGTCAATATCGTAGTTAATCTCGCCACGAATCACGCGCATCAGGTCGTTATCGCTCGCGGTAATCAGACGCTCGCCCATCAGTCGAGCATTCGCGCTACTAATACGCTGAACCTCAACCTTAAGCTTACGCATGCGGTTGCAGAAGGACTCGAAGTAATCCTCCGACATATCCGAAATCGTCACCAGAATCTTACGGGTACCCGACTCACGAATCACCTGCTCCAGCTCACGGTAAGTCGTAATCACCGAAATGCCGTGGAACTTCGTACCAGCCTTCAACTGGTCATCATCGAAGACCGCAACCGGGCGAAGCTTCGCCTCCTCATCGTGCAGCATCGAATCCATGACCATGCCGCCAATAAAGCCGGCACCGTACACAATCACTGGCTCGCCCGTCAGCTCACGCACAGCACCGCGCTCAGTGTACACACGCTTCGCCATGCGAGCGCCCGCCATCATAATCAAGCTAAATGCCGCCGCAATCGCAGGCACACTATGCGGAATATGCGGCAGACCCAACAGCTCATCCACAAAGGAGAAAGCAGTCAACGCCGCACCCGCACTCAAAGCAGCCGCGCCGGCACGCCAGGACTCGTCAAACGAACCGTACGAATACACGCCGTTATAAATCTTCACGCCCGCCAAACCAACGACCAGGTGCAACACCACAGCCAAAGTAGCGGTCATCGTCAATGACGCCGGGTGAATAATATCGAACACCGAGCCGTTGCTGAGCAGCACACTATAGCGGAGCATGTACGCGAACAAAACCGACAGAACCCAGGCACTCGAATCAATCAGCGCCTGCGCAATCAGCCACCATGGCTTACGCTCATACAGGCGGTTCACCAGCATCGTGCCAGAGTCACCCTCCGTCACCATCGTGCCGCGCTGAGCAGCCTTCTGCATCACCACATGAGCGTGAGGTTTCAACTGAGCCACTACATGCCTCCTTCAGATGCGGTACCAGAAGAACGAGAAGAAGCACGAGCCGTCAAAGACGACAACGCACGAAACGCCGAACGGCGCGCCTGCTCAGGAACAAAACGGTACACACTACGCACCGCCATATTCTGAGCCCACTGAAGCTTAGAAATACCGTGACCGGTGTACAGTCGACGCTGAATCGCCACATCCTGCAACCAGGCGTCCACTCCCCCGCGCTTCGTGTACGCGCCCGCACCCACGCGGTAACGCACCAGAGCCTCGGGGATATTGCCCAGACGGTAGCCGGCATCGCGCAGACGCATCCACAGCCACCAATCCTCAGCGCCGGGCACGAACTCGTAGCCGCCCAGCTGCTGCACGGCACTCTTCACGAACGCCACCGACGGGTGGTAAATCGGGTTGCGCGAATCCATCGCGCACAGCAGACGCGCAGAATCAACAATCGCCTCCCGGGTCGACTCCACCGCAGTATTGCCCTCATTCACCTCAAGCATGGCGGAGCCCAGCACCGTGTAGCCACCCTGCACCAGGGCAGGAATCAGACGCGCAAAACGAGTCGGCTCAGACAGATCATCAGAATCAGCACGAGCCACCAGCTCATAGGAGCACGCCTGCAGACCGGCATTCAGCGCCTCCGCCAAACCAACATTCTGAGCCAGCTCCACCACCTGAATCGGCGGGCAATCCAGATCCTCGGCACGCTGAACCCAGCGGTTCACCACGGCATCCAGCTCGGGGGTCAGCGGACCGTCCTTCACCAAAACCAGCTCGGATGGGCGCAGAGTCTGGTTCAGCAGATTCGACTCCAACGCCTGATCCAAGTAGGCGGGATTCTCCTTCGCGTACACGCTCATCAGCACCGAAAAATCGGGGACAGAACTCACGCAACCGCGCGCCCTCTCAGCCTCAACGGCGCTAGCAGTAGCCGGCACGCCGTAGTGGCCTGGGAAAGTCAGCGGGTAAATACCCTCAAGCACCTGAGCATTCGGGCGAGGCGCACGCAAACCATCACGCACACCATTGAGGAAATACCCCAGGTAGGTGCGGCGGTCATCAGTACGCAGAACAGTAGAAATCCACAGGCGCGCCGACGAGCCACCATAGAGCAACTTCTCCAGCGGGTTCAGAGTACGCGAACGGGTAAAGACCCACAGCTTATTACGCACATCGTTATAGAAACGCGGACCCGGGTCAGCGTTCGTCGTACCAAAAGTCTTCGTGTGGTGCTTAGCCACCGAAGAAGGCACCGCAATGCCGTCACGGTGATGAATCAGACGAGTCGAAAACTCGAAGTCATCATTCCAAATGAAGAACTCAGCAATCGGCAAACCACCGTTACGGCGAATAGCCTGCGCATCCATCAGAATCGACACGAACGAGGCGCTACGAATCGGGCGGGCACCCACCGCCTGCGCACGAGCATGACGCTGCTCCCCCGCCGCAAACATCGTGCGCGGAGTGTTCATCGGGTGGTCCTCGCCGTTCGTCCACACCACACGAGACGCCACCACCGCGGGGCGCTGCGAAGGCACCGGCGAATAGTTCAGCCAGGCGGCAACCGCCTCCGACAGGGTGTTCTCGGTCGGCTCGGTGTCATCATCCATAACCCACACCAGGTCCGGGTTATGGCGTTCCAGCGCGCGGTCAATACCCACCGCGAAACCGCCAGCGCCACCCATATTGCTCTCCAGGCGGATGCAATCCACCGGCAGCTCATAGTCCAGGGTACGCAGGTACTCGGCGGTACCGTCCGTGGAGGCGTTATCGACGATCACCACCGCCGCGGGCACGCGCTCACCAGAAGCGATACCAGCGAGGGTCTTCGGCAGCAGGTCCTCACGGTTATAGGTCACCACCACGGCGACCGTGCGGGGATACTCGTTCAAAGAATCGCAAGAAGAAGACTGTTCGGAAGAAGACTGTTCGGAAGAAGGCTGTTCTGAAGAAGGCTGTTCTGAAGAAAGCTGGGCAAAAGCGGTCACGTCGCTGTACTTTTCTGCCATAAGTTCTCCCTCCGCGGCGCGATGCGCCTGAATCAGCCGGTACGCAATACACCCATACCGTGCCGGGCGCTTCTGGTGTTTCTCGCGCCCTCGGTACTCAACCGTGTGAATATATCACTCAAAGAAAACATTTTACCCGCGGTCTCCACTAGAGAGTGAACCATCACCCCAAAAGACGCGCTATATGACAAATAAACAACCGAATTCAGTTGATTTATCCGCATAGCGGACGTACCCGCACACCCACTTTTGGGTGTCTATCAAGCTATCAGCTTCACAGCCTGTGTTTGCGCTGTGCACCCCGTGCGAAAAAACGACCAGAGACCGAATAAAACCCCACAAATTCCCCATAAACTGTTCAAATATGGGAAAGTTGAAATGACCCCATTTTTCCCCGCAACGTACGCGGGCTCGTGAGAGGTAAAAGAGATGTCCGAATCCAAGTGGAAAGTCATTGGCGCCAGCGGCTTCGTTGGTTCCTCCATCGTCGCGCGTCTGAACGCAGAAGGTATCAGCGTCGACCCCATTGAGGCACCTCGACTCGCAACCCGAGCCCTTGACGTAGACAGCATCATCGACGAAGCAGACCAGCTTGAAGGCATCATCGACTCCCTCGCAGAAGCCTTCGCGGGCGCGCAGGTCGTCGTCAACGCAGCGGGCCTCGCAGCCCCCAACATGCAGGATCTGCCCCCGCTCGTCGGCGCAAACGCCCTGCTTCCCGCCGTGATCGCAATCGCCGCACAGCGTACCGGCGTACGCCGCGTCATCCACCTCTCCTCCGCAGCCGTACAGGGCCCGCGCCTCGTGTTGGATGATTCCGAAGAGACCAACCCGTTCAGCGCCTACTCCTTCTCCAAGGCACTCGGCGAAGAAGCGCTGCTCGACCTGCAGGACTACTTCCTCGAAGAGCACCCCGACTGCGCACCCGAACTGTGCATCCTACGCGCAACCAGCGTGCAGGGCCGCGGCCGACGCACCACCGAACTCTTCGCCAAGATAGCTTCCTCCCCCTTCGCCTCCGTTGCGGGTGCAGGCACCGGCAAGTCCCCGGTCTCCAGCGTGCACGCCCTCGCAGAATTCGTGGTCATGCTCGGCACCTTCCCCGGCGAGCTACCCACCATCGTGCTGCAGCCCTGGGAAGGCGCAACCGTCGCCTCCGCATCGCTGGATGCAGGCCGCCGCAAGCCGCTGCACCTGCCCGAATGGCTCTGCCGCGCAGCCGTCAAGACGGGCTACACCGTCTCCGAGCTGATGAACGACAAGTTCGCAGGTTCCGTGCGCAAGGTCGAGGTCATGTGGTTCGGCCAGGGCATCGACGACTCCTGGGCACGCGAAAACGGCCTTCTGCCCACCCCGCGCGTACGTGAAGTACTGCGCAACGCCCACACCGCGCTGGGCAAGAAAAAGGACCGCCGCTTCGACAAGAACTAGGTGGCGCAAAACTAGATAGCGCGCATGCTCTCCTAAAGGTGCACAACCTGAGGCACGCAGACTAGAGACACGCTACCTGAGGCGCACAACCTAGAGGACTCATAACGAAAGGGAACCCCCGATATATCTGAACGATATATCGGGGGTTCCCTATACGTTTTTATGCTCCGAGATTTTACGCTCCGAGCTCTCTAACGCGCAGAGGTTTAGAGGTGGTCCTCCGGGGCGTCCTTCTGCTCGGTCTTTGCCTCAGACTCGGTTGTAACAGCCTCGGCCTTAGCGTCTTCAGCCTTAGCTTCTGCCGGCTTAGCCTCGCTCTGAGCGGGGGTGCTCTTAGCGGCAGTCTCAATCTTCGATTCGCCGAAGACCAGCGCGCGAGCAGTATCAGCAGGAACCGGGTGAGTCGGCGGCTCATCCGCACGAACCGGCTTCGGAGTGTTATCACGGTAGCCGCGCGCACGTTCCTGATCCACGCCGGTGCTGAAAGCAGAAGACAGAGCCGAACCAGCACCCAGCAGGGACGCCGCGACAGAGCCGGCAGCCGGTGCCGAAGCGCGACGAGCAGGCTCACCGCTCACAGTATGGGTGCTGTCCCACTGCTCGTATGCCTCATCCAGGTCAGCCTGATCGTCCAGAGCACGCTCAGAAGGAGTCGACTCAGACGACGCGGAAGAAGCAGACTCAGCTTCCTCAACCTTACGAGCCGCCTGCTCGTCAGCCTCCGCACGAGTCAGGATAGTCGGGACAACCTCGCGCAGCTCCTCCACCGAAATTGCGCCCTCACGAACCACCACGTAGGGGAAGGAGGTGCAATCCAGAATCGTGGACGGTGCTGGCTCACGCTCAGTCACCACAACCACGCCATCCTCATTCGGCTCAGACTCAAGCGGCTTAGGACGAGCGCCACCGTCAATAATCACGGCAACGTCCTCGCCCAGGGACTCCAAGGCGGTCTGCGCGTCCAGTGCGGCTTCCTGACCGGTCTTGTTCGCGCTCGAAACCGCCAGCGGACCGTGCTCAGTCAGCAGCTTCAGGGCGAACTCATCATCGGGAACACGCACGGCAACGGTACCGCGGGTCTCACCCAAATCCCAGCTCAGCGACGGGTACGCGTGAAGAATAATAGTCAGCGCGCCGGGCCAGAAGCGGCCACCCAGGTCGTAAATATCGTCCGGAACGTCGTCGACCACGCCAGCGAGCGCAGCAAGATCAAAGATCAGCACGGGCGGCGGCATGGTGCGGTCGCGGCCCTTATCTGCCAGCAGCTTGGCAACGCCCTGATGCGAGAAAGCATCGGCGGCAATACCGTAGACGGTATCGGTGGGCATCACAATCGTGTCGTGCGCCTTCAGCGCCTCGCGGGCAGCCTCGATGGCCTCGCGGGTCTCAGTTTCAGTCGTTACGGGGTACAGCTTTGCAGTCACGGGTCTTATTCTCTCATGTTTTTCTGGATGCGGCGAGACACCGGCACCCACAACGCGCCATGTGGAAGCACTCTTCCGGGGGTTCACCATATTTCGCGGGCTTTGAGCTGGCTGAGGAGGCGGACGCGTTGCCTTCATGCAGCCCGGCACGGGCTAGGTGGTGCATCTACTAGTCTAAAGGCTCTAGTGGGCGCGGTTTATAACCGACGCTATGACGCGGACGATTATTCAGGTCACGCACCGGGTAGCAGCCTTCGAAGCCGATGCGTGCCAGCAACTCGGCGACGGCTTCTTCCTGGGTGTCGTCGTGCTCCATGATGAACAGACCGCCGGGGGAAAGAAGTTCGAAGGCGCGGGCGGCAATCGCGGAGGGCATCTGCATGCCGTCCTCTCCCCCGCCGTACAGCGCCATGTCCGGATCATGCAGGGCGGCTTCCGGGTCGGCGGGTACGTTCGTCGGCGGAATGTACGGAGGATTCGAGAGCACCGCGTCAAAGGTTCCGGCAAGCTCGGGCAGGGCGGTGAGGGCGTCCCCCTGTACCAGGTGCACGCCGAGCGGCTCCAGGTTTTTACGGGTGTAGGGGATGGCGTCTTCGGAGAGTTCCACCGCGAACACCTGGGCGTTCGGCAGTTCGCTCTTGATTACCGCGGCGATAGCCCCGGAGCCGGTGCACAGGTCGACGATGCGTAGCGCACCGGTTGCCGAAGCGGTGCGTGCGTTCAGCACTTTGAGGGCTTCTTCAACGAGTAGCTCGGTCTCGGGGCGGGGTACGAACACGCCCGGTCCGACCGACAGTTCTAGGCGGTAGAAGGGAGCGGAGCCGGTGATGTGTTGCAGCGGTTCGCGGCTGGCGCGGCGGGCGACCAGCGCCTCGTACTCTGCGACCTGGTCGGGGGTGAGCCGTTCCCCCATGAGCGCTGCGTGCTGGAGGCGCGAGCGTAAGCCGTCGTAGAGCAGGTGCGCGGCGAGTAACTCGGCGTCGACGCGGGGGCTGGGCACCTGCGCCAGTGCCGCGGTGGCGCGCGTGAGTACCTGCGCGAGTTCTTCCCCGCGCGGGTCGTGCACATTCACCTTCATGAGCTCTCCTCCTCGTCTTTCAACGGCTCAAAGCCTATCGCTGCATACAGGTGAGGGGCTCCACCGCCGTAGCGGCGAGCCCCTCACCAACATCTCACGTCAATTCAGCGAATCGGCAAGAGTCTATATACAAAAATTACTTCTGTTCCTGGCCCACCTGAGCGAGGCGGTGCGCCTCGTCCATCTCAATAGCCGACTGAACCACAGGCTCCAGGTCACCATTGAGCACAGCGTCCAGGTTGTACGCCTTGTAGCCGGTACGGTGATCCGCAATGCGGTTCTCCGGGAAGTTGTACGTACGGATACGCTCCGAACGGTCCATGGTACGCACCTGCGAAGCACGGTGTGCCGCGTTCTCAGCGTCAATCTGCTCCTGCTGGTGAGCCAACAGGCGCGCACGCAGAACGCGCATCGCAGCTTCACGGTTCTGCAGCTGAGACTTCTCATTCTGCATCGCCACCACAATACCGGTCGGAAGGTGAGTAATACGCACCGCCGAGTCAGTGGTGTTCACCGACTGACCACCGGGGCCCGAAGAACGGTACACGTCGATCTTCAGGTCGTTCTGGTTGATCTCGATTTCTTCGGGCTCATCCACTTCGGGGAACACCAGAACACCAGCAGCAGAAGTGTGGATACGACCCTGAGACTCAGTCGCCGGAACACGCTGCACACGGTGCACGCCGCCCTCGTACTTCAGGTGCGCCCACACGCCCTCAGCAGGCTCATTCGAGGAACCCTTAATAGCGATCTGTGCGTCCTTGTAACCGCCAACATCGGTGCTGGTCGAAGAAATAATCTCAGTCTTCCAGCCCTTGTTCTCGGCATAACGCATGTACATGCGCAGCAGGTCACCAGCGAACAGAGCCGCCTCGTCGCCACCAGCACCAGCCTTCACCTCAAGAATGACGTTACGGCCATCATCCGGGTCACGCGGAATCAGCAGGCGGCGCAGCTTCTCCTGAGCAACCTCCAGCTCCTCCTCCAGGCCGGGAATCTCCGCCGCAAAATCCGGATCCTCATCAGTCATCTCGCGAGCAGCCTCAAGGTCATCCTTCAGCGAAGTGTACTTGTTGTACGCAGTCACAATACCGGTCAGCTCCGCGTAACGGCGTCCCACACGGCGTGCCTTACCCTGATTCGCCTGCACGGCGGGGTCAGCCAGCTGATTCTGCAGGTCAGCGTGCTCATCCAGCAGAACCTGAATAGATTCAAACATTCTGTTCTCTCTTCCATCTCCCGCACTTTACGCCGCACGGGCAGGCACTAGACATCTCACACCCCTGGCAGGGATGCACAAAACGAACGGCTCACGCGCCCCACCCACAATGAGGAGGTGGGGCGCGTGAGATACGAGCCTTAGTCGACCAGACGCAGACCGTTCTTCTGAACCGTCAGAAGGAACTCCACGTTGCTTTCAGTCTTACGCAGCTGGTTGGTCAGAACACCCAGAGCCTGCTCAGGCTCCATACCCGCCAGGGCACGGCGCAGACCCCACATAATCTTGACCTCATCCGGGGAGAGCAGGTTCTCCTCGCGGCGAGTACCAGAAGCGTTAATATCAACCGCCGGGAAGATACGCTTATCCGCCAGCTGACGGGACAGGCGCAGCTCCATGTTACCGGTGCCCTTGAACTCTTCGAAGATCACTTCGTCCATCTTCG
>ERZ651108.1158-NODE-1158-length-11994-cov-17.331686_pt1 | contig 11994 bp, 9 predicted proteins | sample MGYA00512173_ERZ651108 | MGnify/ENA metagenome assembly ERZ651108 | reverse complement strand
TACCTCATTTTGCAACAAGACACCCCTAGCGATTATGTTATAGCTACAGGTATTACTACTGCTATCCGCGATTTTATCAAGATGGCGGGACAAGAAATCGGTCTGACTATTGACTTTAAAGGTCAAGGGGTGGATGAAAAAGGGTATATAGTTGCAGTAGACAAGGCTATTTTTGCTGAAAAAGTAGGCGAAAAGTACTTAGCAGCTATAGAAGCTAAGATTGCTAACAAAGCTGAAGTAGTATTAGTAGACCCACAATATTTCCGTCCTACAGAGGTAGATTTGCTTATTGGTGACCCTACCAAGTCGCAAACAGTTTTAGGTTGGAAACCTGAATATGACCTAAAAGGGCTTATAGAAGATATGATGCGTTCTGACCTTAAACTCTTCAAACGCGATGCTTACCTTAAAGAAGGAGGATTTAAAGTAATGAATTATTTTGAGTAAGGATGGAAAAACATGCTAAAATATATGTAGCTGGGCATAATGGGTTAGTTGGTTCAGCTATATGGAAAAACCTTTCACAAAAGGGCTATACAAACCTTATTGGCAGAACCAGTTCCGAACTCGACTTGCGCAATACACAAGCGGTAGCTGAGTTTTTTGCCAAAGAACAACCTGAATATGTATTTTTAGCAGCAGCTAAGGTTGGAGGGATTATGGCAAATTATCTCTATCGTGCAGACTTCATCATGCAGAATATGAAGATGCAATGCAATGTTATTGAGCAGAGCTACCTTCATAAGGTAAAGAAACTTCTCTTCCTTGGAAGTACGTGTATCTATCCAAAGAACGCACCACAGCCAATGCGCGAGGATTGTTTGCTGACTTCTCCACTGGAATATAGCAACGAGGAGTATGCTATTGCAAAGATAGCAGGTCTTAAGATGTGTGAAAGCTATAACCTCCAGTATGGTACTAATTACATAGCTGTCATGCCAACAAACCTCTATGGTCCTAATGATAACTTCCATTTGGAGAACTCTCATGTGATGCCAGCTATGATGCGCAAGATTTATCTTGCGAAACTTATTCACGAAAACAACTGGGATGCTATACGTAATGATATGGATAAGCGTCCTATCAATCCAACTGATAAACTGCGTGCAGAGATTGGTGAAGGTAATGTTGATGGCAAGAATACAGAAGAGCGCATCTTGAAAGCACTCGCTTTCTATGGTATTGAGAATAATAAGGTGACCCTATGGGGTGACGGAAGTCCATTACGCGAATTCCTTTGGAGTGAGGATATGGCTGATGCCAGCGTTCACGTCTTATTAAATGTAGACTTCAAAGATATCATTGGCATAGAGAAATATTCAAGTGTTTTCTACGGCGCAAAGATTGATGGAGCAGTTGACCGCAACAACTCTGAGGGTCGTGGTGGTGCTATCCCATCTTTAGGTGAGATTCGTAACTGTCATATCAATGTTGGTACTGGTAAGGAACTTACTATCAAAGAACTTGCAGAACTTGTTAAGAAGACCGTTCACTTTGAAGGAGACATCATCTGGGATGCCGAGAAACCAAATGGTACACCACGTAAACTCATTGATGTTGAGAAGTTGCACAGCCTTGGTTGGACGCACAAAGTAGAAATTGAGGATGGTGTTGAGAAGCTCTACGAGTGGTATCAAGAAAGCTTAAAGTAATTTTTATCATTGATTAGGCATATTGGGCATGTTAGCCCAATAAGCCTAATTTGACTAATAAATCCACCCAATCGCAAACAGCGAACATTCAATCAAATCTTTACTATATGAAGAAACAAGTATTACTAACCGCAGCATTATTGTCTGCTACAAGCATGATGGCACAGAAGCTAACGTATCCACAAGCTCCAAAGGACGGAACTGTAGACACCTATTTTGGTGTTCAAGTTGCCGATCCTTATCGTCCATTAGAGAATGACAGTTCCAAAGCTACCGCTGAATGGGTAGCTGCTGAGAACAAGGTTACACAAGAGTATCTTTCTCGTATTCCATTCCGAGCGAAACTCTTCAATCGTATGAAGGAGTTGGCGAACTATGAGAAGGTATCGGCTCCTTCCTATATCAAATCTATAGGTAAGTGGCTTTTCTACAAAAATGATGGTCTTCAGAACCAAAGTGTACTCTACATTATGGACCGTCTTGGGGATGAGAAGAACGCACGTGTTTTCCTTAACCCTAACCAATTGTCATCAGACGGAACCGTTGCACTGAAGGGTATCTACTTCTCACACAACGGTAAGTATGCAACCTACTCTATCTCTCGCAGCGGAAGCGACTGGCAAGAGTTCTATGTTATGGATGTCAAGACTGGAAAACTGCTTGATGACCATATTACTTGGGCAAAGTTTTCTGGCGCATCATGGCAAGGTGACGGATTCTATTACAGTGCTTACGATGCTCCACAGAAGGGACATGAGTTTAGTAATGTGAATTCTATCCAGAAAATCTACTATCACAAGATTGGTACTCCACAGTCTGAGGATGTTCTCTTCTATCAGAATCCAGCGAATCCTATGCGCTTCTATGCTGTAAGTGTCAATGAAGAAGAAACCATGATGTTCCTATATGAGAGCGGCGCAGGCTCAGGTAACATTGTCTACGTACGTGATCTCCGCCAGCCTAATAGCCAATTCATTCAGATGACATCAAATCTTGATTTGCAATATAGTTTAGTTGAAACTATTGGTGACAAGATGTACTTCCTTACAAACGATGGCGCACCAAAGAACCGACTTATGGTTACCGACCTTAAGCACCCTGGTTTCAATGAGTGGAAAACACTTGTACCAGAGTCTAAGGACATGCTTGAAGGTGTTACTTTTGCTGATGGTAAGATGATTCTGAACTATATGAAAGATGCTTCCAGCCATGCTTACGTTTATTCTATGGATGGAAAGCAACTCTCTGAGATAAAACTTCCTACATTGGGCAGTGCAAGTTTCTATGGAGAAAAGGACCGGAAGGAAGTATTCTACTCCTTCTCATCTTTCACCGTACCAACCACCATCTATCAGTATGACCTCGCCACAACTAACAGCAAGGTGTATGCTGCACCAAAGGTTAAGTTCAAGGAGTCTGATTATGTCTGCGAACAGGTGTTCTATCCAAGTAAGGACGGAACAAAGATTCCTCTCTTTATCACTTATAAAAAAGGTTTAAAGCGCAATGGTAAGAACCCAGTATTCCTCTATGGCTATGGTGGTTTCAACGTACCTTTAACCCCTTACTTCTCTTCGGTACGTATTCCTTTCATCGAAAATGGTGGTATCTATGCTCAAGCATCCCTACGAGGTGGCAGTGAGTATGGTGAGGACTGGCACATAGCTGGTACGAAGATGCAGAAACAGAATGTCTTTGATGACTTTATCTCAGCTGGAGAGTGGCTTATTGAAAACAAGTATACAAGTAAAGACTACCTCGCTATTGTTGGCGGTTCAAATGGTGGTTTGCTTATAGGAGCTTGCATGACACAGCGTCCTGACCTCTTTAAAGTATGTATTCCACAAGTAGGAGTAATGGATATGTTGCGCTATCATAAGTTTACGATTGGTTGGAACTGGGCTCCAGACTATGGAACAAGCGAAGATTCAAAGGAGATGTTTGAGTATCTTCACGCTTATTCTCCACTCCACAATCTCCGTCCTGGCACAAAGTATCCAGCAACTTTGGTAACAACAGCCGACCATGACGACCGTGTTGTACCTGCGCACTCATTTAAGTTTGCAGCTACCCTGCAGGCTGACAATGCTGCCAACACACCAACACTCATTCGCATTGATACCAAGGCAGGCCACGGAAGTGGTAAGCCTTTGTCTAAGCAGTTGGAAGAGCAGGCTGACATCTACGGCTTCATCCTTTATAATATGGGATTGAAATATTAAGAGTTCAGAGGAGTTATGTTCATATATCTTTGTTTGAAAAGTAACTTCTTGCAATAGCATAACTCCTCAAACTCCCAAACATATTTCATGAATAACAGTATTGTATTAATTCAATTTTAATACTCAACCTATTAAGTTTCCAATCAAATGCAGATTCTATTAGCATCCGCTAAGATAATGAACAGTACCACAAAGGTACAAACCCCAGATACACACCTGCCTCGTTTCCATAAGGAAGCGAGACAGATGGCATTAGAGCTCGGAGAACTCTCCGTTAAAAATCTTGCAAAAGAATTAAAGTGTAATGATAAAATAGCATTGGAGAACAAGCTTCGCTATCAAGACTTCTTCAACGAGGATGCTTATCTCCCGGCACTTCTTGCCTATTACGGTCAGGCTTATAAGTACTTGAAAGCAGAGGAATACAGCCTGAATGACTTTCTTTATGCGGACAAACACCTCTGGATAACAAGTTTCCTTTACGGACTATTACGACCGTTAGACCTCATACATCCCTACCGTCTGGAAGGTAAGACCAAACTTCCGTCAGCAGAAGGAAAGAATATATTTGATTACTGGAGACCACTTCTTACCGATATGCTCATTAAAACCTTGAAAGCTGATGACGGAATTCTTGTATATCTTGCCGCAGAAGAGTTCAAACATCTCTTTGATTGGAAGCGGCTGAAGAAAGAAGCACGTGTCATACATCCCTTCTTTATGGTGGATCAGGGCAGCCAGCTGAAAGCTATCAATGTCTACGCCAAGAGCTGTCGCGGTGCGATGACAAGTTATATAATACGCAACCAGCTGACATCATACGACGATTTGCTTGACTTTGAACTTGATGGTTTCACCTATCAACCCGATTATGGAGATGAGGAGCATCCACACTTTATATTAAGGACATAAGCAAACATTTCGTCGTCAAACAACCAAACCTAATAGTACAAAAATGTCAATCGAAGAATACCGGCAGCAAATACTCAGTATTTTGCTTGCAAAAACCAACGCCAAGGGGACGGCTCGTTTTGATGAATCGTCTGCCAAGGAACTTCTTGACCAGTTATCTGATGAAGAACTGGAAGAAGGAATCCTATTCAACACACCTGAAGATGTAGCTGAAATCCTATCAGAAGTTGGAACACTATAAGCGCTCATTTATAAGTAATAGAGGAAACCATAGGCGACATACGATAGTTTATTAGAGGTTTCTCACGGCTTATTATAAGCATATTCCATCTTAAACCCAAACATCTTCAGTAATGAAATATATTTACACAACTTACGGATATTTCTGTTTAAAAACAAGAAATAGAAGCATTTTCCAATACTCTAATAACTCATTAGTTATCAAGACGTTATAAAGTTGTACAAAAAAAGGTGCTTAATTAGCTTTCAAAAGGGCGTTAGTTAGCATCTTAAAGAGCATCTTTAACAAGTCAATTAAGGCTTAATTAGAATGCTATTCATGGTTATTAAAAATGCTAATGAGGATTTATTTTGACAAAACAACAAAAAAGGTAAAAGAGAATGAACCCTTTTACCTTTCTTATTATTTACTAAGTTTCTTCTTAGAAACGATAACCCAATGTAAGGAGTAACTGACTTCTGTTATTCTTAACATCAGTGTTTGAAGCAATGTTAGACTCCGTTATTTTTGTAGTACCAGATGTGTAAGTTATGTCTCTTACATTAGAGAATGGAGCAAAAGAACCTTTCTGTGCACTATACTGATAAGCCAAGTCTATATTGAACTTCTTAACCTGATAACCAACACCTAATGTGAAGCGATTAATTTCGCCCCAGTTTGTGTAGTCTGTTGTTGAAGAATATGCTGTACCAAAAGAAGCAAGACCTGGGTCTTTCTGACCATTATTTGCATACTTTGCACCAACATAGTTATAACCCATACGCAAAGCAACATTGCTTACAGGCTTGTACTCAACACCTAACTTCAATGTGCTAACACCCTTCAGAACCTCCTTAGTGTGTGCATTCATATTCTTGTCAGGGATTGATGACTCGTAATACTGATCATAGTAATAATCATAATAGCCACCATTGTTAACTCTGCTATTAATATTAGCATAGTTTTCATATTCATATGTAGCACCCAAAGCAATGTTATTACCAATAGTGTGACCAAGAGAGAAGCCAAACTTCCATGGTGTCCACATCTTGAAATCGTATGAATTGCTAATGTAAGATTCCTTATTTGTTGTACCCTGAGCATAAACAAGACCTGTTGCATTTGATGTTGTTAAGTCATACCATGTTGGAGACTTCACATATGCACCAATTCTAAATGGAGACTCAGCTACCGGACGAACAATTACACCAGCCGTGATATCAAAACCTGAACCCGTTACCTTTCTCTCATCACGAACAAGTACACCACCAGCATTATTTAAGTTCTCACGATACTCACTGTATCCCTTATAATTAACATCCTTCATACCGAATGTCAAACCGAGATAAACTCTGTCATTGAGGTTTCCACTCACTGCAAAGTCATAATTACCAATATAGCCAGTATGCGCACGATCTAAAGTATAACCAGTGGCTTTCTCATAATTATAAGTTCCTGTGCTACCTGGAATCAATGAATTCCAATAAAGGTTATCAATCTGACTCCAAGTATATGCAACATTTGTTGATGTAGCATTTACATAGCCGATATTCTGACCATCTTTATTCTTACCAACATAGAATCCTCCATTGTTCTCATCACCAAGTAAGCCTTTAATATATGACTGCTTATTCTGTGAACTTCCATTCAAAGAGCCTGCAGCATTAAGGATATAATCAAAGTTCTTGCTCTTATGATAGTTGAAACCAAAGTTAAGGAAAGACTTCTGACCAGTACGAGTAGTATAGACACCACCAATCTGGTCGAAACTCAGATTAGTCTTCTTACCATTAGAGAACTCTTTACCATCTGATTGCATAAGAAGACCAGCACTGAGACTAACATTGCTGTGACGGAACAAACCGATACCAGCTGGGTTAGAACCGATAGTAGAAATATCAGCACCCAAGGCTTCCATGGCTCCACCCATACCAACATAGCGTGCAGTACCATTCAAGTCCTCTCCTGCTAACTTAGCATTCTCGTATGTCTCCTGTGCATTTGCAGACAAAGCAGCAAACAACGAAACAGCAAAGAAAATATATTTACTCTTCATTTCTGATATTCTTTATTAATTAAACATTCATTATCCAAAATACTATCTATGACTACCGAAGGCACTGCGTGAGCCACCAGAACTGCTGCCTCCACCGCCAGAATATGAGCCACCGAAGCTACCACCACCTCTTGCACCACCAAATGAGCTTGGTGAAGGCTGTGAGAATGTAGAGCGCTCTGGCTGAGAATAAGAGCGTGTCTGATTCTCAAAACCATTCTGACGTGCGCCAGCGAAGCGATCATAGTAGTTTCTCATATCATTACTCTGAGATGCATTGTTACCATACTGGTTTACATTGCCACGACGATTTGAGTAAGATGAGCGTCCGTTGTCATAGGAACCACTTCTTGCTTGAGAACCAAAGTCTCTTGGAGAGTTACCCCAGTGATTAGCTGTACCCGTATGACCATTGTAAGCATAGTAGCCACCTCTTCTATAACCATAGTAAGGATAACCACCATAATAGCCATAATATCTGCTCCATGGGTTGTACCAACCATAGTCAGCATAACCATAATAGTATGGATAACCGCCGTAGTAGCCATAATATGGATAACCACCATAATAGCTATAGTAAGGATAGCCACCATAATAACCATAAGACCATGGATCATCCCATCTGTCATACCAGCCACCATAATAAGGTGAACGCCATCCCCATCCTACATAGAACGAAGAGCGACCAGCAAACCATGGGTCATAATAGCCACCCCAAAATCCATCAAAACGACTCATTCTTCGGCTATAAGCAAAGTCATCGTTATCGCTTTCGTACTGACGAGTGAAACCTCCATAGATAGTATCTAACACGACAGAGTCGCCATGCAACGTAGAGATACGCGACATAAAGATATCGTTTCCAAGAGAATCAACTCCTATTTTCTTATAATTATACTTGCCACGACGATTGTATTCGTCATTAGACTTACCAATACCGCTATAATAAACAGGGCGATCCTCCTCCACTTTACTCTGTTGATAAGCAGACTGATCCGCCTTTGACGGGGTAAAATAAAGGTCATCTTGCGCCATTGATAGCAATGGCATAGCTCCAAATAAAACCGAAAGTAATACTGAACGTTTCATATACCTTTTTTTTAATTTACACTTGTTTTAACACCAAGATAATGTTTGTACACAATCTTTATAGTGCAAAAATAAGATAACTTTCTTTGCAAATATACGGATTTTCCCTAATCCATGGTAGGTTTTTCCCTATTTTTTATAATTTTGCAGTAGAAATTTAACACCAAGATGAAATATATACAAGTAAAGTTTACGGCAGAACCTGATTCTCAGGATGTAAGAGACATCATTGCAGCTCTTGCAGCTGAAGTTGGATTTGATTCCTTCACAGACGAACCAGACGGACTCGTTGGCTACTGCCAAGAAGATCTTTTCAATAAAGAAACACTTACTGAAATCATACAGAGTCTTCCAATTCCAGACGTAAAAGTTTCTTTCGAAGCTGCTAAAGCTGAGGATAAGAATTGGAATGAGGAATGGGAAAAAGCAGGTTTCGACCCTATCATCATTGACGACCGCTGTGCTATCATCTGTAAGAATATGGAAGAAGATGCCACAGCTACCTATCCTCAACTTGAGACAATCCCAATGAAGATTGCCATTGATGCACAACAAGCATTTGGGACAGGTACACATGAGACAACACAGATGATTGTTTCATTATTATTGAACCAAGACCTCAAAGAAAAGAGAGTTCTTGATTGTGGTTGTGGAACAGGTATTTTAGGCATTGTTGCTGCAAAGTGCGGTGCAAAAGAAGTTGTAAGCTATGACATTGATGAGTGGAGTGTACGCAATGCTGAGCATAATGCCGAACTAAATGGTGTAGAATTAGATGTGCTTGAAGGCGACAAACGAGTCTTGTCACACGTGAGTGGTGTCTTTGATGTTATCTTAGCAAATATCAACCGTAACATTATCCTTGAAGATATAGACGAGTTCGTCAGCGTTACGACAACTGATTCAAAGATTATTCTGAGTGGATTTTATGAGCAAGACGCAGAGGCTATCCTTCAAAAAGCTAATGAACTCGGTCTGAAAGAGAATCAACGTTTGTTGAATCACGATTGGTGTTGCCTACTACTTGAACGTCAGTAACATCTTCTTGGATAAGTAGTTGCTGTAAGTCATAGAAGCTACCATTGTAGATGTCTAAGTCTACATATCCCTTAATACCTGGCAGCCTTCCGGCATCGGTATGCTGCCAGAATTTCCAAGCACCTTGATACTCCATCTGATTAACATAATAATGAGCTATCCAATAAGGATAATCATCAAAGCGAGAATCAGAAAGGTATTGGTCTTTAAACTTATAATAGGTATAGATGATAGGTTTCACATGATACCTATCTTCTACTATATGTAGCCATGTCAGAATATTCTGCTGGAACTCTTCTGTACTGATATTCTTTGGTTTATGTTCCACATCAAGCACAGGTGGTAAATCTCCCGGCTGCAGATGAACCATGGCAAGGAAGAAATAAGCCTGCCGACGTGCTGACGACTTATTACTCCAGAAATGATAAACACCACGTATAAAACCATATTCTTTCGCATTGGAAAAGTTATCACGGAACTTAGTATCAATATGACTATCGCCCTCCGTTGACTTGATAATCACAAAACGAATAGGCAAACGGTCTATCAGTGCATTTCTAAGTCGATTCCAGTTAATCGTACCTTGATAACGACTTACATCAATACCATAAATCGTATAACCTTCAGGATAATCTGGATCACCATAAATAGCACGCCATCTAAAACCTGTAGGTGATACAAAAAAGAAGTAAAACAGAAAACTATACCCTACTGCAAGACACGATCCGCCAGCCCAACGCATCCAACTTGGCATCTGAATCCAAGTCTTTAGTATTGATTGAAGCACTTTAGAGATAAACATTTTCTTACTTTTGGATAATTTTAAGTTCTACTTTACATCTATATATATTAGACTTTCAAGATTTCTTTTCATGAAGAAAAGAATTTCTTTTCATGAAGAAAAAGATTTATTTACGTGAAAATAAATATTTATTTTCATGAAAAAAAATTAGCATACGCCCTGAATAAGTTCAAAACATGTTGTTTTTTTAGATTCAATAGACAACAGAATTAAAAACAATTAAGCACTACTTACATCCGTAATCATGTGCTTTTATTCTCGTATGAATACTATAATAATAGATTGAATATCAAAGGGATAATTTAAAATATTTACCAACTATTCAAAGCATAAAGGTCAGAAGAAAATAAGAAATTGTATAAAACAAAAGAAGAAACAGAGGATATAGTTATCCCCCATCTCTTCTTTATGAATATACTATTACTTAGCCTGCTCTAATCCGAGAGTCTTAGTAGTCTGATCACATACTGAAGAAGGACCCCAGTACTGGATAGGACCTGGATAAACATAGCATGTTTCCTTAGCCCACTTATCACGCTGAGCAGCGAAAGTCTTGAATGGAGCGCCATCAAGCTCAACCAGTGCCTTACGGATAACAGGCTTCATTTCACCATTACGTCTCTCCATGTTCATCATCATAGTGATTGGCACACCACCAGCCTTCCACTGGTCAGCAGGTGCTGTGGTATTCTTAACGATAGCCATATAGCCCGTCTTACCATTAGCAATCAGCTGAGCTGCAGATGAACCAAGTGCATAGCAGTAGTCTGCATCAAAGTTAGAAGGAGCTGCGCAACGACCCTCATAACCGAAGAAGTGGTGCTGAGCAGCAAACTTACCTGTGTATTTACCTTCCTTCTTCCACTGATCAAGCTTCGCAGCAACCATCTCTGAGATAAGTTTCTCAGTCTCAATGAGAGACACCTGTACGTTTCCGTGTGGGTCACGGTCAAGAGAAAGCTGACGTGCTACACCTTCTGGGAGTGTTTCGAAAGTAGCCTTGTTCTCTGCAGAGAGATGCTCAAGGATATATACACGCTGTGCCTGCTTGTCAAGGTTCAAGTATTCTGCACCGTGAGCAGCCAACAAGTCATTCAATTCCTGGATTAGACGACCAATAGCAGGGACAAATTCAATAAGGCCCTCTGGGATTAATACAACACCAAAATTGTTTCCCTGTGCTGCACGATAAGCAACAACTTCAGCAATGTTCTCAACGATGTCGTTCAAAGTCTGGTCCTTTGCCTCAATCTCTTCAGAGATTAGACAGATGTTAGGTTGTGTCTGCAAAGCACACTCAAGCGCAATGTGAGAAGCAGAACGGCCCATCAACTTAATGAAGTGCCAGTACTTACGAGCAGAGTTACAGTCACGCTCGATGTTACCGATAAGCTCAGAATAAGTCTTCGTTGCTGTATCGAAACCGAAAGAAGTCTCAATCTGACTGTTCTTCAAGTCACCGTCGATAGTCTTAGGACAACCGATAACCTGTACGCCATACTGTTTAGCGGCATAGTACTCAGCCAATACGCAAGCATTGGTATTAGAGTCATCACCGCCAATGATTACTACTGCCTTGATATCTAACTTACGAAGAATCTCAAGACCCTTCTCGAATTGATCCTCTTTCTCGAGCTTTGTTCTACCAGAACCAATCATATCGAAACCACCAGTGTTGCGATAAGCCTGAAGACTCTCGGCTGTTATCTCGATATAATTGTGGTCAACAAGACCGCCAGGACCCATGAGGAAGCCATAAAGACGGTTCTCTGGGTTCAACTTCTTAACCTCATCAAAGAGACCAGAAATAACGTTGTGACCACCAGGAGCCTGACCACCAGAGAGGATAATACCAACGTTGATCTTTGCATTGTTAGCTGAATCAGCTGGAACAAACTCAACGAGAGGCATTCCGTAGGTGTTAGGGAATAGCTTCTTGATATCTTCCTGATTGTCAACACTCTGTGTAGGAGCACCTTCCTGCACCTTTACTGCACCCTGAA
>ERZ651108.1155-NODE-1155-length-12000-cov-18.756969_pt1 | contig 12000 bp, 9 predicted proteins | sample MGYA00512173_ERZ651108 | MGnify/ENA metagenome assembly ERZ651108 | reverse complement strand
TAAGTTCCATCACTCATCCGATAATAATGATTGCCATTCCAATAAATGTAGTTTTCATCATTTTCTAAGGAATAGCCATAGTTCCAACCATTATAGCCATAATAATTATTCCAGCTAGGATAACCATAGTTATAGCCATAATAATTGTTCCAGCTAGGATAACCATAGTTATAACCATAATAATAGTTCCAATTTGGATATCCATAGCCATAACTATAGGTCCATGGATTATAACCATTATAACCATTCCAGTTATTGTAAGCATAGTTATAATAGTTTGAACGATAAGAGGAGGTATTCCATCCTCGATTTTCTGCAGCTACTTTTGTTGCTATAAATGCCGGAACAATCATAGCTGTTGCTAGGATTGCTCGACTAACCACTCTATATTTTCTGTCCATTTAACTAATCTCCATTGGGAAAGTATAGGCGAAAGATACATCAACTATGCGCACATATTTCAAAAGTCATTCTGCCTCCCTATATCTTAGTTCACGATATTTATCTCCACTAGTTATCAAGGCCTATTCAACTAGTAGAAAAAATCTATTCATTAACCAATTTCCTATCAAAGCAGGTCTGAACGACATTTTTACTCTTTGATTTCCTTTCATGCAAATTATAGCATGGGCCTAAATCGAAGGCAAATAATTTGATATTCAATCTATTTTCAATTTCAAATCACCTTATGTTTAATTGACTATTTTATTTTGCCGATCTTGAAACCCCTTGTTTGTGAAGGGGTTCGCACAATCTATTCAAACTTAGAAAAATAGTATCTTGTAGTGTCCTTAAAGTTTTTCCCTCAACAGGGAAATAAAAAAATTACGACATAGCAATAAAAAATACAAAAAGGCTCAGAAATTCATCTGAGTCTTTTTGTATTTTTTAATCCACACCTGTAGCACTATTGCTCACTACTGCTAGAACTTTCTGTATCGGATCGTTCCGCAGAGGACGAACTAGATGTCTCTGAACTTGAAGAGGCTTTCGTGCTTGAAGAAGCCGTCACTTTAGGCTCATATACCGTTAAAACAATTCGTGTTCGGTTAATATCCACCGTACTCGAAACTTCTGGAGTTTGACTGACAATTTGACCTGCAGAAACAGATACTCCATCAGGGAGATGTTCTGTTTTTCTTAATTCGATATTGGCTTCTTTAATACCATAGATCTCAATCAAATTACTTCTAGCAAAATCATAAGTTGATCCAACATAGTTTGGCATTTCAATTGAAGTCGTTTCTTTCGCTACTTTCAAAACAATCTTAGTTTTTGAATTCAGAGAATATTGCTCTCCTGGAGCTGGAGTTTGTTCAAGAACTGTCCCTGCAGCATAATCGAAGGTCTCAACTTCTTCAATCGTGATCATTTTGCTTGATACTTTATAAGTATTTTTCAAATCTTCTTCTGCTTTTGCCCGTGTTTCACCCACGTAATTTGGCATTTCAAAGCTGTTTGGTCCTTTTGAAACAATCAAATCAATTCGACTTTGTTCTTTCTTTTGGGCCCCTGCATTTGGATTGGTTCGAATGACATAGCCTTCTGCAACCGAATCACTGTACTCTTCTTTCTCTTCACCGACTTGAAGGTCTTGTCCCTCAATAACCGCTCTAGCTTCGGCAATGGTTTTGCCGGAAACATCTGGAACTGTTTTATTGGCTGGGCTCATATACAACAAGAAAGTAAAGGCTGCAAGAACTAGGGCAATGGCAACAAACAAGACCTTGTAGCGCGCCCGCAAGCGTCTTCTTGGCTTTTTACTTGGTGCCATTGTCTGCTGGTCAGATAATGGTCGATTAGGATCTACCGAACTGATTTCACTGCGTACCTCAGAGATTGGAACAGGAGCCGTCTTTGGAGTTGGACTCACTTTTGGAAGAGTCTTTGTATCAGCTTTCGCTTGGTCTTCAAAAACCAGTTTTTTCTCATTTCTTCTCTCATAGGACAAGCAACTTGAAAGATCCACATACATCTCTGCCACTGATTTATAGCGATCCGTCAGTTTTTTAGCTGTCGCTTTGATCACCACATTTTCTAAAGCTTGTGGAACATTCTTATTTTCTTCACGAATAGATGGGAGTGGCTTTTGAAAATGCTGCAAAGCAATTGTGACTGCACTATCTCCATCATAAGGAATGTGTCCTGTCAACATCTCATAGAAAATGATCCCCATAGCGTAGATGTCACTTTGCACCGTAGCTTTTGAACCACGCGCCTGCTCAGGGGACAAATAATGAACCGACCCCAACATCGAGTTGGTCTGGGTCAAGCTAGTCTCTGCAAAGGCCACTGCAATCCCAAAGTCTGAAACTTTTGCTGTTCCATCTGGTGTCAAGAGGACATTCTGTGGTTTTAAATCTCTATGGATAATGCCACGCGTATGGGCAAGACGCATAGCTAGAAGGATCTGCCCCATCAAACGAACAGCTTCTTCATTTGATAAAGGAGCATTTTCTTTGATATAGCGTTTCAAGTCTAAACCTGCAACATATTCCATTGCAAGGTATTGTTGTCCTTCTTCTTCGCCAATGTCTGTAATCCGAACGATATTTGGATGGTCCAGCTCTGCCATCGCCTTTGCTTCACGCTGAAAACGCGCAACTGCAATGGGATCCGTCTGGTAATTCGTACGCAGTACCTTGACTGCAACTTCTTCCCCATCTAAAATCAAATCACGCGCAAGATAAACATCTGCCATCCCGCCGCGTCCAATTTGTTGGATGATTTTATATCGCCCGGCAAAAATTTTGCCGATTTGAATCATGCTGCGTCCTCCTCAGTAAAGTGGAGCAGTACAACAGTGATATTATCCAAGCCTCCAGCATTATTGGCAAAACGAATCAAGGTTTGAGCTTTTTCTTCCAGTGAAACATCACTCAAGACAATATCTCTGATTTCATCTGGGCCAATCATATTGGTTAAACCGTCACTATTGATCAAAATATAATCATCTGCTTCAACCGTCACCAAACCATAATCCGGCTCTAACTCATCTTTTTGACCAATGGACTGAGTGATGATGTTACGTTGAGGATGATGGGCTGCTTCTTCCTCTGTGATTTGACCTGCTCGCAAAAGAGCATTTACAAGAGAATGATCACTGGTCAACTGCTGGTATTCGCCCTGACGAATGAGGCCAATCCGCGAATCTCCAACATGGGCATAAATCACTTGTCCTTCTACAAAAGCCAAAGCTTCCAGTGTCGTTCCCATTCCTTTGTGCTCATCATCTTGCCCAGCTAAATGGATCCGACGGTTCACAGCTTCTAAATGTTCTGCAAACCATTCCCGTACTTGATTAACCGTCTCGATCTCAGAAGAAACCCAAGCCGCACCTAGGTCTGTGACTGCCATTTCACTAGCAATATTTCCGGCACGGTGTCCTCCCATACCATCAGCAAGTAAAACCATAGATTTTCCTGCCTTGTTTTTATATTGATTTGCATAGTCTTGGTTATTTGTCCGTCTTTGACCTACATCGGTTAAGATCGTAATATCCATACTGTCAGTTTCCTCCTGATATTATGAGATTCTCTTAAAACGACTGATAAAGAAGCCGTCGCTTCCATATAATTCGGGTGTAATAAGGATACAATCATTTTTAAGAATATCTTTTCTTTCGTGATCCAATGGGACTTGTTCGAAATTTGGATGGTTTTTCAAAAATTGGTCCACCACTTCAAAATTCTCTTTACCCATAATTGTACACGTACTGTACACTATTATACCACCTTTACGCACACTTTGACAAACACTATCCAGAATGGCCAATTGAATAGCTTGTAAAGATACAAAATCTGCACTCTCTTTATTGTACTTGATATCAGGCTTTCTCCGTATCAAACCAATCCCTGAACAAGGCGCATCCACCAAAATTTTATCGAAAGCATCAGGTCCAAATGTTTCAAAGACTTTTGTCGCATCTAACTTCTTTGTCAAAATTTTGTCCGCAACATGGAGCCGATTAGCATTTTCTTGAATCAATTTGAGCTTATGGTCATAGAGATCCAAGGCTGTGACTTTCCCAGTTGTGAGATAAGAAGCCAGGTGAGTCGTCTTTCCACCTGGCGCCGCACAGGCATCTAAAACCCACTCATCTCCTTGCAAATCCAAAGCCGGTGCCACCAATTGACTGGACTCGTCTTGAATAGTAATGCGCCCTTCTTTGAACAAGGAATGCGCTGCAAAATGTCCCTGTTCTTTCACGAGAGCGGACGGAGCAAGTAGAGAGGAGGTTGCTTCGAGTAGCTGAGCCAACTCTTCTTTTTCGTCTAGATCAATCACACGAATACTGGATTTATTACGCTGATAGAGACTCTTAAAAATAGCGCAAGCACGTTCCTCACCGTATTCTTCGATCAATGCTTTGACCAACCATACAGGTAGGGAATACTCTACCGAATAACGTTTGTTCTTTCGCTTGATCGTATCAATAGCTGGTAGCCCCTCGCGGAGGAGCTTTCTAAGAATAGCATTGACAAACTTCTCACTGCCTTCTTTACGACGTTTTGCTATCTGGACAGCTTCATTGACGATGGCATGATCGGGAATGCGGTCTAAATAGACAAGTTGATACAAACTCATCATCAAAAGATAATAGAGCCAAGGATCTAATTTCGTCCGGTCTTCAATTACGTGGGCGAGATACCACTCGAGTGTTATCTTCCGTGCTACAGTACCGTATACAACTTCCGTAACAAAGCTTCTATCTTTATCTGAAAGTTGAGAGTGTTCTAGCGCTTGATTTAGTGCAATATTAGAATAAGCTCCCTGTTCAAAAACCTCTTCTAACACTCGAACGATCTGTTCACGCGCATTCATTTGTTTAACTTCCAAAGTGATCTCCTACTTTCAATTGACGGCCAGCGCCATTCAAAAAGTCTGTGATGGACATTTTTGGTTTTCCTGCCGGCTGCACAACTTTGAGGGACAATGCGCCTTCTCCTGCAGCGACCAGCAACTCTTTTTTGGTCAAAGCAATCACTTCTCCTGGATTTCCATTTCCTTCGCATAGCTCTGCTTCATAAACTTTAAAGCGTTGCCCATTTAATAACGTATGAGCGACCGGCCAAGGATTCATCCCTCGGATCTGATTAAAGACTTGGCGATTGGTTTTGGTCCAGTCCAAAACCTCTTCTTCCGGTAAAATATTCGGTGAAAATGTGACCAAACTTGGATCTTGTGGACTTGGCTTGATCTCCCCTGCCAGGTAAGCTGGCAAAGTATCTAGGAGTAAGTCACGTCCAAGGACTGCCAATTTTTCAAACAAAGTTCCCACATTGTCCTCATCTAAAATTGGGAGAGAACGAGCTGCAATCATGTCTCCAGCATCCATTTCCTTGACCATTTCCATAATTGTAACCCCAGCTTCTTCGTCACCATTGATCAGGGCATAGTGAATGGGAGCTCCACCTCTATATTTAGGTAATAAAGACGCGTGGACATTCACCGCAAACTGAAAGTTCTCCAACAATTTTGTCGGTAAAAATTGTCCAAAAGCAGCGGTCACAATTCCATCTGCATCTAGTGATAAGAGAGTTTCCATTTCTGGACTACCCGATAATTTCTCCGGCTGAAGAACCGGTAGTTGATGTTCCAAAGCTACCTGCTTCACCGGGGTCATTCGAATCTCTTTTTTGCGACCTACTTTGCGGTCTGGTTGAGTCACAACTGCCAAAATTTCATAGCGCGAATCTGCTAACAATCCCTTTAAAACCGTCGCTGAAAAATCAGGCGTTCCCATAAAAATTAATTTTGTCATTTCTTTCTTCCTTACATAAAACTTTGAGGTTCATTATCAATACTGACACGTAGATCTTGGTTGCCTCTTTCTTGTGTAAATTCTAAGATTTGATTCAAGACCTGAGTCATGCCTTCTTCGAAACGATATTTCACAATGATTTGATAATGATACAAATTATGTGTGCGTGCAATTGGTTTAGGTGTTGGTCCTAAGATTTGGACCTGATCAGATAAGCCAGATCGGAGAATTTCCATGACCTGATGTGACTTCTCCATCACAATTTCCTCACTCTTATGGGATAGGGTTAACCCAACTGTGAAGTAATAAGGCGTATAGCCTAACTGCCGGCGAATCTGCATTTCATAGGCAAAAAAGCCTTCATAATCTTGGTCTTTGGCAAATCGAATCGCATAATGATTGGGGTTGTAGCTCTGAATGATAACCTCTCCTTCTTTCTCTGCTCGTCCGGCCCTTCCTGCCACCTGAGTCAAGAGTTGAAAGGTTCTCTCTGAGGATCGATAATCCGGTAAATTTAAAGAAGTATCCGCATTCAAGACACCCACTAACGTCACATTTGGAAAATCCAACCCCTTCGCAATCATTTGCGTCCCTAACAAAATATCCGCTTCTCCATTCCCGAAAGCATCTAATATCGCTGCGTGGCTCCCTTTTTTTCGGGTGGTATCCACATCCATGCGCAGAATTTTAGCTTCAGGAAAGATCTCTTGTAATTCATCATAGGCTTTTTGCGTTCCTGTCCCGTAATAACGAATGGAAGGACTTTGGCAATTTGGACAGTGTCGAGGAATCGCTTTGCTATAGCCACAATAATGACAGTTCATGGTTTTAGTATCCATGTGGAGGGTCAGTGAGATATCACAATTGGGACAAGTATCTACAGTTCCACACTCGCGACACATGACAAAACTGGAATAACCACGGCGGTTCAACATCAAGACAACCTGCTCTTTTTTCTGCAAGCGATCAGCAATAGCTTCCACTAGAACCGGAGTGAAGTTACCAGCTTCATTTTGGCCAATATAATCACGAAAATCAACGACTTTAACTTCTGGAATTTTGGCTGCCGGATTGGCCCGTTGGGTGAGACGAATTAATTCATAAACCCCTTTTGTTGCACGAGCCCGCGATTCTAAACTTGGTGTAGCAGATCCAAGAAGCAAGACTGCTTGATTGTACTGAGCCCTTAGGACTGCGACTTCCCTTGCGTGGTAGCGTGGGTTACTATCTTGTTTGTAGGAAGCCTCGTGCTCCTCATCAATGATGATGGCTCCGATGTTTTTTAAAGGAGCAAAGATGGCTGAGCGCGCTCCAACGACTACCTTGGCCTCCCCACGTTCAACTTTTCGCCATTGATCATACTTCTCACCGTTTGATAAGCCCGAGTGTAGAATGGCTACTTCCTGACCAAAACGCGAGATAAAACGATCCGTCATCTGTGGCGTCAGGGAAATCTCAGGAACCAACATAATAGCCGTTTTCCCCTTATTTAGAACTTCCTGAATAATCTGCAGATAAACTTCTGTTTTCCCACTTCCAGTCACACCTTCTAATAAAAAAGGCTTTGATGTTTTCCCAATTTGAGAAACTACTGTTTCTACAGCTTTTGCTTGCTCTGAATTTAAAAGCAGGGCCTGGGTCTGTTCTTTGCCTTCATAATATGCAGCCGCCCGATTCACTTCTCGTTCTGTAATTTCTAAAACACCCTGATCAATAAAATAAGCCACTACTTCTCGTGAAAAATCCTGATACAATCCTGCTAAGGGTTGCTCCCCTTGCTCTAGTAACAGGCGCTCTTTCAATGCTAGCCTTTTTTTAGCTCTCGCTGATGGTTGAAGTTCTTTTAATCCTTCCTGGTTAACGCGATACCATTTTTCTGTTTTAATTTGTTTCTTATCCTTGGCCTTGTATTCAAGTACCAAATCTCCTTTTCTGACCAACCGCATCACTTGGGCTTGATCGGCCGCATCTAGAGAAGAAAAAGAAACTTCATTTTTTTCACCAAAAAGTTTCACTTTGAGAGTGGGATCTAAAGAAGGTTGAGGATACAAAATCTTATCATAACTCGAATTGAGGAGAGAAGGAAGCATGGTTTTTAAAATCGTGATCTTATAAGAAAAAACACTTTTTCGTAATTGATCTGCCAACCAGAACTGCTCTTGATTTAAGACCGGAGTGTAATCCAAGACCTCCACAATCGCTTTTAATTCCTCGCTTGTGTCTGCCTCTTCTAAAACATCTACCACAATCCCTTGAATGAGGCGATTCCCTTTACCAAAGGGGACATGAACTCGCATACCTGCCTCCACCATATCCTCAAATTCTGATGGAATCTGATAAGAATAGGGTTTATCTGTCTGCATCAATGGGACATCTACGATGACTTTTGCTATCACTTTTTCACCTCCAGCCTCTATCATATGAGCTTTACTTTATCACGGAACCCTTTAAATAGCAAAAAATAAGATTGAGAAGCCCCAACCTTAAATTTTTTCACCATCTTCTTTTTCTTTGGCAATTTGTTCCTTAATTTTGCGCTCTTCTTCTTCTTTGCGAATCCGCTCTGCTTCAATCCGACGACGAAGCGCTTCACGTTTTGCTTCTGGATCCGGGTGAACAACTACGTTTCCAGACTCGATTTCTTCAAGCGCTTGTAATGTTGATTTAACTGATTGGAATTCTTGAGTTGGTACTGCACCACTTTCCAATTCGTGGGCCCGTTTTGCCTCAAGAATGACCAATGAATATTTTGATGGTACTTTGTCAAGCAATGTATCAATAGAAGGTTTTAACATCATATTCCTATACCTAATTTCTAATTATTTATCTCTTCACAATAGTTTGTGTTTTTGGTAACATATCCAGATAATGGCCAATGACACGGTCTACACGGAAATGCTCTGCTTCGATCACACGTTTGACACGCTCAGCAGCAAGAGGAACCTCGTCGTTCACAATGGCGTAGTCATATTCACGCATCATGGCGATTTCTTCTTTTGCTTTTTCAATCCGTTGCGCAATAACTTCTGCACTATCTGTCCCGCGACCCACTAATCGATCTTGCAATTCATCCAAATCAGGCGGAGTTAAGAAAATAAAAACTGCATCTGGAACTTTCTTCTTTACTTGAAGGGCACCCTGAACTTCAATTTCAAGGAATACATCGATTCCCTTGTCCAAGGTTTCATTCACATAGGTTAAAGGAGTCCCATAGTAATTTCCAACGTACTCAGCGTACTCCAACATTTGCCCTTGACGGATCAAATCTTCAAATTCTTCACGTGTACGGAAAAAATAGTCGACACCATCCACTTCACCTGGACGTTGTGCACGCGTCGTCATCGATACAGAATACTGAAACTGATTGTCCGAGTTTTCAAAAATTTCTCGTCTGACCGTTCCTTTTCCAACCCCCGAAGGGCCAGAAAATACGATTAATAAGCCACGATCCGCCATGATTTCTCCTTCAATGTCTTTCTATCTAGTGTAACAAAAATCGGCCTAATTTTCAACTGATTTTTTCATTCAAAAAGCTTGAGATGCTAGATCTCAAGCTTTTTGTTTATTTTGCGTAATCGACTGCACGCAATTCTCGAATAACGGTAACCTTAATGTTTCCAGGATATTCAAGATTGGACTCGATCTTCTCACGAATATCATGAGCCAAGATCGTCACTTTATCATCCTTGATTGCCTCAGGGCTAACCATAATACGGATTTCACGACCCGCTTGAAGGGCGAAACTTGTCTTAACTCCTTCAAAACTATTTGCAATTTCTTCAAGATCTTGCAAGCGTTTGATGTAGCTTTCAAGTGACTCACTTCGTGCTCCAGGTCGAGCTGCACTCAAGGCATCCGCTGCAGCGACAATGACTGCGATGACACTTTCTGGTTCCACGTCACCATGGTGACTGGCAATGGTATTGACCACCACTGGGTGTTCCTTGTACTTCCGTGCCAATTCAGTTCCAATCTCGACGTGACTTCCTTCCACTTCACGGTCAATCGCTTTACCGATATCATGTAAGAATCCTGCACGTCGTGCCAAGGTAGCATTTTCACCCAACTCGCTAGCAATAATACCAGAAAGTTTGGCAACTTCAATGGAGTGACGCAAAACGTTTTGACCATAAGAAGTACGGAATTGCAACCGTCCCATGATTTTCATCAAATCTGGATGGAGGTTTGGCGCACCAATTTCATAGGCAGCCGCCTCACCGTATTCACGAATACGATTGTCAATTTCCTGACGGTTCTTCTCAACCAGCTCTTCGATGCGGGCTGGATGGATCCGACCATCTTTGAGAAGGCTCTCCATTGTCATACGGGCAATTTCACGACGAATCGGATCAAACCCTGACAAGGTCACCACTTCAGGCGTATCATCAATAATCACATCGACACCTGTCAAACTCTCAAAGGTACGAATATTGCGACCTTCACGACCGATAATCCGACCCTTCATACTATCGTCCGGCAAATGAACGGTTGAGTTTGTTTGCTCAGCAACAAAATCACCCGCCATTCGCTGCATAGCTTGCACGAGAATGTCTTTTGCGATTTTATCAGAACGTTCTTTCACTTCCAATTCAGCATCACGAATCCGTGAGGCAATTTCTTTTGAAAGTTGCTCTTCCGTCTGACTCAAAATAATGTCACGCGCTTCTCCTTGACTTAGAGCAGCGACACGTTCCAGTTCTTCTACTTTCTTGTGTTCAAGCTCTTCCAGCTGTTGTTCACGCGTATCAATGTGTTTAGTTCTATCTGTAAGACTTTGCTCTTTGTGTTCAAGAGACTGTTCTTTGCTTGTTAAAATGTCGTCTTTGCGATCAAGATTGCTAGCACGTTCTGCCAAACGGCTTTCTAATTGCTTCAATTCTTGTCGTTCTGACTTAAACTCAGCATCGACCTCTTCACGATATTTTCTGGCTTCTTCCTTTGCCTCCAAAAGTGCTTCTTTTTTAAGTGAACTTGACTCATGCTTCGCCTCTTTTAAAATCAAATCGGCTTCGCGTTCTGCCTGTCCACGTAAATTCGTTGCTTCTTGTTCAGCATTTAAAAGGGTGAGTTCCGCAGCTTCTTTTGAAGCTTTCATTTTAAGAGCAGTTCCCACATATCCAATGACTAAACCAATGACCGCGGCAAAAACACCTGTAATAACAAAATTCATGCTTTTACCCCAAATCTATTTAATTAGTTGAATTAAAAATTCTTTTACATTTTACCATAAATTACTAAAATTAACAATCTAAAAAAACAGGAAAAACCTTTTATATTTTTGCTTAACGCTTATTCTTTTATCGTCTTTTCTTTCATGGAACATCTGTGAGGAATTCATTTATTTCCACTTTGTTGAATCTGCTTTTTTATGCTATAATCAAGAAAAACAAAGAAGGATTTGAGTATGACAAAAGAAGTAATTGTTGAAAGTTTTGAATTGGACCACACAGCTGTGAAGGCTCCCTATGTACGCTTGATTGGTGAGGAAACTGGACCCAAAGGAGACATCATCTCCAATTTTGATATTCGTCTGGTGCAGCCCAATGAAAATGCGATTCCAACGGCAGGGCTCCACACGATCGAGCACCTTCTTGCGATGCTTATTCGCAAACGCATCGATGGTATGATTGATTGTTCCCCATTTGGATGTCGCACCGGTTTTCATATGATCATGTGGGGACAACATTCGAGTACGGAAATTGCTAAAGTGATTAAAGAATCTTTAGAAATGGTACAATTCCTAAAAGACCTCTTAAGGAAGGTCAAGGAAGAGGTACAGCAACGAGGTTTTACGGACCAAGCAGAAGAGATACATTTCTTCCGCGAGGTACAACCTCAAATTGTTAGCAGACTCATTTTCTACAATGAGGTTTACCAGATAGAAAGTAAAGCAACTTTGCTCTCTACTGAGGCTGCTAAAAAGTTTCTAAAAGACAAAGAAACCCAATGGTTTAAAGAGTCAGAGACTTTAGAAGCAACCGATTTCTTTAGTTACATTGCTTTAGGAAGAACCAATCGTGATGTAGAGTATTTTACTCGCAATTACGACTACCTTCCTCAAAGCAATGAGGGGTATTTGTTTTCTTTTGATGGAGCCTTTTCTACTTTTCGTAGCTTTGAAGTTGCTAAGATAGGGGCTGCCAAGGAACTCTCCGATTATCTTTTTTTTTCGTACTGAAGTTAAAGAAGAAAAACTACTTTTAGAAGCACTAAATCTTCAGTGGACAGGCAAAAAA
>ERZ651108.1150-NODE-1150-length-12018-cov-7.958539_pt1 | contig 12018 bp, 10 predicted proteins | sample MGYA00512173_ERZ651108 | MGnify/ENA metagenome assembly ERZ651108 | reverse complement strand
ACGCTTACAACGCCCAGCTCTTTGACGAGACAGGCGATCGTAACTCCGAGCACAGTGTTTGGCAGTACTTTGCAGTACTGCCCGACATTAAGTCCGTTGGTGTAATGGGTGATGAGCGCACATATGCTCGTCCAGTTATTCTGCGTGCCGTTGAGTCTAGTGACGCTATGACCGCTGACTGGGCAAAGCTTCCCTATGAGCTATTGACTCGCATTTCTTCTAGGATTGTCAGCGAGGTTATTGGCGTTAACCGCGTGGCATATGACATTACTCCAAAGCCACCTGCGACTATTGAGTGGGAATAAAAGGGTCGAAAATCACTTCTCAGCACTCCACCTCAAAGAGCAACAAACCAGCAGGTCAGAAGTGGTGTGTCGGACATTTCGGTGCACCACTTCACTTCACAAGAAAACGCTCCTTTCCGGTCTGAATGTAGCAAGATTTGTAGCGGCTTCGGAGCGCTATTGGCGCGATTCGGAGCCCGGAAAAAAAGAAAGAAATGATGAACGAAGCGAAGATGACCGAGCTCACTTAGGCCGAGGATATGGCATACTTCTGCGCCGACTTGTGCCTGTACTCGCCTGAGAGCTACACGCTCGAGGAGAAGAAGGAGATCTGCAACGACATGATGGTGACGAGCAAGGCGGTGCTCGATGTCATGCGCGAGGACTTCGAGCAGATGCCGCCCGTGTTCCGCAGCAAGCTTCTCGACATGCTGTGCCAGTCGGGAGTCGAGAGCCCGCAGTGGTGGTGGGATGTCCTCGTGGGCGACGGAGATCCGCTGTACCGCAAGCTTGAGCCGCTGAGCTAGTCCAAGCCCTAAGAAACCAAAGGAGGCTGTCTGTCGCCCGACAGACGGCCTCTTCGCTTACTTCTCCACCACCATGAAGTTGATGTCCTTGCCGGTTGCGGCCTTGGCGTAGCCGAACTGGTCGCTGTCACCGGACTTCAGGTCGATGGCCGTGTAGAAGCGCACCTGCGGCACTTCGACCACGCGGGCGAAGCGCTCCAGGATGCGGTTGCTAATGGTCGGGTTCGCATAGCTGTAGTCGTCCAGCACGCCCTTGAGCGTGGTCGTGATGAACAGGTAGCGGCTCCCCACGGTGACCTGGTGCTCGTCCATGTTGGATGTGACGGCACGCAGGGAGGCCAGCACGTCGGTCGCCACGGCCTCGGACAGGTCCTCGTCCTTAACCGTCACGCCGGTATGCCCGGCGATCTGCGCGAAGGTGAAGGCGTCGGCCTCCGGGGCCACCTGCGTGCGCATGAGCTCAGTCCCGGTCTCCACGAAGCAGTCGTTGATGCCCGCCTCCTCGACGTCCATCACGTCGGCGAACAGTCGGATGCCTCGGTCGTAATTGAAGGTCTTGGTCTCGAACTCGTACGTGATCGCACCGGTCTTGTAGCCCACGTTGCGTGTGTAGTCCCCGAGACCGGTGACCGAGATCTTAGGGATCATGATCTCCTTCGCGTTATGTCCAGATCTGACCATGCGACGGCCGGAGTTGAGCACGTCGGAGACACCGGCATGCTGGTAGACCTCATCAATCACGGCTGTGTAGTTGCGAGCAAATGCGATGTTGTTGCTAGGCATGTGTCAGCCCTCCCTTTCCTAGTTCTGCTTCTTGTCGTCGTCATCGAGCCCGGCGATTTCGCGCCAGTGCTTGAGAGTCTTGCCCTCGTCGGACGCGGTCCCCGCGTTGGGAAGCCCGGTCGTGCCGGAGCTGCGCCCTTGACATGCTTGCCCGTGGTCTCGAACAGCCAAGGCTTGGCTTCTTTCAGCTTGTCCACGTCGTTGTCGTGGTCGGAGAGGGGCGCACGCGCCGCCTTCACATTGCGCACGCCCGCGAGCTGGAGCTTGAAGTCGATACGATCGGACTCGGCCTGGGCCTTGACCTCGGCCACCTCGCCGCGAAGCTTCTCCGCCGCCTCGGCGGTCTTCGCGGCCTCTGCCACCTGCACCTCAAGGGAGGCGATCTTCTCGTCGCGCTCGGCGATGGTCTTCTCGAAGTCGGGAGCGTTGCCGGCGTTACCACCGTTGCCGCCGGTCACCTCTTGGATGCCCAACGCACCTTCCTGCTGTTGCTCCTGCGTCTGGGCTTCCGTACTCTGCATAGCTTTCTGGATGACATTCTGCTCACCGTCCATAGTCCTGCCTGCCTTTCTGCATCAGGCGGGCAAGAGAAGTGCCCGCGCCTGTAACGACGCTGGCATTGTCATGGGGTGTTACAAGCTGGGGCAGTGGAGCGCCAGTGTATTTTTGTCTCTTGTCGGTGGGATAATGTTCCGCAACAAAACATCTCAGTTCCGCTATTCAGGAGTAAATATGAAGCGTTTCGATGTTGAGCCTACAGAAGAAGCATTGCGGGAGTCGATTGGCTCTGATAGAGCTGGGCGCAACGCGGATGTCGTTGAGTTCGTCAAGCTGCTGTCGGAAACGGAAGGCCCTTATGCCTACATGATCGACGCGGCCTGGGGTGACGGGAAGACCTTCTTCCTGAAATCGATTGAACTCGTTCTCAGGGCCATGAATCCTCTTATCTCGGATGAAGACTGTGATTGTGCAGGCCTGGAGAAGCTACTTGAAGAGCTTGAAGCCATCGACGTTCCGTTCCTGCCGTTCTATTTCAACGCATGGGATAACGACTTCGCGGAGGACCCGGTTACCGCGCTGTTCGCCTCGATCGCAGCCGCATTCGACAGGAATGAAGTGCTCAAGAAAGCAAAAGTCAGAAGCGGTGTCGCCTCGGTCATCGACGCCGGTCTGGCCATCACACAGGTGCCACTACGCGTGTCCGGAATGGCAGATGCGCTGACAAGCGAGTCTCTGATATCCGCGTATGCAGCAAGGTCAGAGGTTCGCAATCGGATTGGCGAGCTTGCGGAAAACTCTTTAGTGGAGGTAGCAAACAAGCTGATCATCTTTATTGACGAGCTCGATCGCTGCCGTCCTGACTTCGCGGTACGGCTTCTGGAGCAAACGAAGAGCTTGTTCGCAAGCGAGAACATCATTCTGGTGTTCGCGGCAGACTCAAGCCAACTAGCAAAAGCGGTCGGAGGGATGTACGGCCCAGGGTTCGATTCGGCTTGCTTCTTGGAGCGGTTCTTCGACACAAGGGTTACCATGACCCCTGTCGATGCCTACTCGTTTGCCAACAACGGCAAGAAGCTCAGTGGGAACAACAAGTTCGACAAGCTGGCCGACGAGCTTATGAGCAGCAGGACGCTTACGATCAGGGATGCCTACAGGCTCAAGTCAAAGCTGGCTGCCGCACGGAGTTACTGCCTTGAAGGCCTCAACGAAGAGCTTCCGCAGATGGTGGCGAGCTGCACGGTTCTTCCCCTTCTCGTCTTCATAGAGCGAGACGACATAGCTCTCTTTAGATCCATCACGACAGGCGTCGACTTTGATGCGCTGTACGAATACGGGAAGGCTTATGCCGCTTTCAATGAAAACGTAAAAAGCGTTATCACGCGCTTGCGCCGCAACATGCCAGGGGAAGACCAGCCCGAATTTACTGACGCGGATTGCAAGGCTTACATGCACGACCTTTGCGTGGCAATATACGGCACCGCAGAGGGCCACCCCAAGTATTACGAGTCAAAGGAGCAGCTCGGTGGCTTCTATTCGTCGTCTTTCGATGCACGGGTCTACAAGCAGCTCAAATTCGATGAAAAATAATTCAACTCATGTGGTGGTACGTCGTTTGCTGCGCAGAACTACACCGCACTAAAACGCAACAATTTTGTTCATGAGGTAACATTTATACAGTTAAAACAGCTATGTCATGAGTGTTAAGATAAGTTGCTGGGGTATTGCAGAATACACGATATCGTGTATCATAGCGTCTCGTGAAAGGAGATGCACATGTTGGTATCGCTTAAGGAATATGCGGAGACTTGCGACCGCAGCGCAGATACGGTTCGAAGGCTTGCCGAACAGGGAAAGTTCTTGTCCGCCAAGAAGATTGGCAGGAATTGGGTCGTTGACGATGCAGAGGAGTATCCGACGACTAAGGAAAAGTGGACGGTGGCAAGTCTCTTCTCGGGATGCGGCGGGCTCGACTTTGGCTTCGTCGGCGGGTTCGACTTCCTGGGGACGCTCTATCCGAAGCAGCCGTTCGAGATCGTATGGGCAAACGAGATTAATGCAGAGGCTTGCAAAACGTACCGCTACAACCTGGGCGAGATCAAGCAGGGCGACGTCTACGACGTGATGGAGACTTTGCCGAAAAGCGTCGACGTGGTAATCGGCGGATTCCCCTGCCAGGACATCAGCATCAACGGCAAGATGCAGGGCATCAAAGGCAAACGGAGCAGCCTTTACGTTGCCATCGTAGAAGCCGTCAAGCGAACCAACCCCAAAGTCTTCGTCGCGGAGAACGTCGGCAGCCTTTTTCTCAAGACCAATTCTGAATCGTTCAAGAAAATCGTTGAGGACTTCGGCGCACTCGGCTACAAGCTTGACGTACATCGCTACGACTCGTCCCAGTACGGTGTTCCCCAGACGAGGGACCGCGTGTTCATCGTCGGTGTCAGAGAAGAACTGGCGTACAGCGCACCAGAGCCTTCGACGGTTGAGTCTCCGATAACCGCCAAGCAGGCCATAGACGACTTGAAGGAGCATCCCTGGGATCCGACCTTCGCCCATATTTGGAGCAAGGCAAAACGCTCGGGCGAGCAGGGCAACAGACATCTTGTCGCTGACAGGCCTGGCTACACCATCCGCGCCGAATGTCACGGAAACATCCAATACCACTACGATTTGCCTAGGCGCATATCGATGCGAGAGGCCGCCCGCATACAGTCCTTCCCGGATAGCTTCAAATTCGTGTCGGGTCTCCGAGAAACCGAGCGCCAGATTGGCAATGCTGTCCCGCCTGTGCTAGCATGGCAGATTGCGAGATCAGTTGCTATGACACTAGGCGGTATGACACAAGATGGATTAAGTGCGATTCGAGCGGTTGCTGGATGACGTAGCCGCACAACTTACAGACGACATGAGGACGCAGCCGAAAAGCGATTGGTTTTCGGCTGCGCTTTCGTATGAGCAGCATGTGCGGGAACGCTTATACGAGGCTATAGAGGTATTGGGCATCGAGGGCGAGGGACACGAGGTAGACCTGCACCCGAGTGGGCAGACCTTCCCCGATGTTCCGTGTGGCGAGTTCGGTGTTGAGGTCAAATTCACCAAGAGCGACACGTGGGGGAGTATCGCAAACTCGGTGCGCGAGTCGCAGCGAGTGGAAAGCGTCAAGGTCGTTTACCTGATGTTTGGCAAGATGGGAGGCACGCCCGAATCCCGCTGGATGAAATACGAGGATTGTGTCGTCCATGTCCGCACGTCGCACGAGCCGCGATTCCAGGTTGATCTCACTGGTGAGAAAGAGTCCTTGTTCAAGGTCATGGGGGTTGACTACGACACCTTCCGTAAGCTCGACATCATGGAGAAGATGCCCTACATACGGGCTTATGCAAGGCAGAAGCATCCAGATGGACACCTGTGGTGGCTTGAAGACTCTGAAACGCAAGAAGAGCACAGCACCGATATCGATCCTGTACTCTACACATCTCTTCCGCAGGAGCTAAAAGTCAAGTACCGCGCCGAAGCCACTTTGCTCTGTCCCAGAGTTGTTCAGACTTGCGGCGCAAATAAGAACACGAAGTACAACGATGTCGTCCTGTTCATGTTGACGTACCACGGCGTGCTTTGCTACCAGGCTCGAGATTTGTTCTCAGCAGGAAGTGTCGCCGGAGTGCAGTACAGTGATCATTCGGGGATTTCGCATATGCAGAAAGCCCTCGTGCTGCTAGAAGACGACATGAAGAAGGCTGTCCGCGAGCTTGACCCCGCGTTGTTCAAAGAATATTGGGGCGTTGATGTTCCTGAAGATGATCGACTCGCTTGGTGGTTGCAGAAAGCCGATGAGTATGCAACGGACTGGACCCCGTCTGATGTGTTGTTCATCGACTACCAAAAGTGCAAGGGCTTAAAATAGGCGACTAAGCAAGCATAACGGTTTTGTAGGCAAGGCCCGCGTTCTTCTGCGGGTCTTGCTAGTTTCAGTTCGAAGGATGTGGTATGCAAATCTCAATTACGAACTATCGAAACATCAGCCAGCTCGGCATCGAAGTCGAAGAGGGCAAGGTCAACTACCTGTTCGGCGTTTGCGGCTCAGGCAAGTCGTCCATCCTTGACGCCATATCGAAACCGCTAGAGGCCAAGGATGCGACGGTCGGAGAGGACGGCGAGCCGGTCGTGCTTGTGGACGGGAATCCGCCTCAGCCTGACGCCGCTTCGCTCTACAGCATCGATCGGCACACCGTTCTGTTTGACCAGGCGGCCAACGAGGACTGCTACCGCGTGTTCGTTGGGGACGAGTCTGAGCTTCTGGCGCATGAGGCGGCCTTCCACGCAAGCATCGAAAGCCTGAGTGGCATCAGGCAAAGACTGATCGCGATGAAAGACGATGTTGACGCTCTTGCCAAGGAGATCGGAAAGCCGGCAGCGAAGAGCGGCAAGTTTACGGGATCATCGAAGCTCTGCAAGGCGCATACCGCAGTCTCGGGCGCTACGGACCATGTTCGCGGGATGTTAGACGCGTGCGACTACGATTACCTCGAATGGCAGTCGAGGGGGTTCACCGTCAACGATGACTTCGACAACGACGTCTGTCCGTTCTGCGGCCAGCAAATACCGGATGACCGCGCAATCGAGCTGTCGGAGATCCGTGAGCTCACGACGAAAGAGCTCAAGCCGATATTCACCGCATCGCCAATCATGGAAAGGCTCGGTTTCCAGGCGCCTGACTTCTCTGACGAGGACGAGTTCGCAAAGCTAAAGGAGCGGATTGAGCATCTGTTTAAGGCAAGGGCCCAGATAGAGATCGTGCTCCAATACTGCAACATCGGCAACGGCACGGAGCTGCTCAAGGGCGTTCCCAAGGGATTGGAGCTTGACGAGTCGGTGTACGAGTTCGTCCCCGACCTGCGCACCATCGTGGAGGACGTCAACGCAAGGCATGCCGAGTTGTCGGGCCTCATGGGCCGCATGGCGGCTGACCTCAAGAGGATGGTGGACACCAACGCTAGAAGCCTCAACAGTAAGCTCAGGACACTCGGGGTGCCCTACGCCTTCGAGATTGAGGACGCAGACAGGTCGGGGCACAAGGCCGCATACGTCCTGCGCCACGTGAGGGGCAAGCAAGGTGAGGACATGCGCAAGCAGCTGTCCTACGGCGAGAAGAACCTAATCGCGCTGATACTGTTCCTGCACAACAACGATTCCGAGCTCATGCTGGTAGACGACCCGGCATCGTCCTACGACGATTTCCGCAGGAGCCAGATCTACCGATGCATCATGGAGCACCATGGAAAGACCGTCCTCGTGGTGTCGCACGACCAGGCGTTTGTGCGCCGCGCTGCGTGCGACCGCGACAGCGGGAAGCTCGGAACCATACAATTCCTCGAGAATGCCGGCCATGGCTGCAAGGTACACCCGATAACGCGGGGCAGCTTCATCTTCATTGACGAAGAGATAAAGCGCCGCATTGGTATGGCTACCGACTATTACCAGAAGATGGTCAATGTCAGGCTCTATTGCGACATACACCGGCACGAGGTCAGTGAGGCTGCCTGGGGGTACACGTCTGCCGTCCTGCACGGCAATGACCGCGACAAGATAGCGTCCTTGCTGTGTGAAGCCGGGGCTGATGAGCGGTCGGTGCTTGCGGAGCTAAGCGCGAAACTCAGCGTGGTGCTGCCCGTTATGCCCGATGCAGTGGACAGGGCCGTGAAGAGCTCCTTCACGGACTATGAGGCGTTAATCGCAGCACGCGAGAGCCTGCGCCAAAAGAAGGAGGGCGGCAGCCTGCCCGAGGAAGGGGTGTTCCAACTCGACATGCTGAACGACCTCGTGCACATGAACGACTGTGCCCTTTTCTGCCTGAACCCGTACGAATATGCAGTCTGGCCCCCGGTATTCGCGTCATTGCTCGAAGAGGTCAGAAAGGGCTAGCGCATCTGGAAACAGATGCATGCTGTCCACATTGCAGATTCGAGTGAATCAGTCGCGAATATCCACCTGCGAGCTCGCTGTTGCCGAGACCGTGACCGCACCCGAAAGCGTCACGTCGTTGAATTTATTCTGCCGCAGCCCGTGCGCACAGGCCACGCAAGCGCAGGCAACCAAGGGTTGTGCCGCATCGTGGGGGCCGTAGGGCGCTGCGGCGCGGGTCGGGAAGGCCACGCGGGCAGCGGGCGGCAGAAGCGCCCGCAGCGGCCACCGCAGCCAATGCCCTCCCGGATCCGCCACGCGTCCCAACATCTCGCAGCGGCCGCCACAAGGCAGGGGACGGCCCGCAAACCGCCCCCATGCGCCACAGTGCGTCCTACGCCGTTATGAGTGGCAGTGAGCGTCACTTCGCCATGCGGAACCCCAGCTTGCCGTCGGCGTCGGCGCAGTAGACCCGCTTGGCCATGACTGCCTGCATCTTCTGCAGCGTCTAGATCCCGCCGTTGGTGCCAAACCTGTAAGGACAGTTTCGCTCGCAGCTGCGTATAAGCATATGAAGGGCCGATGGGCGGTCGTTCAGTCCACGAAAGGAGACCAGCTATGAAACTCGAAGAAATGTCCCCCGAGCTGTGGGAGAAAGCGAAGGCGTGCAAGACATCCGATGAGTTCCTCGCCTTAGCACAACACGAGGGCATCGAACTGATCGACGAGCAATTGGAGGAAGTCGCAGGTTGCGCGGTGTCCGACTTTTTCCACAATTTCATACATCAGGGCCTAAGTGTCGAACCGAACTTAGAGACGGTAAAGCCAAACAGTCAGCCCCCGTTCCCTACCATCAGCTAAGCGGCAACGAGCTTTGCCGGGCGGGACCCTCTACGGACGCAGTTCAAATGGCGCGGTGATAAACGAGCGTGAAAGAGTGGGAATAGAAAATTCCTTAGTTATGGGGGTATAAATCGTTTTTGAGATAAAAAATACACCAATAAACCCATAATTTGATATACTGGCTCCAATGAAGATTGGAGCCAGTATGCATTTGTTTCCTAGAGAAAACTACCTGAAAAAGATTCGTGGCTTCTACCATGACGAAGGGATGATCAAGGTCATTACCGGCGTCCGCCGCTGCGGCAAATCCTGCCTCATGCAGTGTATCGCCGAAGAGCTGAGGGCAGAAGGCGTCGATGACGGGCACATCGTCTTTCTCGACCTAGACCGATACGGGTACCGATCCGTCAAAGCTCCAGAGCAGCTTGAGGCCCTCATCGAGCCCTTGCTCGCTATCTCGGGGACAAAGTACCTTTTCATCGACGAGGTACAGAACGCCGATGGTTTCGAGGACGTGCTCAATGGGTTTCGCACTGAGGGTGGCTTCTCCATCTTCATTACCGGGTCAAACTCATATCTTCTTTCTGGAGAACTGGCCACGAAGCTAACCGGGCGCTACATCGAATTCGAGATGCAGACGCTGGGCTTTGGCGAGTATTGCCAGATGAAGCGTTTCTTGGGACTACCCGTGAACCCGAATCCGGTCGCGGAGTTCGATGCGTATATCCTCGAGGGTGGCTTCCCGAAAGCGATGGATTACCCTCGGCTCGCCGACAAGCGCGCCTACGTTGCTGCGGTAATCCAGGAGATTTTCGAAAAGGACATCCGCAGGCGCGTGAAGATTAAGAACGTCTCCGTGTTCAACCATGTGCGCGACTACGTCATCAACAACTTCGGCGCCACCACGTCGCTTGCGAACATCCAATCCGACCTCGAGAGCAAACAGGGTGTGAAGGTCAAGCGCGAAACGCTTGCGAGATACCTCCAGATTCTCGAAGATGCGAAGATTATCAGCAAGTGCGCTCGCTTCGACCTGAAGTCCCGAAAATCACTGCGGGGCGAGCAAAAGTACTACCTGGCAGACCTGAGCTTCTACTTTGCCCTCAACACCGATAACCGCATCAACTACGGGCCCGTCCTCGAGAACATCGTTTATTGCTACGCTCTCGCGCAGGGTTGCAAGGTCAGTGTCGGACGCATCGGAAAGCTGGAATGTGACTTCATCCTCAGAAACCCCGAGATGGGCTATGCATACGTTCAGGTCGCAATGACCATTATGGCCGACCGGTCCACCGAGGAGCGCGAGTATCGCCCCTTCGCCCAGATAAAGGACAACTATCCCAAGTACCTGTTGACGCGAGGCGATGTTATCCAACAAAGGGATGGCATCATTCATGCCAACATCCCCGAGTTCATGCAGGAAGGAAGGACATTCTAGGAGGGCAATGCCTCCTTTCGATACTCGCCTGTATGTGGCTGATCTTGAATGGCCGCTTCGGGGTTCTGGCGTTCGCTCGTTTCACGATTCGAAATTTCGAGTCAAGTTGCTCGACATCTCTTCAGCTTTGTGACATCAGTGCGGGTAGGCTGTATAGCGTCTTCCATCAAGCCGGAGAAACATCACCTGCTAGCCCATTCTTCTCTGCATCAACGAAGGGGTCGACCCCGTATCTTATCACCTTCCATGCGCCCGGTTCCCAATCAGCAGCCGGATCGGTTCCCTCCAGTCGAGAGAGGCGAATCGCCGCGGTCCACGATCTATCCGAAGTGCGGAGCCTTATCTTTGCGCTGGCGACCGCGGGTGCGGGCCTCATAATTTCTTCTATCTCGTATTCCTCGATTGGATGGGAAGAATAGAGCTCTCTCGCCTCGCCAGCTTGCGCGCCTGTCGTTCTGTTTACGAAATTAGGGAAGAACGACCCTAGCACCCCGTAGTTCTTCTCCTTCCAAGCCTCGAGGAATCCCATACAGTCTCTGATGAGCTCTTCGTCTGGATCTGCAGGATGCTCGAGATCCACACGGTGCTTCTTCCAGTTCTCGAGCTTCCTGTCATTTTCTGCGTTGCGCCTCTGCATATCCGAGAGGCCCTTGAGCACTTGAACGATATTAGGAGGATCTTCGTCTTCAGTCTCTCGTTTCCTAATCTCGGCATCGACCCAGTCTCCAACGGCGAAGAGCATGTACCACGCTTTCGAGGCAACCACATCGTTGTCGTAGTCGGTGACCATCCCATGCATGATTCCATGACGGTAGACTTCGCAAACCGGTTCATCTATCCTCGCGCGGATTGATTTCGTGAAGGCTTTCTGGATGGACGGGAGTCCATCCCACACGGTCGCGACGCAGTCTCCCGCATGGAGCTCTTCTGACTCCCTCGCATGGAGGCCCTTCCTCCCTTCGGACCGGAAAGCATCGTTCACGAATCCGTCCATCACGGTGACCGTCACGAGGACCGAGCTGTAGTAACGCCCTTGGAGGTAGTCTTGTTCGGCCTTCTTCAGGAGCGGTATGCGCGGGCGCATGTCGGGAAAGCGGTTCAGCCTGGTGATCATTCGATGCAGAACCTCTTCCTCCTTGAGATATTCGATGAGCTCTCGCTCAGCTTCCTCGGGTGTGGGCTTGCTGACGACCGCGCGCATCCTTTCGGGTTCCAGCGCGTCTGAGAATACCCAGTTCCTATTGCCCAGCAGGTAGTAGAAGTCATCGATGAGCGAGACGAGGCCGTCGAGCTCTTCTCGGACTTCCCGCCCGCTCTTCCTCACCTCGTCGTTCCTGAGCAACCTTCCGAGCCATTCGAGTCCCGATGCGCTGCTCTTTAGTCTCTTGATGAAGGGGAGATTGTTGACTGATTCGTGCTTATCCGAGTTTTCGTGGTTTTCTTTTCTCATCAATACTTCATCTCGAATCTGTTTTGTTGGCTCACGGCGCAAGTCAAAGTATGACGAATGCTTTTCGCCAAGCCAGATAATCGAACGGAAACGCCTCGGTTTCTGCCCTTCGCCGTTTTCTAGGCATCGTTTAGAATGATTCAATACCGAATTATAATTCACCAGCAAGAGGAATTGAGGGGTAGGGCATGCAGGTTCTCAAGGAAGAGGTGCGCGAGCGCATACTTGCCGCCGCCGTCCAGGTGTTCTACGAGAAGGACTTCCGTAGCGCGAAGTTGCAGGACATCGCGA
>ERZ651108.1147-NODE-1147-length-12038-cov-9.238838_pt1 | contig 12038 bp, 10 predicted proteins | sample MGYA00512173_ERZ651108 | MGnify/ENA metagenome assembly ERZ651108 | reverse complement strand
GCTCATAATATTCCGGACAAATCATACAACGTTTCCGTTCAGCATCAATATACCCGCCATCAAAATAATAACGAACATCGTCATATTGACCTACAATCGCCTCCACAATAAACTGTTGGCGTGGATCCAAATAATTCGTTAATACTGGCGCATATTGCAAACGTACTTCTTCTACCCATTCTTCCACTTGTTTAAGAAAAGACAATTCCTCTTTTCTAAAGTGTTGTTCTACACCATTTCCCATTTTTTATACCCCAAAAATTTTTGCGACAATAAATAATAGAACTCCTACAGCAACGTAAATCGTTAAAATAGACGTTACTAATGCTAAACTATATTTTCCAAATCGTACATCTTTAAATAATGACACATACGGACGGCAACAAGCATCTAATAAGTCCGCCAAGAACATTGGAAGATATAGATGCCAATAAATATTTAATCCATAAAGGATTAGCATAAATTGATAAACCCCTGCTACTGCTGTTATCACTCTAATAATTTCTAAACCCACTAAGTTACACTCCTCTAAAATTCAGTGTGACGGAAGGTTTCAACCATCTCGTCATCAAAATTTCCTTGTACTTGGAAATTTGCAGGAGAACAGATGAAGATTTCATCTCTCACCTTTTGTACGTCTCCATTAATAGCATACGCCACACCGACCACAAAATCAATGACACGCTTTGCATCTTTTGGTTCCATACGTTTAAAGTTAATAAGCACTGCTTCACCTTTTAAAAGTGCATCTGCAATGCGTTCTGCTTCAGAATACACGCTTGGTTCCATCACATAAATCTTAGATGTTTTCTTTACTCCCGGACTTTGGAACGGAACTACATTTGAAGTATTTCTTGAACGTGTTTCTGGAGCTGTTTGTGCTACAGGCTCTTCATAGTAATCCATTTGATCATCTTCTTCGTAGTAGTCCCCTTCTGGACTTAAGAAGTTTTTTAAACTATTCATGAATCCCATTAGTCTTCCTCCCTTTCAAACCAGCTTGTACCAATTCGAATATGCGTCGCACCACATTCAATCGCAGCCTCAAAGTCTCCACTCATCCCCATACTGAGATATAACGGAGCTTCTAACCCTTCTTCCTTCTCGATTGTTTTAGCAATTTGTGCTAAACGCGAAAAAAAGAAGCGAATTTCTTCATCGCTTGCGTCAAATGGTGCCATCGTCATCAAACCAACAATACGAATCTTCTCATATTGTTTGCTTGCTCTATAAGCATCCAGTGCCTCTTCGGGTGTGAATCCATGCTTCGATTCTTCCCCAGAGACATTAATTTCTAGCATACAATCTAATGGGTGTTCGAGACGTTTTTCAATCTCATCCATAATCGAAAGACGGTCAATCGCATGAAATAAATCGATACGATTTATGACTTGCTTCACTTTTCGTTTTTGGAGTGGCCCGATTAAATGCCAGATGATGTCCTCTTGCGGAAATTGTTCTTGTCGTTCTAATAGTTTTTCGACACGATTCTCCGCAAAATGTCGAAATCCTAAATCGTACATTTCTTGAACTTCGCGAGCGGTACGATTTTTCGTTACAACAATCGGACAAACTTCCGTAGATAGTCTATGAACTTGGTTACAAGAAGATGCAACCAAGTTCATAATACGACTTACATTCTGTTTAATGATACTCATTAATTTCTGTTTCTTTTTCTGAAGAATGGCGGAGTATCTAATCCATCATTTTCAGTTTGTTTTGGCTCAACTGGAGCTTCTACAAAGTTACTTTGTGCGAATGGTGAATCTGCTTCAGTTGAAGAAGTAGTTTCACGTACAGTTGTTTCGCGACGGATATCCCAGTCTCCAAATAAATCTTTCTCAGGTTTCTTTTCTTCCACTGGTTGTGGTTTTGAAGGAACTTGTTTTTCTTGGAAAGTTTGAGGGTTATTTCCTAAATCTTTGCGAGTTGCTGTGCTATTCGCGAATGGTGAACGACTAGCGCGCGTTGCTGACTTTTTTTCGTGCTTACGCTCCTCGTCGATACCTGTTGCGATAACAGTAACGATTACTTCATCACCTAAGTTTTCGTTGATTGAAGTACCGAAGATAATGTTTACTTCACTTGTTGAAGCTGCTGCAACAATATCAGAAGCATCTTGTGCTTCGAATAATGTTAAGTCAGAGCCACCAGTGATGTTTAATAGGATTTGTTCTGCTCCATCGATAGATACTTCTAATAATGGTGAAGAAATAGCTTTCTTCGTAGCTTCTGCAGTACGGTTTTCACCACTTGCAACACCAATACCCATTAATGCTGAACCTTGATCTTTCATCACTGTCTTCACGTCAGCGAAGTCCAAGTTTACGTAACCTGGTGCAGTGATTAAGTCAGAGATCCCTTGAACCCCTTGACGTAATACGTTATCTGCTTCACGGAAAGCTTCTAACATAGGAGTCTTTTTATCAACGATTTCTAATAAACGGTTATTTGAAATCGTTACTAATGTATCTACGTTTGCTTTTAATTGTGCAACACCTTCTGCAGCGTAGCGACCACGTTTTGGTCCTTCGAAGCTAAATGGACGTGTAACAACACCCACTGTTAATGCGCCTAATTCTTTCGCAATACGAGCAACAACTGGTGCAGCACCTGTACCAGTACCGCCACCCATACCAGCAGTAACGAAGATTAAGTCTGCTCCAACTAAAGCTTCGCGAATTTGTTCTTCACTTTCTTCAGCTGCTTTAAGACCGATTTCAGGTAATGAACCTGCACCTAAACCTTTAGTAAGTTTTGGTCCTAATTGAATTTTAGTTTCTGCTTCTGAGTTTCTTAATGCTTGAGTATCTGTGTTGGCTACGATGAACTCTACACCTTGTACTCCTTCTGAAATCATACGGTTAACAGCGTTGTTACCAGCACCACCAACACCAATGACTTTAATGACTGCGCCATCTAAATTTGTATCGAATTCGAAATCCATTATATTTCCTCCTTGGTTCTCATCTTAATTTTCGTCAATAAACATTTTAAAGAAGTTCTTCACTTTCGCTCCAAACCCTTGTTCTTCACCTGTTGGTTCTTGTTCATACTCTTGTGGTTGTTGAACAGGAGCCGTTGGTTGTACTTGTACAGGAGCACTTTGTGGTGTGCTTTGTACTGGGCGTTGTTCCGTTACCGGTTTACCCTTTTGAGCAATACGGTGAACATCATCTAAGCTTGCAGCGTATTTGATTAATCCCATACTTGTTGCGTAAATAGGATTTCTCATGCCCATTTGTTCTGGAATATAAGTTTTCACTTGTACTCCGAAGATTTCTTGTGCTAACTCTTGAACTCCTGCTAATGAAGAAGCTCCACCTGTTAACACGATTCCTCCTGGAAGTTTTAAAGCTTCCACTTGGTCTAATGCACGTTTAACAGTTTCAAATGTTTGAACCACACGTGCTTCGATGATTTCTGATAAGTAATGTTCATCTACTTTAACTGGATCCTTCTTACCAATTGTTTCTACTGGGAAGAATTCATCAGCACTAGTTTCTGATGAAATTGCATATCCGTATTCACGTTTAATGCGTTCTGCATTTTCAAAGCTTGCATTCAAGATGATTGAGATATCTTTTGATACGAAGTCTCCACCTTCTTGATCCACGAATGAGAATTTCAATTGGTTATCGTGCATTACTGAAGCACTTGTTTGTCCGCCACCCATATCGATAAGGACTGTACCAAATTCTCTTTCTCCTGGTGTTAATGCTACTTGGCTAATCGCTAATGGTTGGATAACCATTTCTTCGATATTTAAGCCTGCTTTGTCAATACAACGTTTAATGTTATGTACGATCGTCTTAGGACCGGTAATCATGCTCGCAAACAATTCAAGACGAACACCAATCATTCCGCGTGGGTCTTTAATTCCATCAAATCCATCTACGATAAATTCTTCTGGAATCACAGAGATGATTTCACGTTCAGGTGCTACTGAACGAACTTTCGCTGCGGAAATAACATTGTACACATCCACATCTGTAATCTCTCTATTTTCACTTGATACGGCAATCATACCGTGGCAAGGTTCGATTGAGATTTGATTACTTGGAATTCCAACGATAACATCCTTGATTTGGATGTTTGATTTTTGTTCTGCTTGACGAACTGCTTTGCGAATAGATTCAACTGTTTCGTCAATATCAACGATGACTCCACGGCTTAATCCTTCTGATTTTTCATTGCCGACTCCAATAATATTTAATTGCCCTCTGACATATTCAGCTACTACAACCTTTATTGAAGTGGTTCCAATATCTAAACTCACATAAATTCCCTGATTTTTCACGTTTATTGAAACCTCCTATACGATTCATTTCTATTTCATTTTTTAAAGTTTATTGATAAGTGATACTCCCTATATTTTAACATAATTTTGTCCACTTAAAAAAACATATGAGCGAGTTTTAAGACTTTTTTATTGAACTGTCGTATCTGGTGTGAAATAGATTCCCACTTCCATATCCACAGTTCCTTTTTTCCCATTCAATTGTTTTGTAATTGATGGATAATACCCTAATTTATCTCCAATATCTTTCAGATTTCCGATGACACGATTGCCATCTTTCATCTTCAGATAAATCTTTTGGTGATTTTTTGTATCGTTTGGATACTGAATCTCTACGATTTCACGAATCACACTTGCTGGAACTTTCTCCAATTGTTTTGCGAGTGCTTGATATTGCGAGTCATCTGTAAACATATACAATAATGGATAATCCTTCGGCGTTGCATCGGCCTCTACTTCAATGATTTGACCATCTGCCAAAAGCTCATAGTGCTTATCATCGCTTTGGTAATAACCAATCGCTGGATTTTCTTCAATATTCAAACGCATTTTATTCCATGCCACTAATTGTACGGAAGCATCCTTAATTTTTGGACTAGCATTTTTTAACAAGTTAGCTGTACGATAACGATTCGCTAAAATTGTCCAAATGCTTTGTCCCTTGGTGATACCGTCGTTTTCTTGAACTAATTCCACTGGAACTTGATTCAATCCTACAACTTCGATATCAGACACTTTCGAAAGTGGTGAAATAAAGTAAATACTCCATCCCGCACAAACAATAAAAATCCCTTTTAAGAGTGTTGCATTCGTAATACCTTGTGACTTTGGTTTCGTCTTTTTAGGCTTCGGTTCCTTTTTCTTTTTCACCTTTTGTACAGGTTCTTCAGGAACAGGTTGCTCTACTCTTGGAGAATTTTGTTGCGCTAACTCCCAAGGTGTTAGTTCACGTGGAGGAGTTTGTTGTGGTTTCTTTCGATTAAACATATTCTCCTCCTTAATCCTTATTTCACTAGAGAATGAATAATTGTTTCAAGTCGACTTGACGCATCTGTAATTCCCAAGGCTTTTGAATTTTCAGCCATTTCTTTTCGTTTGGCTTCATCATTCATAATACGATTGATTTCAGTGACTAAACTTTCACCGTTTAAGTCTTTTTCTAAAATCATCGTTGCGGCGTCTTTTTCTACTAATGACATCGCATTTGCTTCTTGGTGATTTTCAGTTACGTATGGACTTGGAATTAAAATACTTGGCAAGCCAAGTGCTGTTAATTCAATCAATGTAGTTGCTCCACTTCTGCAGACAACGAGGTCTGTGTTTTGGAACATTTGCACCATATTATTAATATATGGTAAAACTGTGATATTTTGCAATGGTTTTTTCAAACTTGTAATATGATTGTTGATTTTGTCATAATGCACTTGTCCAGTGACCATGACTACTTGATAATCTTTTTTCTCGAATTCTTCAAGTGCTTCGATAAATGATTCGTTCATACGAAGCGATCCACGGCTTCCACCGAAAATCAATACGATTGGTTTTTCTTTTTGAATACCAATAGACGCCAAGTAAGAATCATCTTTTTGAGCATTGGCTAACTCTTGCCCACGAGGATTTCCTGTCATCACAACTTTATCTTCGTATTTTGCAAAATCTTTACGAACCGCATCGAAGCAAATCGCAATTTTAGAAACTTTGCGCGCTAAGAATTTATTCGTAATTCCAGCTAAACTATTTTGCTCATGAATAATCGTTGGAATTCCCATGTTTGCTGCCGCGTATAATACTGGCGCACATACATATCCTCCAGTACCGATAACGATATCCGGTTTGAACTCTTTTACGATTTTTTTTGCTTTAAAATAGCTTGTACAGAAATACCATAATGTCTTAAAGTTTTCTAACGATAATGAACGAACGATTCCTTGAATCTTAATCGTTTTAAAATCATATCCCGCTTTTGGAACGATGGTACTTTCTAATCCACGTTCAGTCCCCACATAAAGAAACTCTGTTGAAGGGTCTTGTTCTTTCAAATAATTCATTAAGGAAAGAGCTGGATAAATATGACCACCCGTTCCTCCTCCTGAAACTAATACTCTCATCTTTTTTCTCCTATTATTACAGTTTTTCTACTGCTTCAATGAAACAATCGCCGCGCACTTCAAAGTTAGCAAATTGATCCCAACTTGCACATGCTGGTGAAAGTAATACAATTTCTCCCTCACGACTCGCTGCATACGCTTTTGGCACTGCTTCTTCTAAAGTCTCTACTACGGTTACTGGAATAGATAGTTTTTCAGCAGTAGCTTTTAACTTCTCTTTTGTTTCCCCGTAAACGACCATTTCACGGACATTTCCAAGTGATGGTTCTAATTCCTCAAAACCATTACCACGATCAAGTCCGCCCGCAATTAATACAACAGATTGATTTGTAAAACTACGTAACGCTGTTTGTGTCGCAATGATATTTGTTGCTTTTGAATCGTTGTAGAATTTACGACCTTCAATAGTCTTCACATATTGTGTACGGTGTTTTACTCCATGGAATGAACGAACCGCTTTTTCGATTCCTTCGTTAGCTGCACCTTGTAATTTACTAATCGCAACTGCTGCTAACACGTTCTCAACGTTTTGAACGCCGGGTACTTGAATCGCTTCAAGTGGCATAACTGCTTCTCCATTAAAGTAAATCGTAGTTTCATCCGCATACGCACCGTGTTCTAACACAGATTTGCGGCTGAATGGAACTAATGTTGCTTTTGTATGATCTTTAATAAACTCATATAACTCTGGGAAATCCGCATTATAAACGAGGAAATCCTCTTCTGTTTGATTTTTAGTAATTTGTAATTTTGCTTTTACATACTCTTCGCGAGACCCATGATAGTCTAAATGAGCGCTAAAGATATTCACGATACACGCTACTTTAGGTCGAAACTCTTCAATTCCCATTAATTGGAAACTTGATAATTCAGTGACATAGATATCCGAATCTTTTGAATCACCTGCAAGTAGGGATAAAGGAACACCAATATTTCCACATGCAAAAGTTCTTCTTTCAGGGAATGACTCTTTTAACATAAGATTCGTTAATGTTGTCGTTGTTGTTTTCCCATTTGAACCAGTAATTCCAAGTACGGTTCCTTCCATGACACGTTGTGCAATTTCGATTTCCGTATAAACTGGCAATCCCTTCTCGACTGCTTTAGCGACTAATGGATTTGAATAAGGAATCCCTGGGTTCTTCACAACGAAATCAACGGGCTCATCGAGTAGTTCTAGTGGATGTCCTCCTGAAACTACTTTAATCCCTTCAGCAACTAACCCTTGTGCGTCTACACTTTCCTCAAGTGGTGTTCTATCATTTACTGTTACATCCGCGTGTAACTGGTGTAATAGTTTTGCTACACTCACTCCACTCTTTGCAAGTCCAATGACTAGTACTTTTTTATTTTCAAATGCATGTGTATTCCGCACAATGATTCCTCCAATTTTTCTTTTTTAATATGTATATGGAGAAAGGCTGGGCAAAAATGACCAGCTCTCCTAATAAAATATGTTAATTCTCTTAAAAGACAAATGCAACGATTAAACCTGCAATAAGTCCGATTGCACTAAACACAGAAACAATCTTCACTTCTTTCCAACCACTCATTTCAAAGTGATGGTGAATTGGACTCATCTTGAAGATACGTTTGCCTGTTAGTTTAAATGAACCCACTTGTAAAATAACGCTAAGTGTTTCCCCAACAAAGATGATTCCTACAAGTAATAATGTCCATTCTTTATGAAGCATAATCGAAATGATGGCAAGTCCTGCACCAAGAGCTAATGAACCAACGTCTCCCATGAAGACTTTGGCTGGTTTCCAGTTAAATACTAAGAAACCAAGGAGCCCACCGACTACGCAGAAGCAGAACGTTGCAATCGAACGTTGACCTGATTCATAAGCGATAAATCCATAAATACCATAAGCAATAGTGTTTGTTGAAGCAGCTAATCCATCTAAACCATCTGTTAAGTTAACTGCGTTTGAAAATCCAGTAATCCAAATAATCGTGAATAATGCAAAGATGATAATGCTATTAACTTCTCCAAAGAATGGAATGTAAATTAATGGATCATTTCCACTAAGCAGATATAATCCCACAAAGATTGCAGAGCCAATCAATTGTAATCCAAATTTTTCGTGACTCTTTAATCCTTCGTTTTGTTTTTTAAACACTTTAATAAAATCATCTAAGAACCCAATTGATCCGAAGAAGGCAAAACCAATAACGCCACTTAATAAGACGAAATTGAAGTGTCCGAAAACAGCTCCGACAATTAAACTAGAAATACTAATCATACAAAGGAACACAAGTCCACCCATTGTTGGAGTTCCACTTTTGGCTTTATGCCATGATGGACCTTCATCTAATGTAGTTTGACCTAATTGTTTCATCTTCATATATTGAATGAAATGTGGTTCGGCAATGACTGTCGCAAGGAACGCTAAGCCGACTGATAAAATGACTTCGATCATAATCTTCTCCTTCTTCTACTCGTGATGTTGAAAGCCTAATGCTTCTAAACTTGCAATAACTGTTTCTACTTCATTATATGGAATATACTCATCACCGATTACTTGGTACGGTTCAACACCTTTACCAGCAAATAGTAAGATATCCCCTTCTTGAGCAATTTCAAGTGCACGTTTCACCGCACTTTCTCGATTATCAATGCATTCATAAGCAGTCTTTTCATCTTTTCTTCCTGCTAGAATTTCTGCATAAATCTTTTCAAGCGGTTCATTTCTTGGATTATCTGCTGTTAAAATCACATAATCGGATTTATCAAACGCAATTTCTCCAAGCTCAGGTCGCATACTTGAATCACGGTTACCACCGCTATGACCCATGATTGTAATCACTCGATTTACTTTCACTTTTTCAAGTGTTTCAAGCACATTTTGTAACCCATCAGGTGTATGTGCAAAGTCGATAATCACTTGGAATGGTTGTCCTTGTTGAATCAACTGCATACGACCACCCACACCAGGGAATCGTTTCATTCTGCTTACAGCACGTTCGAGTGAAATTCCATTCACAACTGCTACAGCAAAAGCAGCCAAAACATTATAGACATTAAAGAGTCCAATCATCGGAATTGTTACTGGAAGCTCTTGTCCATTCATTGTTACTGTAAATGAAGTCGTCGCTCCGTTTGTTTGAACGTCCGTTGCACGGATATCCGCTTTTTTACTAAATCCATATGAAATCACTTCGCAAGGAGTTGAGTATGCGAATTGTTCATAGTGCTCTTCATCAATGTTTAGAATTGCAACACGAGGTTTTCCATTTTTAGAATGGTTTCCAAGTTGCGAGAATAGTAGACTTTTAGCATGCGCATAGTTTTCCATTGTTTTATGCAAATCTAAATGCTCATGCGTCAAGTTTGTAAATACCGCTACATTATAGTCAATTCCCCACACACGACCTAATTGAAGGGCATGAGAAGAAACTTCCATAATACATGTGTCTCCACCGATTTCTTTCACCTTTTGCAATGTTTCATGCACGGTTAAGATTTCTGGCGTTGTATTTCTTGTTTCAATACGTTCATCACCAATTTTACGATACATCGTTCCAATCAGCGCGGTTGGTTTTCCTAATTCTTCTAATAAATAGTCCACCATATGCGTTACAGTTGTTTTCCCATTCGTTCCTGTAACTCCAATCATATTTAATGATTCAGATGGATACCCGTAAAAATGATTTGCAAAGAGTGTCATCACGCGAGTCACATCTTTGACATAAATCACAGGAGCATTTCCCACTTGTTCTTTGATAGATTTCGAAGCCACGAACACGCTTGCTCCTAGCTCTTTTGCTTTTCCCGCAAATTGATGTCCATCTACCGTTACACCTTCGATACAGAAAAACATTGTATTGGGCACAACTTTGCGCGAATCTTGTGCTAATTTTTCAACAGTGACGCCCTCAAGCGAGCCTTCCACTTCTTTAATGACTAACAAGTCCGCTAGTTCTTTCGCAAACATGTTCTTCCTCCTTCTTTTACTCTGAGAGTCTAGAGTATTCTAGGCTTCTCTTCATTAATGGATTGAAAATTTCTTTAATAATTTGGTTTCCTGTTACAGCTACTCGTGGTTGTTTCACTGTGATATATAGGATATATTTTGGATCATCATATGGTGCAAACCCTACAACAGAGAAAATATAGTTATTTCCGTTTGAGTAGTATTTACCTGTTTCCGGATTGATGAATTCAGCCGTCCCTGTTTTAGCTGCGACTTTTTCTCCATCAATATTAAAATCATAGGCTATTCCGTTTTTCATACGAGTTGCTTCATATAAAAACTGAAGAGTTTTCTTCGCAGTTTCTGGACTAATGACTTTTCCTAAAGCTGTTGTTGGATTTGGGGTTTCTTTTCCAGTATCAGGATCTGTTAAATGGTCAACCAAACGTAACTTCTGCATTTGACCACCATTGGCAATGGCAGTGAAAGCTTGCATCATTTGATAAGGTGTGACCGTAATCCCTTGTCCAAAACCGGTTGATAATTGTTGTAAGTAAGAGTTGAATGGGTTTGACCCTGAAACTTCATTTGCAAAACCTGAGTTCGTTGATTTCCCAAAGCCAAACGCTTCTAAATATTGCTTCCACTTTTCGACACCAATTTTTTGGATGATGTGAACGAAAGCAACGTTACTTGAATGGGCTAACCCTTCTAAGTATGTAATGGTTCCCCAACCTACTTTATTATAGTCTCGAACTAAATCGGTATAAATTTTTACACTTCCTGATTTGTATTTTTCATTTGGATCAAAGACCCCTTCATTAATCGCTGCAGCGAGTGCCAACACTTTCATTGTTGAACCAGGCTCAAAAGCTTGGTCCATCAATAAATTGTTCCATTGAACATTAATACCCTCTTTTGTTGTTGAGTTATATGTTGGACGTTGTGTTGCCGCAATAATGTTTCCCGTTTTAGGATCAACAAGCATTGCCGTCATTTGTACCGGTTGATAGTTTTTATCGGCTTGGCTAACAAGTGATTCCAAATAAGTTTGCAATCGTTTATCAATCGTTAAGGTAAGGTTCATCCCGTCTTTAGGTTGTTTTGTAACTTTTTCTGTATCGGTAATCACATATCCATTTCCATCTACAGAATATTCGACTTCGCCCGCAGTCCCCGTTAATTGTTCATTATAAAGACCTTCAAGCCCAGTCTTCCCTACTAGAGTAGTAACTGTTTTGTTATCGACTGTTTCTTCAACAGTATCTGTATACCCGATTAAATGAGAAGCAAAGATTCCATTAGGGTAGTAACGAGCTGGACTTTCTGAGAACTTAACTCCAGGAAGTTTTTCAGCTTCAATCGCTTCCTTATCTTGAACCGACAAATTCTTACCGGCGCTTCCAAACTCTACTTGAGAGACATCTTTTTGACTTAACAATTTTACAATTTCTTCTTTAGATAAAGAAATGTGTTTTGAAAGAGCTTCTGCAGTCTTATTAACGTCTGTTACATAATCAGGGTTATCTGAATCCTTACTCCACTCCGAAGTTAAGACGGCATATAAAGAATAATTCGTCGCATCTACTGCAATTGGGCTACCACTAGCGTCGTAAATAGTACCGCGTTTTGCAGCAAGCGTGCGTTTTTGATGGATTTTATCATTGATTTCTGCACGTAAATCCACACCATGGATATTCCCTACAACCATGA
>ERZ651108.1145-NODE-1145-length-12048-cov-11.100892_pt1 | contig 12048 bp, 9 predicted proteins | sample MGYA00512173_ERZ651108 | MGnify/ENA metagenome assembly ERZ651108 | reverse complement strand
TGGGCTGCAACCTTTTTGTTTGGGTGGGGGATTTTTATTCCGGACAGTAGTGCGCACAGGCGGGAATCTACTTTTAAATCTCGGCAACTGTTTTTTCAAACATCAGTTTCTTAGAATTTCCGATGGATTCCCGCCTACGCGGGAATGACGGCGGCGGGGTGTTTGACGTGATTTGCTTATAAGAAAAGGTCGTCTGAAACTATGCTTTCGGTTTCAGACGACCTTTAAGGGATAAGTTACGATTGAAGTCAAGTTTTACTTTCCTAAGGGGGAGGCATTATTTGTGTCCCACTTTTATCAAAAATCAGCATCCCAGTTTCATCACAAAATTTTTGCATTGCTTTCGTTTGCTCATTCTCTTTCAGTTCATCCCATTTAGAATCATTTTCGCCTTTCCAATCAGGATAAACGCTCTTAACAAAATCCAATATTGTTATGCTAGCAGAGAATAACTTCTCGTTATACTTTAATTGTTCCCATTTTAAATCGCATTCTTTTAAATTTGCGAATGACAAATTAGCATTTTGTAAGTCGGCTTCTACCAAACAAGCATTTTGAAAATTAGCTTTCCTTAAATCTGCACCTTTTAACTTAGCCCCTGTCAAGTTAGCTTTGTGTAAGTTAGCATCAAACAAGTCAGCTGTTTCTAAATCTGCCTTTTCTAAGATAGCATTTTGAAAATTAGCTTTGTGTAAGTTAGCATCAAACAAGTTGGCTGTTTCTAAATCTGCCTTTTCTAAGATAGCATTTTGAAAATTAGCTTTCCTTAAATCTGCACCTTTTAACTTAGCCTCTGTCAAGTTAGCTTTTTGAAACTCAGCACCAATCAAGGTAGCTGTTTCTAAATCTGCCTTTTCTAAGATAGCATTTTGGAAATTAGCACCTTGTAACTTTAATCCCGACAAATCCTTGGCAATTTCATCTACTCCACTCAACTGGAAATCCATCCCAGCGAAACAAATATTAGGCAGCATTTCAGGAAAATCCCGCAGATTGAGTTTCTTATACTCTCGATTCAAACTTAATAAAACTTGCGTTAAAGCCACGCCCATGGGACTCTTTGCTTTTTGTGTCAGTTCATCAAAAATCTTCTTTCTCTCTTCATCAGATAAATGATCCCCATCCAGCTTCTTCAAACTATCCTGCTGCATTGCCTGCCAAGCGGATTTCAATAGGTTGAATGCGGGACGACGGAAACTTTCCCCGTAATCGCCTCGGAAAAACGGCAGCAGGTTGTAAATGGCGGAAATCTGCAAAGCGACGGCACCTTCGCGTTTACTGAAAGTATCAAAATCAGCGGTATCCGGTTTTTTGGAATATTCTTCAGATTGTTCCGTCGTTTGTTCTGTAATTTCTGCCCCGTCTTTTGAGCTGCTTTTCTGTGTGGTTTTACTGACGGTTTTTATTTCCGGCAAATGTGCGCCACTAACCCATTCGGAAAGTTTTTGAAATTCTTTCAGATTAATGTCTTTGCGTTGATTCTCGATTTGCTGTCTATTGTTTTCGTCGCGAAAATGCCAAACAACCAAAGCGACGGGGACAGAAATCAACACAATAAGGAAATTCCAATAACCTGCGGATTCTTGAACTTTATCCGTGAGAGAAATCCACTTAGGAAAATATTGAATTAGAAAATACATTAACTCAATTGAAATGACTCCTGCAATTAACATTACAGTCATATTTGAAGCACTATTGAGCCTTTTCCTGAGACCATTTGGCTTTTTTTTGGAGTTATTTGGTTTATTTTTGTGTTGTCCCATAACTTTTTATTACCTGTTACACGTTAATTGGTTATCAATTATTCTAGCAAACAATGTAATCTGAAACGATTTTGATATGAAGTATTTTTTATATCCCTCAATATTATATATTCAAATAAAAACAGAGCATTGTATCTGGCTTCATTACCAAAAAAGGTCGTCTGAAAACCTTGGAATCGGGTTTTCAGACGACCTTTTGTCTTGGTTTCGGATTTTATTTCTTCAATTCCGCCAAAATCTCGTCAACGGTTTTCTTCGCGTCGCCGAAGCACATCACGCTGTTTTCATTGAAGAACAGCGGGTTTTGTACGCCTGCGTAGCCGGTGTTCATCGAGCGTTTGAAGACGACGACTTCTTTTGCCTTCCACACTTCCAATACGGGCATGCCGGCAATCGGGCTGTTTGGGTCGGTTTGGGCGGCGGGGTTGACGGTGTCGTTTGCGCCGATAACCAGCACTACGTCGGTTTCGGGGAAGTCGTCGTTGATTTCGTCCATTTCCAAAACGATGTCGTAGGGGACTTTGGCTTCGGCGAGCAGGACGTTCATATGACCGGGCAGGCGGCCGGCGACGGGGTGGATGCCGAAGCGTACTTCGGCGCCGTTTTTACGCAAAAGCTCGGTGATTTCGGCAACGGGGTATTGTGCCTGCGCCACTGCCATGCCGTAGCCCGGGGTGATGATGACGCTGCTTGCGTTGCGCAGCATTTCGGCGACTTCGGCGGGTTTGACTTCGCGGTATTCGCCGATTTCTTGGCTGCCGGAGGCTGCGGCGGAACCGTCGGTACCGAAGCCGCCTGCGATGACGGAGATGAAGGAGCGGTTCATGGCTTTACACATGATGTAGGACAGAATCGCGCCGCTAGAGCCGACGAGTGCGCCGGTGACGATGAGCAGGTCGTTGGAAAGCATGAAGCCTGCGGCTGCGGCCGCCCAGCCTGAATAGGAGTTCAGCATGGACACGACCACGGGCATATCTGCGCCGCCGATGGAGGCGACCAAGTGCCAGCCGAATGCGAGGGCGATCAGGGTCATCAGAATCAGGATGAAGCCGCTGCCGTCAACGGATACGAACACCAGCATCAGGATAAAGGATAAAACCAATGCGGCGAGGTTGAGCTTGTGTTTGGCGGGCAGTTGTAGCGGCGCGCTGCTGATTTTGCCGTTGAGTTTGCCGAATGCGACCAGCGAGCCGGTGAAGGTTACGGCGCCGATGAAGATGCCCAAATAGACTTCGACCAGATGGATGGTGTGCATATCGTGCGAAACGTTGCCCGGCTCGATATAGCTGTTGAAACCGACCAAAACGGCTGCCAAGCCGACGAAGCTGTGCAGAAGTGCAATCAGTTCGGGCATTTCGGTCATTTCTACTTTTTTAGCTTTGTAGATGCCGATGGCGGCGCCAATCAGCATGGCGATGATGATCCAGCCGAGTCCGTGGGTGTTTTCGGAAAACACGGTAACGAACAAGGCGACCGCCATCCCCGCTACGCCGGAATAACAGCCCTGCTTGGCGGTTTCCTGCTTGGACAGCCCCGCCAGCGAGAAGATGAACAGTATCGCGGCTACGATGTACGCCGCTGTAACAAGTCCTGAAGACATGGTGATTCTCCAATTATTTGTGAAAGTAACTGTGTTTTTTAATCGGGTCGTCTGAAAGGTTTGATGGCGGATTCGCTTAACCATTAACCGTTTGAGTTGCGCGGGAATGACGGTGCGGGCATTTTGGTTTTATCCGCTGTCACTCTGTTGCCGCTGAGTTTTCAGACGACCTCTGTATCGGGTTGCCTATTCGCCGCCGAATTGTGCCAAAAATTCTTCTTCGGTCAGCTTGGGCGTGTCGTTTGCCAGTTCGTAATACGGGGCTTTGGCGTCGATGTAAATCTGCTCTTCCAATTTGAAATCGGCGTTGTCGGCAAACAGTCCGGCGAAGACGAAATAGCTGTCGTTCGGTAGGAAATGGTAGAACAGGTGTGTACCGCAGTTTTTGCAGAACGCGCGCTCCGCCCATTCGGACGAATGGTAGCGGGAGATGTTTTCACCGCCGTCGATTTTCGGCGGCTTGGCGGCAATCAGCGAAAACGTTGCGCCGCTGCCCCAAGTGCGGCACATGCCACAATGGCAGGCGTGGACGTGTTTGTCGTGTTCCACTTCTAAAGATACGTCGCCGCACAGGCATTTTGCTTTCATGATCGAACTCCTAAATATCGGGGAATCGGGTTTCAGGTCGTCTGAAAAAATGTTTTAGCGAAATTCGTTGCGCTCGTTTTAGCGAAACTCGCTACGCTCGTTTTCAGACGACCCCGCTGTCAGACAGCGGCTACAAACAGCCCGATAGTGCAGACAAATCCGCCCGTCCACATTGCTGAACGCAGGCTCGGTTTGTCTTTCAGATAGCTGAAAATATAAGCGATGCGGAAGGCGATGAACGATACTGCCAAAAGGTTAATGGTCGCTTGTGCGGCATTGCCTGTGGCGTGTGCCACCAAAACAGCGGCGGCAAACGGGGCGAACACTTCAAAACCGTTTTGCTGTGCGGCATTGGCGCGCGCCGACAAGCCTTGCGTGCGGGCGAGGAAATCGCGCGGATTTCGGTTGTCCGACGGCTGAAAACCGCCCTGCGCTTTGGCGATGAAGGAACAAAACAGCGGCAGCAGCGATGCAATCAGGATGCACCAGTAGGCTAAAGTCATGCTTTACCCTTTCCTAAACATATTCAGCATCCGCCGCGTTACGAAGAAGCCGCCGAAGATGTTGACGCTGGCAATCAGGATGGCGATGAACGCAAGCAGGGACACGAAACCGTTGCCTTGGCTGATTTGCAGCAGCGCGCCGACGACGATGATGCCGGAAATGGCGTTGGTCACGGACATCAGCGGGGTATGCAGCGAGTGGCTGACGTTCCAGACGACGTAGTAGCCGATGACGCAGGCGAGGACGAACACGATAAAGTGATTCAAGAATGCGGCGGGGGCAACCGCGCCGACCCACAGTACCAATATGGCGGCAATGACGGCGGGAGCGAGTTTTTTCCACAGGGGAACAGGTTTCGGATCGGGCTTGGCGGCAGGCGCGGCTTTTTCAGACGACGTTTGCTGCGGCTGGGCGGAAACTTGAATCGGCGGAGGCGGGAAGGTGATTTCGCCGTCGCGGGTAACGGTCATGTTGCGGATAATCACGTCTTCGAAGTCCAGCGTGATTTCGCCGTCTTTGTTCGGGCTTAACAGCTTGGTCAGGTTCACCAAGTTGGTGGCGTAAAGCTGGGAAGACTGTCCGGCAAGGCGGTTTGCCATGTCGGTGTAGCCGATGATTTTCACGCCGTTGTCGGTCACGAACAATTCGCCCGGTTTGGTGAGTTCGCAGTTGCCGCCCGTCGCCGCCGCCAAATCAACGATGACGGAGCCGGATTTCATGCTTTCCACCATTTCTTTGGTAATCAGTTTGGGCGCGGGTTTGCCCGGAATGGCGGCGGTGGTGATGATGATGTCCACTTCTTTCGCCTGCTCGGCAAAGAGCTTCATCTCGGCGGCGATAAATTCGTCGCTCATCACTTTGGCGTAGCCGTCGCCGCTGCCGCCCGATTCTTGCGGAAAGTCGAGTTTCAGGAACTTACCGCCCATCGATTCGATTTGTTCCGCCACTTCCAAGCGGGTATCGAATGCGCGCACCACTGCGCCGAGTGAGTTTGCCGTACCAATCGCCGCCAAACCTGCCACACCTGCACCGATCACCAAAACCTGTGCGGGCGGCACTTTGCCGGCGGCAGTAATTTGACCGGTGAAGAAACGGCCAAAAGCGTTGGCGGCTTCAATCACGGCGCGGTAGCCGCTGATGTTTGCCATTGAAGACAAAGCATCCAAAGCCTGCGCGCGGGAAATTCGGGGAACCATGTCCATCGCCAGCGCGTTCACTTTCTTGGCGCGCAAGGCTTCGACCAAAGCCTCGTTTTGGCGCGGCCACAGGAAGCTGACAATGGTTTGCCCTTCTTTGAGCAACGGCAGCTCGCCTTCGGACGGCGCGTTGACTTTGTAAAGCAAAGGGCATGCCCAAACCGTCACTTTGTCGGCAACGGTCGCGCCTGCTGCTTGGTAAGCCGCATCATCCAAACTTGCCGCCAAACCTGCGCCGCTTTCGACAACGGTTTCAAAGCCCAGTTTGCTCAACAGGGCAACGGTGGCAGGCGTACAGGCGACGCGGGTTTCGCCGGATAATGACTCGCGTGGGATACCGATTTTCATCTCTGAATCCTTTTTTGGGTTGTCTGTATGTATAGTGGATTAAATTTAAATCAGGACAAGGAGGGTAATGCTGTACTGGTTTAAAGTTAATTCGCTATAAATGTTAATATGTTTCATATAATCCCCTTATAGCGAATTTTTCGACGGCTGGCAATAGCTGCGGCGGATGGTTTACTTTTGCGGTAAAGGTTGTCTGAAAGTTTATGTTTGCCGCCATTGATACGGGCTAGGGCTTGCGTTTCGTGTTAAAATCCTGTTTTAACAACATATAAAAGGAACACAATCATGCGCCTGCTCCACACCATGCTGCGCGTCGGCAACCTTGAAAAATCTTTGGATTTTTATCAAAACGTTTTGGGGATGAAGCTCTTGCGCCGCCACGATTACCCGGAAGGCCGTTTCACGCTGGCTTTTGTCGGTTATGGCAGCGAAGCTGAAAATACGGTTTTGGAATTGACCCACAACTGGGATACCGAAAGCTACGATTTGGGCAACGGCTACGGCCACATCGCTATCGAAGTGGACGATGCTTATAAAGCTTGCGAACGTGTAAAAGAGATGGGCGGAAAAGTCGTGCGCGAGGCAGGGCCGATGATGCACGGCACAACCGTTATTGCTTTTGTTGAAGATCCCGACGGCTATAAAATCGAGTTTATTCAGAAAAACAGCGGCAATGATTCGGTGAAATACTAATTTTTTGTCAAAAGGTCGTCTGAAACGTTTGGTGAAACCCGCCAAGTCTGTTTCAGACGACTTTTATTATATTTATCGGTTCGACCCTTTGACCATATCCATCAAAAACAGGCGGCAGTCGAGGTTGCCGTTGTAAAGCGGGATTTTGCGTTTGGGCGAAAGGCGCATGAATTTCGGCATATCGCGGTCGCCGGTAAACATGCCCGCCAGCCAGCCCGCGTAATGCTGCTTCAGCCACGCGCCCAACTGCGGATAAAGGGCTTGCAGGGCTTGGACTTCGGCAAGGCGGACGCCGTAAGGCGGGTTGGAAATCAAAATGCCGCCTTCTCCGTTCGGACGGGCGTCCTGCGCGTCTTTGACTTCAAAACGGATGAACGTGTCCACTTCGGCAGCTTGGGCGTTGGCAACGGCGGCGCGGATCATATAGCGGTCGTTGTCGCCGCCTGAAATCGGGGCAGGCGCGGGGCGGATTTGCGTTTCGGCTTCGTGTTGCAGCTTTTTCCAAAGGGCGGCATCGAAGTTTTTCAGCTTTTCAAACCCGAAACGGCGCATCAAACCCGGCGCACGACGGGTAGCAATCCACGCGGCTTCGATGACGATGGTGCCGCTGCCGCAAAACGGGTCTTGAAAAGGCTGCGTGCCGTCATAGCCTGCCAGCAGCAGTAAGCCCGCCGCCAAGTTCTCGCGCATCGGCGCTTCGCCTGTGTCTTGGCGGTAGCCTCGTTTGAACAAGGCTTCGCCGGATGTGTCGATAAAAATCTGAATGTCGCGCTCATCGATAAAGGCATGGATGCGGATGTCGGGGCGGATTTTGCCGACGCTGGGGCGCGCGTCGCAAGCGTCGCGGAACACGTCGCACACGGCATCTTTGATTTTCAGTCCGACGAAATCCAAACTTTTGACTTGGGCGCGTTTGCCTTCTACTTTAACTTTGAAGGTTTGTTCCAAGTCGAACCAATTCGTCCAGCGGATGTTTTTCGCCGCTTTATAAATGTCTTGCTCGCTGCGGTAGCCGCTTTTGGTCAAGCGCAGCAACACGCGGCTTGCGGTGCGCGAATGCAGGTTGATGCGGTACACCTGCTCCATGCCGCCTTTGCACGCGACGCCGCCGTCAACGGCGCGGATGTCTTGGCATTTGAGTTGTTCGAGTTCTTGGGATAAAGGAGCTTCGAGACCGCGCGGGCAGGTAACGAAGAGGGAATAAGTGGTCATGCGAACCTTTCGGGGTAGGGCGGTTGAACTGAGATTGCGATAATTATAATGCTTTTCGCAACGGGATTATCGAAAGGTCGTCTGAAAATTGCAGAAAGCGGGCGATATGGTTGTTGAGATAAAAGAAGGTCGTCTGAAAACCAATCCCGGTTTTCAGACGACCTTTGCCGTATTTCAAACCATCGATTAACGCGGATGAACCATATCGGCAGGAACAACCAGTTCGTCAAACTCTTCGCCTGTCAGCAAGCCCAACTCAACGGCGGTTTCGCGCAGCGATTTGTCGTTTTTGTAGGCGGTTTTGGCGACTTTGGCGGCGTTCTCGTAACCGATTTTGCGGTTCAGCGCGGTAACGAGCATTAGGGAATGGTGCAGGAAATAGTCGATTTTCTCCGGCATGGGTTCGATACCGGCGGCGCAGTGTTCGTTGAAGCTGTTGCACGCGTCGCCCAAGAGGCGGATGGATTGCAAGAGGTTGTAGGCGATAACGGGCATATAGACGTTCAGCTCGAAATTGCCCGACGCGCCTGCCATGCCGATGGTAACGTCGTTGCCGAACACTTGGCAGCACACCATGGTCATCGCTTCGCATTGGGTCGGGTTGACTTTGCCCGGCATGATGGACGAACCCGGCTCGTTTTCGGGGATTTTGATTTCGCCCAAACCGCAGCGCGGGCCGCTTGCCAGCCAGCGGATGTCGTTGGCGATTTTGTTCAGGCTCGCCGCCAGCGTTTTCAATGCGCCCGAAGCGGCGACGGCGGCATCGCGTCCGCCCAGAGCTTCAAATTTGTTCGGCGCACTGACAAATGGCAGGCCGGATAGTTCAGCGAGTTTGGCGGCGGCTTTTTCGGCGTATTCAGGATGGCTGTTCAAACCCGTACCGACTGCTGTGCCGCCCAAAGCGAGTTCGTATAAACCTTTGAGTGCGTCGTTCAGACGACCTAAGCCGTGGTCAAGCTGGGAAACGTAGCCGGAAAATTCTTGTCCCAAAGTCAGCGGCGTTGCGTCCTGCAAATGGGTGCGGCCGATTTTGACGATAGGGGCGAAGGCTTGGGCTTTTTTGTCCAATGTGTCGCGCAGGGCTTTTACCGCCGGAATAAGGTGGCGGTTGATTTCAATCGCGGCGGCGACGTGGATGGCGGTTGGGAACGCGTCGTTGGTCGATTGCGCGTGGTTTACATGGTCGTTGGGATGGACGGGCTGATACGCCGCCAAACCCGTACCGGCGATTTCGTTGGCGCGGTTTGCCAGCACTTCGTTCATGTTCATATTGGACTGTGTGCCGGAGCCGGTCTGCCAAACCACTAAAGGAAACTGCCCGTCGAGCTTGCCGTTCAACACATCGTCCGCCGCCTGCGTAATCAAATCCGCCTGCTCAGGCTTAATCCTGCCGAGGGAAACATTGGTGGTGGCTGCGGCTTTTTTCACCAGCGCCAAAGCATAAATCAACGGCTGCGGCAGAGTTTCGCCGCCGATTTTGAAATTGTTGCGGCTGCGCTGGGTCTGCGCGCCCCAATAGGCTTCGGACGGGACTTCGACATTGCCCATGGTGTCGTGTTCGGTACGGGTACTCATGCGTTTCTCCTATATTTAAACAGAAATAATAATGATTCGTAAATTTATTATACCCAGCAAAAGGCCGTCTGAAAAGAGAGAGGTTTTCAGACGACATTTTGCTTTATCAACCTGAAATATTAATAGAAGATAAAACCCGATTTCGGAGCAAACACAACCTGCGCCGCCACTCCCCCTCTTCTAAAAATTTTCCTCCTTGCCGATTTGTATTTTGCGCTAGGTATTTATCGACAATAAATACCTTATCGTTTCTTTACTTTGTTTCTCTCCAAGAGCATAATGAATAAAAATGATTATCAGGAGATGAAGATGAAACGAAAACATTTGGTTTACCTGTTAATGAGCGGTTTTGCCGCCGCAAACGGCTTTGCCGAAACCTTGGCAGACCCCGATGAAATCCAGCCTGTCAAAACCTTTTCCCCTCCCAAACCGATTGCCCCGACCGCTGCACAAGGCTATTTCCCCGAAAACCAATTCGACCGCACCGACCGCAGCGATCATTACTTTGTTACCGAAAACATAGACCAAGCCTTCCGTCCGTTGAAAGCAAACAGCGGTTTTTACGGCAAAAGCTTTTACAACTCCGTTACCGCACAAGCGCGTGGGGCGAAAGTGTACGGCGTGGTCAACCTCAATCACACCAAAACCAACGGCTATAAAGACGGCGACGGCAATCAGACCGATTGGAAATACAGCCGTTTTAATCAAGCTTTGGTACTCGGTTTCGTGCCGTCTGAAAATCAAGAATACCGCCTCACCTACCTACACGACGACATCAACGATGACCGCCAGCCGCAGTTCGTTAACGACGCATTGGACACCGAACGCCACATCGCTAAACTCAACGCGCGTTGGGGCAATGCCGATTTGAGCAATACGGTCAGCGCGGAAGCAGGCATCATCAAACTCAAACGCCATGCCGACAATTACTCACTGCGTCCAAACAACACGCCGCAACAAATGTTTGTAGAACTTGACCGCAAAGTGTACGACTTCTCGCTCAAACACGACGCGGACTTCGGCAAATTCCACAACAACGCCACCGTCAGCTACCGCAACGACAGCCAAAACGGCGAGCGCAACGCCCACACCGCCATGCGCGATTTCCTCAACGGCTACCGTTTCGCCGATGTACACCTCGACCGCTGGCGCATTGCCGATACCCTGTCTTACAAGTTTGACGACCAACACAAACTGGGCTTGGGCTTAAGCTACGAAATCAACGAAGCAGACGTACGCAAAAATACAGCTCAGCCCGCCCATCCGATGAACCGTAACCTTGCCTTCGCCTCATCACAACAAATCTGGAAAACCCATTACGGCTACGACTTCAACGGCAAAGTGCGCCGTCATGCCTTCTCAGGCGAACTCAAATACGATTTCACGCCGTCTGAAACGCAAAAATACAGCGTTTCCCTTGCTCACTTAGAACGCATCGGCGACAACACCGAACGCTTCAACTCGCTTGCCGCCATCGTACAAAACCGCATGAACGGCGCGCTGATGAACCAGAACCCAGCCGCCGCCATCGCAGGCAATCCCCTGCTGAAAACCGAAAAACACAACCGCATCAAGCTCACCGCCGACAGCCGCAACGACTACTACAACGGCTATATGAACTCGTTGGCAGGCGCAGGCTGGAACGTAGGCAGCACGCTTGTGGCGGACGAAGTCAAAGACCTGATTATTTTTGACCGCGCCCACGGACAAAGCGGCACGGCTTCCAAAGGCGGCGGCATCATCACACGCAACGTGGATGCACGCCTGTTTACCGCGCAAGCCTACGCGCGTTACAACTTCAATCCGCATTGGGCGGCAGGCATCAAAGCCGCCTACAACTACGGGCACAACGAAACCGACGGCAGGCCGCTCTATCAAATCCGTCCGTTTGAAGCCGCCGTCCAAGCCGACTACAAAAACTACTTTGCCCACGGCAGCTACAACATCGGCGCGGCAACACGCTTTGTCGCCAAACAAACGCGCGGCGATTTTGATATAGCAAGCGGTCTGGGCATAGACAAACGCGAAGCCGCCAAAGGCTTTACCGTTGCCGACGTGTATGCCGGTATGAACATCAAAGACAAATACGGCTTGCGCTTGGGCGTGAACAACATGTTCAACAAAAAATACGCCGAATACATCAGCGGCGACCACGTCCTCGCCCTATCCCCCAGCGTGGTGTATGCACCGGGCAGGACATATTGGTTAAGTTTGCATGCGGCTTTTTAAAATCAGGCCGTCTGAAAGAATGCCTACACTGGCTTATTAAGAATTAGGAGATAAAAAATGGATATGAAAAGACGCGATTTCTTAAAAATGACCGCCGCGCTGGCAGCCGCAGGCGTTTCGCCTTCATTGTTGGCAGCCGGTAAAGAACAATTTACCGTGTACGGCGCGCCGGCGATGCCCAGCGTCACTATTGCCGTAGCGGCGTTGCAGGGCAAGCTGGCGAAGCAGGCGGATGTGTCGCTCAAGGTTTGGCGTTCGCCCGACCAGCTTCGCGCGGGCGTGGCGAGCGGGCAATTTAAAGTGATGATGAGTCCGAGCAATGTCGGCGTGAACCTGCGCA
>ERZ651108.1144-NODE-1144-length-12049-cov-5.391779_pt1 | contig 12049 bp, 8 predicted proteins | sample MGYA00512173_ERZ651108 | MGnify/ENA metagenome assembly ERZ651108 | reverse complement strand
GCGGCGCGGCCGGGACGAGTGGTGACGCGGCCGGGATGAGTGGTGACGCGGCTGGGGCGAGTGGCGGCGCGGCTGGGACAGGGGCAGGCGTAAAATTTAGAACCTTAAGGAGGCTAGCTTTTACGTGAGAGAAACTTTCGCATCCCTGAAATATCCCGCTTATCGCATCTGGTTTTTTAGTGCCCTGATTGCCAATATCGGCACCTGGATGCAGCGCATCGCCCAAGACTGGCTGGTGCTGCGCACACTTACCAACGATTCCGCCTATGCGGTGGGTGTAGTTAGCGCTCTGCAATTTGGGCCCTCCCTGCTGTTCTCGCCCCATGCCGGGGTGGTGGCCGACCGGGTCAATCCACGTAAATTACTGGTATGCACCCAGGGTTTAATGGGTTTAATTAGTGCCCTGCTGGCAGTAGATGTGATCAGTGGTCAGGTACAGCTGTGGCATGTGTATGTGGCGGCGGCACTGGCTGGGGTGGTGGCCGCCTATGATGCCCCGGTGCGCCAAACATTCGTGGCTTCCATGGTGCCGGTTGACTCGCTATCTAACGCGGTGGGGCTAAATGCCACCAGCTTCAATGCGGCCCGCCTAATTGGCCCGGCCTGTGCTGGCTTGGTTATTAACTGGGTTGGTGAAGGCTGGGTGTTTGGTATCAACGCACTGACCTTCTTAATGCCGATGGCAGCGCTGATCTTGACCCCCAGGCGTCACTTTCGCGAGGTGGAGCGCTCTAAACCCAAACCTGGACAGCTCCGTGAAGGGGTGGCCTACCTGCGTTCACGCAGCGACATCTTGGTGATTATGGTGGTGATCGCCGTCGTTAGCGCCATGACCCTTAACTTCCCGGTCACCTTAGCTGCCATGGTACGTTCCACCTTCCATATGGAGGCTGACGCATACGGCAATGTTTCTAGTGCTTTTGCTGTCGGCTCGCTTACTGGGGCGCTAGTGGCGGCCCGACGCCGAGATGCGCGGGTGCGGCTGGTGATTATTGGGGCCCTGGGGTTGGGGGTAGCCACCTGCTTTTTGGCTTTGATGCCTAATTACTACACTTTTATGGCGGCTTCTATCCCGGTAGGTTTCTTTGTGCTTAGCCTGCTTACCGCCGCCAACCAGACCGTGCAGCTAACCACCCCGGAGGCGGTGCGGGGGCGGGTAATGAGCTTATATGTAATGGTGTTGCTAGGGGCGACGCCGATCGGCTCACCTGTGGTGGGGTGGCTATCGGACGCTTTTGGGCCGCGCGCCGCCCTGATAGCTGGTGGGATTAGTTCAATGTCGGTGGCCCTGCTGGTTAGCCTGTGGGCTTTTAAAGCCTGGAATATTCGCCTTAGGTATTTGCGTCACGCGCCTTTTGTGGAAACCGTGCGATTGCGTCAGGGTGAGGCCGACAATGAAAACGGCCTTATTTCGCCACAAGATGACCAGTTAAAGCGTTGCTAGGCTGGTTAGGAGTGCCTCAGTAAACCTGGGAGTGATAGCCTGACCTCAGTTGGATGAGGTTTAGCAATAACGCTGCCTTAACTGCACCATCCCGAAGGGTCCCCGCGTTACACCATGAGCGACTTAATCGACACCACCGAAATGTACCTCAAGACGGTTTACGAGCTTGAAGAGGACGGCGTCACGCCGCTGCGCGCACGCATTGTGGAGCGCCTAGACCATTCTGGCCCCACGGTTAGCCAGACTGTGGCCCGTATGGAGCGCGACGGCCTAATTCATGTGGCCCCCGACCGTTCCCTTGAGCTAACTGACGCCGGCCGTCACCGCGCTACCGAGGTGGTACGCAAGCACCGCCTAGCTGAGCGACTGTTACTAGATGTGATCCGCCTGGACCGCAATCTGGTGCATCAGGAGGCTTGCCGCTGGGAGCACGTAATGAGCGACGACGTCGAGGCGCGTCTGCTGGCCGTACTAGACGACCCGGGCGTAGACCCCTTCGGTAACCCCATTCCTGAAGCGGGCGATCAGCGCCCCGCCCCGGCAGCCGACGAGATGAGCGTAGAAGAGGCGCGTCGTCGGGGAGTGCAGCGCGGCGTAATCAAGCGCCTAGGTGAGCCGGTACAGGCCCGTGAAGAGGTCTTTACTGAGATCAACAAGGCCGGTATTGCCCCCGGAGTATCGGTAAATATCAGCACCGATGCCCACGGCGTCATTGTCACCACCGATGCGGGCGCCCGTATCTTCCTAACCGACGCCATTGCGCGTCACGCCTTTATTTTCCGCAGCTGATCAATATAGGGCAGGCTGGGCCGCTAGTGCGCAGCTCAGCCACCGTCAGGCGACGACGTAGGTAGGGCTACGTCGTCGCCTTTTTGTTCTAAAAGTTGAATAAATCATGATCACTGGCGGCAAATCACAAGAGCAATTTCTAAGCTGACAGCTCGAAACAAAATGGCGGTATGGCGCGGAAAAAACGGGAACCAAGTTTACTCTTGTGGCCTGCGCTACATCAAGAAGTGTTACCTTACTGTGACAACTGGCTTGAAGTTAGGCTACAGTCTTACCTGTCGCAAACCATACCGGTTTACGATCGCTGAGGTCAGAGCCAAGTCCCGTTATGGCCGAAGTGGAACACAGATCCGGCTAACGGGACCGGAGTTACCTGGGCGCTAATGCGCATCTAGTGGAAATTTCCGCTAAGGTAACCCCGTAAGGCTCAAACAGGAGAAACCAATGTCTAAGACGTCCACTGCGCGCCACCGTAAGGCAGCCCGCCCGCTTAACTCGCTGGTCGGTGCCTCCCCCATGGTGCGTCGCTCCCTAGCCGTCGCTGCATCCTCGGGTCTCGCTCTTACTGTGGTTGCTTCCGGTGCGGCCGCATCCGGCACCAGCGCCCAGGCCGCAAACAGTGCAGGTACTCTTAAGAGCGCCTCTGTTACCACCGTGGCTCTTGATGCACGCGAAGCCGTAACTACTAACGCCGCTCTCGATGTCTCTGGTGACGTTCAATGGAGCGCTGACTCTTCGGCCCAGGCCGGTGTAAGTGTTGAGAAGAAGGCAGAGCCGGCCCCCGCCGCTACTGCCACCCCTGCAGCTGACGCCACCAAGGAAAAGGCTGCTGAGCCTGAGGAGACCACTGCTGCCACTCAGGACAAGTCTGAGAGCGAGTCCTCTAGTTCTACTGCCACCCAGGCTGAAACCCCGGCTCCGGCCGCCAGCGCCAGCGCTTCCTCCGTGGCCGCCCTGGCCATGCAGTACGTGGGTGTGCCCTACGTGTGGGGTGGCTCTAGCCCCTCCGGCTTTGACTGCTCCGGTCTGGTTTCCTACGTTTACGCCCAGTTCGGTGTAAGCCTGCCCCACCAGAGTGAAGGTATCCGCGCCGCTGGTACCGTCGTCAGCGCCTCCGAGGCTCGCCCCGGTGACGTCGTGTGGTGGCCTGGTCACGTAGGTATCTACATGGGTAACGGCATGATGGTCGATGCCGCCAACGAATCCATCGGTGTGCAGTACGCTTCTGTCTACGCCGGTGCCACTTACCTGCGCATTTCCTGAATTTAGCTAAGGTAGGGAGGGTCCGCATATGCGGGCCCTCTTTTTGTTTGTCTGCGCTGCCCGTGGGGCTTGTTTGTTTGCGCCGGCTGTGGGGTTTGTTTGTCTGCGCCGGCCGTGGGGTCGCCTATAGGGCTGCCCATAAGACCGACGGCGCCGCTGTGGTTTATCGGGGCGACGGCGTCGCTGCGGTTAGTTAGTGGCTCTAGTGGTTAGGCGGGGCTGGTGATACCGCTGGGCTAATAGCGCCGGTAAGTAGCGCTGTGGAGCTGGTCACGGCGCTGGAAGGTGAGCGACGACGTCGGCAATAGGACTAAAGACATAGGGGGCGTGATCAAAGATAGGTGCCTATAAAAATGTGTTTGTCAACACATTAACGCTGACCGGCTATGTTATGAGCAACTAACTTAGTTGACTATTGATTGGTGCGCAAAGTCGCGCAAATACTGCCAATAGTGCAAGTGGTACAAAGCTTGCTACATGCCACTAAGTCTGCTACAAAAATGCTCTTGATCTGCATAGACACTTGAAAATGCGCAAACTCTATGGGTGCAAATAGCAAATAAGTGCGATAGAGTGGCATATACCTCACTTAGGAGGCGTGGCGGTCCTCATGCCTTCAAGTGAACCGTAGTTAGGAAGGTGTCGACCATGACCACAGACAATGTTGTCCTCGTGGGCGTAGACGGCTCGCTAGAGTCGCTGGAAGCCCTGCGGTGGGCAGTACAACACGCGGCGCACTCCGGTGCTCGTGTGCACTTAGTTTGTGCGTATTCTTTGCCTTCGTTCACGGCAGGTTCGCTAGATGGTGGATATGCCGGAATTGACGACAGTGCAATTCGGGCTGGTGCCCAAAAAGTTATTGAAGAGGCCGAAGCCATTGTGCGTGAGGCCAATGTGCCGGTAACCAGCGCGCTGGAGACTGGCGATCCCACTGGGGTGCTGGTGGAACTATCGCGCGAGGCTAGCCTTGCGGTAGTAGGTACTCGTGGTGGCGGCGGCTTTGCTGACCGCCTACTAGGTGCCGTCTCCTCAGCACTTCCTGCTCACGCCCACTGCCCGGTGGCGGTTGTGCCTCAACACAAAGAGGGATCGGCCTTCACGCCGGTAAGACGCATCGTGGTGGGTGTTGACGGTTCTGACTCGTCCCGCAAGGCGCTGACTGCTGCAGTGGTAGCCGCACACCTGTGGAATGCAGAGCTCACCGCCATCGCTGCCGTACCCATCGCGGCTGGCTCAGGCGCACTGGCCTGGCTACCGGCCGCTGTAGACCATGAAGAAGTTGTTAACGATCTACGCGCAGGCTTAGATCGCACGATCGCTGCAGTTACCAAGGATTACCCGGATGTGCGCGTGCGCCGGCACGTGCTAGATGGGAACGCAGCAGAGCTCATGGCTGAGTTCTCCACTGCGGTAGACCTGATCGTGGTTGGCTCTCGCGGTCGCGGCGGCTTCTCTGGAATCCTGCTTGGCTCCACCTCTCAAGCCGTCCTCAGTCACGCAAGCTGCCCAGTGCTGGTAGTACCTCAGCGTGTACGTGAGGAGCCGGCTCGGCGAGGGAACACTCCCTGGCCGCGTGCATAGCATATATAGCCGGTAGCGGTCGTCATCACCTTAACTCGGCGTCACCCGCCGCAAGGCGGGTGACGCCACTATGTCTGCAGCTGCTAAACTAGCTTGTGTAATGCCCTCGTAGCTCAGGGGATAGAGCACCGCTCTCCTAAAGCGGGTGTCGGACGTTCGAATCGTCTCGGGGGCACAAATTGAATGGAAAACTGGATATATCCTGACATTTACCCGGTAAAGTCATGGGGTTTTGGCCTACTTGCACGCTTTGGGTTAACTCTTGCGCATAGCTCACGTAGGGTTAACACATGAAACACCAAGACACCGCTCATCGTCGCCTTGCCCTGGTTGCCACACCATTAGCTTTGCTATTTGCGCTTGGGGCTTGCGGCTCAGACACCAAGCCTGCTGCAGAAAGTTCCGCCAAACCCACCACGGTAGCCACTGCTAGCGCTAAATCCACTGCTAGCGCCAGCGCCAGCGCAACGGCTACTGTGCCAGGGCTTAAGCCCGGTGAAATCCCGGCTGTACCGGTTTTCTCTATTCCCACCATTGGTGTGTTCGCACAAAACTCGGACAAAGCCATAATTGAAAGCACCAAAGAGCTAAGCACTGTTCCCGGCATTAGTGTCAGCCCCGCCAAGTGTGATGGCAACGGTGTGGTTTCCGGCAACACCATCCTCAGTGGCTCTGGTGCGGGCGTAACCAGTAGCGACAGCGGCTCCGTAATTAACAGCGGTGCCGGCGCCGGCGTCATCACTGAAGGCCCAGTTAACATCATTTATAGTGGTGAAGGCTCAGGTACTTACACCAACTCTGAAACCGGTGAAAACATCACCATTTCCTCCGACGGCTCAGGCACCTATAAGAGCAAGACCCTAAGCATTAACGTTTCCTCTGACGGCTCGGGTACCTACGACAACTCTGAAACCGGCATTAAGATCAACATTTCCTCCAGCGGCTCAGGCACCTACGAGGACACAAAAAACAACATTAAATACAACAACAACGGTAACGGCAGCGGAACCTATACCTCTGCCACGCTAAACATCATCAACAAGGGTGATGGCACTGCCCTGGTAAACGGGCAAAAAATTAAAGCCGAAAAGCTGCCCCCGGTAGCCAAGGTAGGTAAATTCCCCAAGGTTGAAAGCCTCAAGCCCGTCAAGAGCTGCGGCACGGTAATCACCCTGCAAGACGGCGTGCTGTTTGACTTCGGTAAATACGATCTGCGCCCCGAAGCCAAAGCCACTTTAGCCAAGCTCGCCACTGTGCTTAACCAGGCTAAGGTGCCCGCTGCACAGATCAATGGGCACACCGACTCTATCGGTGACGACGCCTTCAACCAGGACCTGAGTGAAAAGCGCGCCTCCGCCGTCGCCACCCAGCTCAAAGCCGACGGCGTCACCGCTAACCTGCAAACCCACGGTTACGGCAAAACCCAGCCGGTAGCTGACAACACCAACGCTGACGGCTCCGACAACCCGGCCGGACGTCAAGCCAACCGCCGCGTAGAGATCTACATTCCGGCGTTCTAAAGCCCAAGGGCTAACGCAATCAGGGAGGTGCCTGCGGGTATCTCCCTGCTGCTTTCTAGGGACTTTATGGGGACTTGTACCCGCCAAGAACGAAAAAATTCGCGCCAGCGCCCCCAGTGTGAAAAGATGGACACCAATAGATTTTGGAGGGTAGGCCATGAGTGCACAGCCGCAGGTCAACCAGGAGCGAGTGAAGACCTGGCTGGAAAATGCGGGCCTGGAATACACCGTCGACAGTGCGGGAATTATTTCAGTTAACTTTGCCGTGTGTACCGTAGTGATCGGGTTACAACACGACAATTTCATCTGGGTGCGTGCGGTTTGGAAAGCTAACTTAACCCGCACCGACGCCGCGCTGCTGCAAACCTATGTAAACGAACTAAACGCCAAGCGTTTCATGCCGCAGCTGGGCATTTACGGGCGCAACACCGACACCCCAGTGCTGCGGGCGGCAGTAGCCGGAATCATCATGGAAGGCATGAGTGACGCCCAGCTGGATGAATTCATGGACCTGGCAATTGCCGCCACAGAAGGTGCTTTGCGCGAATTAAGTACGGAGCATCCAGAGCTGATGGGGGAGAGTGAATAATGGCTTGGTGGCAACATCCTGAAGACCAAGACACCCCGCCGGTAACGGTGGAGCGAATCACCGAATGGTATGAGCAGCAAGGCTACAAATACGGCGTAGACGGCGACGGCGAACGCCAGTATGTGGTTAGCGGTTTCGGTGGCTTTGGCGTGATTATGGAGATCACCCGCGCCGGACTGCTGCGCGTGCACGGCCTGTACGACGTCGACATGAGCGACAGCGAAGAAAACCGCTCACGCCTAGACTCCGTGTGCTGCTACTACAACGAAAACGCCCTGTTTCCCACCCTTTACAGCGAAGCTGACGATACCGGGCTACAAATACGCTCAGACTTTGTAATTCCCGTGGGGCGTGGTGCCAACGGCAAACAGCTCAGCAGCTACATCTACACCATGCTCGACGCTACCCTAGACGCCCTGCGCACAGCCCGCCTCGACCTAGGGTTGGAACCCAACCAGGAAGCTGACTGATGTCCACATTCCAAGTAGACCTGCGCGGCATGGTAGACCTGCTCTCGCGCAACCTCTACTCCGGTCCGCGCGTGTATGTGCGCGAACTACTGCAAAACTGCGTGGATGCTATCTCTGCGCGCCGCGAACTAAACCCGCAGGCCCCCGCCCGCATCTCTTTCACCATTGAAGGCAACACCCTCACCTGCGCCGACACCGGCATTGGCTTAACCGAGCAGGAGGCGGGCACGCTCCTATCCACCATTGGTGCCTCCTCTAAACGCGACGAGCTGGGCCTGGCCCGCTCAGACTTTTTGGGCCAATTCGGTATCGGGCTGCTGTCCTGCTTTATGGTCAGCCCCGAAATTGATGTGCGCTCACGCTCAGCCAAAGACCCCAACGCCCCCACCGTGCACTGGCAGGGACACACTGACGGTACCTACAGCGTGGACGTGCTCGACGACGTCGACCCGGGGGCGCTACGCCAAAGCGGCACCGTAATCACCCTGCACGCCCTGCCCGGCGAAGTGTGGATGGAGCCGGACACGGTGCGCTCGCTGATTGACGAGTTTGGCTCACTGCTGCCGGTAGAGATTGAAGTGCGCTCCCAAGGACGCACCACCCACCACGGCAATGCCAAAGCCCCCTGGGAGCTGCCGCGTGAGCAGCAGGTGCGCTGGTGCCGTGAAAACCTAGGCTTTAACCCCTCTGAGATTCTTGAAATTGAGATTCCCGGCTCGGGGCTGCACGGACTGGTGGCTATTAACCCTGATGGGGTAAGTGCCAACGACTCGCGCCACACCGTCTACGTCAAGCGGATGCTGGTTTCGCGCTCTGCCCAGGGGCTGGCCCCCAAGTGGGCTTACTTTGCGCGGGTGGTGGCCGACGCCGATTACCTGCGGCTAACTGCCTCACGTGAGCAGCTAGCCGACGACGACCTACTGCACGACACCGCCAATGCGGTAGGTACCGGTATTCGCACCTGGCTAGAGCGCTTAGCTAAGCACGCCCCGGGGACGTTTAACGAGTTCGTGGCCAGTCACGCGGTAGGCCTGCGCTCAGTGGCCCTAACTGACGACTACATGCTGGACCTAGTGTCTAAGTACGTGCCCTACCAGACCACGCTAGGTCCGCGCACGCTGGTGGAGCTAGCCGAAATGGACAAACCGGTGCGCTATACCCGCAGTGTGGATCAGTACCGGGCGCTGGCGGATGTGGCCGCTAGCCAGGAACTGGTGCTGGTAAACGCTGGCTACGCCTATGAGGATGAGGTGCTGGGCGCCTTTATGCGCAACCAGACAGTGTCTGGTAATAGTGTGAACATCTCCCTGGTAGACCCCGGTGACCTGCTAGATGCCTTCCAGAATGCCTCCCCGGCAGAGGAAGCTGAAGCTTTAGACCTGATGCTGGTAGCTGCCCGGGCTATCAACCCGGCAGACTGCGAAGTAGTGCTACGTCGCTTTGAGCCAGCCACCATGCCAGCCCTGTACCTGCCAGACCCGGATCTGGCTGAACGCCAGGTAGCTAAAACTGCGCGCGAAAACGCTGACAGTATCTGGCAAGAACTACTGGGCGTAACTGACCCATTTGCTAATTCACGCCCCCCGCGACTAGTGCTTAACCGCGCCAACTCTCTAGTGGCGCGCCTAGTGGCGGTAGGCTCCAACGAGAAAATCGCTAGCCAAGTACTGCGCGGCCTATATGTGCAGTGCCTGCTTGCCGGGCGTCAGCCGCTGGGACCCAAAGAACGTGCCTGGGCGGCGCAAGCCCTGGGAGCTTTGCTAGATATGGCGTTGCAGGGTTAACATCAACTAGCAGGCCGGGAAGGAACACCATGACTACTGCCGACGACGTTCGTCAGCAAATCGACTATGTCTACGCCCTGGCTTACGGCCGGGCCCGCATCACTGCGGCAGCTGAGGCTGCCAGTGCCTCACTGGGCATTGATGACACTGCTCTGCAGTTAGAAGCCCACCAGCTACTGGTTGAGGCCTATGTGCAAGGTAGTGAACGTTGGAAAGCTATGGCGCCTTTCTCCTGGTGCCTGGCGCTGTACAAAAACCACCCCGAATATTTCGATGAAGAACGCTTGGACACGCTGCGCTGGCAGTACAAGTGGATCATTGAAATGGTGTGTAAAAACCCCGATATTAAACGCTCCCAGATAGAAGCGCTATTTAAGCAATTTAGCGACTTCTACCATGAGCAGGGGCTTAGCTCCCACACGGTGTATGGCATCGGGGTGTGGATGTACCAGAGCCTAGGTGAACTAGACCTGGCCTATGAGCAGCTAACCTCCTGGCGTGCCACCCCCACCGACGAGTTTTCTGACTGCCCCGCCTGTGACCTGCAAATTCAGGTGGATTACGCTACCGCTGTCGAAGACTGGCAGCTGGCCCTTAGCGCCACCATCCCGGTGCTAGGCGGCACTGTGGGCTGCGCTGATCAGCCTCAAGCCACCCAGGCCCGGGCCCTGCTACCCATGCTCTACACCAACCGGCCCAAAGACGCCTGGGATGCACACCTACGCTCCTACCGGGTATCGCGCCGCGACCCGGGTAACGCCGTCAAACTAGGTTTGCACCTGCAATACCTGGCCCTATCTGGGCACCTCGCTAGAGGCCTGCGGGCCCTGCGTGAAACCCTGCCCCTAATCAAGGCGGTAGACAGTGCCTACGCCCTGTGGGAGCTACTAGTTGGCGCAGCTTTGGTAGCCCGCGAATCAGTGGCGGCCGGGCAGGGGCAGGGGCTAGTTAGTATCGACGTCGACACCAAAAACATGTGGTGCCCAGGGATGGAAATTACCTCCCAAACCACCATGGCCCAGCTTTACGAAGGCCTCACCCAGTGGGCCTACGATCTAGCCGCAAAATTCGACGCCCGCAACCAGAACAGCTTCTTCACCGATACCACCCGCACTCGCCTAGAACGTGAAACCTTCAAAAACCTAGGCGACGCCGACGACAGCTTCGCCTCCCTGGGCGTAGACCTGCTAGAGATCGGCGAAGAACTGCCTGACGGCGTCGCCCTTGGTGAAAAAGGCGGACTGGAAACCATTGAGGCTCCCGCGCGCCCCAACCAAAAACTCAGCCCTCTCAAGGATGACGAACTGGCTCCCTACCCGGCGGTAGACCTGAGCCGACCCAAGCCGGTAACCGACGTCAACCAGGCCATGGAGCGCTACATCGCCCAGTTCTTTGATATCGGCACCGACCTGGAATTTGAATACCTAATGGACCAGCTAATCACCCCTGGTTACGCTGAAGCCATTGAAGCCATGGACATTGATCCAGTGGTTAAATACGTGTCCTTAGCCGGTATTCACAGTGCCCTGCTGGATCCCCAAGGAGCCATTACCTGGCGGGCGCGGGCGCGTGAAGCAGTACTAGAGCGGCTAAACTCCCAGGAAGCCAGCCGGGGCCTGCTAGCCAAGCTCAAAAACAAGCGCGCCGGCCGGGTAGCTTTTGATGAGTCCTACCTGGTGGCCTTTGAAATCTCCGACATTGACTCTGAGCTGAGCCTAGAGCAGATGAGCGGGGATGAAGACTCCAATGTTGACAAGCGCACCAAACGTCAACAGAAGCTAGAAAGCCTCTACCTGCTTACTGCCGATATGGTTGAGCGAGGCTGTGAAGAGCGCGAGCGTCAAAAGGACTTTGACAGTTTCCTGTTTTCCATTGCCGGCAGTCTAATTGGCACATCCCTGCAGCTAGAAGACAAAGACCTAGCCGCAAAGTGCCTAGAGCTACGACGCACCATTGCCCAGCGCCCACTAAACCTGGAGGCGGGGCAGGGCCAGTCAGTCATGCAGATCAAAGATATTTTGGATATTGATCTGGCTGAATATCAGCGCGCTACCGGCAAGGTCTATGACGCCTGCGCCCTAGCCGATGAGCTAATGCGCCGCTATGACCCCTGCCCGCCGCGCATTGTGCTAAACGCTCGCCTGGTGATTGCCCGGGCTAGTGTGACCATGGGTGAATACCAAGAAGCTGTGCGCCAGTGCCGCGAAATGGTTAACGTGTGCCTTACCCTGGGGCAGATGGATCGGGCGCTAGCCTCCCTGCTGTTCCTGGCTCAGGCGCTAGGTCAAGATGGGCGCTACTTAGAGAGCGCTGAAATCATTGAATCTGGCCTAAACCTGCTGGACTCGCGTGACCTGCCGGCTATCCGCCACCACTTTGTGCGTACCCTAGCCCAGGTGCAAATGGCCATGGGTGAGCTGGGGGAGGCCGCCGATAACTTCGAAAAAACCGCCGAATTTGAGGCTGCCCAAGGCAACACCAAAGCCTGGGAGAGTGCTTTGGAGTATGCGGCCAGCTGTTGCGAAGAAAACGACGAGTTTACGCGTGCCTTTGGGATTTTGATGCGCCTGGCTGATGGCTATGAGCTAAAAACCCCTGACGAGTGCATT
>ERZ651108.1143-NODE-1143-length-12053-cov-123.788215_pt1 | contig 12053 bp, 9 predicted proteins | sample MGYA00512173_ERZ651108 | MGnify/ENA metagenome assembly ERZ651108 | reverse complement strand
TACAAGCAAGGAATTTTCTTTGGAAAAGGCACGTGAAGTTTTGAAGGATGAAACAATTGCAGTCATTGGTTATGGTATTCAGGGACCTGGTCAAGCTGGGAATCTAAGGGATAACGGCTTTAATGTTATTGTAGGTCAGCGTCAAGGCAAAACTTATGATAAGGCTGTTGCTGATGGTTGGGTCCCAGGTGAAAGCTTGTTCTCTATCGAAGAAGCTGCTCAAAGGGGTACTATCATCTGTATGTTACTTTCCGATGCTGGTCAGATTGCCGTTTGGCCAACACTAAAGAAATATCTTACTCCTGGTAAGACCTTGTATTACTCACATGGTTTCGCTATCAATTGGCAGGACCGTACAGGTGTTGTACCACCAAAAGATATTGATGTCATAATGGTAGCACCTAAAGGCTCAGGTACATCATTGCGTACAATGTTCCTTGAGGGGCGTGGCTTGAACTGCTCCTATGCCGTTTATCAGGATGCTTCTGGTAAAGCTGAAGAGAAGACACTTGCCTTCGGTATAGGTATAGGTGCAGGTTATTTGTTCAAGACAACATTTCAACGTGAGGCAACATCCGACCTTACAGGTGAGCGTGGTTCACTGATGGGAGCCATCGAAGGGTTGTTTGAAGCACAGTATGATGTGCTTCGTGAGCATGGACACTCTCCTTCTGAGGCTTTCAATGAGACAGTGGAGGAGTTGACACAGAGCCTTGCTCCACTCTTTGGAGACAAGGGTATGGACTGGATGTATGCTAACTGTTCAACGACAGCACAGCGTGGTGCGCTTGATTGGGCACCGCGCTTCCGTGACGCTATTAAGCCTGTGATGGAATGGCTTTATCTCTCGGTAAAGACTGGTAATGAGGCACAAGTTGCTATTGACAGTAACTCTAAGCCTGATTATCGTGAGAAGTTGAATGCTGAATTGAAGGCTATGCGTGATATGGAAATGTGGCAGGCTGGTGTTACAGTACGTACACTACGCCCTGAAAATAACTAATTTTTTTCTCGTACATAATGTTAGAAGGGAGTTCTCTGTTTGAAGAGAGCTCCCTTTTTGATTGATGTTTCTGAAGGGAATAGGTATGGTTAGATGGGTAATCTCTATTGGTTAATCTTTGTTTTTCTGCCCTTTAGGTTTCATATATTTGTCCTCTCTTCCTACTTTCAGTACGGTCTGTTGTAAAATAAATTCTCTTCTTGATTTTAAAAGGGCGTCTTTCGCCTTCTAAAAGATGCCCTTTTGCATGGTAAAAGGTGCCCTTTTGAAGTGCAAAAGACGCCCTTTTACATGGTAAAAGATGCCCTTTTGCAAGCCCTTTTGTAACTGTCTGATAATGTTAATGTTATGAATCAAGAAAAAGAAGGTTTCTTCTTGTTTTGTGTATTCCCATGGTTTCTTATTTGTAAGATTATTTCTTTACTTATAACTTCTGTTCTTTTATATTGAGATTTGTGTTTTTACATTGTCGTTTGGTTGTATATATGTTTTGTAAATCCGCCCTTTTTATGGTTCTTTCTTGCTTGATTTGAATGGGTTAGTCAGTCTCTTTCTTTTTTAATAAGTGGAAAACAGAGTTTAAGATCTGGTGGAATGTTATATTAAGGCTTAATTAAATAGCTACCATTCATGAGTAGAATATCTTCTGCTATAAGTTCTTCCATGATCTCTGCTGTGAGATCCCAGTCGTCATCTAGTTGACGTATCTCTGTAATATGATGCTTTTCCCCGTCTTCTACAAGGGCAAGAAGCTTCTCTCGGATAATCTTCTTGTGGTCTTTATCCTCATTGTTTGTGTGTGATAGGCATACATCACATTGCCCACAATCGGATGCTTTCTTCTCTCCGAAATAGCTTAATAATTGTCGACTTCTGCATATGTAATCATTCTGAGCATAGTTAATAACAGAATTAATACGCTCTATAAAAACCTCTTTACGCTCCTCATACACCTCCTTCTTAAGGATAATCTCTTCTCCATCAACGCGATCTTGGGTGTAAGTGATAAGAGGAATGTTCTTGCGTGGGATGAAATTGATGATTCTCTTCTTGCTTAGATTTGTCAGAACGATATAAGTCTGGTTCTGATCTAAGCCCGCCTCCTGTGCAATATAGCTCTCATCAACATATCCATAGTCTGAGAAAAGTCCACCATAGTTGCGAAGTAAGGCTATTACAACATTGTTTTCCTGGTCACTAAGCGCGTCAAGACGGTAAAGCTCTTCGCGGTTTAGCAGGAATTTTATGCGTGCACTGGTATCTGGGTTCTGCTCATATTCAATGTACCCAGCACGTTGAAGGATGTTTAAAGCTGCATTGGCACGGATAGGGAAGTGTTTGAATGTAGTGCAGAATTTATCAATTGGAAATTCAAAAGTACATCCAAAGCCACTTCCTACACCAATCTGATAGAAGTAAGCAAGGTGATTATAGAGCATTTGTATATACTCTTTTGGTGGGAAAGTGTCCTCAATACGCTTTCTGAGGGTATGATTATCATGCCCATTATATAACAAAACGGCATAAGCTTTGTTCCCATCGCGCCCTGCACGTCCTGCTTCCTGAAAGTAAGCTTCTATAGAATTCGGACAGTCTATGTGTATAACGACACGCACGTCGGGCTTGTCAATACCCATACCGAAAGCATTTGTTGCTACGATAACCCGTGTTTTGTCATTTTGCCAATCGTTCTGTCGCTGATCTTTAATGGCTGGTTCTAATCCCGCATGATACCATGTTGCTGGGATTCCATTCTGTATTAGCTTTTGGGCAATCTCCTTTGTGCGCCTTCTACTGCGACAATAGACGATAGCAGTCTTAGGTATGGAGTGCAGAATGTGTATCATTTCGGTTTCTTTATCTTCTACCTGTCTGACAACGTAAGCGAGATTCTTACGTTCAAAGCTCATGCGAAAGGCGTTCTCCTCTTTAAATCCCAGTCTTTCTTGTATATCATCAACAACCTCAGGGGTAGCAGTCGCAGTCAGAGCGAGGATAGGAGCATGTGGAACAAGTTTACGAATTTCTGTGATTTGCAGGTAAGATGGGCGGAAATCGTAGCCCCATTGGCTTATACAATGGGCTTCATCTACGGTGATGAAGCTAACTTTCATGTGACGTAACTTCACCTGAAAGATATCAGAGCCAATACGTTCTGGTGAGATATAAAGTAGTTTGACACCTCCAAAGATACAATTTTCTAACGTTGCAACAATTGCATCACGTGTTATACCTGAGTATATGGCAGCCGCAGGGATACCTTTGTGGCGAAGATGATCAACCTGATCCTTCATCAAAGCAATGAGTGGGGTAATGACAATGCACACACCTTCTTGCGCTAATGCAGGAACTTGGAATGTGATAGACTTACCACCACCTGTCGGCATTAGCCCTAATGTATCCTTCCCTTCGCCTATACTCTCAATAATTTCTTTTTGAATGCCGCGAAAGTCAGGGTAACCCCAATACTGATGAAGAATGTCTATATACGACATTAAGCTGTATACTCTGTGAAAAAGCTTGGGTAAAGAAACATAACAATTGTCTCGCTAACTCTCTTCTGTAGGCCTAATATCTTCGATCTGTAATTGAATGGCACCACGTTTAAAGACGTTATCTTCAATAGTATAAGCAATGTCGAATGAGCGTTTGGACTTAATGTATCGGGCAGAGGCACTCTGTCCGAAAGCAATACCATTCATTACATTGTTAGATTTCGAATCTACTAATTCTAACTTGATATGTTCTTGCTCTCGTCCAACGACTTTACTTGTACCAAAATCATAGACATCTAATGTACAGAAAATAGGCTTCGGGTTACCGGGACCAAATGGTGCAAAGCGTTTCAAGTCACTATGTAGCTTCTTGGTAATGTCCTTAAAGTCGACTACTGCATCAATATCAAGGATTGCTTCACGCTGCTCTGGCTGAATATGTTCCTCAACATAAGCCTGGAAACGCTTACAGAACTCTTTTACATCAGCCCACTTCATGGTGAGCCCGGCTGCATATGTATGTCCTCCAAAGTTGAGAAGTAAGTCGCGGCAACTCTTAATTGCTGAATAGACATCAAAGCCCGCAACACTTCTAGCAGACCCTGTAGCTAAGTTATCATCCCGTGTTAGAACGACAGTTGGTCGGAAGTAAATCTCAGTTAAGCGTGAAGCAACAATACCGATGACACCTTTCTTCCAGTGTTCATCGTAGAGAACAATACTTGAATGGTGCTTCTGGCTTTCTAATCGAGCTACAATCTGGTTTGCTTCCTCGGTCATCTGGCGGTCTACATCCTTTCGTTGCTCATTGTATTCATCTATATGTTTAGCTTCTTTTAGGGCTATAGCATATTCCCTTTCGACCAAAAGATCAACGCTCTTTTTGCCATTTTCCATTCTACCACTTGCATTAATGCGTGGTCCAATCTTGAAGATTATATCACTCATGGATAGCTCGCGACCGTTCAGACCGCATATATCGATGATTGCTTTTAAGCCTAAGTTGGGATTTTGGTTAAGTTGTTTTAATCCATGGAAAGCCAAAATGCGGTTTTCATCAGTAACAGGGACAAGGTCAGCTGCTATGCTGACAGCGCAGAAATCAAGCAGAGGAACGAGTCGTGAGAATGGTATGTTGTTGTTTTTAGCAAATGCTTGCATAAACTTGAAGCCCACTCCGCAGCCGCAAAGTTCTTTGAATGGATAGCTGTCATCAGGCCGTTTAGGGTTGAGAATAGCTACTGCAGGTGGCATGACTTCGTCAGGAACATGGTGATCACAGATAATAAAATCGATACCTTGTTCCTTTGCATATGTTATTTCTTCGATTGCCTTGATACCGCAATCAAGTATAATAATGAGCTTTACACCAGTCTCTTTTGCAAAATCTATCCCTTTTTTGCTTACTCCATACCCTTCATCATAACGATCAGGGATATAATAATCAATGTTTGAATAGAACTGTCGTAAGAATTTATATACCAAAGCTACAGCCGTACAACCATCTACGTCATAATCTCCGTAGACAAGAATACGCTCTTTATGCCCCATTGCATCATTCAGACGGTCGACAGCCGCATCCATATCCTTCATCAAAAACGGGTTGATAAGGTCTGCTAATTGCGGACGAAAGAATCGTTTTGCCGCACTTTCTGTTGTTATCCCACGTCGGATAAGCAGGGATGCTAGGATGGGATTGATACCCAATTTCTCGCCTAAGTCTTTAGCTGCATTCTCCTGTTCTGCTGCAGGTGGTGTGTAATTCCATTTAAAATGCATCTTAAATTATTTTTATTTCTGAGCGTAAAGGTACAAAAAAAAAGCCAATTCCCCATTGTGAATTGGTGAATAGTTTGTCTTTACCTTTATTCAAGATGGAAGATGACTTGTATTCAAGACGGAAGATTACTTGCAATGAAAGGCTATTTCTGACGACTTATGCCTAATTAAAATAACAATCCCACTCCTATGATTGGAGTGGGATTGGATACTTTTCTTATTAATGTTTATTGGAATAAAGTTGTATCAAGGTGAGTCTTTGCACGATTCTGATACCAATTCCAATACATGAGACTATTTATAAGCCCATTTTCTTTCTGATATCTTTAGGAATAGCGTTCTTGTTTACCATGTAATCCATGGTGTTAGCGGCAATAAAGTTTTTGGTCATGTACCAAATACCCTTGTATTCACCAGTCTCACCCCATGAGTTCTTTACCATGTAATATTCCTTACCATTCTGGTCCTTTGCTATACCAAAGATAAGCATTCCGTGGTCATCAGTAAGCTCCCAGTTGTCAAAACGCTCTTGACGTTGCTGTTGTGTAGGAACAACTTCAGGTACATTTACACCGAGTGAGTCGATAAGATTCTTCTTCTTTGCAGCAGAGAGACCCAGCCAGTGAGCCATGTCACTACCTTTCATGCTCTCAACTTTCTTACCATCTACCATGTAAGCTAATCCGTTACGAGTGAAACCTGGTTCACTAACATCACCTCCCCAAGCTACAGTGTAGCCATTCATGACAGCATTATCAATGATTCTCATCATCTCGTCCATTGGAAGGTTGTAAGAAAGAGGGTTACGCCAGTTGTCTTGTACCTCTACTGCGAATTGAGAATAGAATGGATGATGTGTGTAAGAAGTGATAGTTACATAGTCACTCCAGTCCAAACCAAGACTCGCAGCGAAGCTCTTTGGGGTATATTTCTTACCTTCGTAAGTGAAGCTCTCTGGGCATTTACCGAGATAAGCATCAATGATTCCCTGGAGTCCTACCTTCCATTGACCAGATATTTTGTTAGCTTTGTTCTTGGCAATAGCACTTACATAAGGTTCCATCAATGAGAAAAATTCATTGAAATTATTCAGAGAATCGCCATAAAGTGAGCCAGGGAAAGGCATAGCACTCTCTGGACAGATGCCGTAATGTTCAAGTGTATAGAGGACATCGTAGGCTGATCCACCTTGTGCAAACTGACAATCGCCATGCAAACGGACAACCTGGGTAGCACGATCCATGTAAGTCTTGTTTGCAACAAAGCTTTCACAGAGGTCATAAGTCTTACCAGTTTTCTTCAGGATCTCTGCTTCAAAGTAGCTAAGAGTAGAATAATCCCAGCACGTACCAGAACGATTCTGGTCCTTGATACTTGTGATAGGTATCTGTTTAACGACTGTGAAAACCGGCTTGTTAGATTTAACATTCTCATTTTGGCCTGCTGCATTAATGTTTATCGCTACCAAAGCGAGTAGTGCAGCTACTAAAGTTTTTCTCATAAGTTTTAAAGATTAGGATGCCGATATGGACATTTACATGCCATATCGGCCTTGAAATATTAATAAGTAATTTGTTTTTTATTTCCGATTTGCTGCGATGAACTCCTCAACATCCTTAGGATGATATGGGATACGGTCCTTACCAATGAAGCGGCAACCATCTTTTGTGATAAGAATGTCATCCTCTAAGCGGATACCTCCAAAGTCTTTGTACTCATCCAGCTTATCAAAGTTAAGGAACTCTGCGCAATGTTTCTTTGCTCTCCACTCATCAATCAATGCTGGAATAAAGTAGATTCCAGGTTCATCTGTAACAACAAATCCTTCTTCTAAGCGTCTTCCCATGCGCAAGCAGTTAGTTCCGAATTGCTCAAGGTTAGGACGTGTCTCCTCATCGAAGCCCACATTAATCTGGTCAAAGGATTCCATGTCATGGACGTCCATACCCATCATGTGACCCAATCCGTGAGGTAAGAACATTGCATGTGCACCAGCTGCTACGGCAGCATCTGTGTCACCCTTAGCCAATCCCAGTTCTTTCATGCGATCGAAGAGGATATGGCAGATGGCAAAGTGTACATCAGCATACTTTGTTCCAGGCTTTGCATACTTCAATGCAGCGTCATGGCATTCCTCCACCACCTTATATATATCTAACTGTCGTTGGGTGAATTTACCATTAACAGGGAATGTTCGTGTGTTATCTGAGCAATAATGGTTGATGGTTTCAGCACCTGCATCGCACAGAGCAAGGCGTCCTGATTCCAAAACAGCCATTGATGGATTCCCATGCATTATCTCTCCATGCTGTGAAAAGATTGTTGGGAACGCTACCATAGAGCCATAAGAGTGGGCAATACCATCAACTTGTCCTCCGACGAACTTCTCTGTTACGCCAGGTTTTGCAAGTATCATAGCTGTTGTATGCATCTTATATCCGATGACAGCTGCACGCTCGAGTTCTTCAATTTCCTCTGGAGTCTTTACCGAACGCATTTTGACAACAGCATGGATAAGGTCCATACTTGCTGATTCTTTCTGCTGATTAGGATGAATACCCAAAAGATCAAATATCTGAATCTTGATGTCTGCACGGTAAGGTGGTAAGAAATGTATCTTTTTATGTTCACGAAGAGCATTGTTACAGATCGTTTTCAGCCCTTTCATGTTTGTAGTATTGGCTACTCCGACAGCTTCAGCCATGTCTTTTACAGAGTCAACACTACCGTACCAAACGATGTCATCAATGTCAATATCATCACCAATGAGCGTTTCTGTGTCGTTGTCAATGTCGATTACACCAACAAGTCCGTCACGCTTTTGTCCGAAGTAATAAAGGAATGATGAATCCTGACGAAATGGATAATACCCATTTGCCGGGAAGTTAGCAGGCGATTCGTTGTTGCCAAAGATGATGATTAATCCGCTTTTGACAAGTTTCTTAAGCTCTGCACGGCGCTTTACATAGGTTTCTTTGCTAAACATATTTCAAAAAATTAGATGGTTTGATTGCAAAGATAGTTATTTTAAGTTGAAATTCATTAACTTTGCAAGTGTTTTTTACGAGTTTTTTTTATGCAGATTGATAGAGAAACAGGATTGATTTTAGAGGGTGGAGGTATGCGTGGAGTGTTTACTTCTGGGGTCTTGGATGCCTTTATGAAATACGATGTGTATTTCCGATATACTGTTGCTGTATCTGCAGGTGCGTGTAATGGGTTGTCTTATGTCAGTCGACAGCCCCGTCGAGCACGTATTTCCAATATAGACATGTTGGCAAAGTACGACTATATAGGCTTGCGTCATTTGGTTACGCAGGGCTGTATCTTTGATCCTGAGTTGCTTTATCATCGTTTTCCTTACGAACTTGTTCCTTATGATTATGATGAATATTTCCGAAATTGCCGGCGAGGAGAGGTCTTCGAGATGGTTACAACAAACTGTCAGACGGGCTTTGCTGAGTATCTGACAGAGACATCTGGCGATTCCCATCGGTTGAATGAGCTTGCACGAGCTTCTTCAAGTTTGCCTTATGTGAGCAAGATCGTAAATGTTGACGGTAAACCGATGCTGGATGGTGGGATTGTTGATTCCATCCCTGTGATGCATTCTATAGAGATGGGGCATAAGACGAATGTCGTTATTTGTACACGTAACAAAGGATGGCGTGATACAGGACGTGATCATAAGCAGCCGAAGTTTGTCTATCGCAATTATCCCCGTCTACGTGTAGCCTTAAGTCATCGCATAGAAGTTTATAATCGTCAGCTTGATTTGATAGATGAGTTGGAAGAACAAGGAAAGATTCTCGTTGTTCGTCCAATGAATCCTGTTGTTGTTGGGCGGATGGAAAAGGATGTTAATAAGCTTGAAGCACTGTATGAGGAAGGCTTCCAGTTAGGTGAACAATTTGTTAAGGAGCATGTCCTATTAGCAGATAAGTAATGTTTTTGAAGAGAGTTATATAGCTTCTGATGTTTTAGAAATAATCTTACATTATTTCAAAGTTGCATTAGTTATCAATGATAGGAAATCAACTTTCTAGAGATTTGTAACTATTAGGAAATCAATCGTTTACAAACTCGGAAATAAAAGACGCCCTTTTGCAATGCAAAAGGGCGTCTTTTACGTTGTAAAAGGGCATCTTTTGCATTGCAAAAGAGCACCTTTTAAGATGCAAAAGGATACCTTTTAGAATCCTGATGTGAATTTATCTTACATCAGCCTCTCATCTTGAGTCTTTCCTTTTGTGGTTGTTCGGGTTTATTCTTCTGCCACATTCTCTGCTACATACTTAGGAGAATCACCATACTTGTTAGCTTCTGGCTTACTGTCTAAGAGCGTAAATGCGAAAAGAACGAGGCCTAAGATAGAGGCTACGAGGTAGAAAATAAGTCCAAGAACACCTGAGGTGCCAGTCAAACCATCCGAAATAACCTTAATGATTTCCGTAGAATTATTCTCTGCTACAGCCTGCATATAGGCGTGAAAGTCAATGGCTGTGGCAAAAAAGATAAGAGATACAAAACCAAGGCAGAACTGACAGCCCCACCACCAGCCACTTCTGCCAGTGTCATGTAGGCGACGGAACAGCATGGATGTTTCAGCAATGTAGAGGAATAGTACGGCAATCTTACCAATGAAAGGAATGAGAGAGAGTACAATAGCACAAATAGTAAGTACCAATACACCCCACCAGTACTCTGAACGACGTATGCGTCCTTTGAACTGGAACATCTTCTTGAATACGTTTTGTGCAGCTTCAGCGAAGCTTACCTGTGGCAATTCTTTTAACTGTGACATAATAATAGTGTATAAAAAGTTAATAAAAAAATAACGTTTTCTTATTCTTTCAATAAGTCTGGGCGTAGTCTTTTAGTGCGTTCCATAGCTTGGTCAAATTCCCATTGCTTGATTTTAGCTTCGTTTCCACTAAGTAGTATCTCTGGAACATCCCATCCTTTGTAGCTACGTGGTCGGGTGTAGATAGGAGCTGATAGCATATCATCCATAAAACAGTCGGAGAGCGCACTCTGATCATCGCTTATAACGCCAGGAACCAGGCGTACTACAGCATCAGCAATGATAGCCGCAGGAAGTTCTCCACCCGTTAAAACGAAATCTCCTACAGATATTTCACGTGTAATGAGATGATCCCGTACACGTTGGTCAATCCCTTTATAATGTCCTGCAAGTATAATAAGGTTTCCACCTAATGACAAATCATTAGCTATTTTCTGGTTGAATTGCTCACCATCAGGTGAGGTGAAGATGACTTCATCATACTCTCGCTCCTCCTTAAGGGCTGTGATGCAACGATCTATAGGTTCTATTTGCATCACCATACCAGCCTGTCCGCCGAAAGGATAGTCGTCAACGCGACGCCATTTGTCCTGTGTATAATCACGAAGATTATGCAGACGAATCTCTGCAAGTCCTTTTTTCTCTGCTCTGGCAAGGATACTTTCGTGTACAAACCCTTCCAGCATTTCTGGCAAAACGGTAATGATGTCTATTCTCATATTGGCACAAAGTTAAGGTTTTTTTTTATATTAGATAGATTGCTTAGTATTTTTTTGTAACTTTGCGATCGATTCTAATATAAAACAAAAAGCAACATGAGAAGATTTTCTACCCTTGCTATCCTGTTGGTAGCAGCCTTTGTAGGTGTTAAAGCACAAAATGTTCAGCTTCATTATGATTTGGGGCACAATCTTTACAATGACCTTTCTTCACGTACGACAGTTACGTCGACTGTTGAGATGTTTAAACCTGACACCTGGGGTTCTACCTTTATGTTCACTGATATTGACTATAAGAGTGATGGTGCTATCGGTGCTTACTGGGAAATTTCACGTGAATTCAATCTTACGAAGAACAAACGTTGGGCTGCCCATGTAGAGTATAACGGTGGAGTTGGCTCTGGTAAGACACAGAACAACTATTACGGGAATCGTTATCAGCATGCAGTTCTCCTTGGTGGAGCATGGAACTGGGCATCAAAAGATTTCTCTAAGACATTCAGTGTACAGTTGATGTATAAGTATTACTTCAAGAATAGTCATACTGGTGCTCGTCCGTTCAGTGGTTTCCAGTTGACAGAAGTATGGGGAACGACCTTTGCTCATGGCCTTTGTACCTTTGATGGATTCTGTGATCTTTGGTATGATCCCAATGTAAACGGGAAGTTGATACTTCTTTCTGAGCCACAGTTCTGGGTAAATCTTAATACATTGAAGGGTATGAAGAATGTAAATCTCTCTTTAGGTTCAGAGGTTGAGATTAGTAATAACTTTGTTTGGAACGATCGTGGAGAGCATAACCGTTTCTATGCTATTCCTACAATAGCAGCTAAATGGACGTTCTAAGTTGTGTGGAAAGAAAGTGAATAACAGAAAGTATCTACCATAGTATATAATAATAGGTGGAATCCTAAAATATGAAAAGTCTCAGTAAATGCATCACCTTTGCATGTACTGAGACTTTTATCAATATGGGAAAGACCTGTTTTAGGCATGTTTCCCTTATTTCATCCTGATGTTTCTTAAATAGTTTTGTAGTTGTTGGGTGAATTCGTAGTTCTTAAGTCCCCAGTGTGGAGCGATGAGCAGCTCTGCAGGACTTTGACTAACGAATCGTTCAAGAACAAGGTCTGATCGCAGTAGGGATATATATTGCGCTATGAGCTGGATGTATTCATCCACTGTATAGAGGTGGAAGGGCTCTTCAGCATACATCTTTGCAAGACGTGTTCCACGGATAATCTGTAGTTGAT
>ERZ651108.1139-NODE-1139-length-12074-cov-16.338464_pt1 | contig 12074 bp, 12 predicted proteins | sample MGYA00512173_ERZ651108 | MGnify/ENA metagenome assembly ERZ651108 | reverse complement strand
TTTTTCCAGCATTATTATCCCCCCACAACACTAATTTGTCATTGTTTAAAATAAATCCCATTATATAATTTCATAAACTCTTTGCAAACTTTGCTACAAGTTCATGATTAAGTGCAGTAGCTAAGATCTCTTCACTATCATTAGCTGTTGATGTCCAATTATATGATACGTGCATTAAATAGTCCATATCTATGATACAAAACTTATCATACACACGGTTATATCCTCTACTTCTCCATCTCAGAATAACAACAATATCTAATTCAACAACTCAACTCTCACACTTTTTAGCCTTTTTTCCTTTGAATAAGTTATCGAATAGCGTTTATCCTCCCCTTTAACAAATTAGTCCGATTGTCCAGAAATTCCGGTATTACTAGGCTTAAACAGCTATCAGTTCCTAATCCTTAATATCAATCAACACACTCGGAGGTTCAAACTTTCTTTTCATATCAAAGGTTTCTCTCCTCATTCTACGAGTCCTATCCCAGAGTGTAAAATATTCTCCTACTTATCTAATTGATCAGCTCGTTTAAGAAGTATTACCGCCTCAACGTGTGGTACTAGCAAACATCTATATTATAGAACGAAAGTAATAAAGTGTTTTATAGAATTATACTATAAAACAAAAAAGTATTACACACTCAACTCAAACAACTTATAAAATTCACCTCTCCTATTCATTAAGTCGCCAAATGAACCATCTTCAACAATAACTCCATTCTTCATAAAGAGAATTCTATTGTATTTTTTCAAAATGGTCTCATTTAACTTATGCGTGACAACAAGAGCAGTCAGATCCTGAATTTCTAAGATTGAATTTTCAATTTCAGTAGTTACTTGATTATCCAAAGATGAAGTAGCCTCGTCCAATAATAAGATTGGTGTTTTTCGAATCAAGGCGCGCGCAATACTAACTCTTTGTTTTTGTCCGCCAGATAAATTTGATCCATTCTCTCCACATAAAGCTTGTAGACCTAATTCATTTTCTAAAACATAACTTTCCAGACCTGACTGCTGTACAGCTTTCTTTATTTCCTTATCAGTGAAGGATTGATTAAGAGTAATATTTGCTCTTAAAGTATCATCAAAGATATAAATATCTTGCTGAACAATCGTCATCAAGTTATAAAGACTCTCTGCTGAAATAGCTTGTATATCTTGATTATCAATTGAAATATGTCCACTTGTTACATCATAAAAACGCAGCAATAGATTGAGCAAAGTTGATTTTCCACTCCCTGACATTCCTACAATTGCAATTTTTTCCCCTTTTTGAATCTTCAAAGATAAATGATTAAAAATCTTTTCTTCAGTATTAGGATAAGAAAAATCTATATTTGAAAAAGAAATAACATCATCGAAATATTCTTTCATTTTACCAGTTTGAAGTTCGATTACATCTTTTACCTCAAATGCATCTAGTGTTGCCTGACCTTCACGGAATTTACTCATTCCCATACCAACTTCATTTAGTGGCATTACTACAAAATTGACCAGTTGAACAATAGCTGTTACACTTCCAATTGTGGTATAGCCATTAAAAACAAGATACATTCCTCCACCAAAGGCTACTAAAAAAACAATCATCCCTGAAAGCTGCGAAATAACATTAGCTAAAACATCAAATTTCCCTTTTATAAAATTTATTTCATCAAATTTTTCACTTTCATGACTATAATCCTCACAGATACCATCTTTCACATTAAAACTTTTAATAACCAGAAATCCTGCTAAAATATCTTTAACCTTAGCTAAATACTTCTGATCGGCAATCATAGCTCTTTTTTGAAGTGAAGCTGATTTTTGCCCAATAAATCCTGATATCATCATTGGAATAATGCTAGCAATGATAACTAATAAAGTCAAAAACCAATTACCTATAAACATGGCTACTAGCGAGAAAATCATTAAGGAAATATTTTTTGAAATTTTAAAATACTGGTGTAGATAATCTTGCTCGATTTTCTTCATATTTTCGGTTAATACAGAAATAAACTTCCCTGATTTTTCTTTAGAAAAGTCTCTATAATCGCTATCTAAAATAGATTGGAACACCTTGTTTTTGTATCTTGACATGATTTGCCTAACAAGTTTATTTCTCAATCGAAGAGATATAAAGTTGAGTCCTGCATAGATGAAAATAACAGTAGCTCCTACTAGTACCGCTTGAGTTAAGGCATCTTCATTTTGGGACATACCACTATCAATAATACCTTTAATAGAATAAGCAAAAGCAATATTAGTTAAAGGGACCAGTATATTAAATATCATGAAAGCATAAAAAGCCTTCTGATGATTCTTTATCAATTGTTTCATCCTTAATCTACCTCATAATTCTTAATTTCATTTAGAAAATGAGACATAAAATATTCTTCTAAGTTAATATTCTCTCTCCTAATCTCTTTCATAGAGACCTGTTCTACAATTTCTCCATTTTTGATAAAACCAATTTTATCTGCTATCTGTGAAATTTCCGATAATATATGACTCGATATTAGTATTGTAATTCCATGCTCCTTAGAAAGCGACAACAAAAGATTTCGAATTTCTTGAATTCCTATTGGATCTAAACCATTGATTGGCTCATCTAAAATTAACATTTCAGGTTTTGTTAGAAAGGCACGAGCTAAACCAAGCCTTTGCTTCATTCCTAACGAAAAATCTTTTACTTTTTTAGTCGTATTCTTTAATCCGACCATTCTTAAGGCTTTTATTATATCTGATTCAATAATATTTTTCCCCATATACTGAGCGTGAATTTCCAAAATTTCTTTTGCAGTGCAATTATCATAAAAAATTGGTGATTCAATAATACTTCCAATCTGACTTAGGATTTCTTCTCTGTGTTCTTGTAGATTTTTCCCAAAAATTTCAATACTACCTGATGTAATTGTTGATAAGGATAACATACATTTCATTAACGTTGTTTTTCCAGCACCATTCGGTCCTAAAAAACCATAGATTTCTCCTTCAGCAATTTGAAGATTGATACCACTTAAAATTTCTTCTTTATCAATTGTTTTAAAAACTTCTTTTATTTCAACAATATTTCTCATTTCTATCTCTCTTTCTATATCTAGCTTTAAATGCAAGGATTTTTCTTCAGGAGTATAAATACCAACTTATACAGTCTCTTCGTTTAAATAAATCATCACAAAATTAGCACTTTCCTTCCATTAAATTTAGCTATACTACTTGATATTAATATCTTTTCTTGAAATAGTATAAATTGAAAATGAAACGATCATTAAACTTATGAAACTAGCAAATATTAAGAAGAATAAGTTATCAGCAATATTATTAGTTAAACTGCCTGGACTTACATTTGAAAGTAATGCTGCTAAACCAAGTCCTGTAAGCATTGTTATAGCTATTGAATGCCTAATCATGCCTAAAACAAAAGGTAGTATTCCGATTAATACCGTCCCAAACGTAATTCCAGCTAAGTCAATCATTTGATTAGCTACTGGGATATAATTTGATTCGGTTAAAACTGCTACTAATTTAATTAATAATTGAATAACTAAATGTGCAGTAAAATGAGCAATAAATGATATCAGAATTACTGTAAGCACTTTTCCCCATAGTAACTTTATTTTAGAAACAGGGTAGGAAAACAGCTGAAAAATTGTTCTTCGTTTAAATTCATCAATAATAATCGTAGACAATAAATAAGATTCAAAAATCAAAAATGCTGCTTTGGTAAATAAAGATGCAAACAATGATGTTGCAATTGCCCAACTTCCCCATTTATCAGTAATTTTAATATTATTGGCACTCTGTCCAACAAACTCTCCTAGTTTATTATCAGTACCTAACCCCATGATTATGATTCCTGTAATACCTAATATTATCAATATAGTACCCAACCAAGCAAAAACTAATTTTGATTTTGAAACTTTATTTAATTCAATTTTAATAAGCGACAACATAGATTTATCCTCCAAAAATTTTGTTAATATTAATTACACTATTCAAAAAGCACCTTACATACTTATGGTATGTTAAAATTCGAAAAATAAACATACTAAAGGTATGTATAATGGAATTTTTAATACCATATCTAGAGTATGGTATTTTTTAAAATATCAATACTTAAAATTTATTTGACACCTTTTAAGTGATCAAATAATTGGAAAATTACTTCCATCATTGCATCAGTAATCAACTGCACTCCCAAACCTTCAAAAGTTAGTTTAATGAACTTCATTTTACTCTTTAATTCTTCTACTGAATAAATAGAAATTTGGAACCCAATCCAAATATTCAAAGTTAAAACAATCAAATCAGCTAGCTCTTCAGGATATTCTGTTTTAATTGATTTATCTTTAACACCTTCGAAAACTTTTTCTCTAATCCCTGGTAAAAAATCAGAAAATAAACTTAAATACTGCTCTCCTAACAAACGTGGACTTCTTAGCATGATTGAGACAGAGTATACTAATCTTTGTTGTTCTAAATTAGAGAACGCATCCATCAAAGAATTTTGTATTTTTTCTAATGCAGTATCTCCTCTCCAATTATAATTTAAAATTTCTTGATTATTTTCGCTAATGATTGATTGCAATATTTCATCTTTAGACTCGAAATGATGATAAATAACACCTTTCGTCAATCCACCTAACCCATCGATTATATCTTGTATTGAGGTATTATCAAATCCTTTTTCTAAAAATAAATCTTTCGAAACTTCTAATATTTTTTTTCTAGTTTCATGTGAGTTTCTATTCCTTGCCATTATAACTCCTTTCCAACATACTAACGGTACGTAATCTCATTATAATGCAAGAAACTACTAATGTCAAGATTCTTTTTTATCCCCTCTAATTTTCAAAATTCATTGGCAAACTACTATTCTAGAAGATTGACAGCTCAAATCTTTCAGAATAGAACAATTCTATCTATCGAACACCCTAACTTCATAAATATCCATGTAATTCTAGACCTAGAATTCCTATAAACTAAATGTTTTTAGACTATTCCAAGTCATTGATTGTCTTAAATTTTAATTTTTAAAGAATTCTAAAGCTAGAATAGTCCCATAACAATCTGTTTTGAATGATTCACAATTTAGAAACACTATAGCTTTACTCCTGTTAAAATAAAAAGGAACTGCATAAAGCAATCCCTTTCTGATTTTGAAATCATTTACTTAAAATTTGATAGTTGAAATAATCAATATCCCACCTATAAAAAGAGTTATAGTAAAATTCCTTATTTATTGATTTCAAGCTCCGACAACTGTGTTTGAATAACTGACAGTTCTGCACCAGCCTGAAGAAGAGCAGCTGCAGTATAGGCACCTTCTACAATTGGAACCCTATTGATCATGATACTTTTATCACTGAAATCAGCCACCATTTCTAAGTTCATTTTAGCAGAACCTAGGTCAAAAAAAGCTAATAAAGTATCTGCTGGATTTTCGGAAACAACCCTATCTACTTGATCAAAACTCGTTCCAATTCCTCCATCTTCGGTTCCTCCTACATAAGTAATCGGAATATCTTTAGCTACTTCACTAATCAGTTCAACGACACCTTGTGCAATGTGTTTAGAATGTGAAACGATAACAAGACCAATACTTCCCATTAAACCACCCCAGTTTCTAAAAGAGCAGTAAAGAGTAATCCTGATGAAAATGATCCAGGATCAATATGTCCAAGAGAACGTTCTCCTACATAAGATGCCCTTCCTTTAGTTGCAAGTAAATCTTTGGTAGCATTCACTAGCTTATCAATAACCTCTTGAGTCAATTGGCCTGCAGACAAAGCAGCAATAACAGGAGTCCAAACATCAACCATTGTCTTTTCTCCAACTTCTGCTTTCCCACGTTTGACAATCATATCCAAACCGCTTTGTAAGATTTCCTCTATTTTCGAATTTGAATCAGCCTTGGCCATGCCCATAAAAGCAGAGCCATACAAGGGACCAGAAGCACCGCCTACCTTGCTCAGTAATTGCATTGAGACAAGTTTAAACACATCACTGCTTGTTTCAAATTGCTTTCCTTCTAAGTTTTCCATAACTGCAGCCATTCCACGCGCCATATTTCCACCGTGGTCTCCATCTCCTATAGGGGTGTCTAGCTCACTAAGGTAATCTTTCTGTTCTTGAATCTTTTCATTAAAAAGCTTCATCCATTCAAGAGCTTGTTCAACATTCATGCGACATATCCTCCTTGAGTTTTACCAAGCTGGGGTAGTAACAGGTGTATTTAGAGCATCCAACCACTCATCATCTGCCAATCGAATCAATGTTAATGATAATCCAGCCATATCGATTGATGTCATATAGTTTCCAATTTTCTTAAATGCCAACTCAACACCTTTTTCATGGAGTAATTTAGCCACATCATTTGCAAATACGTATTGCTCCATAAGAGGAGTGCTTCCTAAACCATTGATGAGAAGGCCATAGCGTTCTCCAGCTTTAAGTTGGAAACCTTCAGATAACTTTTCAACCAATTCTGAGGCCAATTGTGCTGAGGGTTGCATCTTCTCTTTCTTATATCCCGGTTCACCGTGGATACCAACTCCGTATTCAAATTCATCATCTTCTAGAACAAAACCTGGTTTGCCAACTTCTGGAACAGTAGCGCCAGATAGAGCTAAGCCAATTGTTTTAATTTCTAAGACAAGTTTGTCGGCCAAGTCCTTCATTTCAGATAATGTTTTACCAGAACGAGCCGCATCACCCAAAATTTTATGGACTAATATAGTACCTGCGACACCTCGACGACCTTGGGTATAGAGACTATTTTCAACCGCAATATCATCATCGACTACAACACTTGCTACATCAATACCTTCCATTTCAGCAAGTTCTTGTGCAATTTCAAAATTCATGATGTCCCCAGAATAGTTCTTGATGACCATGAAAACTCCAGCACCTTCATCAGCCGCCTTGATGGCTTCTAAAATTTGGTCCGGAGTAGGTGAAGTGAAGACTGCTCCACAAATGGCAGCAGACAACATTCCATCTCCTACAAATCCAGCATGACTTGGTTCATGTCCTGAACCTCCACCTGAAATGAGTCCAACTTTTCCTGTCTTTTCTGCCTTTCTAACGATGACATCAAAACCATCTAAGCGTTCTACCAAGTCATCATGCATGAATGACAATCCCTGCAACATTTCATCAACAACTTGTGTCGGTTCATTTATAATTTTTTTCATGAGAAACTCCTTTCGGCATGTATCTTTGTTTTCGCTTTCATTATATATTTTTTATTGCTAGATGATAAGGGACAGATTCTATTATTTGTCCCCTTTTAAACCCGTTTAAAACATTTTTTTGGTAAAATGAAGTAAGTAAAAGAAAGGCTTCCTATGGCATCATCACTTATTACAAAAAAACGGATTACCAAGGCATTTAGAGACCTTTTAGCTACTAGAGAATTTGACAAAATCTCCATTGTAGATATCATGGAATCAGCTGGCATTCGTAGACAGACCTTTTATAATCACTTTCTTGACAAATATGAACTGCTAGACTGGATATTTGAAAATGACTTAACCGAGTATATCACCAATAACTTGGACTTCATTTCAGGCCAAAAACTATTACAAGAATTATTTTTTTATTTCGAACAAGAGCGTGATTTTTATATTCAACTTTTTGATATTCAAGGGCAAAATAACTTCTATGACCACTTTATCAGCTACTGTCGCTTGCTTGTATCAAAAATTTTAAGAGAATATGGTCAGATTGATATCGATTCATCTGCTTATACTTGTTTTTTGTTAGACTATCATTCACATGCTCTAGCAGAAATCGTGAAGGCTTACGTCAATAAAAAAAGTCCAGTTCCACAACCAGACTTTCTAATCATGACAATTATTGGAAAGAGACCACAATGACATTTATTTCAAATCATAAACAGAACATTATTTCAAGTTACATTTCGTCAACTGTCAGCAGTCATCCTGAATTAGAAAAACATCCTACCTTACCATTAATCTATCAAAAAAATCGCAATCCTCATCAGGTTCCAATATTGTCGGGTGGAGGTTCCGGTCACGAACCTGCGCATATTGGATATGTGGGAGAAGGAATGCTTACCGCTGCTATCTATGGCCAATTATTTACTCCTCCTACAAGAACTGAAATCTTAGAGTCCATTCGTTTTTTAAACAATGGTCACGGTGTCTTCATCATTGTAAAAAATTTCGAAGCAGACATCAAAGAATTTAGCTCGGCCATTAACACTGCTAGAAAAGAAGGAATTAAAGTTGGCTATAGTCTAGCACACGACGATATTTCAATTGAACCTCACAATAGATTTCAAATTAGAGGAAGAGGGCTTGCAGGGACTATTTTACTTCATAAAGTTCTAGGATATGCAGCTCAGAATGGTGCCGACATCGAGCAACTAACTGATTTAGGTCATCAGCTTGCTCCCGAAATCGCAACAATTGGCTTTGCAACGAAATCTGCTAGTCTCCCTCAAGCCACCCTTCCACTATTTAACTTGGAAGAAGGAAATATTTCTTATGGTATTGGGATACATGGTGAAGAAGGCTATCGTATCGTCCCATTCCAATCATCAGAAATCCTTGCAAATGAAATTATAAGTAAATTAAGATTGCACTATCATTGGAAAAAGGGTGATCAATTTATATTGCTTGTAAATAATCTAGGCACTACTACCAACCTAGAAATGGGCATATTTATCAATGATCTCCTTCAACTATTAGAAATTGAAGGAGTCACTATTCCCTTTATAAAATCAGGAACATTTATGACCAGTCTAGATATGGCAGGTATATCCGTAACTCTTTGCCCCATAAAAAATAAACAGTGGTTAGAAGCGCTCAATGCTCCAACGACAGCTTTTGCATGGTAATTTGCTTGTATAACTCAAAAGGGCTACATCACTTGATGGCCCTTTGTTTTTATCTTACGTTTAAAAGAACACATTCTTGCCATTTCAAATAGGCCATCTATCCCTTACAATTTTTCTATCAAAAAACTGGCTGTTCCTCAACAACCAGTTTCTTCATTTTTAAACTAATTTCTTACTGTTCCTCTTCTGAAGGAAAAGCGATGCTATAGCCAAAATAGTAAAGGCTAGACCAACATACCAGTAGGGTTGATCTAGTGTCGTTGAACGACCTGATAGGTGGACGATTCCACGAAAGAGCATTCCTGCTGTTAGTACTGCAACTGCCGAGTTCCACAAGTTTAGACTGAGTCGCCCTAAGTTTGGGATGGTTTTCAACAATAATACCAGAATGATACCCCCTACTAGAGGAACCACAAAGAGATAGTGCATATGAAGGGAGCTCTCCCCAAAACTAAAGGACTCGTATATACGGCTAAATGCTAAAAAGAAAATAGTGAGTAGACTATAGAAATATAGGGGACTACACTAAAAAGCCATCCAATTTAGATGACTTTTTTTAAAACTATTTACTTAGTTCTCTGATTTTTTACTTTTTTTGAAAAGTGAAATACCAAAGATTCCAGCTAAAATAGCAAGAAGATTCATAGCTAATGGCGAATCAGAAGTTCCTGTATTTGGTAACTGAGCTTTTTCTGGATCTGATTTTTGCTCAGTAGATTGAACATTTTCTGGTTGAACAGGTTTTGGAGCTGGCTCTGGATTCGGTATTGGTTTTGGATCCGGAGTTGGCTCTGGATTTGGAGTTGGTTTTGGATCCGGAGTTGGCTCTGGATCTGGGGTTGGTTTTGGATCCGGAGTTGGCTCTGGATCTGGGGTTGGTTTTGGATCTGGTTCTTTCTCATACTCATAGATAACATGAGTTGTACCTTCTTTTAACTGACCTGTTTCAGGTGCAGATGTTGAAGAAACACCAACTAGATTGTATTTTTTACCATCTAGAGTGATAGAAGACGGACGCTCATCTGCATTTTCAGCAGCATTATAAGTCACAAGATTTCCATCAGATCCATAAATAGAAGTTAATGGTGTGTCTTTATAAGTCTCCTTAATAGATTGATTTGTTCCTTTGATCACATAATCCACCACTACGTCTCCATAATGAAGCGCAGAAACATCCTGATCAGCCATATCTTCAAATTCTGAAGCATAATATTTAACAGAAGGATCGGATTTCGAATTAAAAATTTTAACATAATTAAAGAAGGTCTCAGGATTAATATTAACATCATGAGGAATAGTTTTCCAATCACCGTTATTAGGTGTGATATGAGTATTTTGGTTTGAAACTGACCTAATTAGATGATCATTCTGAACATAAGTATCATCTACTAAGCTTGGATTAGCTAGAGCACCATAAGTATTTTTTCCATTGCTGTCTTGATAATATGGGCGCGCTTGAGGATAATCTTCTTCTAGATTTTGGCAACCTTCTTCATATGAACCAAACGTACCTTCTTGAGAACATTTCCAAGGAAGTCTCACGTCAATTGGTAAGTACTTGATCTTCTTAGTTTCCTCCAAGGGTACGGTCACAGATACACGAAAAGCTGTTGATCTCAATGTGTTTGAATTGACAACATATGTATTAACTTTATCATTGAAAGATTCACTTTCACCGTCATAATCTTCATGATCAGTTACATTAACAACAGAAGGTTTCTTACCAGCCGCTAGTTCTTCTGCAGTTGGAACGTACGCCAATTCAGGAGTTGAAAATATCTCTTCATTAAACGCAACCTCTTTCATAGGAACATTGACATCTACAGGATTTTCATTAGCATCACGTGTTCCGATTAAAGTGAAATCAACTTTAGAACCAACTATTTCTGGTATACGAACACGAACGCCTTGGACTGTTTCGCCATGAGTACTTGAGTGCATTCCTTTAAAGGTTACAGTGTAATTGTAGACGACACTTTTACCATCTTCACTTAAATGTGCTGGAAGTCCTTCAACATTTACGTGACCGCCTTCATCAATGATATTGCTACCATCTGGTTCGTCTGATTTTCGTAAGGTATCACTAGTAGGGGCTGGTGCAACCATATTGTCTACTGAAGAAGTGTTCTCAGCATCAGTTGAATTAGTAATACCTTGTGTCTCTGAAACATTTGCTGGTTCGCTATTAGTTTCCTCAGCTTGAACTACTGACTGAGAAACTAAATTTAGAGCAAAGACAGACATTGTAATGATGCCAAACTTAGTAAGTTTTTTCATACAGTTTTTCTCCTTAATTCAAAGTAATCTCACATTAGTAAAATCCCATATATTAATAACATTTCTACAAACATTATACTATATAAACGCTTAAATAACAAACAATTATTTAATAAGTTTAACAATATTACATGTTATTTGGGGAAGGAGAATAATTATTTGATATTACATCTTAAAGTACCTAAAAAACCGAATAAAGCTTCCTTCATTCGATTTTTTCTTTTAACTTTTCAACAAAGAGATAGGCCGCTGGACAGGTCAAAGTATTCTTAATCGTCAAATGGTTGATTTGATGGATCTTTTTACGATCTGTATGAGGGAACTCTCGACAGGCCTTTGGACGAACATCATAGATGGAACAGAGATTATCTCCTCCTAAAAAGGGACAGGGCATGGATTTGAAAACCTTATCCCCATCTTCATCTACCTGCAGAAACTCCGCTTCAAAAGCTGGTAATTTCATCTTAAAATACTTGGCGATTCGTGTAATATCCGCTTCTTTAAAGTCAGGCCCCAATGTCTTGCAACAGTTGGCACAGGCCGTACAATCAATCTCCGCAAAGACTTCTTCGTGAATCTGCTGGGCTATCCTATCTAAATTTTTTGGTGGCTTTTTCTTTAAATTGGCTAAAACTTTACGGTGTTCCTTCTGCTTTTGCAAGGCTAGCTGGTGGTAGTACTCAATATCAATTTCTTTAGACATGGTTTCTCTCTTATTCTATTTGTTTCTCCTATTATATCATGCCTCCGACTCATTGAAAAGTGGACTTTACAAGACTATACTTTTCTAAAATGCATCAAAAAAACCTTGCAACTAGGTTACAAGGTTAATGACATTAATCAAAGTTAACGTATTCTTTTTGAAGTTCAAGGACTTCTTCCATTGTTGAACACTCTGTAAGGGCACGGTTAGCGTACTCTTCCATCTTAGCAGTATCCAATTTCTTCA
>ERZ651108.1135-NODE-1135-length-12082-cov-8.783155_pt1 | contig 12082 bp, 11 predicted proteins | sample MGYA00512173_ERZ651108 | MGnify/ENA metagenome assembly ERZ651108 | reverse complement strand
GCATACGCGCCATGGTGCCGTCGTCGTTGATGATTTCGCAGATGACGGCGGCGGGGATGAGCCCATTCATTTGTGCCAAGTCGACACCGGCTTCGGTGTGTCCGGCGCGTACTAGGACGCCACCTTTTTGCGCACGCAGGGGGAAGATGTGGCCGGGTTGGACGATGTCTTCGGGTTTGGCGGTCGGGGAGACGGCGGTTTGGATGGTCAGGGCGCGGTCGGCGGCGGAAATGCCGGTGGTGATGCCTTGCGCCGCTTCGATGGAAACGGTGAAGTTGGTGCCGTATTGCGCGCCGTTTTTCTGGGTCATCATGGGCAGGCCGAGCCGCTCGACCATGCTGCCTTCCATCGGCAGGCAAACCAGTCCGCGCGCGTGCTTGATCATGAAGTTGATGGCTTCGGGGGTGACGAACTGCGCCGCCATCAGCAAATCGCCTTCGTTTTCGCGGTCTTCCGCGTCGGTGATGATGACCATTTTGCCGGCTTTGATGTCGGCGAGGATTTCGGGGATGGAGGAAATGTGGGGCATGGTGCGTCTTTCTTGATGGTCGGGTTGGGCCGGGGCGTGTTCTTGATCCAGCCACATGGCGGGCATTTGCGCCGCCTGTTCGATTTTGCGGGCTTTTTTCTCGCCGAAGGATTTGTTTTTCAGAAGGGCGGACAATTCGCCTTGGTTGATGGCGATGGCTTCGGCAAAACGGGTTTGCTGGCCGCCGTATTTGTCCGCTATCCATTGCCGCAGGTTGCGGCGGCGCAGGTCGGTGGTGTTCATGATGTGTTGTGTGGCTGAAAGAATGTAGGCGATTGTAGTCTTGTCTTTACCAAAAGGCAAACTGTGTTTGATGACGTTTTTTTATTACTTTTTGGTAATGTTTCGACAGAAGGTCGTCTGAAAAACAAAAATTGCGTTTTCAGACGACTTTTGCTTGAAATCTGAACATTTGAAAGAATATGGGCGTTAAGTTCAACGCAACCGAAAAGGGTTTAACCTGATGAAAATGGTTTACCGACTGATTTTAATATCTATTTTTTGTGCAGTCGCAGCGGCGGGCAGTTGGTTCTATGCCCAGCACCGCAATGACAACGCCCATGAAGCGATTTCACGCGAAGGCGTTTTGATGCAGATTAAGCAGATGAACCGCTTGGAAAGCACGGCTTTTTACATCGACACCATCATCCGCACCGAGAAAAAAGGCGACTGGCGCAGATTGTGGCAGGACGCGCAAAGCGGTCTGTTTATCGTGCGCGGCAAAGTGTTGGCGGGCTTGGATTTGGACAAACTTCATGCCGACAACGTCAATATCGTGGATGGAAAAGTCCTCATCAGCCTGCCGCCTGTAGAAATCCTCAGCGTCGATTTGGAAAATATCGAGGTGTACGACATCCAAACCGGTTCGTTCAACCTTTTGCCGGTGGATAAGGCGGTGTTCAAAACCGTGCAGGAAGAAGCCAAAAAGCAAGTCCTCGCCAGCGCGTGCAAAGCCCAGATTTTGGATCATGCCAACCGCCAAGCGCAAACGCAGCTTGAAAACCTGTTTGCCCTGACGCAGACGCAGGTATCGGTTTATCCGGCGGCTGTGGGGCAGTGTAACTGAACGCAGGATGCCGTTTGACAGCATAATATTGCGCGTGGGTAACCAAAAGTGTATTTGGATTTGCATACCTTTTCCCAATAGGGTATTTCGGTAGGCGCGACTTTTTGAGAAAATACATTGCCTTTTGCAAGGTAATTTGAAGAATTCATTTTTTACATAATAAACAAATTTAAAGGAACACTGGTGAAACGTGTCTTTCTGTTTCTCGTAACCAATATCGCCGTTTTAGTCGTCATCCGGATTGTTTTGGCAGTCCTCGGTATCAACAGTACGGACCAAGTCGGCAGCCTGCTGGCGTATTCTGCCGTCGTCGGCTTTGCCGGTTCGATTATTTCTCTGCTCATGTCCAAAACCATCGCTAAAAACTCGGTGGGTGCGGAAGTTATCGTTCAGCCGCGCAGCGAAGAAGAAGCATGGCTTTTGTCAACTGTTGAAGCGCAGGCCCGTCAATGGAGTCTTAAAACCCCCGAAGTGGCGATTTATCATTCTCCCGAGCCGAATGCTTTTGCAACCGGCGCGACACGCAACAGCTCTTTAGTCGCCGTCAGTACCGGCCTTCTCGATCATATGACCCGAGACGAGGTCGAAGCAGTTTTGGCGCACGAGATGGCGCACGTCGGTAACGGTGATATGGTTACGTTGACGCTGATACAAGGTGTCGTCAATACGTTTGTGGTTTTCTTGGCACGCGTCGTTTCCGGTATGGTTGCCCGTAATAACGACGGCAGTACTTCCCAAGGCACATATTTTATGGTGAGCATGGTGTTGCAGATTGTGTTCGGCTTTTTGGCAAGTATTATCGTCATGTGGTTCAGCCGTCAGCGCGAATACCGTGCGGATGCGGGTGCCGCCAAGTTGGTCGGTGCGCATAAAATGATTGCCGCGCTGCAACGTTTGAAAGGCAGCACGAGCGATTTGCCCGAGCAGATGAATGCGATGGGAATTGCCAGTGATGCCAAAGATTCCCTGCTGAGTACGCACCCTTCTTTGGATAACCGCATTGCGCGCTTGAAAAATCTGTAATGCGAAAAAACAAAAGGTCGTCTGAAAACCAAATTTGGTTTCAGATGACCTTTTTTCATGAGTGTTTCGGATAGACGGTCGCAGTATGGGGGCGATACAATAGCATCCCTTTTCAGAGAGCTATAACAATGAACATCTTGATTTCCAATGACGACGGGTACTCTTCGCAGGGCATAGCCATTTTGGCGAGGGTGGCGGCGGAATTTGCCAATGTCCGCATCGTTGCTCCCGAACGCGACCGAAGCGGCGTCAGCAATTCTTTGACACTCGACCGCCCTTTGCAAATGAAGCAGGCGGCAAACGGGTTTTATTATGTTGACGGTACGCCCACCGACTGTATTCATGTGGGTTGCCATGTGCTTTCGGATTTTAAACCCGATTTGGTTCTTTCAGGCATCAATAATGGTGCGAACATGGGGGACGATACGCTTTATTCGGGAACGGTTGCCGCAGCGACGGAAGCTTTCCTGATGGGCATTCCTGCCGTTGCGTTGTCTTTGAACGATACGCGGGGGCGTTATTGGCAGACGGCGGAACAGGCAGCTTGGATGATATTGGAGCGGTTGTTGAAAAATCCGCCTAAAACGCCTGTTCTTTGGAACATCAATATTCCCGCCGTACCGCTGGATGCGGTGCAAGGTATCAAAACAACGAGGTTGGGGCGGCGGCATCATGAGCAAAGCGTTATCCCGATGAAGAATCCCCGCGGTGAGTCTATTTATTGGATAGGCCCCGTCGGCGATATTTCCGACCGGGAGCAAGGTACGGATTTCGGGGAATGTGAATCAGGCTTTATCACGGTTACACCGCTGCAAATCGATTTGACTTCCTACCGCCATATGGATGCAGTCAGCGGATTTTGGCAGGACGGTAAAAAGAGATAAGCACACAGATTTCTGTTTTTGTCGAATGTTTTCAGACGACCTTTTTGTTCTGAAGCAGGCGCGGCGAGCCGATTTTAACAGTCCCTAACCGCCCCGATACTTGAGGGGCGGGCTTATTTTTATTATGATATGTACCAATCAAGACAATAACCCCGATATAAAGGTCATCGATTATGTTGAAAAAAACCGCATTTTATGCCGCTTTCGCCCTGACATTGGGCGCATGTACCAGCCAGCAACCCGCTCCTGTCGTCGTCGGTAATGCCGGTTCCGGTACTTCTTCCAATCCTTATGGTGCGACCCCTTACAGCACAAATGCGCCGGCAACCAACGATGCCCCTTATACTCCTCCTTCCGCTCCCGCTGTCAACAGCAGCTATACGCCTCCTGTTTCCGGCGGTGCCTATGTTCCGTCCTATGCTCCGGTTGACATCAATGCAGCAACGCATACTGTCGTTCGTGGCGATACCGTTTACAATATTTCCAAACGCTACCATATTACCCAAGACAATCTGCGTGAATGGAATGGTTTGACTGACAATAACATCAGCGTCGGACAAAATCTGCGCGTCAAACCGGCCGGTTATACTGCCCCTGCTTCGACTGCGGCAGCCAAACCGTCATATTCTGCACCTGCACCCGTTGCCAAGCCTGCTCCTGTACCTCTCAATACGCCGACAGTTGCTACCGGTGCAACCCGTACAGTCAGCGGCATCACATGGCAACGTCCGACCAATGGTAACCTCCTTGCCAACTTTGGCGGCAGCAATAAAGGCGTGGACATCGGCGGTAATGCTGGTCAGCCCGTCGTAGCTGCTGCAGACGGTAAAGTGGTTTATGCAGGCTCGGGTTTGCGCGGTTATGGTAACCTTGTCATCATCCAACATAACTCCTCATTCTTGAGCGCATACGGACACAACCAACGTCTGCTCGTCAATGAAGGACAAAATGTCAAACGAGGACAAACCATTGCACAAATGGGTAATACCGATGCCAACCGTACCCAACTTCACTTCGAAGTCCGTCAAAACGGCAAACCGGTCAATCCTGCCACTTATATTGCATTCTGATGAACAAATTGAAGGCCGCCCGATTATTCGGGCGGCCTTTTAAATTAAATCCGTTAGGTCTCCCTGTTTCAGCAATGATTGTACCTGTGCTGGTAATTTATCAAGGGGGCTGTTTGAGTAGAACTTTATACCGATATGCTGCCCTAAATATTGGTTTTCAATAATACATACTATGAAAACAGCCGTATGTTCTCAGTTTTTGAAAATGTAAAAATGGAAAAGGAGCGATGATGAAACAATATACCTTAGATCCTAAAGCCCTGTTGGGCGGTGTGATCAGCAGTGATACTGATCAGGAAATCGTCCAGCTTTCTTTGCAGAAAGACAATGAAATTCCGCCCTATGAAGCCGAAGCGATTATTTTGTTGATTGTGTTGAACGGTAGTGCGCAAATCTCGACGTCGTCTGAAACTTTACATACCGAAGGCCTGCAAATCGTCCGGATCGAACCCGGCGAGACACACAGTATCCGTGCGCTTGAAGATTATACGAATATCTTGGTGATTAAGCAGTTGACTTACGTTGCGGGCTTAAACAAAAAATTGCGTTTCGGAAAATGTTGCCTGTGAAAATTTTTGCAGTATGGCGGTACTGTTGCGGTAAGTTTGGTGATTCCCATAAAGAACCAGATAGTAGGCGATGTACTGTACAAAGGTCGTCTGAAGAACAGATAAGGTTTTCAGACGACCTTCATCCATAGCGTTTAAACAGGAATCCCCATGCGTACCCTGAAAAACATTCTGACCCTGATGCTCAAAGAGTTCCGCAGCGTGCTGACTGATCCGGTGCTGATGGTGCTGATTGGGTATATCTTTACAGCCACGATTTATCAGATGGCGCAGGTGGGCGCGGATTTGAAAAATGCCACCGTCGGCATCATCGACCAAGACCGTTCGGTTTTGTCCATGCGTATCCGCGATGCCGTGCAACATCCGTTTTTCAAACTGGTAGAGGACGTGCGGCGCGAGGATTCGGACGAATTGATGGATAAGGGCGAGTTCACCTTTATTTTGGAAGTGCCGCCCAATTTTCAGCGCGACATGGCGGCGGGGCGCAATCCTGATTTGCAGCTTTTGGTTGATGCGACGTCGATGACGCAGGCGGGGGTGGGCGCTTCGTATCTTTCGCAAATTATCAACCGCGAAATTTACGAATTCACCGGCGTGACGCGGCCGGAGTTAATCAGCCCCGTCATCAATACTTATTACAATCCCAACGGCGAAAGCGCGTGGTTCATGCCGACTTCGCAAATCGGATCGATGTCGTGTATGTTGCTGATTTTATTGACGGGGGCAGCGGTTATCCGCGAACGCGAACGCGGTACAATCGAGCATTTGCTGGTGATGCCGGTCAATGCGTTCGAACTGATGATGGGCAAAGTGCTGGCAAATGCCGCCGTGATTTGGGTGGCGGCACTGTCGTCGCTGTGGTTTATCGTGCATTTGAGCATAGGCGTGCCGCTCATCGGTTCGGTGCCGCTTTATGCGGTAGGGTTGGCGTTGTTCCTGTTTTCGGTGGCGTCGCTGGGCATCATGATTGCCACGTTCGCATCGACGATGGGGCAGTTCGGTATGCTGATGCTGCCGGTGTATATCGTGATGAACCTGTTTGCCGGCGGCGCATCACCGCGCAGCAACATGCCTTACGCGGCGCAACTGATCAGCGAATATTGGCCGCTAACGCAGTTTGTTAAATTCTCGCAAGACATCCTGTTCCGCGGCGCGGGGATTGAAATTGTCTGGGGACATATGCTGATCATGGGCTGTATCGGCGTAGGATTCTTGTGGCTGGCATTGTTGCGGTTTCAAGGGATGTTGGAACGGCAGGGTTGATGAGGTCTTCCTGCCGAGGATCGCTAAAAAGCAAACCTGACGGTTCGCTGCCCTCTCCCTAACCCTCTCCCACGGGGAGAGGGGATTGAGGATACCGAAACCCAACCATGTTTGGGATTTCCAGCCAATTTGTCCTCTCTCCCCGCGGGAGAGGGTTAGGGAGAGGGCGGTAAGCCGCAGGCTTACATTTAGGTTTCTAGGTTTCGCAAAAAATCTTCTGAAAGGTCGTCCTGCCAGGAGGCTGCGCACTCTGAAAACAAGCAAAGCAAATTTCGCCAACACGGAACGCTAAAACCTTTTCAAAAAGGAAAATACGATGAAATTCAATCAAATCCATTTATTGTGTATTGCCGCAGCCTTGGCGCTTGCTGCCTGTAAAAACACAGAAGTTCCGTTAAACAGTCAGGTTGAGTTGCCTGAAACGTTTACGCAGGATGCGGCGGCAAAGGGTGATGCGGACATCGGGGCGTGGTGGCAGCAGTGGAACGATCCGGTGTTAAGCGGATTAATCGCGCAAGGTTTGGCGCAGGGGCATGATGTGAAAATCGCTGTCAGCCGTCTGAACGAAGCCCGTGCCGTGGCGGGGGCGGCGCGTGCCGATTTGGGGCCGACCGTCGGACTGAGCGGCAAGGTGGGGGCGAATTACAGCAAAATGGATAATCCGCTCGACAGCAATGCCAGGGCGTTGCTCTCGCGTTATCCGCAGGCCTCGTCTTTAAACGGCGATACCATCGAGTCCACAGGCACCAGTATGTACGGCGGACTGACCGCTTCATGGGAGCCGGATATTTTCGGCAAGAAACGCAGCGATGCCGATGCCGCCCGTTATGCCGCACTCGGACAACAAGAGCTGGCGTATGGCGCGCAAATGCTAGTGGCGGGCGATATTGCCGACAATTATTTCAAAGCGCGTGCGGCACAAGGTCGTCTGAAAACCGCCGACCAAACCGTTGCCACCTTGCGGCGGATGGTGCGTTACATCGAAGGTCGGTTTAAGGCGGGACATGTCAGCGGCTATGAAGTGAACGAGGCGAAAGTGCAACTGACCGCAGCGGAAGCCAAACGCGCCACGATAGGGGCAGAATACGCCGCTTATGTGCGCAGTATCGCCGTTTTGACCGGCAACGTGCCGCAGACGTTTACGCTGCCCGAATCGTCTGTTGATGCGTTGGCGCACCAACCCTCCGCACCAAGCGGGCAGACGCCGCAAGGTTTGCTGGAACGCCGCCCCGACCTGCGCGCGCAGGCGGCTCAAGTCAATGCCTATGCTGCCAAATTCGCCAGTGCCAAAGCCGATTTGCTGCCGCGCTTCACTATCAGTTTTATGGGGCAGGGCGGACGCATCGGTGTGGACGGCGACCGTTCGCTAACCGGCTGGGCAAGTTTGTTGTCGGTAGGTATACAGACGCCGCTGTTCACTAACGGCCGCATCAAAGCCAATATCAAAGCCGCCGACGCGCGCCTTCAGACGGCATTGCTGGAATACGACAAACGGCTCCTGACCGCACTGGGCGAAGTCGATAGTGCGTATCAAGGCGTGGAATCGCTAAGCCGTCAAACCGAGCTGCTGCAGACCGCCCATAATCAGGCAGCACGCCATGCTGCCGATACGGAAAAAATGTTCCGCAACGGCTACAAAACGCTGGATGTCTCCCTCAAAGCCCATATCGCTGAAGACCAAGTGCAGGAAAACCTGATTGCGGCGCGACTGGCAAGGGCGCAGATGCTGGTGTCGCTGTATAAGGCATTGGGCGGCGGTTGGTCGAAATAAAGAAGCAAAAAGGTCGTCTGAAAAATTTCAGACGACCTTTTTAAGCTGATGACTATTGTTCTCTATCCGGCAACAGTATATTCAAAATAATGGCCAATATTGCGCACAAGCCCACTCCGGCAAAGCTCAACGTACCGATTTTGATGACCATACCGCCGATACCTGTCGTCAACACAGAGCTGACGATAACCAGATTTTTAGGCAGCATCAAATCAACCTTCGAATCAATCAGCGTTTTCACACCCAAAGATGCAATCGTACCGAACAAAAGCAGCATAATGCCGCCCATGACAGGCATTGGGATGGAAGCCAAAAACGCATTGAATTTACCGAAAAACGCCATTGCAATGGCAAAAACCGCCGCCCAAGTCATGATGACAGGATTGCTGTTTTTCGTAATCATTACCGCGCCCGTAACCTCGCCGTAAGTCGTTACCGGCGGTCCGCCGATCAAACCGGCTACGCATACGCCCAAACCGTCGCCCGCCAGCGTCTTATCCAAACCCGGATCTTTCGTATAGTTTTGACCGGTAACATTTCCAATAGCCATAATACCGCCGATATGCTCGATGGCAGGTGCAATCGCCACCGGCAGCATAAACAGCGCAGCCTGCCAGTTGACTTGCGGCGTTTCAAAATGAGGAACTGCAAACCAAGGCGCATTGACGATGGCGGCAGTATCTACCAAACCCATTATCAAAGCTAATGTATAGCCCGAGGTCACACCGATCAAAATCGGCACCAGTTTCATCATGCGGCTGCCGAAAACCGACACCACGACCGTTACCGCAAAAGTAAAGCCCGACAAAATCAACGAGTCTGCATAATCAATCACCTGTTTGCCGTCAGCCTGCCCCATAGCCATACTGCTTGCCGCAGCGGCTACCGACAAACCGATGACCATAATCACCGGCCCGATGACTACCGGCGGCAGCAAGCGGTGAACCGCCGCCAGCCCGCGCCACCTGATTAAACCCGCGAATACAAAATACATAAAGCCGGCCGCAAACAGACCGAACATCGTTGAAGGCAGACCCCATTCACCAATAGAGTAAATAATCGGTGCGATAAAAGCAAATGAAGAACCCAAAAAAATCGGCACCTTACGCCGAGTAACCAATTGGAACAGCAACGTCCCAATCCCCGCGCCTAACAATGCCAGTGCAGGGTTCAACCCCGTCAGAAGCGGTACAAGCACCATCGCACCGAACGCCACAAACAAAATCTGCGCGCCCGAAACCACCAATTTAAGCTGATTCATCCGAAACCTCGTATATTCGATTCAAACGGCGGGAATTATACTGTCTCGGCAGCCGGATGAATATTAATTTAACACGGATTCGAGGTAAAACAGATTGGTAAAGATGGTAATGGGTGCAAGATGGGTAATCTGTTGTTTAGCAACAATACGCTTCGCAGATTAAGCTTTAGTAGCGGTTTCACACGAGCACTTGGTAAAAAATCAAAAGGCCGTCTGAAAACTTTCTTCAGACGACCTTTTGGATTTCTGCAGCTGGGTTTGCCGCACATCAAGCAAGAATCTTAGTCTAAGTTATCATTTATCAGGATAAAGGCACTGAGGATAAAAGCACCTGATACGGATAAAAACCGTCAGAAAACTGATAGGCAAATTCGGTGTTTAACCATAATTTAACTTTTGAAAAACCATCGTATTGAATACTATTAGCTACTTGAAACCTATAGATCGTCTGAAAAGTTTTCAGACGATCTTTGATAGTATTTACAGTTGTAATGATACGTTTATCTGAGTTAAATACCGTTTATCTGAAATGGGTTCTAGGTTTATGGGAATGTGATATTTTATTGGAAATTTTATTTTGAAGATGGATATTCTTGTGGAAAAAACAAAAGCCGTTCCCTTTAATCCTAAACAGATTTCTTTTTTCTTTTTCTTTTTCTCCACCTAAAACAGTGTAAAATACTTTTGCTTGTGAGTAATCCCCTGTCAAAGCTACTTCTGTTACAGTAACAAATCCTAAATCATGATTTTTTACTTTTGTAGCTAAGACATAAGTAATTTCTTTTTTTATTTGTTCTGCAAGTCTGTTAACTCTTAGTTCTGACATAAAGTTTGCCTCCTATTTTTTAACTTCTTCCATGATGTATACTTCGAAGACATCTCCTTCTTTAATATCATTGAAGTTTTCAACAGTCATACCACATTCATAACCACTTTGTACTTCTTTAACATCATCTTTAAATCTTCTTAATGTATCAATTTCACCTTCGTAAATAACAACACTATCACGAATTACACGTACTTTTCCATCACGAGAAACTTTACCTTCAGTAACGTATGCACCTGCAATTGTACCAATTTTTGAAACTTTGTATACTTGACGTACTTCAGCAAGACCAATTACTTTTTCTACAAATTCAGGGTCTAGTAAACCAGTCATAGCAGCTTCAATTTCTTCAATAACTTTATAAATTATACTGTGTAGACGAATATCTACTTGCTCTGTTTGAGCCATTTGCTTAGCATTACTATCAGGACGAACATTAAATCCAATTACTACAGCATTAGAAGCTACAGCTAAAGTGATATCAGATTCATTAATTGCTCCTACTCCAGTGTGAATAATACGTACATTTACACCTTCTACATCAATCTTAGCTAATGACATAGCTAATGCTTCTACAGAACCTTGAACATCGGCTTTAATGATAATGTTTAAATCTTTCATTTCACCTTGTTTCATTTGTTCAAATAAAGTATCTAAAGATACAGCAGAGCTTGCTTGACGAGTTGTTTCAATATATTGTTGTTGACGTTTTTCACCAATTTGACGAGCTGTTTTTTCATCACCAAATACTACGAATCTGTCTCCCGCATTAGGAACATCTTGTAGCCCTGTAATCTCAACTGGTGTAGATGGTTTAGCTACATTAATATTTTTATTACGATCATTAATCATTGCACGTACACGACCAAATGTATTACCTACAACTAATGGATCCCCAACATTTAAAGTACCATTTTGTACTAATAATGTTGCGACTGCTCCACGTCCTTTATCAAGTTTAGCCTCAATTACTGTACCTAATGCTAAACGATTAGGATTAGCTTTTAACTCTTGCATTTCTGTAACTAAAAGGATATTTTCTAATAATTCATCAATACCTTCACCTTTTAATGCTGAGATAGGTACGAAGATAGTGTCTCCACCCCACTCTTCAGAAATTAAACCATACTCTACTAATTCATTCATAACACGATCTGGATTAGCTTGAGGTTTATCCATTTTATTTACTGCAACGATAATTGGAACTTCCGCAGCTTTAGCATGGTTGATTGCTTCTATAGTTTGAGGCATTACACCATCATCTGCAGCAACTACTAAAATAGTAACGTCAGTAATTTTTGCTCCACGAGCACGCATAGTAGTAAACGCAGCATGTCCAGGTGTATCTAAGAATGTTATTTTCTTATCTTTAGCACGAACTTGATAAGCACCAATATGTTGAGTAATACCACCTGCTTCTCCTGCTGTAACACGTGTATTTCTTATTGTATCTAAAAGAGTTGTTTTCCCATGGTCAACGTGACCCATTATAGTAACAATTGGAGCTCTTTCTTTAAGATCTTTTTCATCATCTTCTACTTCAAAATATAAATCAAGATCTTCTTTGTTAATTTCTACTTCTTCTTGAATTTCTTTTCCATAGTCCATGGCAATTAATTCTATTTGCTCTAAAGTAAGAGATTGATTAATATTTGCCATGATTTTTAATTCCATAAACAACTTTTTAATTAATTCAGTAGAACTTACTGATAAAGCTTCAGAAAGTTCACCAACAGTCATACCATCTTTAACTAAAATTGTATCTTCAGATATAGTTTCTTCTGTTGGAGCTTCAATGATAGCAGGTTGTTGTTTATGTG
>ERZ651108.1132-NODE-1132-length-12105-cov-11.178174_pt1 | contig 12105 bp, 7 predicted proteins | sample MGYA00512173_ERZ651108 | MGnify/ENA metagenome assembly ERZ651108 | reverse complement strand
AAGAATGAAGACTCTTGTAGAATTCCTTATGAATGAAATAGGTGATGACTCTTATCATGAGTTAAAAGATGTCTCAGGATTAGCTAATACAGCTAATGGAGAATTTGATGAATATCTTAATGATAAGACTAAAGAACCTGAAAGATTAATAATGGATGATCTATTGACTTATAAATATGTAGATGAAAAAGAAAAGAAAATTCATTATGGGTTTACATCTCTTAATGGGGAAGTTATCTCATGTATTACTTTTGATGATATAACAGAAGAAGACCTTAAAATTATAATAGATTATGGAAATGGTGTTATATTCTTTAAAGAGTATACAGTTAAAAGAGATGGTAAAGACGAAACTAGAAGTAGAGTTTTAGCTTATGTTCATAGAACTAGATATGGACACAGATTACTTAATCTAACTAATACTAAAATAAGAAAAAGATGGGTTAAATCTATTTTATTATTAGATCATGAAGACTATAATAAATACATTGTATCTTGTTACAATGAAGGAGGATATACTTATCAATATTATTCAGTACATGTAGAAAATAATACTATACAGGTAATAGAAGATATTAATAAAATGATACATGATTCTACTCCATATAAAGATGGCATGATATGGGATTTATATCCTATCACTTATGATTTATTTAAATTTAAATCTAAACATATCTTAACAGGAGAAGAACTAGTGTTTGTTTATTCTAAATACTATAGTAAGATATTAAATCAATTTCCTACAAAAATGGATGTTGTCAGAGTATTCCCTGGATTAAATCCTACACAATATATTGATGAAGGAATACTAGTATTATATGAAGGTGAGAAAGATGAAAAAGGATTAGATAAAGGAGGAGACATTTATATAGCTCCTTTAAATCCTATAGATACTAATGATGCAGGAAAAGCATTTATATTAAATCCAGAATATACACAGTATTTCCAACCACTATATGGAAGTAATATGTTTTACTCTGTAGTATTAAGCGATGATCCTGAGAAACCACATAAGTTCTTCTTCTTTAAACCACAATATGGAGAACTTAAAATAACTGATTTAGAAGCTACCAGTGTACCTACACAAATATATGTAGATAAGAATAATTTTGTAGTTACTTTAGTATACGATCTTCAAGGATACTATCAAGTAGTGACATACTTTGAAAATGGTTTAGAATTAATGAAGTATTCTTATATAGAAATTAAACCTATGGATGATGTTGATATAGATGTACAGCTATCTAAATTTAAAGGACATATAGACAGTCTTAATATACATCAAGAACAAGCTGATGATGAAATATATAATCTACATTACTTTAATAACTTCCAAAAAGGTTTAGGAAGAAATAACTTCCCAGTGTTAATAAGTTCTCAATACTGTAATGTAACTAATAGAGCTATATACTCAGATATTAAAAGAATATATATGCCTTTAAATGGAAAGATACAATTACATAAAGGACCAGATCATGGAATTAAAGAATATGTGTTAACACGTAATGGTGATATAGAAAAAAGAATAGAAGCTATAGAAGAGTTAAATAGAGATACTAGAGAATATATAGATCGTGTAAATTCTAAAATAAAATAAAGATATATTATTAATATGATTAAACTATAGGAGGTAAGAAATTATGAAAATGATCACGACAGAAATCGCAAAGGACTTTGATTGGAATCTAACTGATAAGTCTAAGAGCAAAATGATGCAAGTACAAATAAGTACTATGATTACAGATGATGGAAAGACCAGAGATTATGTAGCTTTTACATTCTCTAAACTAGGAGAAGACGGTAAATTCTCTGATAAGCTTATGCTTAACTTAGATATACCTTATCCTCAGTTAGCAAGTAAAGCTAAGGAAATTATTTCTAGAATGGAAGCTCTTCAGAAGGGAGAAACTTTAGAAAGTGATCCTATAAGTTTCTATAATAGAGCTCAAAGAAAAGAGAGTGACCAAATTCTAGATTTAGACGCTTATACATCTAAAGAAAGAGGTACTCCAGTTATCTGTATTAAAATGGAAAAGAAACCAGAAGGAAAGGAAGCTAAGAAATGGGTATATTATTTCGGTCAAGCTAAAAGCTCTCATAGATTTAATAAAGAGTCTGTCAGCTATACCGATCTTAAAGCTTACAATTTCTTCTACTCTCTTCAATTAGCTTGTGAAGCTATAGCAGGTGGTACATCTTATTTTAAAGACTATCATTTTAAGAAAGTATTAGCTGAACTTAATGGAGAGAACAAAGCTAACAATAATAAGGGTTCTGAATCTTATTCTAATAAGAAATCAGATAAACCTAAGAAGTCTTATGAAGACGACGAGGATTACCCTTACTAATAATAAGGGAGGTAGCATTGCTACCTCTTTTTTTTTCACGAAAGGAGAATGATTTAAATGTTTTATATGAATGATATATTTGGATATGATAAAGATACTTTTAATAGGATGAAATATATTAACCAGGAAGCTAATGCTCAAGCTAATAGTTTTTATTCTTTTATTCCTTTTTCTAATGATAGTAGTAATGAGTATTCTCAATATGGAAAGAAATTAGAGAAACGTATTAAGAACTTAAATAAACTACATGATGAGATATATAATGAGATAAGAGAAGTTGGTACTAGAATAAGAGATTTAGCTCAAAGTGGAAAAGCTACTAAAACAGAAGTAGATCTTAGAACTTCCAAATACTCTTTATTTAAATCTTTAATAGATGTTGAGAAGACTGTAGCTGATTTAGAGAGTAAGAAAGAAAAAGGAAGAATGGATGATATTAAATTTAATAAAGATTTAGAATTGGCTAATCTTAAAATACAAGCAGGAGGAGGAAACGTAGCTCACCAAATGGAAGATAGAATAAGTACTAATGATAGTTACATGAATAGTTTATTCAGTGGGGGAGTAGATAAGTTTATAAATACTAATATGAGTGCTCCATCTTATAGACCTCAACAACCTGGAGAGAGTAAGATACCTACAACTAATGCACAACCATATAATGCACCAGAACAGCCTGTAAGCACTATAGAAGAATCTCCTACTCCTAAGGTAGAGAATAATACTGTTAAGGTACAGAATAACTTAAATCAGGAACCTATAGACTTCTCAGCATTAGGAATAGATACAACAAATAAATCTAATGGATATATAGAAAATGTAAATGGAGAAATGGTTTCTGTGTATGAAGCTGATGATGGTTTAAATGATTTTAGACACTCTGATAAGACAGCTACTGATGCTAGTCTTGCTTTAAAAAATATGGAGATTAAAAGAAATCCTAATGCTAAAGAATTCTTTAAATATAATAAAGAACAAGGAATGGGATGGATGGTATGGTTAGACACTGAAACTAACCAAGAGATAGAAGGAGGAACACATATAGATCTTAAACTACTCTACCCTATAGATATAGATACTAATAATAATATAGCTAACACAAGATTGCAGGAAAGCTATCCAGTTATGTATACTGACGAATCTCCTAGTGAGAAAGTAATCAAAGATTACGAGATGATGAGAACTATAGAAAAGAATAAAGAAGCTAAAAAGGAAGAGGAAGAAATTTAATTTAAAATACTTATATATTATTTCGGTGTATGATTCACATGTTCGTTAGATATTACAGATCAAACCAACATGCAAGAAGCAACAGGGAAAGTGCTTGTTTATGTATCGATACGTATATACATAAACTCCACATACAACAATTATTGATTTTACAAAATGTTACTTTTGATCATACATTACAACTCAGCTCTACTAAAATATAAGTACCTCATAACCTATTAAACCAGAATAGGATAATGAGAGAAAAACACCAAACATTAGGATTCTGAGAAGATTAAGTCTAACTTGATGTGGATCGCAATTTCGTTTTAACGGTACCGACTAAACCGTTTTCGAAAACGTGGTCCCTGCAAGTAATACTACATCTTTTCTCTAAATCCTGATGAAGAGGTGTGGTCTAGCCGACCCTTCGGGGTAAGCTAGGGGTTTTTTCTCATTACGAGCAAACCTGAGGTAATTAATTAAATTATAAATCCGTGAATACGGTTTATATAAATAAAAAAATGAGGAGGTAGTTAGTATGGATAATACACTACAAAACATTAACCAAAATAATTTACAAGGAGGTGACAATAAATTTGAGATATTCAATTATAATAATTTAGGATCAGTAAGAGTACAGCTAGATGATCAAGGAAATCCTTGGTTCTGTTTATTAGATGTATGTATAGTTTTAGGGTTAACTAATGTCACTAAAGTATCTGATAGATTATTCCCAGAGGGGTTAACTTCAATTCAAGTCCTTTCTAATGGGGGTCCACAAAGTACTCTGTTTGTAAATGAGCCTAATCTTTATAAAGTTATAATGGGTTCTAGAAAACCTGAAGCTCAAGAATTTCAAAGATGGATATGTTTTGAAGTTATTCCATCTATCAGAAAGACAGGTTCGTACAGTGTGAACGAACCTGAAATATCTTTCACGAATTTCATGTTCAAATTAGCGGGTCAAGTAGATCAAAATGTATCAGATATTAAAAATCTATTCACTACTGCTGATAAACATACTCAAGCTATAAATAATAACACTCAAGCCATTGATGTTAATACTCAATGTATCAATATATTGAATGAGAAAGTGGAAATTATAAGTAACGAAAGTTATTTAACTATAAATGGTTTCGCAACGTTTAAAAATGTTCCTTTAACATTAGAATTAGCTCAGAGATTAGGTCAGATAGCTACAAGAACATGTAACGAAAGAGGAATATTTGTAGCACCAGTTAAACATCCAATTTGGGGATCAGTTAATATGTATCCTTTAGCTATACTGGATGAAGTATTTAGAAACAATGTAGCATTTTTAAATCAATAGAATATCACCCCCATACCTGAATTCAACTCACCTAGGGGTATCATGACGGTATGAGTTAAACTCATATCGTCTAATAAAAACTAAATTAAAAAGGAGAGGATAATATGACAACGTCAGTCGCTGATTATATTGAAAGTCTTGAAAAGAAAGTAAAAAGATTAGGCAAACGCTTGCACAAAATTTTAAAAAGCGCTATCATAGACTATAGATTATTAAAATAATGAGGTAAGAAGATGCAAGAAAAATGGTGGCATAATGCCGTAGTCTATCAAGTCTATCCAAAGAGTTTCATGGACAGTAACGGAGATGGGATTGGTGATTTGCCAGGAATTACTAGTAAGTTAGACTACCTAGCTAAGTTAGGAATTACAGCGATTTGGCTTTCTCCCGTTTATGACAGCCCTATGGACGATAATGGCTATGATATTGCTGATTACCAAGCGATTGCAGCTATTTTCGGGAACATGGAGGATATGGACCAACTGATCGCTGAAGCTAAGAAGCGTGGTATCCGTATCATCATGGACTTGGTGGTCAATCATACCTCGGATGAGCATGCTTGGTTTGTAGAGGCCTGTGAAAATCCTGACAGCCCTGAGCGAGACTACTATATCTGGCGGGATGAGCCTAACGATCTAGATTCTATCTTTAGTGGGTCCGCTTGGGAATACGATGAAAAGTCAGGTCAATACTATCTTCACTTTTTCAGTAAGAAACAGCCCGATCTCAACTGGGAAAATGAAAAACTCCGCCAGAAAATTTATGAGATGATGAACTTCTGGATTGATAAAGGGATTGGCGGTTTCCGTATGGATGTCATTGATATGATTGGGAAAATTCCTGACGAGAAAGTAGTCAATAATGGTCCCATGCTCCATCCCTATCTCAAGGAAATGAATCAGGCGACCTTTGGAGATAAGAATCTCTTGACAGTAGGAGAGACCTGGGGAGCAACGCCAGAGATTGCTAAGTTCTACTCTGATCCAAAGGGACAAGAATTGTCTATGGTCTTCCAGTTTGAACACATCTGTCTTCAATATCAGGAAGGGCAACCTAAGTGGCACTACCAAAAAGAGTTAAATGTAGGGAAATTAAAAGAGATTTTTAACAAATGGCAGACAGAGTTAGGTGTTGAGGATGGCTGGAATTCCCTCTTCTGGAACAACCATGATCTTCCTCGTATCGTCTCTATCTGGGGGAATGACCAAGAATACCGTGAAAAATCTGCCAAAGCCTTTGCGATTTTGCTTCATTTGATGAGAGGGACACCTTATATTTACCAAGGTGAGGAGATTGGGATGACCAACTATCCGTTTGAAACACTGGATCAAGTAGAAGATATTGAATCCCTCAACTATGCGCATGAAGCTCTTGAGAAAGGTGTTCCGATAGAAGAAATCATGGACAGTATCCGTGTCATTGGTCGCGACAATGCCCGTACTCCGATGCAATGGGATGAAAGCAAAAATGCTGGTTTCTCAACAGGTCAACCTTGGTTGGCGGTTAATCCAAACTATCAAGCCATCAACGTTCAAGAAGCACTGGCAAATCCAGATTCTATTTTCTATACCTATGAAAAACTCGTTCAAATCCGTAAGGAGAACAGCTGGTTGATTCGAGCTGATTTTGAATTACTTGATACGGATGATAAGGTCTTTGCCTATATCCGTAAGGACGGTGATCGTCGCTTCCTAGTCGTGGCTAATTTGTCCAATGAAAAACAAAACTTTTCAGTAGAAGAAAAAGTTAAATCGGTCTTGATTGAAAACACTGTGACTCAAGAAGTACTTGAAAAACAGGTCTTGGCTCCATGGGATGCCTTCTGTGTGGAACTGACTAACTAAAATGAGCAAACCTCAAGCTCTTGAAGCTTGAGGTTTTTTACTAAAAATTGTATTAAAAAATATTTGTTAGAATTTTCTAAAAAATCTGTCGAAAGCCCTTGCTTTTATGAAAAAATAGGGTATAATGGTGAAAAACCTATCTTAAAGGAGATTACTTATGAGATCGAAAAAGTGGCTCTTAGGAGCAGGTGCCGTCCTAAGCACAGCCCTTCTTTTAACTGCTTGTGGGCAAAGTGAAAAGAAGGCTGATGCGCCCAAGACATTCTCTTATGTCTATGCTATGGATCCATCATCTTTGGACTATAGTGTGACGAGCAAGAGTTCAACTTCTGACGTTATAGCGAACGTTGTCGATGGTCTTTTGGAAAATGATAAGTATGGAAACTTAATTCCATCACTTGCAGAAGACTGGTCTGTTTCTAAAGATGGCTTGACCTATACCTACAAACTTCGTAAGGGTGTAAAATGGTATACTTCTGAGAGAGAAGAGTATGCTGAAGTCAAGGCTCAGGATTTTGTTACTGGTCTAAAACATGCAGCTGATGGAAAATCAGATGGTCTTACTTTGATTCAAGATTCTATCAAAGGATTGGCTGCCTACATCAGTGGAGAAAGCAATGACTTTTCTACTGTAGGAGTCAAGGCTGTTGACGATTACACGGTAGAATATACGCTCAACAAGCCAGAAAGTTTCTGGAACTCTAAGGTCACAACTGCAACCATGCTTCCAGTTAATGAAGAATTTTTGAATTCTAAAGGGAGCGACTACGGTGCACCAACCCCATCAGGTATCCTATATAATGGTCCTTATTTCTTGAAATCATTGACTTCAAAATCAGTCATTGAATATGAAAAGAATCCAAACTACTGGGATAAGGACAATGTCAAGATTGACAATATTAAACTAACTTTCTACGATGGATCAGACCAAGAATCTTTGATTCGTAGCTTTACACAAGGAGCTTATACAACAGCCCGTCTCTTCCCAACAAGTTCAAACTTTGAGTCGACTAAACAAGAGTACGGCGATAAGATTGTTTACAGTCCACAAGAAGCGACTAGCTACTACCTTACTGTTAACGTAAACCGCCAATCTTATAATAAAACAGCTAAAACAGACGAAGCTCAAAAAACATCAACGAAAGAAGCTCTTCTCAACAAGAACTTCCGTCAGGCGCTGAACTTTGCTCTTGATCGTCATTCTTATACTGCTCAGTTGAATGGTGAAGAAGGTGCGAACAAGATTATCCGTAACAGCCTAGTGCCACATGACTACGTTCAAGTGGGTGAAAAAACCTTTGGAGAGTTGGCACAGGCAGAGCTCGTTTCATATGGAGACCAGTGGAAAGATGTAGCCCTTACAGATGGCAAGGATACGATTTACAGTCCTGAAAAAGCTAAGGCAGCCTTTGCAAAGGCTAAGGCAGAATTGCAGGCTAAGGGTGTGACCTTCCCAATCCGTTTGGATGTTCCAGTTGAACAGACCGATGTCATTGCCGTTCAACAGACGAACTCACTCAAGCAGTCCATCGAATCAACACTGGGTACGGAGAATGTCATTGTCGATGTCCTTCAAATGACCGATAATGAGAAAATTAGCATTACTTCTCAAGCTAAGGTTCCGGCACAAAAAGACTACGACTTGAATGGAACTGGTTGGGGACCAGACTATCAAGACCCAGCTACCTACCTAAACATTCTTGATGCTAAGAAGGGTTCTGCCCTTAAACACTTGGGTATCACTCGTGGAAAAGATCCAGAAGTAATGGCTCAAGTCGGTCTAGATGAATACAAGAAACTTTTGGATGATGCCGCAGCTGAAACAAGCGACCTCAATAAGCGTTACGAAAAATACGCTAAAGCTCAAGCTTGGGTATCTGATAGTTCGCTCTTGATCCCAGTTGCTTCTTCAGGTGGTTCTCCAACTGTTAGCCGTACTGTGCCATTCACAAAAGCATATTCTCAAGTCGGAATCAAGGGAGATCCATTTGTGTTCAAAGGTTTGGAATTGCAAAATGATGTCGTGACTACAAAAGAATACGAAGAAGCTCTCAAGAAATGGCAGAAAGAAAAGATTGAAACAAATGCCAAATACCAAAAAGAGCTAGAAAAACACGTTAAATAATCTATAAGAAAGGAAGAGGCAGGTAACTGTGCTTCCTTTCTTTTTATTTGACTAGGTTCATCATTCATCTATAAAAGAGTCGGAAACTTTACAATTTAGAATAAATTTGATAAAATATGGCTATGTTATAAAAAGTGACATAAAGGAGTAGAGGATGAACATGAAAAAAAGACTCATCGGAACTGGTCTTGTCCTAGCAACAGGGATTTTACTGACAGCTTGTGGACAGTCAAATACTGATACAAGCACTTTCTCATCAACATTTAGTGCAAATCCGACGACGTTTAACTATCTTTTAGACTATTATGCAGATAACACTTCAGTGATTACCAATCTTGTGGATGGTTTGCTAGAAAATGATAGCTATGGGAATCTAGCGCCAGCTCTAGCTGAAGATTGGTCAGTTTCGGCGAATGGTTTAACCTATACCTATAAACTCAGAAAAGATGCCAAGTGGTACACTGCTGATGGAGAAGAGTACGCTCCAGTCAAAGCCCAAGACTTTGTCACTGGGATTAAATATGCCGCTGACAACAAGGGGCAAGCCATGGATCTCATCCAAAACTCTATCAAGGGATTGAATGACTATGTGACAGGTGCGACCAATGACTTCACAACAGTTGGTGTGAAAGCCTTGGATGACTATACGGTTGAGTACACTTTGACGCGACCAGAGCCATACTGGAACTCAAAGACTACCAATAGTATCCTTTTCCCGGTTAACGAAGAGTTTTTGAAATCAAAGGATAAAGAATTTGGAACCTTGACGCCAAACAGCATCCTTTACAATGGACCTTACTTGTTAAAAGATTTCACATCAAAATCTTCGATTGAATATGTGAAGAATCCACACTATTATGACCATGATAAAGTAACCATTGAAAAAGTTAAGTTAGCTTACTTTGATGGCTCTGATCAGGAGATGACCATTCGTAACTTTGAAAGTGGTGCCTATACGCTTGCGGGAGTCTATCCAAATAGCTCGAGCTATGCCAAAACAAAAGAAAAATACCAAGACAATATCGTTTATAGCTTGCAAGACAAGACTTCTTGGTACTTCAACTTTAACGTTAACCGAAAAGCCTATAACCATACTGCAAAAACCTCAGACCAGCAAAAGAAATCAACTCAAACAGCGATTTTAAATAAAAATTTCCGTCAGGCCTTGAACTTTGCCATCGATCGGACAGCCTACTCTGCTCAATCTAACGGGCAAGAAGCGGCAAGTAAAACCCTTCGTAATACCCTTGTTCCTCCGACATTTGTACAGGTGGGAGATAAGAGCTTTGGAGAAGTGGTTTCTTCTAAACTTGTTCAGTATGGAACAGAATGGTCAGGAATCAACTTGGCGGATGCCCAAGACGGTTACTTCAACAAGGAAAAGGCCCAAGCCAAATTTGCGGAAGCTAAAAAGGAATTGGAAGCCCAAGGGGTGACCTTCCCGATTCATTTGGACATCCCGGTTGATCAAAGCAACAAAAATGCAGTTTCTGGTATGAATTCGCTTAAACAGACACTTGAAACAGTACTAGGTTCTGATAATGTCGTTATTGATGTTCAGCAACTTTCAACGGATGATTTTGGGAATGTCGCTTTCCTAGCGCCAAACCCAGCGGCTCGTGATTACGATTTGAACTTTGATGGCTGGGTTGGTGATTACCAAGATCCGTCAACTTATCTGGATCCATTTAACGCCGAAGATGGTTTTTATCTCAAAATTTTCGGTCTAGATGCTAAGGAAGACCAAGAACTCATCAAGAGTCTAGGACTTGATACCTATACGAAACTTCTAAAAGAAGCAGACTCTGAGAATCAAGATGTCGTTAAGCGTTATGAAAAATATGCTGAAGCTCAAGCTTGGATGATTGATAATTCTCTGATCATGTCTACGATGTCAAATGGTGGAACAGCCTCTGTGACCAAAGTAACTCCCTTTACACGTGCCTACTCTTTAGTGGGAATTAAAGGTGATGGAAACAACTACAAGTACATGAGACTGCAAAAAGATCCTGTTACCAAGAAACAATTTGATGAAGCTAAGGCTAAGTGGGAAGAAGAAAGTAAAAAGGCTATCGAAAAGAGTCAAAAAGAATTTTCAAACCACGTTAAATAAAAATGAAAGACAAGCTGGCACGATAAAATGCCCTTGTCTTTTTAATTTGTCATCGAAAAATGAAGTTAGTATACTTTAAAAGTAAATAAAGCATACAGAAGTGAATGAAAACGCTGAGAATGACGGGAATAATTGGAATTTCTTTCATAATTGTGATATAATAATCCTAATTATTAACGTACAGGGGATTAACATGAATAGACGTTCAAAGAGAACTCGTTCTGGCAACATGAAACGAAATATTAACATAGTCTTATTAACCATTTATCTATTGTTGGGTGGTTTTTTGCTGTTCTTGATTTTTAGACACAACATTTTAGCCTTTAGATACCTGAATATTATTTCTGCAGTTCTCGTTTTATTAGCTGCTTTAGTAGGACTACTGCTGATTGTTTATAAAAAAGCTGAGAAGTTTACGGTCTTCTTTTTGACGCTTGCCATCTTAGTTAGTTCAGTTTCTCTCTATGCTTTGCAACAGTTTGTCGGTTTTACCAATCATATCAATTCGACGTCAAATTACTCAGAGTATTCGATCAGTGTGGTCGTTTTGAAAGAGAGTGAGATTAATAATGTGACTCAATTGGATACGGTTACAGGGCCTACAGAGACAGACAATGACAATATTCAAAAATTGTTGGCAGATATTAAAACCAGCCAAAGCAAGGACTTGCCAGTTGAGAATGCTACTTCCTACCTAGCAGCTTATAAGAGCCTGCTTTCTGGTGAAGCCAAAGCAATCGTCTTAAATAGTGTCTTTGAAAATATTATTGAAGCAGAGTATCCTGATTATGCTTCTAAAATCAAGAAAATATACACTAAAAAATTGGTTAAAGAAGTTGCTGCGCCTAAGGTATCGAAGAATAAAGCTTTCAATATTTATGTGAGTGGTATTGATACCTATGGTCCGATTAGCTCAGTCTCACGTTCAGATGTAAATATTTTGATGACGGTGAACCGTGATACCAAAAAAATCCTTCTTACTACAACGCCTCGTGATTCCTATGTTCCGATTGCGGATGGAGGAAACAATCAAAAGGACAAATTGACCCATGCAGGGATTTATGGAGTGGACTCATCAATTCATACTTTGGAAAATCTCTATGGGGTGGATATTAACTACTATGTTCGCTTGA
>ERZ651108.1130-NODE-1130-length-12121-cov-7.363667_pt1 | contig 12121 bp, 9 predicted proteins | sample MGYA00512173_ERZ651108 | MGnify/ENA metagenome assembly ERZ651108 | reverse complement strand
CGGAGTTGAGGGGCGGATTATGTACCCGATGGGACCCTCAAATCGGTATTTCCCTACGGCGTGTCGCATAAATTTTCATGAGTTCTTAGCCTGTGAGACGGCCTAGAAACACCCCGAACTCGCGAGTGTTTTTATGTGGGTTTACTCTATGACTCCAGGGTAATTTTGCGGGATTATTCGCATTTTTCTGCGTCTTTTCGCATATTTTCACCCATAAACCCACACAAACACTTATTATGAAAAGTTCATAACTTATCCCGTAGGGGGTGATTCCATCTTCAGCTCTGCATCCCAAAGAGTCCATGAAGTCCGGGGTATCTTTCATATTCTGAGATAGAATGAAGGAATGACTCCTTCCGCATCACGTTTCAGCGCACACGGAATGCGTCACGTCAACGCATCCACACAACACAACGCACCGATCATCGACCCCGTCAAGCCGCCCGAGCATATGAACGCCGATGAGCATGTGGTAGAGGTACACTCCCACGGTTCCTCCGGCGTTGGCGTGCTCGACAAGGCCACGCTCATCCTCGACTGCCTCGAGGCCGGCCCCGTCTCCCTGGGCGATCTCGTCAAGGCCACCGGCCTGGCACGCCCCACCGCGCACCGCCTCGCCGTGGCCCTGGCCCACCACCGCCTCGTGGCCCGCGACGTGCAGGGCCGCTTCATGCTCGGCCCGCGCCTGACCGAGCTGGCCTCCGCCACGATCTCTGACGAGCTCACCACCGTGGCCAACCCGATTCTGCAGCAGCTCAGCATCGACGCCGACGAGTCCACCCAGCTGTACCGCCGTCAGGGCGATTGGCGCGTATGCGTCGCGACCGCTCCCCGCCCCTCCGGCATGCACGAGTCCATCCCCCTGGGCACCCAGCTGTCCATGCAGGCCGGCTCCGCCGCACAGGTGCTGCTGGCGTGGGAAGACCAGAACCGCATCGTCGAGGGCCTGCGCGACGCCCACTTCAGCGCCGCCATGCTCGCGGCCGTGCGCCGCATCGGCTGGGCACAGTCCGTGGGCGAGCGCGAACGCGGCACCGCCTCGGTTTCGGCCCCCGTGCGCGCACCCGGCGGCAAGGTGATTGCGGCCGTGTCCATCTCGGGCCCGATCGACCGCATGACCCGTCAGCCCAACCGCAACTACCCCGAGCTGGTCTTCAAGGCCGCGCACGCCATCACCGAGGGCCTGCGCGAGCTTTCGGCCTCGCACGAACACGTTGACAGCGAGGCGGAGACCCCCGCCGACCCCAACGAGGTCGGCTAGTTTCAGCGGCACCTCGCAGAAACAGCATTGTGCAGACTAATAGTCCCTCCCCACCTTTTCCGGTGGGGAGGGACTATTTGTATTCGGGCTGGCGCGCGCCGGGGCTGGGCTGGTGGGTGCCAGCGCTGGGCTCCGAGTCAGCACCCCCTGGTATAGGCGCCGGCCTGAGAGGTCCCGACTATCCCGCTAGGGCCGGATCTCGAGCGCCGAACGGTAGGCCTGCAGGCGCTGAGCCTCCGCCCGCACGGGCTCGATGACGCAGGAGCGGACCGCCTCCTCGACCCCAGCGTTCAGGCGGACGCGCAGGCGGCGGGCGTAGCGTCGGGCACCCCAGGCCGTCAGTAGCCGCCCCAGCCCGGCGGCGGCAATGCCCAGCAGCACTCCCAGGATGACGAGCAGGGTCGGCAGGGGCACCGGGAACCCCTCGGGGGCGGGAGGCGGCGGCAGCTGAATCTGCAGATAGCCCAGCCCCGCGATGAGAGTCAGCCAGGCCACGCCCGCCAGGGCGCTGAGCAGGGCCAGCCACTGCAACACGTTGAAGACCGCCCACGGGGCACGCTGGCGGCCGCGCGTGTAGTCGATGCGCGCGATGTCACGCTCAATCAGGGTCGGCAGCTCGGACTCCCGCGAGAGGGCTGCCTCGCCGAGGGAGCGCTTCCAGGGTTCGCCTACGTTCTGTCCCATGCGCGAGCCGTAGCGGCGCACCGCGTTGGCCATGTTTGCCTTCTGCGCGGCGCTCAGCGGGGGCAGCGAGGGAGCCACGAGCTCGGGCGCGGAATCCTGGGCGGAGCCGCCCAGCATCCCGGGGTTCGAGGCCCCGGCACCCTTCTCGCGCCCGCCCTTCGCGTCGCTCTTTGTGCCGTTCTTTCCTTCGGAACCGGTTCCGAGGTGAAGGCGGCGCAGGGGGTCGGCCTTCAGACGTCCCACCCAGCGCGTGGCAATCCAGCCGGTGCGGGTGCGGGCCGCACGGCGGTACGACTCGGTGGCCGCCTCCAAAACCTGGGCGGCGGGGCTCGCATCGTAGCAGGCCTGCGTCAGCTCCCGCTCGGCGTTCAGCGCGTAGGTTCCGGCCAGGACCGTCCCCTCTCCCCCGGCGTAGGCGCGCAAATCGTTGGCGATGGCGTGCAGCTGGGCGTCCGTGCTCTGCAGCGAGGCACTCTTCGCAGCGGCCACCTGAGCCAGCAGATCGCGGAGCGCGTCCATTCCCTCACCGGTTCGGGCCGAGACGGCCAGGGGCGGAGCCAGCAGGTGCCGGTCGGTACCTTCGGCCTGCATCAGGTGCGTCAGGGAGGCCAGCACGGCGGGCACCTCGGAGGGCTCAAGCTTATCGGCCTGGTTGAGAACGCAGAGGGTCTGCGCGCCGGAGGCGGCCAGCGGCACCATGAACTCGCTGTGAATCACCGCATCGGCGTACTTCTGGGGGTCGACAACCCAGACGAGCACATCCACGTAGCGCATCATGCGGGCGGCAAGCTCGCGGTTGGCGGTGGTGACGGAATCGAAGTCGGGCATGTCCAGCAGAATTAGGCCGCCGGTGCGGGTGCGGGTTTCGCCGCGGCCCACCATGCGCCGGATGCGGTTGAAGAGGCCCGGGGCCGGTTCGGTCACCGCGTTGGGTGCGGGCTGCGTGCTCGCGGCGTTCTGCGTCTGCCCCTCGACGTCCCGGATAAATTCCGTGCTCTGGGGGTAAACACGGTTCTCGATGCCCAGCCAGTCCAGCAGTTCGTCGCTGTCCTCGGCGCCCCAGACGGCGGCCTGCACCGCGGAGGTCGTGGGGCGCGTGGGCGCCGAGCGGGCGATGGGGTACCCCGCCACGGCGTTGAAGAGCGTGGATTTGCCGCTGCCGGTCGCGCCGAAGAAGCCGATGATGGTGTGCTCGGTGGAGAGCTCGCGGCGGCGGCTCAGGCGTTCGAGGGCCTCGGAGGCTTCGAGCACCACGGATTCGGGGAGGCGGTCGCGGCCGTAGTCCAGCGCGTCGTTGAGGCTCGCGACGGCCCGGGCAAAGGTTGAGACGGCCCGGGGAGCCTGGGGTTCCGCCGGCGGGTTCGGGCGGTCACCTCGGGGGTTGTGGGTGGTCATAGTGGGCTTTCTGGAAGGTCTGGTGGGTGTTGGCTGGGGGCCAAGAACCGCTGCCGGGAAGAGGTGGTTCCTGTGGCTAGGCGCTCTCAGCGGTCATGGCCTCGGCAAGCGAATGCACGCCGCGGGCCGCGTCCCAGACCGTTTCGGCGGGCACTTCGGGTTCGGTCTCCGCCAACAATTCGGTGAAGGGGCGTCCGTGCTCGCGCAGCAGGGCACCCATGCGTTCGAGCAGGTCGGTGCGGGCCCGGGTGGCCATGCGGCGCACGGCGTCCTCGCCGAAGATCGATTCGAGGAGCTTGGCGCCGACCACGCCGCTACCGCCGGCGATGCCGACCTCCACGCCGGTGAGACCTCCCGTGAGGCTGAACGCGGCGACCATCATGAGCACGGCCACGGCGTTGACGCTCAGCGAAAGGAACCGGGCGCGCTGGCGCTTACCGGCGCCCTCCTCGCGAATCATATCGAGCACCGAGGCCTGCCAGAGGCGGATTTCCGCGGCCACGGCGGCCGAGAACTCTTCCTCGGGCGTGGCGCCGGCGGTCGGGGCGGGGGCCGCGTCCAGCCGGTGCAGCAGGGAGCGGCCGGCACGGGTCGAACGCCAGCGGGCGCGGGTGCCTTCGGAGGCTCGGGAGGCTGCGTCCACGACCACGGCGTAGATGCCGCTTTCGAGGGCATCCTCGACCTTCTGCGCGGCGGCGGGTTGGCCCCGCAGCGCCGAGCCCACGCGGTCGCGCAGACGGCCGATGGTGCTGTCCAGGGAACGGAAGAAGTCGCCGGTGCCCACGAAGTCGTGCCAGCGAGAGAGCACCTCGCCGCGCAGTAGCGAGCCGTCCGAGAGCGCCGCGTCGATACCGGCCAGGGCCTTTTCGTACTCTTCGGAGGCGACCAGGGCCAGGGCGCGGTGGGAGGCCTGCTGCCCCTCCTGCTCGAGGGCAAGGGTGCGAAGGTTCCGGGCGAGCGTCTCGACGGTTCCTGCAAGCGTCGTGCGGGCGATGGCGGCGCGGGCGGGCGCGTCGGCCCCGAGCTCGCGAATCCACAGGGTGAGCGGGGCCAGGCTGATGGGGTTGATAAGCCCTCGCTCGTCGCGCGGCTGCTCGGTCACGGTGTGGATCAGCACGGCCTCGATCCCGGCCTCGCGGAGCATGCGGCGCAGGTCGGTCTCGATGGCTTCTTCGTCCCCTTCGGGAACGCGGTTGAGCACCACGGCGATTGCGATGGAGCGCGCGGCCGCCGCGTGGAGCAGTTCCCAGGGCACGGCGTCGGCGTAGCGGTTGGCGGTGGTGACGAAGAGCCACAGATCGGCGGCGGAGAGCAGTTCCTTGGCCAGGGTGCGGTTTTCTTCGGAGACCGAGTCGATATCGGGCGCGTCGATGAGCGCGATGCCGCACGGCAGGGCCGCCGTGGGTACGGGCACGAGCGCCTGCGGAACCAGCGGGTCGGCGCCGGGCAGGCCCTCCCCCTTCTGCACGCGGGTGCGGGGCAGGGTCGGCAGAAAACGGTCGGGGGCCAGGGCGGCCTCGTCTTCGGCGCGGTAGAGCAGCACGGGGTGGCGGGTGGTGGGTCGAATCGCGCCGGATTGGGTGAGGGGTTCGCCCAACAGGGTGTTGACCAGGGTGGATTTGCCGGCGCCGGTGGATCCGCCAACCACGATGGTAAGCGGGCTGTCCATGCTGGCGCTGCGGGGCAGGATGTAATCGTCAAGCTGCCGGGTCATGGAGGCGATCAGGGCCCGGGCGGAGGCTGTGTCTATCGTTGCGGATGCGGCCTCGCGAGCGCCGCCGTGTCCCTCCCGAGGAAGGCCGGTTTCTTCGGGGTCGACGTCCAATGAGAGGGGGATGCGAGTGAGGAGTTCGCGCACTGCCTGAAGCTGCGCATAATCGGTGGTAGTCACAGCGTTATTGTCCCACAGCTCACGCCGTCACACCGTTATGGAGGTCAGCGGGGGCAATTTTATAGGGGTTGTTCCGAACACATTGGTTCGTTCGCTCCCGCCCCACTGAAAGGAGAAAAATAAAGATTTGATAACTTTTTACGCTGAGAGGCATATACTCGCGTGAGGGCCCCAAAAAAGTCCCTAAAATCGTCTGACACGACGCATTTACTTTTCGGGTCGGGTCGCGGTTCACTCCCGCGTTCGCCTTCCCGCGCATACGGTGCGCACCGGTTTATAACCGCCCGGTGCACACCCGGTTCCCCTACGGTTCACCGCAAGGTTCTCACCGGCCCGCCGAACCGAGGGGGCTCCACCTGCCCATACTACACACTCACCGCGAAAGGTCTGCATGCCCGAATCGCTCTCTCGCCGCCACCTTCTGGCGCTCTCCTCCGGGGCGGCGTTTAGCGTACTCGCAACTGCCTGCGGCGCTTCCTCTTCCGATATTAAGGGGTCTAACGGCAAAGCGTCGGACGACTCGGTACCCGAGCCCACCGCTTCGACCAGCCCGACCTCGGCTGCCGTTTCTCGCAGTATTCGTCGCGCCGAGCCGCTACCGGTTTCGGCGTTGGACGGTCGCGGCCCCGTGATTCTCCCCGACCGCTATTTTGAACGCGAGGGTGTCTTCTCCTCCGGAACGCTCAGCCACCGCGCCGTCAACGTTCCCCGTCCCCTCAAGCCCGAGGAGCTGGGTGAGCGTAGCGTCGAGGGTCTGCACTCGTTCCTGCAGTACTGGAGCGCCGCGCAGAACTACATGTTCCTCACCGGCAACACCGAACCCTTCATGGATCTGCCCGGCCAGGAACGGTTCAACCACATGACCAACATGTACCGCGATATTTACCGCTATAACATCGGTTGGCTCGTGTCGAAGAGCAACGCTCCCCTGTGCATCAACCTGGACAGCGCCCAGCCGGTTCCCGTTTCGACGGCAGACGTGTACTGTTGGAAGGCCACGCTCAAGGTGGATGAGTCGGCGTTCCTCTTCAATCACGAGACGCTTCAGCGCGAGCTTCTCACCAAGGTGTACGGTCACAAATCTCAGGCTGATGTCTACGTGTACTTTGGCGAGGAGGGTTGGCAGATGCTGGAGGATTCGCAGGCTTCCCCCAGCCCGATCGCCACTCCCTCGACCGGTTCGAGTACTCAGCCAACCCCTAACGCGACCCCCTCAGCGCAGGCCACGGCGAAGGCCACCCGATATCTTCAGGGCTCCAAGTAAATCCTCCCGTTGCAGGTGACATAGGGCACGGACGTGGGGGTTTATTTGTGTGCCGGGCGCGAACTCTATAGGCTTAGGGCTATACGGGCTTCGCGCCTGTGCTTCCTTCAGCATCGACGGGGGCATCGCGTGCGGGCCTCACAACACACCACCGATACTTCCGTTTCACATCATGTTCGAGGGGATCATCATGATTCACAGCCGCCGCCGCTTCTTCGCCGTCACGGGCACCGCAGCCCTGGGCGCGATGCTTGCCGCCTGCGGGTCGAAGAGCACTTCGACGGCCACCGCCTCCGCCACTGCCTCCGCCACGATTGCCGGCGCGTACGATAACCTCTCCGGCGAGCTGAAGTGGACCAAGTTCGTTCCGGGCCACGGCGCCTCCGCGATCAGTAGCACCGACCCGACCACCGGCCAGGTGTACACGATCGAGCCGACCGCGGGCCCGGCTTCGGTGGATGCCAAGGCGAGCTCGGTGCCGATTCCCATCGAGGATGAGACCATGTACGACAAGAACGCTCGCGGCCTGCGCGCGACCTTCGCGTACTTCGCGGCGGCCGTGAACTATGCGCGCACCACGGGTGACACGGGTCCGGCCCTGCAGGTTGTGCATCCCGACAACGCCCCGCAGCGCGCCTCGCTCGAGAAGCTACGCGCCTTCTACGCACCGGGCACGAACTGGCTTGTGGACGGCGGCTGGACCTACCGTCTGACCGAGAAGCAGCCGGTTACGCGCGGTACGAAGTACTCGTGGGCCTGCTCGGTGACGCAGGAGCACGGTCTGGTGGTGGAAAAGGCCACCAATACGACCAAGCCTCTCGAGAACACCGAGGCGCAGGATATCACGGCCCTCTACGCCGAGTACGACGAAGAGGCGAAGCGCTGGACGGTGATTTCGGCGCAGCAATACGATCCGTCGATGACGCCTAAGCCGATGCATACCTCGCGCCCGCAGCCCTCCTCGACCTACACGCCGACGGTGACCGATGACAGCACCGCGGCGGCTCACACCGGTTCGGGTTCCAACGCCGGTTCTGGCGCCAACGCTAACGCGGGTGGTTCCGCGCGAAGCGGTGCGAATACCGGCGCGCAGAACGGCGCGGCTAACACCGGCGCCCAGAACGGTGGTGCGCAGAACGCGCCGGCCCCCGCCGGCCAGGGTGGCGCTCAGAACGGCGCGGCTAACACCGGCGCCCAGAACGGTGGTGCACAGAACGCCCCCGCGCAGAATGTTGCGACCCCCGCGGCTCCGGCCGGCCAGCAGAGCGCTGAGGCCCCCGCCCAGCAGAATCCGGCCCAGCAAAACCCGACTCAGCAGAACCCCGCGGCTCCGACCGCCGGTGGTGCCGCGGATCATCCCGCGGGCGATGCCGCCGCTGCCAACCCCGCTGCGGCCGAGGCTCCGGCGGCCCGATAGCCCGCCGAGAGGACGAACGAGTGAGCGGTCCGCAAGTCCCGGCCACCCCACCGACGTTACACGGGTCGGAGTGTGGACGGACCCGAGCCTACGATGGGCGGCATATCACCCCCTGCGCGTCGGTGATGTGCCCGGCCGCGGGTGCGCGTGCGCGTTATACTTAGGACTGTCTCGTTCGACGACGATTCGGTACGGCCATCCGGCATCTCGCGCCGTCGGCGACGGGCTTTCCTCTCACTCCTTCACTCCTCTCGTACGAGAGTTTCACGCGAAAGGTACTCCGTGGCACTTTTCCCCCATGCCTCCGGGCAGTCCCCCCGTTCCGCGTCCGGTCTGAGCCGACGAGCCGCCCTGCGGTATGCCGGTGTTGGCGTTGCGGGCGTGTCGCTGAGTGCTCTGCTGGCCGCCTGCGGTGGTAGCTCCAACCCCTCCGCGTCGGCCGATCCCGATGAGCCGGTGGTGACTCCCTCCGCGTCGGCTCGCACCGATTTTAGCGGTGAGGTAACCTTCGATCACTTCGAGTCCAAGGGCGAATTTGTTGCGGCCACGGAGTCTGCCCCGGCGCAGAACGTGCCGGTGCCCAAGCGTCCCGAGAGCGCGGCGCAGAACTCGATGCAGGGCCTGTACGATTCAATCGGTTTTGTCTACGCGGCCATCAACTACCTGGTGCTGACCGGTGACCCCGCTCCCCTGCGCGAATCGAAGGTCGATGAGAAGTTTATTTCTTCCCTTTCGATGTTCATGGACGAGGGCAACGCAAGCACCCAGGCACGCGACTGGTACGTATCACCCAAGGTGACTCTGAAGGCCTACACGGCCCTTCCGACCCTGGTGAAGAAGAGCGTTCAGTGGACCTTCGACTTGGTGATTGATCTGGGCCCGACCATGGTCCTGGATGGTGCCCCGGTGTCGATTTCCGAGAAGGAACGTCGCATTGAGCGCGGTCTGGTTGTCACGGGTGTGCGCCAGGAGAACGACTGGGCTCTGACTATCCAGGACGAGTATGAGGTTCAGGCCTCGGCTCCGGCAAGTGGCGGCGCGGGCTCGCAGACCGGCGGTAACGACGGTTCCGGCAACAGCAACCCCGGTAGCTCCGGTGGTAGCGGTTCCGATGATAAGCTCTAAATCTTTGCCGAATGGCGCCCATGCCCTAACCTGCCCGTCGGGTTAGGGCATGACTTCTAGTCGGGGCCTGTAATTATACGTCACGCCCCATACCCCATCTACGTGAGGTGTATTTCTGATGACTTTTCCTTCCGATTCTTCCGTTTCCCCCGCGTCCGCTCGGGTTTCGCGCGGTGTCTCCCGCCGTTCCCTCATCCACGCGGGTCTGGGCCTTTCGGGGTCAGCCGCTGCCGCGCTCCTGCTGAGCGCTTGCGGTTCCTCAAATTCGGGGTCGCAGGGAAGCGGTAACCAGGGCGGTAGCCTTTCGGGCTCGAAGTCGAGCGCTAACCCGAACGGTTACACCGACGACGGTAAGAACTACTCCGGAACGGTGGAGTACACCCACTTTGAGGGTGCTCTGGACTATGAGCCGGGCACCGTTGATCACCCGCCGCGTAACGCACCTAAGCCGCAGGTGACCGACGCACTTTCTATGAATACGGTGACGGGTTTTCACGAGGCCATTGCATACTTTGCGGCGGCGATGGATTACCTGGTGAAGACCGGTAGCACTGAGGCGTTCTCGACGGGTATCACCCTGGCTTCGAAGACCCGCTCCGAGGTGGACGCCCTCTCGACGTCGATTCTGGCGGGTGTTGAGAAAGGCTCCTGGTACGTAAACCCCTCGGCTTCTTACGCTCTTTCGAGCGCGCAGCCGTCCATCATGAGTGACGGCAACCTGCTCTTCAAGGGTCAGTACACCCTTGACTTTGGTGCGGAGGCGGTGGCCGAGGGCAAGGTGCAGCCGGTGGTTGCTTCTGCGAGCGCCTCCGCATCGGCCGAGGCTACCGAGCCTTCCGAGGACGCGCTGGTTTCCGGTGAGGCTACCACGGCTTCGGCTTCTCCTTCCGCCGCGGGCCCTGCTTCTCAGGTGACGGTTCAGGAGTGCGACTTCCGCGGACGCTACCACGCCGACTCGAAGACGTGGGAGCTGAGCGTTGCGTACGGTGCCACTCTGCAGGGAGGTGCGGCTTCGGCTTCTGCCGGTACCCCTGCGGGTTCGGCCAGCGCCTCTGCGGGTTCCGCCGTGGAGAGCTCCGCGGCGGGCTCTCCTTCCGCTTCCTAGCTCGAGCCAGCCCTGGCCAGCCCTAGCCCGGATTGCGTCCCGCGTTCGCGAGCTGGTTCGCCGTTTGGCCGGGCTTTCGTTCGTTCCTCGCCGAACGAGATACTTCTCACGCGGCCGCGTCTTCGGGCCGGTCCGGACTCTGTATTGAGGCGCGTTTGCGGTTAAACTGGTTGCAATCACCGAATTTTTGAAAGGTATCACTATGTCTGAGATTCTGACCCGCCGCGCGGCGCTGGGTGTGCTGGGCGTCAGCTCCATGGCGCTACTGGCGGCCTGCGGTTCGAAGGCTTCCTCCGAGGCCTCCGCATCCCCCTCTGATTCCCCCTCCGCTACCTCCGAGACGACTGCTTCGGCTAGCGCCTCCGAGACTGCCTCTCCGAGCGCTTCCGCTTCGCCCTCGGCGAGCGCATCGGCGACCGCAACGAACTCGCCGCTACCCAACGACGATAAGGACTACCGCGGTGTAGCAAAGCTGGAGAAGATGGAAGACCACGGTGAGTACCAGCCGGGTAACGCTGAGCACCCGCCGCAGAATGTTCCCTCCCCGGTCGTGCCGGAGACCATGCATCAGAATTCGGTGGCCGGTTTTGCCTCGGCGCTGGCTTACTTTGGTGCGGCGTTTGAGTACCTGCTGCGCACCGGCGATATGCGCTACATGAACGAGGTCAGTACCGACCAGGAGACCCTGGCCGCGATGAAGAAGTACGCGGATTCCACCAAGTCCGGTATTGATGAGAAGAAGACCTGGTACGTGAACCCGACCGCTACCCTGACCATTGAAACCAAGCAGCCGGTTCTGGCTCAGGGTGCGTACAACTGGACCGTGACCCTGAACGTGGATCTGGGTGAGAAGCTGTTCAAGGACGGCAAGGAGCAGACCGTGGCGGCTGATAAGCGTCACGTGAAGATGTTCGGTGAGGCCGTGGGCCGCTACCTGAACAATAAGTGGGACCTCCACATGGACATCAACTAGTCGGTTTACCCTCGCGTTTGTCCTCGCTCTCGGACCGGTTGTTCACTCGAAGGATCGTTCCGGGGGCGCTCCGCGGATGCGCTTTTTGGGCCGTCCGCGGAGTGTATGTGAGAGGTTTGCGCCCTCCGTAACAGGAGCCGTAACGCGAGCCGCAAATATTTTTTCATCCAGTAGCAATAAAATGGCCCGCCTAGACTTGCGGTGAACGGGGTTCACCACTACTCTTGTATACAGAGGTTGTCTTTTTGGGCTACATAATGTTTCAAGAAAGCACCGCGCATTCTCCGTGAGGGAGGGCCTTTAGGACAAAGGTGAGGCGCGGTGCTTTTCTTTTTGCCCACTCAAGGTACCCGCCGAGGTTCCGGTCACGGCATAGGTTGAGGCGACGCATCCAGCGGAAGCCTCGAGGGATCCGGCGTGGAGGCACCGCCGGGGCACCCCGTTGATGCGCGCTCGTGCAGGCTTCCCGGTCACGAAAAGTCATGTTACGAACTGTGACCACAGGTTTAAACCTGCCGCCGCCGAGTAGTAGAGTGTCCACGTACCCAAATTATTCACTGGGGAGGCCCAGCTATTCCGGTAGTCCCCTCCCCCATGCTCAGAAGGAGCACCTCCATGGCAAAGATTGTCAACAGCATCGTCGAGGCTATCGGCGAGACTCCCCTGGTCCGCCTGAACCGTCTGGACGAGGGCCTGCCCGGTAACGTCGCCGTCAAGCTCGAGTTCTACAACCCCGCAGGTTCCGTCAAGGACCGTATCGGCCGCGCCATCATCGACGCCGCCGAGGAGTCCGGCGCTCTGAAGCCCGGCGGCACCATCGTCGAGGGCACCTCCGGTAACACCGGTATCGCCCTGGCCATGGTCGGTGCGGCTCGTGGCTACCGCGTCATCCTGACCATGCCGGAGACCATGTCCGCTGAGCGCCGCGTCCTGCTGCGCGCATACGGTGCGCAGATTGTGCTGACCCCCGGTACCGAGGGTATGCGCGGCGCTGTGGAGAAGGCTA
>ERZ651108.1129-NODE-1129-length-12127-cov-3.730533_pt1 | contig 12127 bp, 15 predicted proteins | sample MGYA00512173_ERZ651108 | MGnify/ENA metagenome assembly ERZ651108 | reverse complement strand
TGAAATTGATCGTTGACTTGATCTACGAAGGTGGATTCAAGAAAATGCGTCAATCTATTTCAAACACTGCTGAATACGGTGACTATGTATCAGGTCCACGTGTGATTACTGAGCAAGTTAAAGAAAACATGAAAGCTGTTTTGGCAGATATCCAAAATGGTAAATTTGCAAATGACTTTGTAAATGACTACAAGGCTGGCCGTCCAAAACTCACTGCTTACCGTGAACAAGCAGCCAACCTTGAAATCGAAAAAGTAGGTGCTGAATTGCGTAAAGCAATGCCATTTGTTGGTAAAAATGACGACGACGCATTTAAAATCTACAACTAATCGGTAAAGAAAGAAACAGATGGGGCAGAGAAATGAATTTCCTGCCTCCTTTCTTATCAAATGAAAACTTGCTGTATTTAATGATGCCAGATTCCTTGTTAAAAAAATGGTAACAGCTGGGATTGGCTTTGGTGTGGTTAATTGATTTCCACGCTTACAAGGATAATACATAAAGAAGGGAATTGTATGCTTGCAGCTAGAGATATTTTTAAAGCCCATCAAGTATTAAAAAATGTAGTTGAACGGACTCCACTGGACTTTGACCGTTATTTATCTGAAAAATATGGGGCGACAGTTTATCTGAAGCGGGAAAATATGCAAAAGGTACGCTCTTTTAAGATTCGCGGTGCTTATTATGCCATTCACCAGCTATCTGAAGAGGACAAAAAAAGAGGAGTGGTCTGTGCTTCGGCGGGAAATCACGCGCAGGGAGTAGCTTTTACTTGCCATGAGATGAAAATTCCGGCGACTATATTTATGCCTGTTACGACACCTCAGCAAAAGATTGGACAAGTGCGATTTTTTGGTGGCGATTATGTAACCATTAAGTTGGTAGGAGATACCTTTGATGCCTCTGCTAAGGCTGCTCAGGAATTTACTAAATCAGAACAACTGACCTTTATTGATCCTTTTGATGATCTTAATGTTCAGGCCGGTCAAGGAACGGTGGCTTACGAAATCCACGAACAAGCCCAAGAGGAAGGTGTTGATTTTGATCAGATCTTCGTTCCAGTTGGTGGGGGAGGTCTGATTTCAGGAGTTTCAACTTATATTAAGTATGTTGCACCTGGAATGGAAGTGATTGGAGTTGAGGCTTCGGGTGCTCAGAGTATGCAAGCCGCCTTTGATCACGGAGAGCCAGTTAAGTTAGAGGAAATTGACAAATTCGCGGACGGAATTGCTGTCCAAAAGGTTGGGCAATCAACTTATGAAGTAGCTCGTAAATATGTTGATAAACTGGTTGGTGTGGATGAAGGCCTGATTTCAGAGACCTTGATTGATATGTATTCCAAACAAGGAATCATTGCTGAACCAGCAGGTGCAGCTTCCATTGCAGCGTTAGAGGTAATGAAAGAAGAAATCAAAGGAAAAAACGTTGTCTGCATTATTTCAGGGGGTAACAATGATATCAACCGGATGCAAGAAATGGAAGAACGCGCCCTTATTTACGATGGAATTAAGCACTATTTTGTGGTTAATTTCCCACAACGTCCGGGTGCTCTTCGAGAATTTGTGAATAACATTTTAGGTGTCAACGATGATATCACGCGTTTTGAATATATAAAACGTGCCAACAAGGGAACAGGTCCGGTTTTAATCGGTATTGCTCTGGGTGATAAGAATGATTATCAAGCTTTGCTTTCACGCTTATCAGAGTTTGATCCTGGCTACATTAATCTTCATGGTAATGAGAGCCTATACAATCTCTTGGTTTGATTAGGTCTTTGATTACGATTGGGAAAGAAAGATTTGGTTTTGTTGCATACAAGGCCAATTCTTTTTTGTTATTCTAATTTTTTAAAACATTGAAAAACACCACAAAATCTCTGTCTTGTGGTGTTGATTTTTATTTATAGGTTAGGTGCTTAAAGGAACAATCTCATTAGTTCATGGGCCACACCGTCCTGATCGTTTGTTAACCCCAGTTGTTGATCAGCAAAAGGCAGGAGACTAGTATTCGCATTTTTCATAGCATAGCCAGTACCAGCAAACTCTAACATTTCAGTGTCATTGTGTTCATCACCAAAAGCAATCAAATCTTTACGGTCAACATTCATTATATTTAAAAGATACTTCAAGGCAAAGGCCTTGTGAACTCCTTTGGGAGTACATTCAAGAATGTTGAGTGGTCCGCCCCAGGTATTGATAGTCAGCTCATGTTGATAAAATGAACTCATTTGATCGGCTAGGGCATATTTATCTTCTGCTCGTGTCTGCAAGAGAATGACACTAGGATTCTTAGTGACGAGCTGAGGGTTAAACTGATTCTCAGGGACAAAAGCATTTACGCCAAATAATTGAGGATTGGCAATTTCTTCGTTGGTGTTGGTAATGTAAAATTTATTGCGGTACTCACCGGCAATAAAGTCTGCTTCAATTTCTTCTTCTCGAGCAACCATATCAATTAGAAATGATTTATCGACTGTCAAAGATTGTTCAAATTTCCATTTCTTACCTGGTAGATGTGTTAGAGAGCCATTGAAGTTAATCATAGGAGTATCCAGCCCCAATTCTTCATAGTACTGGTGAGCCATGCGGTAGGGGCGACCAGTTGTAATGATGACCTTATGACCTTTTTGAGCGACTTTTTTTATGGTCTCTTTAGTAAAATCTGACAATTGACTTTGCGAATTAAGCAAAGTACCATCTAGGTCTACAGCAATAATTTTATGCGCCATGTTAAATCCTCTTCATGTATGATAGTTCCTATTATAGCAGATTTTAAGTTTAATGGTAGTGATTTGTGTTATAATGAATTTCCAATGGTCGAGGCAGACGGTTGTAATGAACAATTACATCTGGTTGGACTTTTTATTTCTAAGTGAGGAGTTTTCTTGTATGCGTAAAATTTTCATGATTCATTTATTTTTTCTATTGATTTCCTTGTTAGTATACATGGAAGGAATAACTAAGTCAGGTCCTGACTTAGTCTGGAACATGATGCTGGCTTTGATTGCTTATGATTTTGCTATTTTGACTCGTTATTTTAAACAGGCTTGGTTATTTCCCGTATTTTTCATCCTTTGGCTGGTCTTTTATCCCAATACTTTTTATATGATAACTGATATTGTTCATATGCATTGGGTTGGAGATACCTTATGGAATAAGACTAGTTTGCATTTGTTTATGGCTTTTGTTCCAAGCATCTTGTTTGGTGTATACTGTGGAATTGAAAGTTGGATCATTATTAGAGGGCGTTTGAGATTAACTTGGTGGCTGGACTTACTCGTAACAGGTGGCCTCTCTTTTATCTCTAGTTTAGCAATTTATATCGGTCGTTATGACCGCTTAAATACGTGGGATTTAATTAATAATCCCAGTCAAGTAGTTGAGAAGTTATTAGCTACTTTTCAAAGGGAACGCTTGTTTTTTATACTGGGGTTTACATTTATTCAGTTCATGAGTTTGGTTTTTATGGTAAGAGATGATAAAAAATAATAAAAATATAAACATTTGTCTTGAAAAGATGAATGTTTTTTTGTTATAATGGATTCGTTGTTCGTTTAAAACGAACTAAAATCTTTGTCTATAGATGGGAGTTATGAATTGGACAAGCTTTTTAAATTAAAGGAGAATGGTACGACCGTTCGTACAGAAATTCTCGCTGGCTTAACAACATTCTTTGCGATGAGTTATATTCTCTTTGTCAATCCAGCAATGCTATCTCAAACTGGTATGCCAGCACAAGGAGTATTTTTAGCAACAATTATTGGTGCTGTGGCTGGTACCTTGATGATGGCCTTTTATGCTAATCTGCCCTACGCACAAGCACCTGGGATGGGTCTGAATGCCTTCTTCACCTTTACAGTTGTCTTTAGTTTAGGCTATACTTGGCAGGAAGCCTTGGGAATGGTCTTCATCTGTGGAATCATTTCTTTGATTATTACCTTGACCAAGATTCGGAAGACCATTATTGAGTCTATTCCAGGATCCTTAAGAGCTGCAATTTCAGCTGGTATTGGTGTTTTCTTAGCCTATGTAGGGATTAAAAATGCAGGCTTATTGAAGTTTTCTATTGACCCGGGGACCTATACAGTTGCTGGCGAAAGTGTCGAGAAAGCTCAATCGGCTATTACTGCTAACTCATCTGCTACACCAGGCCTAGTTGCTTTTAATGATCCTGCTGTTTTAGTTGCCTTGGTAGGTTTAGCGATTACTGTCTTTTTTGTAGTAAAAGGAATTAAGGGCGGAGTTATCCTATCCATCTTTGCTACAACTGTGGTTGCCATTTCTGTTGGTTTGGTAAACCTATCCTTAATTGACTTGAGTCAAAATAATCTTGGTACTGCCTTTAAAGAGTTGGGAGAAATTTTTGGTGTAGCAATTGGTCCAAAAGGTTTAGGAGCTCTCTTTACTGATACAGCTCGTTTACCTCAGACTTTTATGGCTATTTTGGCTTTCTCATTGACAGATATTTTTGATACGATCGGAACCCTAATCGGTACAGGAGAAAAAGTTGGGATTGTGGCAAGTTCTGGAGAAAACCATGAATCTGAGAGATTAGATAAGGCTTTGTATTCAGACTTGATTGGGACTTCTATTGGTGCTATTGCAGGAACCTCAAACGTTACTACTTATGTAGAGTCAGCAGCAGGTATTGGAGCGGGAGGACGAACTGGTCTGACAGCTCTAGTCGTAGCAATCTGTTTTGCTATATCTAGCTTCTTTAGCCCTCTCTTAGCAATCGTTCCAACTGTTGCGACAGCTCCGATTTTGATTGTTGTTGGAATTATGATGCTGGGTAGTCTGAAAAACATCGAATGGGATGATTTGACTGAAGCAATCCCTGCATTCTTCACTTCAATATTCATGGGATTCAGCTACAGCATTACTCATGGTATCGCAGCTGGTTTTATCATGTACGCTCTGGTTAAAACAGTAAAGGGACAAGCCAAAGAAGTTCATACTATGATTTGGATTTTGGATGCTCTCTTCATTTTAAACTTCGTCAGTCTGGCTTTGGCAAAATAATCAGAGAAGTTGGATTTATCCAGCTTCTTTTTTATGTTGCGATTTTATGCATGAAAAAATTTTTTCTGGTATAATAAGACTTATGTTTAGTCATAATGAGAATGAGCTGATTGCTATTGGTCAGAAAATAGGCCGCTTACTTCAAGCACGAGATGTGCTGATTTTATCGGGCGATCTGGGGGCTGGTAAAACAACCCTGACCAAGGGGATTGCTCAAGGATTGGATATTAGGCAAATGATCAAGAGTCCTACCTATACCATTGTTCGAGAGTATGAAGGACGGTTGCCACTTTATCATCTGGATGTTTACCGGATTGGAGAAGATCCCGATTCGATTGACCTAGATGACTTCCTCTTTGGTGATGGTGTTACTGTTATCGAGTGGGGAGAGCTTTTGGCTGATAGTTTGCCACAAGATTACCTGAAGATTCAGCTTGTCAAAGAAGAAGACGGAAGGCGGATTTTATTCGAGGCTGTTGGACAAGCTTCAAAGGATCTCTTGCAAAAGATAGAAAGCGAAATCCGTTAATGCCAAGAGAATATGATTTGCTATTGAGGGAAGCTAAAGCTAGTGATGCGGAACTTCTGATTGACTTTCTCAGCCAGATTGGTCAAGAGTCTGATTATACGACTTTAGATGAGGAGGGAGTCATGATGAGTGTGCAGCAAATGGCTGAATTTTTAGACTTGCAGGCTTCCTTGGAAAATCGAATTTCTATTCTGGCTTTCCTAGATGAAAACTTGGCCGGACTAATCAATATTACTGCTGATCGTCATGCGCGTGTTTGCCATATTGGCGATCTGTTCATTGCTGTAAGAAAATCATACTGGAACCAAGGTTTGGGTAGGATTCTCATGGAGGAAGCCATTGATTGGGCTAGCCAGTCAGGTGTGATCCGCAAATTGGCTCTAAGTGTGCAGGCAAGAAATGAACGAGCAGTGCATCTCTATCAAAGTTTAGGCTTTGAGATTGAAGGCTTACAAAAACGTGGAGCCTATCTAGACGAAGGGAAATTTCTAGATGTTTACCTCATGGGAAAACTGATAGATTAAAAATATATGTTTAAAAAGACCTTATTAATGTTTTTAAGTTTATTGCTGGTGACAGTCATGGGAGTGGGAGCCTATGCCTGGACTATTTATGATCAGTCTACTGGAGAACTCTCGAAGACCTATAAGAGTCTGGGAGGAGAAACAGATGTTATCTCTGCTACAAAACCTATGACGATTCTTCTGATGGGAGTGGATACAGGTAGTGGCTCTCGTGAAGATACTTGGGCTGGAAATAGTGATAGTATGATTTTACTGTCTGTCAATCCAACAACTAAGAAGACAGTTATGATGAGTTTGGAAAGAGATATTCTTACCAAATTTAAGGATAAAGATGGTGAAACAGTTGAGGCAAAATTAAACTCAGCCTACGCTTCAGGCGGTGCTAAGTTGGCTATTTCCACTATCCAGGATATGATGAATATTCATATTGATCGCTATGTTTTGATTAATATGAAGGGTCTTGTTCAATTGGTGGATGCTGTCGGGGGCATTACAGTTAATAATACCTTCGATTTTCCGATTTCTATCGAAGAAAATGAACCAGAATACACAGCTAAGATTGAGCCGGGTGTTCAAAAGATTAATGGGGACCAAGCCTTGGTATACGCTCGGATGCGCTATCAAGATCCAGAAGGAGACTATGGTCGTCAAAAACGCCAACGTGAAGTTATCAAAAAAGTTGTTGAGAAGGTTCTCAGTCTAAATAGTGTGAGTCACTATCAAGCTATTTTGAAGGCTGTTAGTTCAAATATGCAAACCAATATTGAATTAACATCTGGAAGTATACCTCAGCTTCTGGGCTACAAGGATGCATTCAGACGAATTGATAGCCAGCAATTACGAGGCGAAGATGCGACTCTAGCTGATGGTGGAAGTTACCAAATCGTGACACGAGACCACTTGTTAGAAATGCAAAATCTCTTGCGTAAGTCACTTGGATTAAGTACTTTGTCAAAATTAGAGACGAATGCAGTCTTGTATGATGAAATAGATGGAAGTGGTGGAATTTCAACAAGTTCTTCTGCCGGCTATTCTTCGTCCTTATCGGATGCGACGGACACAGAAACGACTTATTCAAATAATACTTACTCTTATTCAACTCCGGCTAGTACCAGTCAGGGGAATACAATTACATCACCTAGTTCAGTGGATCAGACGGCAACGGCAACGCCTACTGGCCAGGAACAATCTACTACAACTGGGACAGAAGCGCAATAAGAACAAAGAGTCAAGCTTTCAGTATGAAAACTTGACTCTTTTTGATTCTAATTATTTTTTTGTTTGATAGGAGAAGATTCCCAAATATCTTGAATTTCAGAAAATCTTGCTTGCGCTTCTTGATTAAAAACATTGATCTTATATTGGAGGTCTTTGCTTATATCTTCCAGTATGCTTTTTTGCTCTCTTAGGTAACTTAAGTTAGCTTGGATTTCAGATAGACTGTCTTGTGCTTTGTGTAATAGTTGGCCAGTATCACTGATTTCGTCTGTAATGCTTTCACGATTTTTTACCAGTAGGTAACTAGTGATGGCTGCTCCAGTAAAGAGGAAGAGGTTAGATAATTTCATTTTAAGCCTCCTAATCTATAGCTTGAGAAATTTCTGCTGCCAAGCGACTTAGTTCAGAAAAGTCAGGTTCATGAGCAACAAAGGTTAGTTTTAAATCGTCATTTTCATCATAGCGTGGCGCTAAATGAACATGGGTATGAAAAACAGTTTGGCCAGCAATTTCTTCGTTATTATTAATGATATTCATGCCTGCTGCACCAGTTGCCTTCATAACTTTACGGGCGATTTGAGGCACACGTTCGAAGAGTTGGCTAGAGCTGCTTCCGTCCATCTCCAGAAGGTTACGAAAGTGTTGCTTTGGGACAACAAGTGTGTGACCAGGCGTTACTTGTGAAATATCAAGAAAGGCTAGGACGGCTTCGTCTTCATAGACTTTAGCCGCAGGGATGTCTCCTGCAATAATTTTACAAAAAATACAATCTGTCATAAAATGCACCTCTTTGGCTAGATTTTGATATAATAGAGGAGACTGCAATACTGAGCTTATCGTCTTAAAAAGGAGACGTCTTGTTGGCTCAAGAGCAGTACCCACAATACAGATATTATACCAGAAATTGGAGAAAAAATGTTAGAAATAAAAGGGCTTACAGGTGGCTATGTCAATATTCCTGTTTTGAAAGATGTCAGTTTTGAAGTTGGAGACGGTCAGCTTGTCGGACTGATTGGTCTAAACGGAGCTGGAAAATCAACAACCATCAATGAAATAATCGGCCTATTGACGCCTTATCAAGGGGAGATTTTGATAGATGGTTTGAGTCTGAAGTCAGACAGGACAGCCTATCGCAAAAAGATTGGTTTTATCCCTGAAACACCGAGTCTCTACGAAGAATTAACCTTGAAGGAACATATCGAGACGGTTGCTATGGCCTATGACATTGACTCGCAAACAGCTATGGATCGAGTGGATAAATTGCTTCAGATCTTCCGTCTTAAAGACAAGTTAGATTGGTTCCCGGTCAATTTCTCAAAGGGAATGAAGCAGAAGGTTATGATCATCTGTGCCTTTGTGATTGACCCTAGTTTGTTTATTGTGGATGAACCCTTTTTAGGATTGGATCCTCTGGCCATCTCTGATTTGATCGAGCTCCTAGCAGAAGAAAAGACTAAAGGAAAGTCTATACTGATGAGTACTCATGTGCTTGATTCGGCAGAGAAAATGTGTGATTCTTTTGTTATCTTGCACAAGGGTCAGGTACGGGCTAAAGGAAATTTAGCACAGTTGCGAGAAGAATTTTCATTGCCAGAAGCAAGTCTCAATGAAATCTACCTAGCTTTGACAGAAGAGGCGACCCTATGAGAGAAGTATTTGCTAAGCGCAAACTGGATTTTCGGAATCAGTGTGTCAAATATCTGCGCTATGTTCTGAATGACCACTTTGTTCTATTTTTAATGGTTTTCTTGGGCTTTACAGCGGTTCAATACAGCCAGTTGCTTCGCAATTTTCCTAAAAATCATTTGCCTATCTGGCTAGCCATAGTCTTCCTATCATTAGGCCTGATTTTTATGGGCAGGATTGCTACCTATCTTGAAAAGCCAGATAGCCTCTTTCTTTTGGCTAAGGAAGAAGAAGTCCGTGTCTATGTCGGAAAACAAAGGCGAAATTCTTTTATTCTTTGGGGAATTTTGCAAACCTTGGCTTTGCTTCTCTTGGCACCTCTTTTTCTAGCTTTAGGTGTGACTATATGGGGATTTGCTCTATATTGTTTGTTCCTATTTGCTTTGAAAGCTCTAGTATTTCAATGGAAAAGTAAGAAATTCTATTTGCAGGAAGGGCTTGATTGGAAGTCTTTAATTGCTTACGAAGAGAGACGCAAACAGCGAATTTTGCAATTTTTTGCTCTCTTTACGAATGTTAAGGGAATATCAAGTAGCGTAAAAAGACGAGCTTATTTAGATTTCTTGACCAACCGCCTGTCCAAGAACCAAGAGAAAGTTTGGGACAATCTCTTCTTGCGTTCTTATTTGAGAAATGGGGACTTTTTTGCCCTTAGTCTACGTTTGTTGATTTTATCATTGCTGATTATTATTTTTCTACCTCAAAGCATGATTGCAACAGTCTTTGTCGGTCTTTTTCAATATCTCTTGCTCTTTCAGCTTCTAGCCCTGTATGATGCTTATGATTATCAATATTTAATCAAACTCTTCCCTCTAGAGGAAAGTGCAAAGGTTAAAGGAGCTAAACGAGTTATCACTAGCATTGGGGCAGTCGTATTGCTCGTAGAATTATTGACAGCTCTGCTATTTTTTAAAGAAAAAATAATGCTCCTTTTTATCCTTCTTGTATACCTGATGCTTTACGCAGTTTATCTACCTTACAAGCTTAAAGGATTGGTTGACGAAAGGGCTTAAAACTAGTAAAATAGATTGGAAACTTTGATGGAGGGTAAGAATGGACTTGAACGATAATGAACTGACCCTAACGCCTATAAATGGTAAGAGCGGGAAGGCTTATATGGGCAGTTATCCTGATGGAGAGCGTGTATTTGTGAAGATGAATACGACTCCGATTTTAGCAGGGCTTGCTAAGGAACAAATTGCTCCGCAACTTCTATGGAGCCGCCGTCTTCCTGATGGCAATGTGATGACTGCACAAGAATGGCTGTCTGGTGAAATTTTAGGACCAGATGGTTTGGAAAGAAAGCAAATTTTTGATATCTTAATCCGTCTGCACCGGTCACGGCCGCTAATGACTCAGTTGACAAAACTAGGTTACGCTTTAGAGCATCCTAATGATCTCTTAGATAACTGGGTAGAAAAAGCGCCTATGGCCTTGAAGAGCAACCAGTATTTACAGTCCATCATTGCAGACTTACGTAAAAACTTGCCTGCCTTCCGAGAAGATTACGCAACCATTGTGCACGGGGATGTGCGTCATAGTAACTGGGTAGAAACAAGAAGTGGTTTGATATACCTCGTTGATTGGGATTCTGTCCGCTTAACAGATAGAATGTTCGACGTGGCGCATTTGCTCAGTCACTATATTCCAGAAGCACGTTGGGAAGAATGGCTGATTTATTATGGCTATAAATACAATGAAAAGGTTTTAGAAAAGCTCTACTGGTACAGTCAGTATAGCTACCTTTGCCAAGTCGCAAAGTATTATGAGAATAACGATTTAGAAAATGTGAACCGTGAAATTTATGCTTTGCGCAATTTCCGGGCCAAATACAGAAAGGAATCATGAGAGTAAGAAACCGCAAGGGGGCTACAGAGCTTCTAGAAGCCAATCCCCAATATGTCGTCCTAAACCCAGCTGATGCAAAAGGAAAATGGCAGGAGCTTTTTGGTAATGATCACCCGATTCATATTGAAGTTGGAAGTGGCAAAGGAGCTTTTATTACTGGTATGGCCAAGGCCAACCCAAATATCAATTATATCGGAATTGATATCCAAAAATCAGTTCTCAGCTACGCTCTTGACAAGGTCTTGGCAACCGATGTCCCTAATATCAAATTGCTCTGGGTGGACGGTTCTGATTTGACCAACTATTTTGCTGACGGGGAGATTGATCGACTGTATTTGAATTTCTCTGATCCCTGGCCCAAAAAACGCCATGAGAAACGTCGCTTAACCTATAAGTCTTTTCTGGATACCTTTAAGCAGATTTTGCCGGAAAAAGGAGAAGTTCATTTTAAGACGGACAACCGTGGTTTGTTTGAGTACAGCCTAGTCAGCTTTTCTCAGTATGGTATGAAGCTGAAGGGAGTCTGGCTTGACTTGCATGCGAGCGACTTTGAAGGAAATGTTCTGACAGAATATGAACAAAAGTTTTCTAGCAAAGGGCAGGTTATTTACCGAGTAGAAGCAGTATTTTAATAAAAAATGCTGAAAAAGCCTCTATCTCTTGCTTTTTAAGGACAGGAGTGCTATAATACAGTTTAGTGAATATTAGAAAGTGAGGCGGAGATCATTCTTCGCCTCTTATCTATGAGGAGGTGCAGTCTTATCGCAACAATTGTAGAGTTAGTAACGGCAGTGATTGAGCCAGCTATTACAGCGCCATTTGAATTGGTAGATGTAGAGTATGGTAGGATTGGGAGCGGCTATGTCCTAAGTGTTTTTGTGGACAAGCCAGAAGGAATCACCGTCAATGATACAGCTGATTTGACGGATATTATCAGTCCCTTACTGGATACGATTAAGCCGGATCCCTTTCCTGAGCAGTACTTCCTTGAAGTGACTAGCCCCGGCATAGAAAGGCCGCTTAAGACCAAGGAGCAGGTCGAAGCAGCAGTTGGTCAATATATTCATGTTGGTTTGTATAAATCCTTGGACAAACAAAAGGTCTTTGAAGGGACCTTGCTCCAGTTTAAAGAGGATGTCCTGACCATAGAATATATGGACAAAACCCGTAAGAAAGAAATTGACATTCCCTATAGTCTTGTTTCCAAGGCAAGACTCGCTGTTAAGTTTTAGAATAAAAGAAAGGATTGCTTTTGCCTAGCAAAAGCGAAGAAAACATGAGTAAAGAAATGCTAGATGCTT